>ENA-ORDA01000450-ORDA01000450.1-marine-metagenome-genome-assembly--contig:-NODE-450-length-41661-cov-7.517435_pt1 | contig 41661 bp, 40 predicted proteins | sample MGYA00237778_ERZ508506 | MGnify/ENA primary metagenome ERZ508506 (study PRJEB26177, sample SAMN06267891) | marine metagenome | isolation source: Monterey Bay, California, USA | place: Pacific...
TTTGGTATCAAAGCTGCTGCGCAGACTTACTATGGTCAGAATCCCGAAAAACTCAACCTCGCACAATTGGCTATGTTAGCGGGCATTCCTCAGGCACCTGAAGCCGGAAATCCGATCAACGGACCGCGTCGGGCTATCGACCGAAGAAACCTTATTCTTTCGCGCATGCTGGAACAGAGAAGCATTACCAAGGATCAATACGATGAAGCCCGAGCGGCACCAATAACCGCGAGCGTTTACGGAAGAGACATCGATCTTCCCGCGCTATATATAGCGGAAATGGTACGTAAGCAATTACTAACTGACTACGGCCGCGGCGCTTACAGTCAAGGACTTATCGTCCACACGACGATCGATAGCAAGAAACAGCTCGCTGCTGAAGCGGCAATCACCAAAAAACTGAACGAATACGACCGTAGGCATGGCTATCGCGGGCCAGAGTATAAAAGTATTCAGGGAACCAGTGAATATCTGGCAGCACCAGAATATGGCTACCCCGCCAACTGGGTAAAAACGCTGGAGAATGCCAAGATACTGGGTAACCAACATCCAGCCATCGTACTCTCAGCCAGTGAACAATCAATCAGGGTGTTAAACAAAACGCTTGAAGTCATTGAGATAGACTGGAACGGCATCAGTTGGGCGCGACCTTACATCGACGTTGACACGCGGGGCCCCCGTCCAAAGCTTGCGTCAGATGTTGTCGGCACGGGTGATTTCATCCGTATTGACAGAAGAGACGACAATTCATGGTCACTCGGTCAGGTACCTGCAATACAAGCGGCACTCGTCGCGCTGAATCCTGCAGACGGAGCCATAAAATCGATGGTCGGTGGCTACCACTTCACTGCGCAACAATACAATCATGCAACCCAGGCAAGACGGCAGCCCGGCTCTAACTTCAAACCATTCTTTTATGCCGGCGCAATCGAATCCGGTCATACGGCCGCAACAATTTACAATGATGCGCCCGTCGTTTTGCCCGGTGGCGATCTTGAACAAGTTTACCGCCCTTCGAATTGGAAAGATGAGTTTGAGGGAGATCTTCGACTAAGACAGGCTCTGTACAAATCTAAAAATCTCGTTTCTCTGAGGGTAATTCTTGCTCTGGGCGCTCAAAAAGCGATTGATTATGTCTCTCGCTTTGGTTTCGACACATCAACTTTTCCTGTGAATGTCCAGCTTGCGTTTGGCGGCGGCACTATTGCTCTGACGCCACTGGAGGTCGCTACCGGTTACGCCTCGTTTGCTAACGGCGGCTACAAAGTTGCCCCTTACCTAATATCAAAAATCGAATCAATTAACGACGATGTTGAATTCACCGCAAAACCGCCGACGGCATGCGGAGAGCATTGCGAGGAAGGCCAGTTGGCGGCCAAGCGAATCATCGAGCCACGTGTCGCTTATATTATGGATAGTATTCTGCAAGACGTTATGCGCAAAGGAACTGGCACCAAGGCTACCAGAGAATTAAAAAGAACGGATATCAGGGGGAAAACAGGCACCACCAACGATGCTGACATATGGTTTTCCGGTTACACGCCTGATCTGGTCGCAACCACCTGGGCAGGATACGACAACAATGGATCGGTTGGCTCTCGAGAATTTGGCTCGACGACGCCCATCGAAAGCTGGATTGAATTCATGAAGGTAGCGCTACCTCCGGAAAACGAAACATCTTCCCTTGCTCAGCCTAACGGCCTCGTCACTGTTCGAATAGACCCGCTGACGGGGCTAGGTGCAGCGCAGGATGACAGTGAAGCCATTTTTGAAATTTTTAGGGAAGAGTATGCGCCAACACCCAAGCTGGCGCAGAAAGAGGATGAGAAAGAAAACACGCTCCAACAGATCTTCTAACCCGCGCAGCTACTAGATCGAGCCACTAGCTAAACTGAAACTCAGCACGCAGCGTTAGTCGTAACTCGGGACCGTGTTCGTTCTGGCAACGCCAGAGTCAATAGCAGCTTGAGCCACGGCAGTGGCTACTGCTTTCAACAGTCTCGGGTCGAGCGGTTTTGGAATAATGTATTCGGCACCAAATTCTAAACTGGTCACGTCCGGGTAAGCAGCCAACACCTCAGCTGGAACCGGTTCCTTGGCCAATCCTCTGATGGCGTGTACCGCGGCCATCTTCATTTCTTCATTTATTTCAGAAGCATGGACATCGAGTGCGCCCCTGAATATAAAGGGGAAACAAAGGACATTGTTAACCTGATTTGGATAGTCTGAACGTCCCGTTGCCATGATGACATCATCTCGAACCTCTGCAGCCCTGTCAGGAGAGATCTCCGGATCTGGATTCGCCATGGCAAATACAACCGGGTTAGGACTCATGTTCTTTAGGCTCTGTTCATCAAGCAAGTTTGCACCCGAAACGCCAATGAACACATCAGCATCTTCACAAGCTTCAGCTAGCGTTCGCTTGTTTGTCGTCTGCACAAATTTCGCTTTTTCAGCTGTTAGACCTTCTCGCTCAGAATGAATAATACCCTTGGAGTCAACCATATATATATTGTCTTGGTTGAGTCCGAGTTCGAGCAACAAATTCATGATCGCAGTCGCAGCTGCCCCAGCACCCAGGCATACCAGTTTAGCATCCTCGATATTCTTGCCGCGTAACTCAAGCGCATTGAGAAGCCCAGCTGCAGTAACGATAGCAGTACCGTGTTGATCATCATGAAAAACCGGAATATCCAGCATGTCTTTCAAACGTCGCTCAATCTCAAAACAGTGCGGAGCAGCAATATCTTCGAGATTGATGCCACCAAAGGTCGGCGCAATATTTGAAACAACGGTAATGAATTCTTCCACGTCCTGAGTCGTCACCTCGATATCAAAACAATCGACATTAGCGAACCGCTTAAAAAGAAGCGCCTTACCCTCCATGACAGGTTTACTCGCCAGCGCGCCCAGATTGCCAAGACCCAAAATCGCTGTACCGTTACTAATCACGCCGACCAGATTACCTTTGGAAGTATAGTCATAGGCTAATGCCGGATCACGGCCGATTTCTTTTACGGGCTCTCCAACACCGGGAGAATAGGCAAGTGCAAGATCATCGGCATTTTCAGTCGCAGTTGTCAGTGATAGTGCAATTTTTCCGGGGGTCGGTTTTGAGTGGTACCGAAGGGCTCGCTCCCTCATTGTATTCCCGTCAGACATGTTTAACTCCAGGGGTAAGTTGATTTTTGTACTTGCTGTTTGGGGTTTGACCCCGAAAACCGACATAAAAAAGGGCGCCAATGGCGCCCTTCAACAATATTGCTTCTATTACTCTTGCGCGATGAGACGCGACTATTTGCTACCTCTGGCGCCGAAACGCTTGTTGAATCGATCAATTCGACCAGCGGTATCGAGAATCTTCTGCTTACCGGTATAAAACGGGTGGCACTGTGAACAAACATCCAAATGGATATCTTCACAAACTGTCGAACGAGTTGAAATCACATTGCCGCAGCTACAGGTGGCAGTAATTTCTTCGTATTTTGGGTGTGTATCTGCTTTCATTGTTCTGAACCTGACTTTGCGGGCCCCGAATGATACCAGAGACGATTCTAATATCAAGCATCAATCTAGCGAACAAAAGAACAGTCAACATTCCTTTGAACACAACCGTTGTAAAAGCTCCATCGTCACGTGTAAAAAGGCATAATACTCCCGTAGCCGACTAACTTTCTCCGAAAATCGTGACTGAAACAGTCTATCTCGAAGTCGCTCTTCCGACACCGGTGCGACAAACCTTTACCTATTCAGCCGCGTCTGAACTGGGGCCTTTTCCTGTGGGTATTCGGGTACTTGTGCCCTTTGGTAGAAGGACGATGATTGGAATTGTCCTAAACACTGCCAGCGAAACCACCTACCCCGCAGAAAAATTGAAATCGATTGGCAATAAACTGGATTCGACACCGATCATCAGTCCGATTTTGATCAGATTATGTCTCTGGGCTTCAGACTATTATCATCATCCCATCGGCGAGGTCTTTTCCACGGCACTTCCAACACTTCTTCGAACCGGAAAGTCCGCGAGTCAACAGCTTAGGGTTTTGAAGTTAACGGCTGGACCAACGACGGCAGAGACGGCCATTGCGGCACTCACGCGCGCACCCCGACAAAGAAGCTTGCTTCAACTTATCGCAGAAAGTGATGATGGTGTCACTGCTACTGAACTATCTGAACTAGAATACAAGCGGTCAGTAGTAGATGCACTGATTGCCCGCGAGCTAGTGTCATGGCATACGCGTGACCTGACCTTGAGCCCTTTTTCTTCTGCTGGAAGAATCAGCAAACCAGCACCGTTTAGCTTAAGTGATGAACAACGGGCCGCAACAATTTGCGTGGAGCAGAATGCGACCCGCACGACCCTGCTTTACGGCGTCACAGGTAGTGGCAAAACCGAAGTGTACTTGCAGTCAATTGGTCGATTGTTGCACGAGGGACGACAGGCTCTGGTATTAGTACCAGAGATAGGATTAACACCCCAGACTATTAATCGATTCAAGACCCGCTTTAATGTGCCTGTTGTTTCCCTCCACTCTGGTATGACGGATCTTGAACGACTGAACGCCTATCGTGCGGCAGCGACCGGACACGCGGGCATTGTCATTGGCACACGCTCAGCGATTTTTACGCCCCTTCTTAATCCCGGCATAATCATCGTGGACGAAGAGCACGATGCCTCTTTCAAACAGCAAACCGGTTTCAAATACAGCGCTAGGGATCTCGCCGTGCTTCGAGGACAATGGGAGAAAATCCCAACTGTGCTCGGATCAGCAACGCCATCATTGGAAAGCTACCACAATGCACAAACGAAAAAATATGCGCTCGCTGAACTGACCGAACGTGCTGGAGAAGCTCGCCCAGCAAGTTTTGACATTCTGAACATTCGAAAAGCAGACCTGAAAGAAGGGCTATCCTCAGCCTTGGTTAACACGATGAGGACACACTTATCCGCTGGAAACCAGGTGCTGGTTTTCATAAACCGGCGGGGTTACTCACCGGTATTGCTGTGTCATGAGTGCGGCTGGATTGCACAGTGCACTCGGTGTGATGCCCGCCTTACGGTACATTTTAATAGTTTACGATGCCATCACTGCTCATCAACTGCAAAAATTCCCAGAGCCTGTCCGGATTGCAATTCGTCTCAACTTGTCCCTCTTGGCGCCGGCACCCAGAGACTGGAACAAGTGCTGAATGATTTATTTCCAGACACAAAAGTTATTAGAGTCGACCGCGACTCTACCCGTCAGAAGGGTTCAATGGAAAAAGTGGTTTCAGAGGTAACCGAAGGCGGTGCTGCGATCCTTGTCGGCACACAATTGCTCGCCAAAGGCCACCACTTTCCCTCGGTCACACTCGTTGCAATACCTGATATGGATGCTGGCTTTTATAGTTCGGATTACAAAGCAATTGAGAAGATGGGACAGCTTCTTCTACAGGTCGGTGGTCGGGCGGGTAGAGAAGAAAAACCTGGCACCATTTGCCTACAAACCCACTTCCCTAACGAACCTGTCTTACGCTCCCTGATTGAGGAGGGGTACACTAGTTTTGCGGAACACTTACTGGCCGATCGACTTGAAAATGAACTGCCGCCTTATCATTTTCAGGCTATGATACGCGCGGAAGCCGTCAATCGAGACGAAGCGATGAAATTTCTTGGCGACTTAGCCAAGACCTTACCTCACCTCCCCTCAACTTTAGCGTTAGGCCCCATTCCCTCTCAAATGGAGAAAAAAGCCGGCAAGTTCCGAGCCCAGCTGCTACTTTCATCAAGTCATCGAAAATCACTTCATCAGCTGATATCGAACTGCATTGCACTCATCACAGATGCACCGCCCAACCGGAGGGTGCGTTGGAGCATAGACGTTGACCCTATCGACACAATCTAACCATAATTCGAGCTAACCATAAATCGAGCAGCCGACTTACGTTAAACATCGCCAGTCCGCGGCCGTTTAGTGTTAAACTTCATCCCTCATCGTCAGGTAAACCAACGCCCGAGGCCGGAAGATAAACGAGTAATGACGAAGGATTTCGCCAAAAGTCGAAAGCAAAACGACGCTTCAAAATCGAGTCTCCCAGGATGGGTCTGGTTTGTTGTTGGACTCTCGCTAGGCGTGTTTGGGTCATTCGTTTTTTACGTTTCACAAGTTGTGCCTGTTGATGCAGAAGTCGCTGAACTTCTCGATCAACCAAAACCAAATACCAGTACCGCCAGAAACAAAGTCGAAGACCTAAAGTGGGAATTTCATGAGATTTTCCCCAAGTCTGTCGTCCCAATCATCGAAGAGTACGGTACCGATGGTACCAAACATCAGGCGACAACCCCCGTAAGCTACCTCCTCCAGGCAGGTTCGTTTCGTCAAGCCAAGGATGCCGATAAGCTGAGGGGTGAATTGATTCTTATTGGACTTGAGCCGAAAGTTAAGAAAATCCGCAAAGACAATGAACTCTGGCACCGTGTTGTCATAGGTCCCCTTGATACAGAAATTGAGCTCACCCGCACCAGGAACAGACTAGCAGAGGCTTCAATCGAATCAATCGCGCTTAAAGTAAACTAGCGCTCAACTTGAAAATTAAACTTCAAACCCCATTTCAATCATTAACTAATAACGAGAGATCACAACACTTTGGAACAGTTTAGAGGCACAACCATACTTTCAGTTCGCCGCGGAAATTCAGTCGTTATCGGCGGTGACGGGCAGGTCACCATGGGCAACACCGTCATGAAAGGTAATGCTAGGAAAGTAAGACGCCTTTACAAAGATCAGATCATCGCGGGTTTTGCAGGTGGCACGGCAGATGCCTTCACCCTCTTCGAACGTTTTGAAGCACAGCTAGAAAAGCATCAAGGACATCTTGTCCGTGCCGCGGTAGAGCTCGCCAAAGACTGGCGAACTGACAGAGCGCTGCGGCGCTTGGAAGCGCTGCTCACCGTTGCCGACAAAGATGCATCTCTTGTGATCACCGGAAATGGCGATGTCATTGAACCCGAAGACGGCATCATGGCAATCGGATCTGGCGGGCCCTTCGCCCAAGCAGCAGCGAAGGCATTGCTGGACGCTTCTGATCTTTCAGCGCGTGATATTGTCGAAAAAGGGCTAACGATCGCCGCTGACATATGTATCTACACCAATCATAATCGCACGATTGAAGAGATAAATTTCTCCGACGTCTAAACGCTGACCATCGGTGCGGCGTTCAGGGACAAGCGCACTCTGGCCAGCTTTAATTGCGTCAAAACCGTAGTACGCATTAGGCACATTCCTTCGTCTCATCGTAGATCAAAAAAACATCAATACAAAACTGGCGAGTCGTGCGCAGCGGTGGTGTTATGGGTTAGAATGATCCCAGCGTGTTACTGCAACACCTCTCAGTAATAATCTGTTCGATTTCGGGCCAACGCTCAAGCAAGCCTCCCGCACTTTGCCATTTTTAACTGAACGACTAAGCTGTGACGTGTGCAACCTTCCCCAAATTTTTGTAAGAGTAAAAACATGTCAAAGATGACACCCCGCGAGATTGTCCACGAACTGGATAAGCACATCATCGGTCAAAACGGAGCCAAGCGAGCGGTTGCTATTGCGCTACGAAACAGATGGCGTCGATTACAACTGGATGAAGACCTCAGAGCCGAAATTTCTCCAAAAAATATCCTCATGATCGGACCCACCGGCGTGGGTAAAACAGAAATTGCCCGGCGACTGGCGAAACTTGCTTCAGCCCCTTTCATCAAGGTAGAAGCGACCAAGTTTACCGAAGTTGGATACGTCGGCCGAGATGTCGAGTCCATTATCAGAGATCTGGTTGAGGTGGCGATAAAATTACGTCGTGATGAAACCATGAAAATCATGAACGATCGTGCCATCGACGCCGCAGAAGAGAGAATACTCGATGCATTGCTCACACCGGCACGAACCGACGACCCGGCAGAAAACAAAAACACCGCCACTCGACAACTCTTTAGAAAAAAACTGCGTGAGGGTGAGCTTGATGACAAGGAAATAGAACTTGAAGTCAGTGCTGCCTCTGTGGGTGTTGAAATCATGGCGCCGCCGGGCATGGAGGAAATGACAAGCCAACTTCAGAACATGTTTTCTAATATGTCTCCCGGCAAAACAAAGACCAAAACACTCAAAGTGAAAGATGCGCTTAAGCAAGCAACTGAGGACGAAGCGGCAAAACTGATTAATGAAGATGAATTGAAAAGTAGCGCGGTTGAAGCGGTAGAACAGACAGGCATTGTTTTTATTGATGAAATTGACAAGGTTGCCAAAGGCGCTGATCGCGGCGGAGCCGATGTTTCCCGGGAGGGTGTACAGCGAGACCTATTACCTCTCATCGAAGGTTGTACCGTTTCGACAAAATACGGAATGATTAAGACTGATCACATCCTGTTTATCGCATCGGGCGCTTTCCACTTGAGCAAACCTTCTGACCTGGTACCCGAACTTCAGGGGCGGTTACCTATTCGTGTCGAACTCTCGGCGCTCAGCGTGGATGACTTCAAAAGGATTCTTCGCGAGCCAGACGCCTCGCTTACAGAGCAATACCAGGCACTCCTACAAACCGAAGGTTTAGCGCTAACTTTCTCCGAAGATGCTATCACCCGCATTGCAGAAATTGCATGGCAGGTAAACGAGAAAACTGAAAACATTGGTGCGCGCAGACTGCATACTGTCATGGAGAGATTACTTGAAGAAATTTCGTTCGAAGGTAGTGAGAGCTGCAGTAACGATAACGGAATCGTCGCCATAGATGCCGGATATGTAAATACGCATCTGACGGATCTTGCAGACGACGAAGACTTAAGCCGATATATTTTGTAACAAAAGGTAAACACCATGGTACCTACCGACATAAAACTACATCAAGTTTCAGGCATTCTCGAAATCCTCTTCGAGGGCGGCGAGGTTTTTAACCTGTCAGCAGAGTATCTCAGAGTGTTCTCCCCCTCAGCTGAAGTCAAAGGCCATGGTCCTGGCCAGGAAGTTCTGCAACATGGAAAAAAGATGGTGAAGATTGCCAATCTAGAAGCACAAGGAAATTACGCCATCAAGATTACTTTTTCCGATGGCCATGACAGCGGAATTTACAGTTGGCAATATCTTTATGAGCTTGGCACGCAATTCGAATCAAACTGGTCGGCATATCTGGCACGACTAAGCGCGGCCAATAAGACTCGGCAACCTCAGTTTATTGCGGTTGGCTAGTCATTCTCCGCCGCAAAGACTCTGGTAAAACCGCCAGCATTGCTGGCAGAGCGACGAAGGTTGTAATCAGCAATATGCTGATCGCTAGTGACAACAAGACGCCGATTGACGCTGCGCCTTTATGCGGACTGAGTGATAGCGATGCAAAGGTGCCTATGGTGGTTAACCCACTAATCACAACCGCCCGGGAAGTACTTGAGGCAAGCGCATCTGACAGACTGCGACTCATTCTGAATCTGTGAATAACATGTACTCCCGTATCCACACCAAGTCCAAAGATCAGCGGCACGACCAATATATTAGCCATATTCAAGGTTAAACCCATCAATTGGGCTAACGCAAAGGTGAAAAGCACGGTGAGAGATAGAGGAAATATAACAAGTGCCGGTAATATCAACCCTCTAAAATAGACGACGAGTAGTGAAAATATCGCAAAAAATGCATAAATCACGGCCTCAATAAAGGATTCGACCACAACATTTCCAACACCCCATTCCACAACAGATCTACCCGCGACATTTGGGGCAACATGTTGAACTTCAGTAATAAACCTGTCCGTTGCAGCCCTATTGTCTAACATGATTCTAGGCTGCACCCGGATCAAATAACCCCCACTTTCTGTCATCAGGTTTTTTTTCAAAACACTGGGCAGATCAGTCTCTGTGAAAGGTTTCGCTGACAAAAGCGCTTTCAGGTCCTCTAATTCCGTGGTTATCTGCTCGCGCAGCCCACGCTTCCCGTCATCCTGTAGCACACGCTTAACATCACCAGTTTCTACCTTTGTTGCATAGCGAATGAATTGATCAACAACTGGCACATTGGGAAATTTGCTCACATTGATGGTCTCATTGAAGTATTCGATGGCAACGCCTAATGCCAGCGACTCTTCATTCGGCTCTTCCAGTTCAATCGTTTCGATAACAAGCAAAACGTCTTCCAACATAGACTGTTTATCCACCTGATGTGACGGAACAATATCGGATATCGAAAAAACATCACCCACCGTACTAAGCTTTTCCAAATCCTCCTTAAGCGCTAGAGATGCTGACAAATCGTTTGCGACAACGACAACGCTATAATCCGTGACAATTTTTCTTCGTTGCAATTCCAACAACGTTTGCATCCCCTCTGAGCTCTCGTCTCTCAAGGCCAGCACGCTGTAGTCGAATTTCATGTCTTTAACGAGTATGGCCGAAATAGTCGTCAGCATTAAAAACAACAACAATATGGCCCTAGGTTTTAGACGATCAACTGACATATGGAAACGAACACCTGCTTTGTCGCCAAGTCCACCAAACAAACTAAACATAGCGGGCAATAAGGTGATTGACAGCAGGAAAGCAATCACCATGCCGCCAGCAGAGATCACGCCTAACTCGCCAAGCCCGTTATATGCCGTCGGTACAAACGATAGAAACCCTATCGCTGAAGTAAAAGTGCATAACAGTAGCGCCGGACCAATATCGACCGCTGCTCGCTCTACCGCACCGTGGTGGCCTACAGACATCCACTCGTCCCTCACCTTCAGTGAAAAGTGAATAGCAAAATCAATCCCCAGACCAAAAAACATGACGAGAAAAACCAAGGATAATGTGTTGTAACTTCCCACAACCAATGTCGCATAGGCGGAAGTCAGCACAACCCCGACAAACAAAAGGACAAAAGTCGTCACGATAATCTGCCACGAACGAACGCCAACGCCTAAAATGATTGCGAGTAAAATAAGAGAGACGACCCCGGCCAAACCGACACCATCGAGTCCCGCTGAAATTTCTTCATGAGCAAGTGCAACCTCGCCCGTGAGCCTGACGTTGACGATTGAATCGACGTTAGATCCAGGGCCTGGGGCCAATGACAATTCGGCTATTTCTTCTCTTATTCGTCGGACGATCGCTTTATTGGGTAGGCTCTCGCCGAGATTTTGACGCCCTTTCAGTATAATCAACTGTACGTGTTCACCCGTCTTTTCTAGACGGCTTTCCGGTGTCGCGGGGGGAATTAGCCGGGGGTAGGAAGCGAGCTCAGGGTCACCTTCTAACAAACTGTGCAGCAGTGTGTCGAGCACAGGAGGCAACGCCATGCCCGGATAGGCACTTAGCTGGTCCGCCAGTATCATCACAATGTTCGAAAGGCTTTGATCTTCAGACAAACGCAGCAGGGTGCCATAGTTAAACTGGACACCCTGCAACCAGCTTTCAAGATCATCGATATTTAGAAAGTAGAGCCGATGTTCTGCCAGAAACGATTCCAAACCCGGCGTGCGTACAAACTCAAAATCGTCGGAATCTAACAGATCCCCTGCCAACGCTTGGGTAACCTGCTCAACGTCGTGGTAATCATCACCGGAAACGACGATCACCGCCGTTTGCTGTGAGTCAGGAAATGCTCGTTTGTAACGCTCATTGTCCTGATACCAGCGAGTATCTGCCGAAGGTTTGATCAATTTGCCAAGATCAGAGTCGATCCTTGTGAACAAACTCGAATAAACGCCCGCGGCGAGCGTCAACAAACCAAGGATAAGCACAGTCACTCGCGCGTGCTGCTCGACTCGCCGTACTATTTTCCCAATGAATTTACCTATGATGACGATCACAAGCGTTTAGCCATCGTCAGTCAACCAAACCATCGTTTGATTGCTCAGCCAGGGCAACATACAAGCCTAAGAGCTTTGCAACACATGTCTCATGGCGATATGCCTGAATAAAGTTGCGGTTTTTGTTTGCCAACATCATCCGTTCCGACGAGTGATTGATCAAATAATCTAGCTTCAGGCTGAGATCTTTTGCATCACCTGCCTTGAATTTGGCTCGATCATCCAAGGCAAATACATTCGCAGCACTGTCTATCGAATCGGAAACTAGTACCGCATTTCCCATCGCCATCGCCTCGACCACAGACATACCCTCAAGCTCAATCATTCCACAGTGCACAAAAAGATCTGCATCCCTATACCGCTTAAGCAGTTCATCGTTACTGACGGTCTCTACGGTTGCTCTAATGCCTTTTTGGCTGATCAAAGCTTTTAGTTTTGCCTCATTAGGCCCAGCGCCAACCAGTTCCAGAGAAATCTTTTCACAGTGCTCTGACAGCGCGATCGCCTCTATTAATAATGCCTGCTGTTTTTCCCCGGACAACCGGCCGACAGATAACACACGAAACGTGTCGTCAGAACTATCATGTTCTGCAGACCTCATTGCTTGAAAAAACTCGTCTGGCACACCATTCGAAACAACTTCAACAGGTTTTTGAAGATTGCGTTTCAACAACTCATCTGCAGCAAACTGTGAAGGTGCGATCACCATGTCCGCCTTGTTGTAGATAAAATGTATGAACACTTTGTACAATAATTCTCGTAGCCAACGGAAATCGAGACCAAGATTAAGCAGAAGGTTCTCAGGTTGAACATGGAAAGAGCATATAACCGGCACCCCTAGACTTCGTGCCATCCTGATCGCGGCGTAACCAAGAAAGAAAGGGAACTGGACATGTAAGATGCCCGCTCCCGTGAGCGCCTGACGCATCTGCTCGCTTTTGGAACGAGCCAACAAAACCTTCATGCCGCGGATAATGCGATTAACCCCTGGAACGGACAACACAGGAAAGTAACATCTTTCCAACCTGCCCTGTCTGGAGTCTACATCGTTGTTGTCGGTTGAAGAGGACCGATGAGGCTCCACACCTTCAGCAGGACAAGAAAGAATTCTGAACCCATAACCCTGATTTCTCAGCGCATTGACAAACCTGCGAGACGAAACCACGGTACCATTGTAGGGCAAGTCCCAGGGATCAACGACGACACAAATCGGACCTAGATCGACCGCTGATTCAGGCGCGATGTTCTCCACCGCATTGTTCGCGTGACTGCTGTTTGACACTTTTTATCGCTACCTCACGGAATCAACAGGGCAAATCAGCCCGACATAATGTTCAACCATCACAGCATCTCCCGCAGGCATCGCGTCAACCATCAATGGCGTCTCCTGCGCTATCGCCGAAGCCAGACAATCAAGATTTTCTTTCACGATTAAAGGAACTCCATACTAGGGTCCACCAGTCGCGGCATTATCGACTTTTCTGGCGATTTCCCGCGCTGATTCAGCAATCGGCACAGCGACGGCATTTAGATACGGGTTCGCCCCATCGATTCTTCGCAGATGACTTTCAACCATAGCCGAACAACGCCATGCCGCCGTTATCATGATTTATCCCCAGATTCTCGTCAATAGCATGCATTTTGAGGATACCTGCATCCCATTGAATGCGCCAACGCCCATTACCATGTAAAATGCCCCACTTGAGCCTAGTTCCAACCGGATGTACTTCAGATGAGTGACGAAACAACCCATTTTGGTCTAAAGCAAGTGCCCATCGCAGAGAAAGCGGGCAAAGTCGCGGAAGTATTTCATTCTGTCGCCGGAAATTATGATGTCATGAACGACCTCATGTCGCTGGGCACACACAGGATTATGAAACAGATCGCCGTGGAGATGACCGCCGTCGGACCTGGCGACCGAGTCATGGACTTGGCTGGCGGCACTGGCGACCTGACCGCAAAATTGTCCCGGATCGTAGGCGATGAAGGCGAAGTCATTTTGACCGATATCAATTACTCCATGCTAAGCGTCGGTCGAGACCTGCTACTTGATAAGGGTGTCATGGGAAATGTTTCGTTCCTTCAGGCTGATGCAGAAAACCTTCCCTGTCCTGACAATTACTTTGATGCGATCACCGTCGCTTTTGGGCTACGTAACGTCACCAGAAAGGAGGCCGCACTAGAATCAATGCTACGAATCCTTAAACCGGGCGGGCGTCTAGTTGTTCTGGAATTTTCACATCCTGAGAACCCTCTATTGAGAACAGCCTATAACGCTTTCTCAAATCTATGGCCGGGCATCGGAAAGATGGTCACCGGAGACAAAGACAGTTACCAGTATCTTGTCGACTCGATCAAGGTCCACCCCGAGCAGGGCAAGCTAAAAGAGATGTTCGTCGATGCGGGCTACGTTAATTGCAAGTACCACAACCTGCTGAATGGCATTGTTGCCATCCACACGGGTAAGAAAATGTTCGAGAACGCCAGGCCCTGACCTATGCGATTCTTTCGAATGCTCAAAATCCTCGGGGTAATCACACGCAATCGACTTGACAGGTTGGTCGTAAAGAATGAGCGCACGCCACTCCTCGTCCGGATCGTCCTGATATTACTCAAAATATTTCCGGCGCCGAAAGAATCTCCCGCCAGCTCCTTACGTCGCTCACTAGAACAACTCGGTCCAATCTTCGTCAAGTTTGGCCAAATACTCTCTACCCGCAAGGATTTGTTTGATCCGGAAACCTCGGAAGAACTGGAGAAACTGCAGGACCAAGTACCTTCTTTCCCCTCCAATGAAGCAATCAGCATCATCGAACAGAGTCTGGAAGATACCATCGACAATCTATTCAGCACGTTCGAGGCTGAGCCACTCGCCTCGGCTTCGGTTGCACAGGTCCATGCAGCCGTATTGCAAACGGGAGAGTCTGTTGTTGTCAAAGTGATTCGTCCTGGCATCGATCGCGTTATTCGCGAGGACCTGCGAGTGATGCACCTTATCGCTCGCTGGCTCGAAAACTTGTCGGAGGACGGCAAACGGTTACATCCCATAGACATCGTAAAGGATTACGAGCGAACCATTCTCGATGAGCTCGACTTGAACCTTGAAGCAGCGAATGGGGTGAAACTGAGAAAGAACTGGGACCATTCTGGCAAGCTTTACGTGCCCAAAGTCTACTGGGACTATACCCGAACCAATATTCTGGTGCTTGAGCGGATCTATGGTATCGGTGCAGCCAATGTTCAGGACTTGAAAGACCAAAACGTGGACATGAAAAAGCTTGCTCACCTCGGCGTCGAAATCTTTTTCACCCAGGTCTTCGAGCAAAATTTCTTTCACGCCGATATGCACCCGGGCAACGTCTTCATAGACGCAAATGACCCCGCAAACCCCTCTTATATCGCACTTGATTGCGCAATCATGGGCTCTTTGACCGAGGAGGATAAAAACTATCTGGCCAAAAACTTGCTGGCCTTCTTCAACCAGGACTATCTGGAGTCAGCGCGCCTTCACGTCGAAAGCGGCTGGGTACCCCCGGATACAGACATCCATGAATTCGAAGCAGTCATACGTAGCGTCTGCGAGCCTATTTTCCAGAAGCCCATTAGCGAAATTTCCTTCGGTCGAGTGCTGATGAGTTTATTTCAAACAGCTCGGCGCTTTAATATGGAAGTCCAGCCTCAACTTGTTTTGCTGCAAAAGACGCTGCTGAACATCGAAGGTATGGGTCGGCAGATTTACCCCGATCTTGACCTCTGGGAGACCGCCGCGCCATTTATGGAAAGATGGATGAAAGATCGTCTAGGTATTAAGGGTTTGCTGAATCGTTTTGGCCATGCCGCGCCGAAACTGTTCGAACACCTACCAGAACTGCCTATGTTCGCGCTGGAAGCGATGACCCAACTAAAACAGCTAGGTCGTAACAACAAAACACAAGCAATATTGCTCAAAGACCTGAAGCGCACTCTCGAGCGTGATCGACGGGAACGTCGCCAGATGAAAGCAGCGGGTCTCGCGATTACCGCCGCTTTCGTTGCCATGGCCTCTGCGCTCATTTCCGATGTTAACTTTGTCGAAAATACCGAACTGCTGCTGGGTTCCTCTATCCTCGGCAGCATCGGCGTCTACTGGATGTTCATCAAGGTCTGATAATCAAGGCAACCTCCTGCTAGAATGCACCTTCAACGAACTTTGTATCCACGTAAAATGACTGACCAACCCGCTGAATCACCCACACCAGAATGGCTCTCTGAAGTAAAATTTGACGCCAACGGCCTCATTCCGGCCATTGCTCAAGACGTACAAACCAAGCGAGTCCTGATGGTCGCTTGGATGAATCGCGAGGCGCTTTTAGAGACGATAAATACTCAATCGGCCGTATATTGGTCCCGATCTAGAAATAAGTTGTGGCGTAAAGGCGAGGAATCGGGTCACTTTCAGCATATCAAAGAGGTCAGCATCGACTGCGATGGTGACGTCGTGCTACTTCAATTGGAGCAAATCGGCGGTATTGCTTGTCATACTGGTAGAGAGTCCTGCTTTTTCAGGGTGTTCAAGCAAGGCCAGTGGCAGACGATAGAGCCACAGCTCAAGGACCCGGACGAGATATACTCGAACCAGTAGACAGAAACGGTAGACGGAAATAAGGGTCAAGCCCCGCATGTGCTATTATTCGCGCTTAATATACGTCTGTGCGTCAGCTAATATGCAATAGACAGCCGATTGACTCGAACAGGAATAGCCTAGGTGAATGATGTAATTGATCGACTGATGGAGGTGCTAGAGGCGCGCAGACATGCGAGCCCGGACTCTTCTTATGTCGCTAAACTTCATAACAGAGGTTTAAACAAGATTTTGGAAAAAGTCGGTGAGGAAGCTTTTGAAACAGTTCTGGCAGCAAAAGACGCCGGCAACAGCGATAAGCAAGCGCATCGAATAGAGGTCGTTAAGGAAACCGCAGACCTATGGTTTCATACGCTCGTCATGTTGAGCCATCTCGATATTCCAGCAACAGAGGTCATCAGCGAGCTTGAAAGTCGTTTTGGCGTTTCAGGACTGGCGGAAAAGGCATCCCGACCGCCAGAATAATTTATACTTAAACAAATTTCGCTGCTACTGTTAGCAGCTTGTAAGCAGGCAAATGGTCTGAAATGATCACGAACGTTCAGATAGATATTTAGGAGAGACGATATGCCCGGAATGACAGAATTGATTGTTGTGCTTGTGATTGTTGTTTTGCTGTTCGGCACAAAAAAATTGAAAACGCTGGGTGGTGACCTTGGATCTGCCATCAAGGGTTTCCGAAGTGCACTCGGCGGCGCAGATGACAAATCAAAGCTTGACGCCGATCAGGAACCTCAACTCAAAGATGTTACCCCGAACACTTCAACCCAAGACAAAGTCGAAGCAAATAAAGAGAATTAGCCTTTATGTTCGACATAGGTTTCCCTGAATTATTGCTCATTAGTGTTGTAGCACTGGTGGTCATCGGTCCGGAAAAACTACCCGAGACCGTGAGAACCGTTGCTTTGTGGATTGGTAGATTGAAGCGAAGTCTATCGAACATTCGTCTGGAACTTGAAAATGAAATCGGGGCGGATGAAATTAGACAGCAATTGCACAATGAAAACATCATGAAGGAACTCTCTGACACAAAGAGTGAGCTCGAGGACATTATTCAAAATGCAGACGATTCCATCTCCGACGCAAAAAATTCGCTGAAGTCGATTCCCTCGCAACTCGCAACCCCCTCTGCAGACGAAAAAATCGAAGATACGCTCGAGCCAGTCGGCGTAGCCGAGTCTGGCATTGAAAACCCGACCGAACTAGACGCTGTCGAGACACCTATCGACGACCAAAGTAATGACGCAGCGCCCAAACTCTCTGGCAGCAGCACATAAGGTAGCCTGTGACGACGACATCAGAACAGGACGAAAACCTAGACGAGGGTCAACCGCTCGTCGATCATCTTATTGAACTAAGAAGTCGCGTACTTCGATCACTGGTGGCAGTGTTTATTATTTTTTTGCCGCTATTCTATTTTGCTAACGATATTTACGGGTTTGTCTCTGAACCTCTGAGGGCGTTCCTGCCTGAAGGTGCAACGATGATTGCTACCGAGGTTGCGTCGCCCTTTCTCACCCCTTTCAAACTGACATTAGTACTTGCGATTTTTATCGCCATACCCTTCATCCTCCACCAAGTATGGAGTTTTATCGCGCCCGGACTCTACAAAAATGAAAAACGCGTCGCGTTTCCCCTGCTCGTTTCGAGCATATTGCTGTTTTATGCCGGTATCGCCTTCGCTTTTTACGTCGTTTTTCCGCTAATTTTTGGCTTCTTCACTAGCGTGGCGCCGGCGGGGGTCACCGTAATGACTGATATCAATCGTTATCTAGACTTCGTATTAAAACTATTTTTTGCCTTTGGGATCGCTTTTGAAATTCCCATCGCAACAATACTACTTGTCTGGACAGGCGCGACAGATATAGAGAGCCTACGCCGCAAACGAGCCTACGTTGTCGTTGGGTGTTTTGTTGTTGGCATGTTGCTCACACCACCGGATATCATCTCGCAAATCCTACTTGCGCTGCCTATGTGGCTGCTTTACGAGATTGGCATTTTGTTCTCAATCTTTTTGGTACGTCCAGAATCCGACACCGACGCGTCATAAAATACGGGGAAATGATGATGATCAAGCTATACCATGTATCAGGCACTCGGGGCATTAGAGTGATCTGGGCGATGGAAGAGTTAGGCATACCTTATGAGATCGAGCTGATCGATTTTAGCGCCGAATTCAGAGAAACCCCTGGGTGGCGGAGCAAGAACCCGGTCGGCAAAGTACCCGCGATGGAAGATGGTGATCTCACGATATTTGAGTCCGGCGCAATGGTCCAATACTTGCTGGATAAGTACGGCGAAGGGCGACTGCAACCGGTGCCAGGTTCTGATGATCATGCACGTTATCTGCAATGGAGCTGGTTTGCTGAATCCACATTTGCTCGCCCGCTAGGTGAAATTGTCAATCACCGAAGAGCCATTCCCGAGGCGTTTCAATCCGAACGAGCCATAAACGAGATGCAACAACGCGCGCACACTTGCCTTGAGGCCCTCGACCAACATATTGCAAACCAACCTTACCTGTTGGGAGATTCATTCAGCGCCGCAGACATTATGATGGGTTATTCACTTTATATTTGTGACCTACTCGCACCCACGGAAAAATACAAAAACTCCGCTCGGTATTGGGAGCACTTACAAACACACAGTGGCTGCCGCATAGCATTAACTGCTGGACGATAATCCGTAAATAGCAAAATATCCGAAGGAATCACGAATGCCCGTACCTTACTATGACTGGACAGAACATAACGCAAACATACGCCCTGACAAGGTCGCTATCCTGGACTCTGACAATCAGCAGACGCTCACCTATAAACAGCTCAACACGCGCGCCAACCAGCTTGGATCATGGCTCAATGCCAATGGCATTAAAAAGGGTGATCGCGTGGCAATTCTTATGCCCAATTGCCCCGAGTTTTTCGAAGCGCAGTTTGCCTGCTCAAAGATAGGCGCGATATGCCTGCCACTAAACTGGCGACTGACTGCACCGGAACTTGACTATATATTGAATGATTCCACACCCTCTGTCGTTATTTACGATGAGAAATTCAGCGAGCTAATAGTAAAACTGAAAACCACCTGCGCAGTACCCACATATCTCGAAATCGCCGAGAACAAATCGGACAGTCCCTATGAGGCAGGGATCAGCGCATCCAGCGAAACGCTAACGCCCACACCCTGCACGCACGACGACACGTCAATGATTATGTACACATCGGGGACAACCGGTCACCCGAAGGGCGCGCTGATTACCCATGGCATGACATTTTACAATTGCGTCAACCTTGGTATACCCGCAGGTGTCAGTTCAAAAGCGATTCAGTTAGTCGTGCTTCCTCTGTTCCATACTGGCGGATTGAACTGTTACGCAAACCCAATACTGCATGCGGGGGGACAAATTGTGCTTATGCGTGATTTTGATCCGGGTCGAGCATTGGGACTGATCAATGACGCAGAAATTGGTATCACACATTTTTTTGCTGTACCCGCGCCGTACCAATTCATGATGCAACATCCTGATTTCGACACAACTGATCTCAGCCGAATCGTAGGCGCCGGAGTGGGCGGTGCGCCGTGCGCCGAGACCATTCTAACAACCTGGCTACAACGCGGCGTACCGCTGGTTCAAGGCTGGGGCATGACAGAAACCAGCCCTGGAGGTACCGCACTGGAGGCTGACGATGCACTGCGCAAAATTGGCTCAGCCGGAAAAGCGCTAATGCACACCGAAATAAAAGTGATTGACGACAGTGGAGACGAGATTACAGACGGTGGCGTTGGAGAACTATTAATCCGGGGACCCAATATTACTCCGGGATACTGGAACAACCCAGAGGCGACAAAAAAAACCTTCACTGACGATTGGCTCATGACTGGCGACGCTGCAAGAGTCGACGAAGAAGGATTCCTTTATATCGTTGACCGATGGAAAGATATGTACATTTCGGGTGGAGAAAATGTCTATCCAGCCGAGGTCGAAAACATTCTTTATCAGTTACCTGAGGTTGCAGAGGCTGCAATCATTGGCGTACCCGATGAAAGGTGGGGAGAAACTGGCAAGGCTGTTTTAGTGCTAAAACAAGGACAGACGCTAGAGGCAGACACTGTGATTCAGCACTGCATTCAAAATCTTGCAAAGTTCAAGGTGCCGCAGACGGTTGAATTTATCGAGGCATTACCCCGAAATGCCACGGGCAAAGTTCTTAAGCGTACGCTACGAGATCAGTACGTCGGTAAAGACACACCCGCAGTCACCTAATACTAGACCTCAAAGCTCGCTAACGTCTCCTGCCTGCTATTTGGCGGGAGACAGCTGAACCAGTATGCCATTAGCGGATTTCGGATGGATAAACACTTGTGGTCCACCAACACCAATGAGCTGCACGCCATTACTTTCGAGATCTTTGATGGTGGCGTCGAGATCATCCACTTCCAGCGCCATGGTATGCAGGCCTTCTCCTCTTGAGGCAACGGCTTTGCCGACCGCAGAATCGTCGTTCAGCGGCGCAACAATCTCAATAAACCCGCCGTTGTCCATCGGAAAAAAGGCTTGTTTGATGCCCAAAGCCTCTGATTCTGCCGTCCGCTCCAGCGCCATACCAAGCTTGTCGCGCCAGGTTTTGATGCCCTCATCAATATCCTTCACACGAATGACAATATGATCAACACCCTTCATAGACATCAAATTTCTCCTTAAAACCAGTTTGAATAACGGCTAATTACACAACTGATTGTGACATGAATCCGCAGCATCTTCATAGTCATCAGGAAGTTTCCAATCAGACTAAGGCATTGCCCTTGAGCTATAAAGTTTCCAAGAACCGGCATTTCTAGCACGTATTCAATTTTCAACGCCCGTTATTCTGATACTTGTTGTTGTACAACCTGCCTGATCAACCCTTGGGAGTGGGGTTTACAAATTGAGGACTCAAGAATGAAATAGTGTATTCTCGTAGCATCAACCTAAGGGGATGTAAAAATGGGGAACAAAACTGGAGCACAGGTCATCGTAGATACACTTGTCGACGCAGGTGTGAAGCATGTTTTTGGCATAGTCAGCATTCACAACATGCCGATCGTTGATGCTATTAGCCAAAACGACTCAATTTCCATGGTGACAGCGCGAAATGAGCAGAGCGCAACCCATATGGCAGACGGTTATGCCAGAGCTAAAGGCGCACTGGGTGTTGCACTCGGCAGCACCGGACCAGGCACGACCAATATGGTCACCGGCATTTACGAGTCAGCCTATGCCTCGTCACGCGTGCTCGTCATCACGGGGCAGGCGGAAACAACCTTCTACGGCAAGGGTAAAGGTTATGTGCATGAGGCAGAAAATCAAAAACCAATGCTTGAAACCGTCGCCAGAACAGTCGCTTCGCCAAGTTATGTTGACGATATTGCCCCAATGCTGACAGAGGTTATCGACAGTATTCATCGAGGCAGACCTCAACCCGGCGCCATGGAAGTCCCGATTGATCTGCAATACGCCACAACATCAACAGAGCAAACTGCAAGCACGGTAACGAACTCGGTCGCCCCTAATGCTGAAAACCTGGGGCAGGCGATCGATGTTCTCAAGAAAGCGAACAAACGGGTTATTCTGGCGGGCGGCGGAATCAGCACTGCCGAAGCCGCGAACGCTTTGCAGGTATTTGCGGAATTGATAGACGCGCCTGTCATCACAACAGCGCACGGTAAAGGCGCTATTGCCAGCGACCACCCGCTTCATCTCGGCCCTGTCCTGATGAGCCGACCAGTGCTCGAGACAGTAAACGAAGCTGACGTTTTGATTGCTATCGGCACTCGATTTCAGGCCGGTGTTGCTGGCAACCAAATCAAGATAACGCTGCCATCGCTGGTTCATATCGATCTAGATCCACGAACAATCAACCTCAACTTCACCGCTGAGGTTGGTGTCGTTGCAGATGCAAAGTCAGCTTTAACTGCCCTGGCTGCGGCTGACATTGAAAAAGGTGACGCCCAGTATCGAGAAAAACTTCAAGCACTAGCCACGGAGACTCGGGAACAAACCCTCGAAAGGATTGGCCCGGATCACACCACAGCGTTAAATGCTGTTTCAAAATACATGACACCGGAGTCCTTTTTCGTTAGAGACAATACCATTCCTGGCTACCACTGGGGCAATGGGCTGTTACCGATCAGTAATCCGCGGGGATATATTTACCCAACTTCAGGCGCAATCGGACCTGGCCTACCATTAGGTATTGGCGTTTCGATTGCGACGGGTCAAAAGACAATCGTCATGCATGGTGACGGCGGTTTCATGTTCCACGTGGGGGAACTCGCAACAGCGGCACAATACAAAGCACCTATTGTGATCATCATCTTTAACGATAGCGGTTACGGCGTACTGCGTGGTCTTCAGCACAACCAATTTGAGGGACGCTTTAACGAAACGGAACTTAACACACCTGATTTTGTTCAACTTGCCGAGAGCATGAACGTTAAGGGACTTCACGCGGATAACGCAGATGAACTGGAAGCCCGCCTCGCCGAGGCAATGGACATTGACGGCCCGGTACTCATTAACCTCAACGTCCACAATATGATACCGGTGAAAGGCGTCGTGACGGCTCCGGGTAAATAGCCGTAACGGCTCCTGGTAAATAACCGAGCACGTTTCCGGCAGAAAGGGAAAATATGAGTCTCACACTAACACCGATCGAAAGCGGCAGATTGACCTCAGCCAAGGGCGTGCTTTGCGAGCATGCAGAGGGAGACATTACTATTCCCGTGTCATGCTGGGTCGTCTCGCATCCCAAAGGCACCGTGCTTTTCGACACAGGATTACACAAAGAGCTCACAACAGACAGTGGTAGGCTTGGTGCATCCGCAGACGTTTTCGCGGTGGATATACCTGCAGGTGAAGACTTGGTCGCGTTATTGTCACAGAAAGAATTTGATGCTGAAAAAATCGACTTCATTGTACTGAGCCATCTGCACTTTGATCATTGCGGCGGCACCGAACAGATTCCAAACGCACGAATTATTGTTCAGGAAGAAGAATGGTTATCCGGTACTGATCCGAAATTGATTGAGCTCGGTATATACAACCCCAACGACTTCAATCTAGGTCACAGCGTTAAACAAATCAAAGGTGAATTTGACCTGTTTGGAGATGGCACAGTGGTCTGTCTGCCCACACCAGGGCACACCGCGGGACATCAATCACTTCGCATAGAACTGGAAAGCGGGCCCGTCGTCCTGACATCAGATTGCGTTTATTGGCAACAGATGCTTGAAGACATGTCCTTTCCTCCGTTTGGGTTTAGCCGAGAGCAACATCGCGATTCAATGCTTAATCTCGTTAAACTTCAGAAAGAAGGATGCAAACTGATCTTCGGGCACGATGCGTTACAGTGGGCTAGTCTTAAAGATAATGTGCTGAGATAAGATTTCAGGTGAGTCGGGTTAGGTTTCCAACAAAAAAGTGACAGGGCCATCGTTAAGCAAACTCACCTTCATGTCTGCACCAAATATGCCCGTTTGAATTTTCGAACACTTGCCTTCAGCGCACCTGCCACGCGCATGCGAAACAAACTCATCGTATATCGTCTCGGCAATTTCAGGCGGCGCCGCAGAGGAAAACGAGGGTCTTAATCCTTTTTTTGTATCCGCTGCCAGGGTGAATTGCGAGATAATCAACAGCTGACCCGCGATATCCGTCAAACTCAAATTCATATGACCTGCAGCGTCTGGAAAAATTCGATAGGCAAGCACCTTGTCGAGTAGCTTCTCCAAACAGGCACCATCGTCTCCCTTTTGAACGCCTAACAACAGAAGAATGCCGCGATCAATTTCGCCGACGGTATTACCATCAACAACGACTCTCGCCTCACTCACTCTCTGTATTAGACCTTTCATTGCACGAAAGCTAGACGCCGAAGTCCGACTCAAAACGCAGGGCCATATCCCGTGTGGCCCTTATCAATGCGTCAATCAGCGCATGCTCGGTGGCGGAGTGACCCGCTTCTCGGACCAGAAAAACCTGAGAAATAGGCCATGCTGCGTGAAGATCATGCGCATTTTGTACAGGACACAACATGTCATATCGACCGTGCACAATAATACCGGGAATGTCTTTCAGCACACTCGCGTCACGCAGAATCTGGTTTTCTTCCAGGAAACATTGATTGGAATAATAGTGGACACCAATCTTACATCGCGCCATCGCCCTGTGGGGATCTGTTAGATGCTTTACCAACCGAGGATTCGGATGCAGGCTTGAACAGTCAGCCTCCCATCGAGACCAGGCCTTCGCGGCACCCATTCGCGCCAATTCATCGGTGCCATTAATGCGCCTGCCATAAGCGGCCAGCAGATCGTCTCTCTCATCAGCAGAAATCGGTGCAACATAATCTTCCCAGTGATCTGGATAGAATCTGCTGACACCTTCTTGATAGATCCAGTTAATGTCCTGTTCGGTACCAAGAAAAACACCTCTCAACACCAACGCCAAAACATTTTCCGGATGAGTTTCAGCATAAACGAGTCCGAGCGTTGAGCCCCAGCCTCCGCCGAACAACATAATTTTATCTATTTCGAGAAAGGTTCGTATCTTCTCGATATCCTCAACCAAAGTCTGAGTCGTATTGTTTGTAATATCACTGTGGGGCTTGGATCGACCTGCGCCTCGCTGATCAAATAAAATGATGCGGTATTTTTCGGGATTGAAAAAACTACGGCTATCGAATTCACAACCGGAACCTGGGCCGGCATGCAGGAAAAAGACCGGGATACCATCCGGTGTTCCACTCTCGTCTACGTAAAGCTCATGGACATCGTCCACTGGCACCATATGACGAGTGTAAGGCTTAATCTCCGGATATAACGGTAGCATTGGGCTCCCTCATAATATTACTTATTCGATCACAGCGCTTTTTGATTCGGAACCGGGGGCGCAACAAAGCGCTTAGGCCACCTTCTCGCGTCCTGCCCGCTTACGTTCATTCTCAGTCAACAACTTCTTTCGAATGCGAATAGAACCTGGTGTCACTTCAACCAACTCATCGTCATCAATAAACTCGATTGCCTGCTCCAGCGTGTGGCGGATCGGCGAGTTCAGAATAATACTTTCATCCGTACCCGAGGCACGAATATTGGTTAATTGCTTACCTTTCAACGGGTTGACCACCAGATCGTTGCCTCTCGAATGTAAACCCACTACCTGACCTTCATAGATTTGCTGATTCGGATCAATAAACATTCGACCCCTAGCCTGCAGATTAAACAGCGCAAATGCTAAACACTTACCAGTGACCATGGAAACCAGCACACCATTGGTTCGCGTACCAATTTCTTTACTGACAACGTCACCATAGCGAGAGAAGATACTGGTCATAATCCCTGTACCAGAAGTCATGGTGAGGAAATCAGACCTAAACCCTATGAGCGCGCGGGTAGGTATTTCGTATTCAATTCTAATGCGGCCTTTTCCATCGGGTAACAAATTGCTCAGGACGCCCTTTCTTTTGCCTAGATCTTCCATCACGGCGCCCTGATGAGCCTCTTCGACATCTAGCAACACATTCTCAAACGGCTCCTGCTGGCGGCCCTCTACCTCTCTGAAGATAACCTCGGGTCTACCGACTGCTAGTTCAAAACCCTCACGGCGCATGTTTTCGATTAATATCGCCAGATGTAACTCACCTCTTCCCGACACCTTGAAGCGATCAGCGCTATCTGTATCTTCGACCCGCAGGGCAACGTTATGAATCAGTTCCCGGTCAAGACGCTCACGAATATTCCGACTGGTAACAAATTTACCGTCTAGCCCTGCAAAGGGCGATGTATTGACTTGGAAGGTCATTGAAATTGTTGGCTCGTCTACCTCCAAAGGCGGCAGAGCCTCGACACAGGTCGGGTCACAAATTGTGTCAGAAATCTGCAAAGCCTCGATCCCGGTGATGCAGACAATATCACCGGCACTGGCGGTCTCTACTTCAATGCGTTCTAGCCCCTGGTAACCCATCACCTGAAGGATTTTGCCTTTACGCTCTTTACCCTCTCGAGATATCAGCGTGACCTGCTGACCTTTTTTCACGGTTCCACGCGCTATTCTGCCAAGTCCGATAACACCGACGTAGCTGCTATAGTCCAGCGCGCTGATTTGCATCTGCAAGGGCGCTTCTTTGTCAACTTCGGGGGGTGGTACATGATCGAGAATCGTCTGCATCAAGCAGGACATGTCGTCTCCGATGGCATCCATGCTCAACCCGGCGCGCCCTTCTATTGCTGAACCATAAATGACGGGGAAATCTAATTGCTCGTCCGTTGCGCCCAACTGATCGAAAAGTTCAAAAACCTCATCAACAACCCAGTCAGGACGCGCGCCTTCGCGGTCAATTTTGTTCACCATCAATATTGGGTTGAGGCCATTCGCAAAAGCTTTGCTGGTCACAAAGCGGGTTTGTGGCATGGGTCCATCAACGGCATCAACAATCAGTAAAACAGAGTCGACCATAGAGAGTATCCGCTCTACCTCACCGCCAAAGTCAGCGTGCCCGGGCGTATCCACGATATTAATGCGGTGGTCATGCCATTCAAGCGCAGTATTCTTGGCGAGAATAGTGATTCCTCGCTCTTTTTCGATATCGTTTGAGTCCATCAAACGTTCGCCGTCTTCCTCGCCACGCTGGAGCGCACCGGCCTGCACAAGCAACTTATCAATAAGTGTGGTCTTGCCATGGTCAACATGGGCAATAATCGCGATGTTTCTAATGTTTTGAATCATGGTCACTCCAGACGAAGACGCGGCATTATACAGGTTGACACGGATGATTAAAGTCCGGACACCGAACAGTAAAACCCGTTTTTATGGGTTATAATTAATCGTTGCCAGTAATCGGCCCGATGATATGGCTATTTGTCACTTTGACAAACGATACTGGTGCACCCATTAATTCAGGCCAAGCGCACTGGATCAGTGCTTTTGTTCTATAAATGAGCAAATAAGTTAGTCAAAGCAAATCAACAAAAAGATCACCATTAAACACCATGAGCAAACAGCGCAAAGCGGTCTCCCTCATCTCAGGCGGGCTCGACTCAATGTTGGCAACCCGCGCCATTCAAGATCAGGGAATTCATGTCGAGGGCATTAACTTCTACACTGGGTTTTGTGTCGAGGGTCACACCCATGCCATACGACGTAAGGATACCGATAAAGAGAAGCGGAACAACGCACTCTGGGTGGCAGAGCAGCTAGGTATCAAGCTGCATATCATCGATGTCATTGAGGAATATAAGGAAGTACTCATCAATCCGAAGCATGGCTACGGTCAGCACCTCAACCCTTGCCTTGATTGCAAAATTTTCATGGTCAACAAGGCGCAAGCCTGGGCATGGATGGAAGAAAACCAGTTTGATTTTATCATCACTGGCGAAGTCATCGGACAGAGACCCAAATCCCAGAGGAAAGCGACTATGCCTATCATCGCCCGGGAATCCGGCGCAGATGATCGTTTACTCCGCCCGCTCTGCGCAAAAAACCTGCCGCCTACGCTACCCGAGCGCGAAGGTTGGGTAGATCGAGAAAAACTTTTTAAATTTGGTGGTCGCAGCCGAAAACCGCAGATGGAACTGGCCGCCAAATTCGGATTCACCGAATATTCCCAACCAGCGGGCGGTTGTTGCTTCCTGACTGATCAGAGCTATTCAGACAAACTGGGTGACCTCTGGCGCACGAGGGGCAGCAAGAATTACGATCTCGACGACATCATGCTGCTAAAAGTCGGTCGACATTTACGACCTAAACCACATTTCAAAATCATTGTCAGTCGAGAAGAGGGAGAGAATAACTACCTCTCGGGATACAAGAACGAATACACAACCGTCAGCATTCTGTCGCACAAGGGGCCGATTGCATTACTCGATGGCGACTTCAGTCGAGAATCCTCTGAGGAGGATATGAATCTTGCAGCCAGCATCGTTGCTCGATTCAGCCAGGGGCGTGATGAAAAAGAAGTGAAGGTGCTGATCAGGCAAAAAGACGGTGTTGAAAGAGAATTGATGGTGACACCGCTACCACAATCATCCGTCGATCCCGATTGGTATGTTTGAATAGACACTTACTTAACACTTTTTCACCCCATGACAGAGCAAAAGCCAACAGTCCATGAATTAAATGCCCGCAGGATGTTATGTCCCTTGCCGGTCATTCGCACACAAGACAAAATTAAAACACTCTCTAGCGGCGAAATTCTGAGAGTGATTTGCACAGACCCGGGTGTCAAAGCGGATATACCCACCTGGTGCAGAATCAATGGCCATCTGGTGCTGGAAATTGAAGAAAAGCATCAGGAGATTTATGTAACAATAGAAGTTGGCAACCAATAAACGCACCATAATGGCGCGCCTTCACAAGGCTGCACCGTTTTGGCGCGTTCAGGAAACATCGAAATCCTCTCTAGCCCTTTTAAAGTGCGGATTTTAAATCAGTTTATTAATAGGCAATCATGGCATATTCTTTGCTCCCATAAATTCACGAAAGTTTTTGCGTAGAACTTGCAGTAAATATTCAAGTAACCCCAACCGGAGAACATGACGCTATGTCACAAAAGACACTCAACCTAATAAAAGAAAGCGATGCGAAATGGGTAGACCTACGTTTCACTGACCCTCGAGGTAAAGAACAACACGTCACCAATCATAAAGACTCTGTCGATGAAGACTTTTTTGAAATTGGCGCAATGTTCGATGGTTCATCTATCGCCGGTTGGAAATCAATCAATGAGTCAGACATGATTCTGATGCCAGATGACTCGAGCGCAGTCATTGACCCTTTCACAGAAGAAACAACGGTTAATCTGCGATGTAACATCGTGGAGCCTGCCACACTTCAGGGTTACGAACGCGATCCACGTTCGCTTGCGCAACGTGCAGAGGCGTACCTCAAATCTACCGGCATTGGCGATACCGCTTACTTTGGACCCGAGCCAGAGTTTTTTGTTTTTGACGAGGTCAAATTCAAAAATAACATGAGCGGCGCCATGTATGAAATTGGTTCCGAAGAAGCTGCATGGATGAGCGGCAGCGACATAGAGGGCGGCAACATGGGTCACAGACCTGGTGTTAAGGGCGGCTACTTCCCTGTTCCTCCCGTCGATTCGCTCTACGATATCCGGAATTCAATGTGCTCAGCCATGGAAGCGATGGGACTCAAGATCGATTTGCACCATCACGAAGTAGGCACCGCTGGCCAGTGTGAGATTGGCGTGCCCTTCAATACACTGACCCAAAAAGCAGACGAAGTGCAGATCTACAAGTACTGCGTCCTGAACGTTGCACACGCCTATGGCAAGACAGCGACGTTTATGCCAAAACCACTGGTTGGCGACAACGGCAATGGCATGCATTTGCACCAGTCAATCTGGAAAGACGGCACCAACCTTTTCGCAGGGGACGGCTACGGCAACTTGTCTCAAACCGCACTGCATTACATTGGCGGCATCATCAAGCACGCGAGAGCAATAAACGCGTTTTCAAATGCCAGCACCAATTCCTACAAGCGTCTCGTGCCAGGTTTCGAAGCACCTCTTATGCTTGTTTATTCAGCAAGAAATCGTTCTGCTTCGATTCGGATTCCTTACGTGCAAGGCGGCAGCCCTAAGGGTGTTAGAGTAGAGGTTCGATTTGGCGATCCAACTGCGAACCCTTACCTCATGTTCTCTGCCATGATGATGGCCGGACTTGACGGCATCAAGAACAAAATCGAACCTGTCGGCCCGCTCGACAAAGACCTTTATGATCTGCCTGCCGAAGAGCTATCTGGCCTGCCAACGGTATGTAGCTCACTTGATCAGGCACTTGATTGCCTCGATGCTGATCGTGGATTCCTCACCGAAGGTGACGTATTTACCGATTCTGTCATTGATGGCTACATCGATCTGAAACGAGAAGAGACCGAGCGCCTTAATTCATCAACTCACCCTGTTGAATTTGAGATGTACTACAGCGTTTAAACGCTGGCGATTTATCGCCATTGTCTTTAGACAACAAGACCCCGGATCAAAACGACCCGGGGTTTTTTTTGTCTTAAATCCCCATAAAATGACATTTGCACCATAATGGTGCAAAATGATTTTTAAGATTTTGCCGGATATCCCTATTTCAAGGGCCTGACGCTGATATCGCAAGGTGGTACAAAACTTGCGATAGCTATTTATTGTAGCCAATCAGCTGGCAGGTTAACGGCAGATCTTGGCAACAGACTGAATCGACAGTTTTGGTGCGCGCCGAAACAATATCTACATGGGACGAAAATCCTGCATGACAAGAAATTCCAAAACTAAACCCGACGAGGTGCTGTTCACCAAAAAGTCCATGGAGAGCATGTTCAACGTGATGAACATCGCCGTGCTCTGTGTCGATCACGAGCTGAATATCAGATTCATCAATCAATCAGCTGAAAGCTTATTGGATATTTCAGCAAATCGTGCAATCAACTTTTCGATCTCAGAATTGATACTCAACTCTGAGGAACTTGAGTCGGTGCTATTCGATGCCATTCAAATCCAAAATCCTTATACCCAACGTCGCGCAGTCTTCAAGCTTTACGATGGATCCAGCGTGACTGTCGATTACACCGTGACACCCTGGCAGTATGACAACTGGCCAAGACTGGTGATCGAACTCTACCCGCTGGACCGTTTTCTCAGAATTGATCGCGATGAGGCATTCAGGAGCCACCAGCAAGTCACCCGGCAGATGGTTCGAGGTTTGGCTCACGAAATCAAAAACCCCTTAGGCGGTATCCGCGGCGCCGCCCAACTCCTCGCCCGAGAACTTCCAACCGCGGAGCTACAAGAATTCACCGACGTAATGATTTCCGAGACAGACCGACTAACCTCTCTCGTGGACCGTCTATTAGGCCCCAAGTCCCTACCCGAACCAGTTTCAACCAACATCCATCGATTATTGGAAAGGGTGCGCACACTCATTCACATGGAATCTACCGCCGCAATAGAGGTCGATAGAGACTATGACCCCAGCATTCCCGAGGTTACGGTGGACCCAGAGCTACTCATTCAGGCATTTCTCAACATCGCCCGAAATGCAGTACAAAGTCTGAGAGAAGTCGAAATACAAGTTGCCCAAACTGAGCCTAGCTGGAAGCCTCGCCTTAAGTTCACAACACGAACTTTAAGACAGCACGCGATAGGCCAAGACTTTCACCGTGTCGTTATCAAAGTGGACATCCAAGATAACGGCAAGGGTGTGCCAGAGAAAATCCGTGATCAGCTATTTTTTCCGATGATAACAGGTCGCTCAGATGGCACCGGGCTTGGATTATCTATCGCTCACTCAATCGTGCACCAGCATGGTGGTGCCATTGAGTTTGAAAGCGAGCCTGGAGAAACCATTTTTTCAATCATATTGCCTTTGGAGCTTACAAATGAACTCCCAGCCTGAAATCTGGATTGTAGACGATGAGCGCTCTATTCGATGGGTGCTAGAGAAAGCGCTGACACAAGAGGCCCTTCGCGTTCGCAGTTTTGAGAATGGCGATTTAATGCTCGCTGCGCTGCCCCATGCCAATCCGGACATCATTATTAGCGATATCCGCATGCCAGGTATTGATGGGCTGGCATTACTGTCTCTTGTCAAAGAAAACTACCCTGAGATCCCCGTCATTATCATGACTGCACACTCAGACTTAGACAGTGCTGTTTCCTCTATCAGTGGAGGCGCTTACGAATATCTACCGAAGCCCTTTGAAGTTGATGAAGCTACCACCTTGGTTAAACGGGCGCTACGACATCGCAAAGACATGGAATCAGAAGTTGCTGATCCACTGGAGAGTGAAGAAAATCCAGAAATCATTGGCAAGGCACCGGCGATGCAGGAAGTCTTTCGCGCCATCGGTCGTCTGTCAAAGTCCAACGTCACCGTACTCATTAACGGTCAGTCCGGAACAGGCAAAGAATTGGTCGCCCGGGCCCTGCACAAACATAGCCCAAGGTCCGCTGAAGCCTTCGTTGCCCTCAACATGGCAGCGATTCCTGCCGATTTAATCGAATCTGAATTATTCGGCCATGAAAAGGGCGCGTTCACTGGGGCAAACACTCAGCGTAAAGGCAGATTTGAGCAGGCTCACCAAGGCACCCTGTTCCTAGATGAGATCGGCGATATGCCTGCCGAAACCCAAACAAGACTACTAAGGGTTTTGTCTGACGGGGAGTATTACCGCGTCGGAGGACACGAACCTTTGAGAGCCGATGTCAGAATTATCGCTGCGACACACCAGACGCTAGAAACACTGGTGGCGCAAAACCGGTTTCGAGAAGATCTGTTCCACCGGCTCAATGTTATCAGAATTCATATACCGGAACTGCGGGAGCGACGGGAAGACATTCCTGTGCTTTCAGAATACTTTTTAAAACAGTCGGCGATGGAATTAAACGAAGACAACAAAATACTGAAACCGGAAACCCTCAGTTACCTGCAATCACTCCCCTGGCAGGGCAACGTTCGACAATTGGAAAACTTCTGCCGCTGGATCACTGTGATGGCAGCGGGCGTCGAGGTCTCAATCGAGGACCTGCCGCCCGAACTACAGCAAACAACACCCCAATCGTCTGCGGACAGCAACTGGGAAAAGTCGCTTGCGACCTGGGCACGCAATCGAATGGGGGCGGGTACAATTGAGGAATCCGGATTACTCTACGAAGCACTTCCTCAGTTTGAACGCATCATGATACTAGCAGCACTGGAACAAACTGGCGGTCGTAAAAGGGATGCGTCGTTGCTTCTTGGTTGGGGTAGAAACACCTTGACGAGAAAAATGAGCGAATTGGGACTTAGCAACTAACGACAGAGCCAATGCCATCAAGGAAGTCAATGAGCTTGCACAAATTGGCTTTCTAACATTTAATCTCGCATCAACCAGTTTTCCTCGCTAGGATTTATAATTCACTCATGCCAAAATCGATGCGCCACCTTTTACCCCTGACGGCCAAATTTCTGCTACGGACTTCACGTTCGCGCACAGACCCAAAGATCAAATCGAGCGCACACACCACCGCAAACCGAGGCATAGCAGTTGCCGGGAGGGAAGATGCTTCGCGTTGCCCTGTTTGAGCCAGAAATACCGCCGAATACTGGAAACATTATCAGGTTGTGCGCTAACACTGGCGCTAGCTTACACATTATCGAACCCATGGGATTTGAACTAGATGACAAACGACTCAGACGAGCCGGTTTGGATTACCATGAATGGGCAGAAATCAGACTCCACAGCTCCGTGGCTGATCTCATCGAGGCACTACCAACTTCACGGATTCTAGCGATAACAACAAAAGGAAAGCGGAGTTACGCCGAGGTCACATTTAATTCAACCGACGTGCTGCTTTTTGGACCGGAAACACGCGGACTGCCAGACGAAGTACTCGATTCGCTACCCGCTGACCAAAAAATTCGGATACCCATGCGAGAGAATTCCCGCAGCATGAACCTGTCAAACGCCGCTTCAGTGCTTGTCTATGAGGCTTGGCGCCAATTGGGTTTCGATGGTGGGCACTAGCTCACCGAGCACGGCCAGCTAGCGAACCGGCCCCGTATTGAAATCCCGGACAGGATTCCAGACAGGATTCCGGACAGGATCCCAAATAGAGATTAATTGATGACTGGCGAAGGGTCAGACTGCTGTTGCAGCTGTTCTTCTCGTTGTCGCCTTGATTGCTCATAGATAGCATCAAAGTTGACCGGCGCGAGCATGAGCGGTGGAAAGCTTGCCTTCAGTACCATGGAATCAATGGCTTCACGGACATAAGGGAACAGTACACTCGGACAAAAGCTACCCAGCGTTTGTGACAACGCCTCCACTTCAAGACCTTTGATGAGAAAAATACCTGCTTGCTGGACCTCGGCGAGGTAAATGACCTCATCGGCTTCATTACGTGTTGTGATCGTCACGTGGAGGACAACCTCAAAGACATCGCCATCAAGTTGGTTGTGCCGGGTGTTCAGATCCAGGTTTACTTTCGGCTTCCACTGATCAGCAAAGCACCCCGGGGAACGAGGTGATTCAAAAGAAGCATCTTTGACATAAATTCGCTGCAGCGCGAACTGCGCGCCCTCAGGATTTTCGTTCGGTGTCGGTGACTGATCACTCATTACTTGTACTCCTAGTAGCCTGGAATATCGACCAGGGAAAACATTACATTGTCTAGCCGTTTACCTGCCCAACCAAATATTCGTCTAACTTACCCTGGCGCTCAAGCTGCATTAGCTCATCACATCCACCCACATGATAATCACCAATCCATATTTGAGGCACAGTATGTTGCCCTGACTTATTCATCATTTCCCGTCGCAACTCGGGATTCCCATCGACTGGAATATCCTCAAACGCCGCTCCCTTATGGCTCAACAGCTGCTTGGCGCGAACACAAAAGGGACAAAACCGAGTTGTATACATGACTATTTGATTTTTCATACTTGGACTACCAAATTTTTCTGAAGCAACTATCGGGTAGATATTAGCTTTTAATGAGGGGAAGGTTCGAGGCAGACCATTCGGCCATACCACCGGACAAACGATGCACCTGTTCATATTCCAGGGCTTTCAATTTCTTGCCTGCTGCGCTGGCGCTTTGACCCATTTTACAGACGATCACGATCGGTGAATCTTTGTATTTTTGAAGTTCGGTTGCTCGATTATCCAGATTGGACAGAGGAATGTTGATCGCATCAACAATATGTCCTGCGCCAAATTCTTTGTTATCCCTAATATCGAGTACAACAGCGTTGTCTCTATTGATCATATTCACTAGCGTGGTCGTTGTAACCGACGCACCGCCTTGCTTTCCTTCATTAACCAAGAACGCTACCGCGAGGAAAATGAAAGTACCCACCAGAATATAATGATTTCCGATAAACTCAAATATTTGCTCAATCATAATATCGCACCCGACTTACCCTTCACTCAACCCTGAACTACGCTTTTTTAGTAAAGCCCAGAACAAAACCAGCTCAAAAACAGTCGCGCAGTATACACTAAAGGACGTAAAATTCATTTTCAGAACGCGTAATTCAATTTTAATCCTGATTCAACGAGACACACCTCATGCCCGAAGCTTCTAGCTTACAACCCACCGATGACACCAACCAGAATAACCCATCGGTTCGGATACCTCATTTATTGCTCATTCTCGACGGCTGGGGACATAGAGAGGAGAGAGACGCGAATGCAATCCAACTCGCTGAGACGCCTCACTGGGACAGTCTCTGGCAGAACCGGCCACACACACTGATCTCCGGATCAGGGCTTGATGTGGGTTTACCGCCGGGACAAATGGGCAACTCGGAAGTTGGACACATGAACCTGGGCGCGGGCAGAGTCGTCCACCAAGATTTCACACGAATTTCTCAAGCGATTGAAGATCGCAGTTTTTTCGAGAACCCTGCGCTCAAACAAGCAATAGGCGCAGCAAACAAGCAACGCGGCGCCGTGCATATCATGGGGCTAGTTTCGCCCGGAGGTGTTCACAGCCATGAGGAACATATCAAAGCTGCCATCACTATGGCATTTGCTGAGCAGGCAAGTGCCGTTTACCTGCATGCTTTTCTTGATGGCCGCGACGTGCCGCCTAGAAGCGCGGCAGATTCACTGCAACAATTAGATGACCATATTAAGTCACAGGGCAAAGGCGGTATCGCCTCGATCGTTGGTCGCTATTATGCCATGGACCGGGACAATCGCTGGGACCGCGTGTCCTGCGCCTATGCTTTACTCACTGAGTCAGCGTCAGAGTTCGTTGCGGCTTCCGCTGTGGCAGGTCTCGAACAAGCCTACGACAGAGATGAATCTGATGAATTTGTTCAACCGACGTCAATCGGCATCGAGGGTGAGACGATTAGCGTGAATGATGGCGATTCACTGATCTTCATGAACTTCCGAGCTGACCGGGCCCGAGAGATTACCCGCGCCTTTGTGACAGCGGATTTCTCGGCATTTGAACGCAAAAAAATCCCACAACTTGCAAGCTTCGTTTGTCTAACTCAATACGCCGCAGACATCGATTGTCCTTGCGCTTTTGAACCAGAAGCGCTGACCAACACCCTAGGTGAATACCTTGCAAATCTGAATAAATCGCAACTGCGCATCGCCGAAACCGAGAAATATGCACATGTAACTTTCTTCTTCTCGGGCGGCAAGGAAGCGCTTGTTGAAGGTGAAGAGCGTGTGCTCGTTCAGTCACCCGCCGTGGCAACCTATGACCTGCAGCCCGAAATGAGCGCACCTGAACTAACCGATAAATTAGTCGGCGCCATTGAATCTGGAAAATTCGATGTCATCGTCTGCAATTACGCCAACGGCGACATGGTGGGTCACACCGGCAACCTCAGCGCCGCCATCGAGGCAGTCCAGTGTGTCGACGACTGTCTGCTACGCATAACGAACGCCATTGAGGCTGCAAACGGACACTGCCTGATCACAGCTGACCACGGCAATGTTGAGCAAATGAGCGATCATGAAACAGGACAGGCGCATACGGCGCATACCTCAGAACTGGTTCCTCTCATCTATATAGGCGCCTCGGATAGTACATTTGATGACAAACTGAAAGGCACCCTTGCGGACGTTACACCGACATTATTATCAATCATGCAGCTACCACAACCGTCCGAGATGACAGGTCATTCCCTAATTCGCAGTGTTGCTAAGGTCGGTGATGAATGAACAAAGTCGTTACCGTCAGGAGCGGCAGACCTTGTCTCTAATTCGCTCCGTCAAAGACGCGCTTCAATGGGCGGCAGGCACAATGGTGCTGGCCACGGTGTTGTTCAGCGTCCTCACTTTCAGTCTGCCGGTCAATGCTGAAGACACCTCAGCGCCTACAAAAAATCCAGAGAAGATCAAACAGGCGCTTGAAACGCTTGAATCAGAGATCCTGAAATTCAAGCGAATGATTGACGCGACCAAAGGGACCCGTTCTGCGTTAGAGACAGAACTGGAAAAAAATGAAAAAACAATTAGCAACACCATCAAAAAAATTAATGTCATTGAAAAAGAGCTGAAGGTCGGAAGAAGGAAAATTAATCAATACAGCACGCAGCAAAAAGATTTGACGGTTCAACGAGTCGAACAGCAATCGCAGCTCAAATCCCAGTTAAGGGCCTCATATCAATTAGGTCAACAGCCTTACTTGAAAGTACTGCTCAACCAAGAAGATCCTAACAAGCTGTCTAGGATGCTTAACTATTATGCTTATATGAGCGAGGCAAGGTCGGAGCGAATTGAAGACTACAACCAAACCCTGAATCGACTCGCAAGTGTGACAGAAAAGCTGGAACGCGAGAGCGCTAACATGGCACTCAGCAAACAATCTCTCACTAATCAGCGGTCACGCCTTGAAACGGAACAGCAGGGCCGTCAGACCACAATCAAGTCCCTAAATCTAGAACTCAGCCGCAACGGTAGACAACTTCAGAATAAAATTGACGATCAAAAACGCCTAGAACAACTACTCACGCGAATTGCTGCCGGCACCGTCAATCTACCCGCACAAATCGATAACACCGCATTTGCCAGTCGCCGGGGCAACCTGTTGATGCCTGTTGCAGGCAAGATCAAAAATCGGTACGGCAGTCGCAGAGGTGATGGTAAGCTCAAATGGGATGGCGTGATGATCGCGGCAAAAAGCGGCGACCCGGTGCATGCGGTTCACCATGGCCGAGTTGTCTTCTCCGACTGGCTTCGCGGATTTGGATTACTCGTGATTATTAGTCATGGCGAGGGCTACATGTCATTATACGGCCACAATGCGGCACTATACCGCGAGACAGGTGATTCAGTGACCGCTGGAGAAATCATTGCCACTGTTGGCGACACCGGTGGTCAACTGGAATCAGGTCTTTACTTCGGCATTCGGAATGCAGGAAAAGCAGCCAACCCGCAACAATGGTGTAAAACCAGAAAACGTGGCGCAGCGTAAAAAATACTTCTAGGAAGTAAAAAGGTAGCAAGACTATGAAATTTTCTCTCCCGGCATTTCTCTTTATCTTTGGTCTGGCCGCGCATCAGCCAGCCCTGGGCATGGAAGCAAGCGAGCCAGAAACGCAAGCGCCGGCAGCGGAATCAACCGAGCCTGCAATAGAACCAACCGAGCCGGCAGCGCCAGCAGCAGAACCCACGGCTACAGCAGAAGCTGCCGCTGAAACAGCACTACCGCCACGCCTTCCACTGAACGAGCTTCGGGTTTTTGCTGAAGCATTTGACCGGATCAGTAATGCTTACGTCGAAGAAATCGATGACCGCACCCTACTTGAAAACGCGATTAAAGGTTTGCTTTCACAACTTGACCCGCATTCAGCTTATCTCGATAAAAGTACCTTTTCAGACCTGCAGGAAACCACGACCGGAAATTATGGTGGCGTCGGCTTGGAAGTTGGCATGGACCGAGGGTTCATCACGGTCATCTCCCCCATGGACGATACACCTGCCGAAAAAGCAGGCATCGAATCTGGAGACGTGATACTTCAGATTGACGAGTTAATCGTTAAAGGCATGTCATTAGATGAAACGATTGAAGCCATGCGCGGCGAACCTGGCAGCGACGTGGTACTTTCCATCGCTCGGGAAGGTGAATCTCAACCACTGGAAATCACACTGACCCGACAGATCATTCAGGTGGCCAGTGTTCGAGAACGGATATTGGAAGATGGTTTTGGCTATATTCGAATCGCCCAGTTTCAAAGTGCCACCGGGCGGGAGGTCAGAAGCTCGCTGGAAAAACTCACCGAAGAAGGAAAACTATCTGGACTGGTGCTGGATCTAAGAAACAATCCGGGTGGCCTACTGCAGACAGCCGTTGAGGTCTCAGACGTTTTCATCAACGACGGTTTGATCGTTTATACCGAAGGCCGATTGTCTCAATCAGAGCAACGCTACAACGCTTCGACCCCTGATCAAACCGAGGGTGTACCGTTGATTGTGCTGGTTAATGAAGGCACGGCTTCCGCCTCAGAAATTGTTGCTGGCGCGCTTCAGGATCACAAACGTGCAGTCATCATGGGCATGAGCACCTTCGGTAAGGGCTCGGTACAAACAGTCTTACCGCTAAGTAGTGAAATCGCCATAAAACTAACAACAGCGCTCTACTTTACACCGAACGGCAGATCGATACAGGCCGAAGGCATTGTGCCGGATATCCGAGTGGAACGTTCGACAGTCACGAAGCTTAAGTCAAATCCCTTCAGAATTAAGGAAAAGGACTTGGCTGGGCATCTGGAAAACGGTGATGACATCCCGAAAGTCAAAGCCGGTGACGAGGATGAAGCGACAGACCTTTCGGTGACGGACTATCAACTGAACGAAGCACTCACTTTGCTGAAAGGGATTAATATTCTGGCGAAGGGAAAGGATGCGCCAAAAGGCTAAGCGTCGATAATCATGCGCAACCTCTTCCTTGGGGCTGCAATTTTGCAGTGCTTATTGGCCTTCAGGATTCGCGTTTTGCCCGGGTTAATGCAATAGCCTCGGCCAGATCAAGCGTACCTTCGTATATGGCCCGCCCGGTGATGACACCCACAATCCCGCCATCAACGCGTGCTTCAAGCTCCAACAGCGCTTCCACATCCTTGATATCGTTCACGCCGCCAGATGCAATAACTGGCACGGATATGCCGTCTGCTAACTCTTTGGTGGATTGAAGGTTAATGCCCCCCATCATGCCGTCTTTACCAATATCGGTGAACACAATCCCTTCGATACCGTCGACTTCGAAAAGGGACGCCAGCGATTTAACTGAGATTTCGGTCACTTCTTTCCAACCATTAATCGCAACCATGCCGTGCAATCCATCGAGCCCCACCATGATGTGACCTGGAAACTGTCTACACATCTCGCCAACAAATTCCGGGCTTTGCACAGCCTTGGTACCGATGATGAGTTGATCTACACCGGCGTTCAGGTAATTTTCGATGATTTCTGCACTTCTGATGCCTCCACCCAACTGAATGGTCAGCGAAGGATGATTTTTGGCAATCGTTGCGATGGCGTCATGGTTTACCGGGAAGCCATTAAAAGCCCCATCAAGGTCGACTAAATGCAGTCGTTCCGCACCCTGCTCTACCCACTTATCTGCCATACCAACGGGGTCTTCTGAATAGGCCGTCAGTTCATCAAGACGGCCCTGCTTTAAATTAACAACCTTGCCATCTTTAAAATCAATCGCTGGAATAATCTGCACTTACAAAGTTCCTTTTGTCGATGGCACTACATCAGCCATGCGAGGGTCAAGCGTTAGCGCCATGCGCAAGGCTCGACCGAATGCCTTGAAAACAGTTTCGACTTGGTGGTGCGCGTTTTCACCTCGCAGACAATCGATGTGTAGGGATATATTTGCGTGATTCACCAATCCCTGAAAAAACTCATGGAATAAATCAACGTCAAAACCTCCCACCTGCGCGCGCTTAAAACCCACATGGAACTCGAGCTCAGGCCTACCAGAAAAGTCGATGACTACCCTTGAAAGCGCTTCGTCCAAAGGCACGTAGGAATGGCCATAACGGGTGATGCCTTTTTTGTCTCCGACGGCTTTAGCAATGGCTTGTCCCAATGTAATGCCAATATCTTCCACCGTGTGGTGTGCATCAATCTCAAGGTCACCATTAGCCTTGACCTGCAGATCAATCAGACCATGTCTGGCGATCTGATCAAGCATGTGCTCAAGAAAAGGCAGCCCTGTGTCAAACGCTCTTTGTCCGGTACCATCGAGATTGATCGAAACCTGAATTTGAGTTTCCAGGGTATCCCGGGAAATATCAGCCACTCTTGAAGAAGTCATCGTTGCCTCATTTTTTAAGTTTTAGCACAAGGTTTTTCAACCTGACGGAAAGCCTATCAACCCAGCACCATCCTGTGGGCCGCATTATAAGGATTTTAGAGGGCACTACCATTAGGTAAATAGCGATTATCCGTGTTCTTTTTTATCCATTTACGGCAATCCGCAGTGAACAGTCCACGTTTTTTCATCTCTTTCACAAGATAAACCACGGGAGACCTGACCCCCGCATCCCAACCGGAAAGCTGCATTTCGGCGAGTGTAAAGAACCGGACCAGTGGGTCCAGTTCATCATCCGCCAACAATTCAGTGTTGCACCAACTGGCCGCATCAAGGCGCATTAAACCTGCGTTATCCCGAACCTGAGCGTCGGACATGGCATCTGACAGTTTTTCAGGATCGGCGGCCCGAAAGCATTCAAGCAGC
>ENA-ORDA01000454-ORDA01000454.1-marine-metagenome-genome-assembly--contig:-NODE-454-length-41493-cov-6.492346_pt1 | contig 41493 bp, 23 predicted proteins | sample MGYA00237778_ERZ508506 | MGnify/ENA primary metagenome ERZ508506 (study PRJEB26177, sample SAMN06267891) | marine metagenome | isolation source: Monterey Bay, California, USA | place: Pacific...
AGGCTTTCAGCTCATTCAAATCAACTTACCTCATTGACAGTCAGTAATATGCCTAATCTTAATGAACTTTTTTGTCAAAATAATCAACTTTCAAATTTAGATGTTAGAAATGGAAACAATACCTCCATGTCCATATTTCAAGCAAGTAATAATCCAAACCTAATTTGTATTTCTGTAGACGATGCTACTTGGGCAACTACGAATTGGACTACTGCAAATGGTAATATAGATGCTCAAACGTCATTTAGTAACGATTGCAACTTAGATGCAGATTTTTCAGCAGATGTTACTACAGTATGTCAGGGAATATTAATAAGCTTTACAGATGGGTCTACATCCACGGCTACTGCTTGGAGTTGGGATTTTGGCGATGGAAGTTCTTCTACTTTTCAAAACCCAACCCATACTTACACTTCTGCTGGAACTTACAATGTAAGTTTAACTATAACTGCAGCTGGAAATACTGATACTGAAACAAAAACTGGGTATATTACCGTAAGCCCAAATGAAGATGCAACATTTGCTTATTCTTCAAATTCTTTCTGTAAAGAACCTTCCCCTTATGTATATAGAGAAAGTTTTGTTGGTTCTACCCACACTGGTAATCTGTCGGAAATTGGGTGGACTAGCTCCAGTGGTGCTTACAAATTATTTAAAGCAGACCAATGGGGTGATATTGCCACCACTCAGGATGGTGACAACTGGCGATCAGGTAAACATGTAGATGGAGAATCAGCTTTAATTACCATTTTAACAAACGAATTTCCAATTGACAATAGCAAAAGAACAGGACTGCATTTTTATGTTGACTATGCTTCTAATGTTGGAAGAGGGTTTCAGTGGGTTGTAAAAATTAATGGAGTGTTATATTATTCAGATTATTTTGGAACTACCCAGCATGGGTCAATTTCTTCAAATAGATATGTTAGCTCTTGGCAGAAAAATATTTTGATTGATGTCCAGTCGTCGAATTGGAATGGTGGAGCTTTACCCACTGGAGATATTACAGATTTTGGGATAAGACTTAACAATAACAACAACTCAAATGCTTTTGCAATTGATAACTTTAGAGCCAGTGTTGGGACAGTAAATTTTTCAAATCCCCAAACTTATTTACCCTCACAAATCACTACTAGTGGAGGTACTTTTTCGTCCTCAAGCACTAATTTGATTATAGATTCGTCTACTGGAAAAATAGATTTAGATTATTCAATACCTGGAACTTATACAGTTTCCTATCTTACAAATGGAAATTGCCCTAATTCAAGTACCCAAAATATTTTAGTTGGTCAAAAAGTTAGTGTAAGTATAGACTCAACAGTTTGTAATAGTATTAATTGGGGAGGAAATTTAATAACAACATCTGGAGCATATCCAAACACTATTGTAAAATCTGATGGATGTGATAGTACTATAACTTTAAATTTAACAGTTAATCCTTCCCCTACTGTTTCTGCTGGCAATGATCAAACAGTATGTCAAGGAAGTAATGTAACTTTAAGTGGTTCTGGAGCAAATAGTTATTCATGGGACAATGGTGTAACAGATGGAGTAGCATTTATACCATCGATGAATAGTGGAGCTTCTGACTTGCCCTGGGGACCAACTAACGTAAATAATACCACAAAGAATGTTGCTGTTAATTCTTCTGAACTAGTTTCCTTAATAATTAACCATAGTGATGTTAACCAAAACGGATATGGGTATCTTAAGTTCACCTACGATGATGGTACTGTAGATGAATTTAGATTTTGGGGAAATGGAGGAATGCGACTTTGGAATCCTCAAACTTCAACCTTTACAACTGCGAATTATGCTGTAGGTAATCATTCAGCAGCTTTTATGAATATTGCTAATTCTTCTAAACAATACTATATAGAATGTTTAACAACTTCTGGTATTAATAAATGGGAGTTTAGAAATTTAAATACGGGATTAGTTGGTATTGAACTTTTTGATAATGCAAACTGGAATGGACTTTCAAATGTCAAAATTTCACAACTAAGCTTTGCTAAAACTTATACTGTTACAGGAATTGGTGCTAATGGTTGTAGCGAAACTGATAATACTACAATAACAGTTTATCCATCTCCAACTGTAGACCTAGGAGCTGACTTAGCTGTTTGCCAGGGAGCAACTCAAACTTTAGACGCAGGTAGCGGTTATAGCTATTTATGGTCCGATAATTCTACCAATCAAACTTTAGATGTATCAACTTTTGGAATTTATTCGGTTACTATAACCGATGGTAATAATTGTACAGCCGACGATCAAATAAATATTTCACAGGAAACTGTTGATGTATCTGCAGGATTTGATCAAATTATTTGTGAGGGTAATTCTGTAACTTTAAATGGAGCTAATTCACATGGTACAATTTGCGCTACCGCCGATGAAGATAATCCAGCCACTTTAACTGCCCCATTGGGAGCGGTATTTACTAATGTAGTTTTTGCAAGTTATGGATTGCCCACTGGAAGTTGTGGAAACTTTTCTCTAGGATCTTGCCATTCTAATACTTCTCAATCAGTAGCTGAGGGATTATTAATAGGTCAAAATAATGTAACTATTTCAGCTAGTAATGGTGTTTTTGGTGACCCTTGTGTTGGTACAAGGAAAAAATTATATATCGAAGTTCAATGGGTCTTGAACAGTGGAAACAATAGTTATACTTGGAATAATGGGGTTTCAGACGGCGTTGCCTTTACACCAACAACAACAAATACTTACACAGTAACTGGTACTAGTGCTAATAATTGTACAGCAACGGACGATGTAGATGTTACTGTAAATCCCCAAGAAGACGCCACTTTTACTTATTCGGCCAGTAGTTATTGTGCGGATGATTTAGATCCTAACCCAGTTAACCCAACTCCAACAATAAGCGGAACTAGTGGAGGAGTATTTAGTTCAACAGCTGGATTATCAATTAATTCTTCAAGTGGACAAGTGGATTTAGATGCTTCTACGCCGGGAACTTATACCATTACTTATACTACACCTGGTGCAAATTGTTCTGCTACTTCTACGCAAAATTTAACGATTAATACTTTACCAACCATCGACCTTGGTGCTGACACTACATTAATTTGTGACGGAAGCTTACTAACATTAGATGCTGGAACAGGCTTTGCTTCTTACTTATGGAGCGATGGTTCTACTAATCAAACTTTATTGGCTAGCACAGCTAGCACATATTCAGTTACTGGAACCGATGCCAATGGCTGTACGACAAGCGATAGTATGGTGATTGACGTATTAACAGTTGACATATCGCAAAACGATACTACTATTTGTGAAGGGGATAGTTTAGTGTTGTTAGCTAATGGTTTACAAACTTATCCATCAGGTTCAAATAACAGCCAACTTTCAGGAACTCTAAATAATGGCTTGGTAGCCTATTATCCGTTTAATGGAAATGCCAATGACGAAAGTGGTAATGGAAATAATGGAACTGTTACAGGAGCTACTTTGACCACAGATAAAAATGGTAATCCAAATTCAGCGTATAATTTTAATTATAGTAACTGGTCTTTGGGAACTGGAGGTGATGTAATTTATATTCCTTACAATCCACAATTTAATACACCAAATATTACAGTTTCAGCATGGGCCAAAAGATTGTCTGCAGGTTATTCTGGACAAACTCAATCAATCGTTAAAAGATTTGAAAATGGGTATAATAATCCTAATGGACAGACATGGGCACTTTACACATCATCATCTAGTAGTAATTTTACAACAAAAACTACAATCTATGAAGCAGCTCCAGATAATAATCAAAATTATATCACTAACTCAGGTCCTGAACTTGGCCTAAATGATTGGACTCAAATTACATTAACGTTTGATGGAACTGAATCTAAAATCTATATAAATGGTACATTATTTGAGACTATTTCTGGAAATGGTCTTACAATTAACACAGTTGGAAGTTCTGGTATTTCTATTGGTATGTCTAATCAAGCAAATGGTAACTGGGGACCTTTTGATGGAGATATAGATGATATTGGAATTTGGGATAGAGCATTAACAACTCAAGAAATCCAACAACTATATTCTGGTTCATCAAACTACAATTATGTTTGGGCCCCAAATGGCGAAACTACTTCATCCATCACAGTTCATCCAAGTGCAACAACCACCTACACAGTAGATGTAACCAGTGGAACTACGACTTGCCAAGATATTGTAACAGTAAACGTTGATGCTTTACCAATAATAGATTTAGGAAACGATACTACTATTTGTAACAATGGTTCTATAGTATTAAATGCTGGAAATGGAGATACTTTTCTATGGAGCGATAATTCTACCAACCAAACTTTAACAGCAACTACAACAGGAACCTATGATGTAACTGTAACCGATAATAACGGCTGTTCGGCTACTGATAATGTAAGCATAACCATAGCACCTTCATTAACAGTTTCAGTTTCTAGTACCGACGTAATATGTAATGGACAAAATAATGGAACAACCACTGTTGTTGGAGGGAATTCTACAAATAGTTATTTATGGAGTGATGGCCAAACTACAGCAACTGCCACCAACTTATCTCCAGGAAATTATTCAGTAACTGTTACTGCAAATAACAATTGCCAGTCTACTGGGTCAATAACCATAAGCGAACCAACCTTGCTTTCTGCAACCACTCAACAGCCGCCACAATTTGCAGACTTTACCTACATAGGGGAATATCAAAATCATTATATCTATTATCACAATGCTGGACTTAATTGGCTAGATGCCAGACAAAAATGTTTAAATATCGGAGGAGATTTATTAGTTATAAATAACTCTCAAAAGCAATCTCATTATGCTTCTATTTTAAATTCTAATAGTTGGATTGGTCTTTACCAAGATGTTAACGATCCTAATTATTCTGAACCCTCTGGCGGTTGGAAATGGGTAGATGGAACTCCTCTTACTTTTGAAAATTGGAATAGTGGGGAACCAAATAATGTTGGAGGAGAAGAGTATGGACATTTTACAGGTGGGAATCATTTTTGGAATGATTTACCATTAAGTTCCAATCTTCCATTCACCATGCAACTAGATAAAAGCGCTGCTAATATTCTAAGTGTTACTTGTAATGGGGGAAGCAACGGACAAACTTATGTAACTGGAGCAGGTGGTACGCTTCCTTATAACTATTTATGGAACGATGCTTTGTCACAAACAACAGATACTGCCATTAATTTAGCTCCTGGAAATTATTCAGTTACCATTACAGATTCTAATGGATGTACAGCTTCAGATGTATCTACAATAACTGAGCCTAATGTAATTATAGGAAAAGATGTTCAGTTTGCATGTGATTCTTACACCTGGATAGATGGAAATATTTACACTGCTAGTAATAATTCTGCTACCCATACACTAATAGCTGCTAATGGCTGTGATAGTATAGTTACTTTAGAATTAACAGTTAACTACAATAATGCTGCAACAGATGTTCAAGTAGCTTGTGATACTTTTACTTGGATAGATGGTATTACTTATTCTGCCAGTAATAATACTGCTACCTATATGTTACCTACAAAGGGAGGCTGTGATAGTTTAGTTACTTTAAACTTAACAATTAATAATTCTCCAACTGTAGAGCTAGGAAACGATACCATAATTTGTGCCAACACAACTTTTACTTTAGATGCTGGAAGTGGATTTAATTATTCTTGGGGTGATAATACGACTAACCAAATTTTTCCAGTATTTAATACTGGAGACTATGATGTAACTATTACAGATGGAAATGGTTGTGAAAATAGTGATACTATAACTGTTACAATATCTTCACCACTTATCTTAAATTTTGATTCCGATGGTGTTAGTTGTAATGGTGGAAGCAATGGAACAGCTACTGCAACTGTTACTGGAGGCACGCCAAATTATAGTTATTTATGGAACGATATTTTAGCCCAAACCACAGCAACTGCTACTAATTTAGCAGCTGGAACTTATTCTGTAAGTATAACGGATGATAACAATTGCATCGAAAATGGAAATATTACAGTTAATGAACCAAGTGAACTATCGGTTTCGGCTTCAATTTTAAATTCAGTTTCTTGTAATGGTGGAAGCGATGGAACAGCAACTGTAACAGTAACTGGAGGTAATTTTCCATATTCGTATTTATGGAGCGGTGGCCAAACCACACAGACTTCTATCAACTTACAAGCAGGAACTTATTCCGTTACTGGAACCGATGCCAATGGATGCAGCGAAACTGGAAATAATATTTTTATTAGTGAACCTGCTGAAATTACTGCAACTGATGTTCAAAAAGAATGTGACACTTTCACATGGATAGATGGAAATACTTACACTGCTAGTAACAATACAGCCACCGATACTTTAACTACTATCAATGGTTGTGATAGTATTGTTACCCTAGATTTAACAATTAATAACTCAGCCTCTTTTACTTTAGCTAATACTTCTACTCAAGATTCAGTTTGTTTGGGACAGAGTACGGTTATTTATCCATCTTTAGGATTTAATTCATCTAACCCTAATTATTCATTTAAATGGTTTCCATCAAGTGGATTGTCATCTGATTCTGTACATGCCCCAATTGTGAATTTGAATGTTAATACTTCATATACTCTTACCGTTACTGATTCCAACAAATGTTTGAGTTCGGATTCAATTCAAATATATGTATTGCCATTACCAACTGTAGATGCTGGAGTAGATAAAAATATTTGTATTGGAGATTCTACAACTTTAAATATTTTAGGAAATGATACTTACTCATGGAACCAAGGAGTAACTAATGGTGTTAGTTTTGCTCCATCAACTACAAAGGATTATGAGGTGACTGCTTTAAATCAGTTTGGCTGTTTAAATAAAGACACTATTAATATCACAGTAAATGACCTTCCAATATTAAATTTATCACCTGATACTATTTTGACTTGTAATGTAGATAGTATTTTACTTGACGCAGGAACGGGGTACAATTCCTATGCTTGGAGTAATGGACAAAATACCCAGCAAATTTATGTAGCCAATAGCGGGACGTATTCGGTTACGGTAACAGATGCTAACGGTTGTACAGCTTTGGACGATGTACTAGTAGATATATTGAATGTAGATATTGTTCAAAACGATACCAGCATTTGTTTGGGAGAATCTATTACCCTAGAAGCTACAAGTAATATTCCAGCATTTAATATTACGCAAAGTATGCACTTGGTTCCAAGTGAGTATTCGACTATACAATTAGCAATTGATGCAGCAACTAATGGTGATACCATTTATGTGAGTAGCGGGATTTATGTAGAAAATATTAATTACAATAGTAAAAGCCTTTACTTATTGGGTGAAAATAGAGAAATTACCATAATAGATGGCAATCAAAATGGTAGTGTGGTTACTATGAATGGAAATTCTGTAATAAATGGTTTTACCATTCAAAATGGAACTGGCACATTAGCTGGTGATATCTATGGAGGGGGTATATATGTAAATTCAAATTCATTTGACACCATTACAAACTGTATAATTCAAAATAATAATTTGCCAAGTAATTTAGATTCTCGTGGTGGTGGTATTAGCTCTAATAATAATACTCAAATAACTGATTGTATTATTAGAAATAATTACGCAGCTAATTTTTGTGGAGGAGTACAATTTGGAAATATTTCAGGATGTGAATTTTATAATAATTTCCCATCTGGATTTAACCCTAATAATGGTTCTAAAATAACAGGAAATATATTTAATAATAATGAATGTGCTATCAAAATTTTTGGTATTGATTCATTGATAGCTTCCAACAATACTTTTATTAATAATGACCAATCTATAGAATTAATTAATTCTTTGGGAAATATATTTACAAACTCAATATTTTTTAATAATACTAATGTTATTTCTTTTTGGAACAATGGCCCATCAAGTTTTAGTGATATAACAATTAATTATTCTAATATTGATCAAAATGATAATTTAATTTTAAATAATATCTATGGTCAGCTTAACAATGGAAACAATAATATAAGCTTAGCTCCTCAATTTGTAGATTCTGCTAACGGCGATTACACTTTAGTTCCAGGTTCACCAGGTGTTGATGCTGGAAATCCAGATTTAAATGGCAATGGTATTCCATGGCAAAATGATGTAGAAGATCAAGATCCTGATGGAACCAGAATGGATATGGGTTATGGCTATGCTGCTCAAGGGCCAGTTGTTAACTTTAGTTCTCCAATTATTTCTAACTCTTCTAACGAAGTAACTTACGCTTGGTCTACGGGAGAAACTACTGCTACCATTAACCCAACACCAACAGTTACTACTACTTATTATGTGTCGGTTAATAACGGCATTAACTCTTGCCAAGATAGTATTACGGTAACTGTATTGCCAACCTCTGTTTTAGCGATAGACACTACAGTTTGTAACAGTATGTTCTTTGCTGGAAATAATATCATCACAGGTGGATTATATTACGATACACTGACCAATGCTGTTGGCTGTGATAGTGTAGTGACACTGAATTTAACCATTTATAATTCAATTGCAACGAACGATAGCGAAGTAGGTTGTGACAGTGCAGTTTGGAATGGAAATGTATATAACACAAACGGAATATATGTTGATACATTACAAACCGTCAACGGATGTGATAGTGTGGTAACGATGGACTTAACCATTAACTACAGCTTCTATGCTGATCAAAGCATTACTGCTTGCGATAGCATGACATGGGCAGTTAATGGAACTACCTATACACAAAGTGGTATATATTACGATTCATTGCAAACGATTACTGGTTGTGATAGTGTATACATGTTAGATTTAACGATTAATCCTTCCCCAGTATTTAGTTTTGCTCAAGATACCATAGGCGCTTGTGGTGGAGATAGTGTGCTATTAGATGCAGGAAACGGATATGCCAATTATCTTTGGAATACTGGAGATAACAATCAAACTATTTATGCTAGTAACTCGGGAACTTACAGCGTTTCAATTGGAGATGGTCAACTTTCAAACGTGAATAATTCACTAACTTTTGATGGTACAGACGATAGAGTAGTAATTGCTAGTAATAATTTACCTAGTGGAAATAGTACCCGATCTGTAAGTGCTTGGTTCTATCCAGAATCTGGATTTGGTAACATTCTAGCTTATGGAGACGGAACTGTTGGAAGTAGAAGATTTTCATTATTGATTAGTAACGGTGGTGTACAGTTTATAGGAGAAAGTAACGATCACTTTTATCGTTCAGTAACTTTAAATCAGTGGCATTTTGTTACCATTACTTATGCTAATAATGAACTTAAAATGTATATAGATGGAGCATTAACAGATTCTACTTTATTAGGAACGAATTTAAACACAGATAGTAGCTATCCACTGGTAATTGGTTCTAATACTACTACCAGAAACGATGAATATTTTGGTGGAAAAGTAGCACAAGTAAGTATTTGGGATAGAGTATTAAACCAGGCAGATATTCAAAATCACATGAACTGTCCACCATCAATGAATGCAATGGGCCTATTAGGATATTGGGAATTAGGGAACGATGCCAACGATGCTACTGCTTATGGAAATAACGGTGTAATTGAAGGAGCAGTAGTTTCTACAGAAGCTCCAGTATTTACTTGTAATAATCAAAATTCTTGTAGCACTACAGACAGCATTTATGTAGAGATATCAGATGTAAATATTGTCCAAAATGACACTAGTATTTGCGAGGGTGATAGTATTGAATTAAGTGTAATTTCAATTTCAAATGTTTCTGCTGAATTAGTAGCTTACTATCCATTTAATGGTAATGCCAATGACGAAAGTGGTAATGGAAATGATGGAATCATAAATGGTCCAATCCTCACAACTGGTCCAAGTGGTTCTTCAAACTCTGCCTTCGAGTTTAATGGTAATACCAATGAATACATAAGTATTGAAAATGAGTTTGCAAATGGTATAAATACTAAAAACTTTTCTTTCAGATCTATTTTTAAATATAGCCAAGCAGATACAATGTCGATTTGGTGGAAACACGATACGTGGCGGGAAGTTCATATAAATACAACGATTAATAATCAGTTAAATTTTTATTTTAACTTTCCAAATGACACCAATAATTTTGGATCTAGTGGATATCATCAGGAGGTTCAAACTTCAACAAATAGTTTGTTAGTTAATCAATGGAATGATGTTGTTATTACCGGAAATAATGGAACGGTTGAAATCTATATTAATGGTGTAAAAGAAACTAATTATTCAGTTTATAACGTACCAACTGGTTGGTTAAGTTTCTCTCAGCATAATGTTAGAAATTTATCAAATAATCGATTTGATAATGCAATTGGCATTCGTCGATTTGGTGGGAACCAAGTTAATATTTATCCATTTTTTGGAGATATTTCAGAGTTTTCTGTATGGACTAGGCCTTTAACAAGTCAAGAAATCTTAAATATGTATCAGTCACTTCCAAGAACATACTCTTGGTCTACGGGTGAAACTTCTCCTACTATTAGCCCAACACCAACAGTTACCACTACTTACTATGTGACGGTAAATAACGGCATTAACTCTTGTCAAGACAGTGTTACGGTAACTGTATTGCCAACTTCTGAATTATTGATAGACACTGTTGTTTGCGACAGCATGTTCTTTGCTGGTAATTCTATTACCACAAGTGGAACTTATTACGATACTATTCCAAATGCTGCAGGTTGTGATAGTATAGTAACACTGAACTTAACCATTCATAATTCTATTGCAACTAATGATAGTGTAGTAGCATGTGATAGTACTGTATGGAATGGAAATGTGTATATGACCACTGGAATATATATAGATACGCTTTCAACTAATAATGGCTGCGATAGTATAGTTACCATGGATATGACCATTTACTATAGTGCAACTGGAATAGACAGTTTATTTGCGTGCGATAGTGCAGAGTGGAATGGAAATATATATACATCTACAGGAATTTATGTAGATACATTATCTACCATAAACGGCTGCGATAGTATAGTTACCATGGATATGACAATATACTATAGTACAATTGGAATAGATAGTTTATTTGCGTGCGATAGTGCAGAGTGGAATGGAAATATATACACATCTACAGGAATATATATAGATACATTATCTACCATAAACGGCTGCGATAGTATAGTTACCATGGATATGACAATTTACTATAGCGCAACTGGAACAGATAGTTTATTTGCGTGCGATAGTGCAGAGTGGAATGGTAATATATTTTACACGAGTGGAATTGTAGTAGATACTCTTCAGACATTAAGTGGTTGCGATAGTGTGGTGTTAATGGATATAAAAATCAACTACAGCACCACAAATTCTGATTTTTTAACATCTTGTGATAGTGCTGAGTGGAATGGAAATATATATACATCAACAGGTTTATATATTGATACTTTACAAACTTCAAGTGGTTGTGATAGTATAGTCACACTAAATCTTATAATTAATAATTCTGAATTGAATAATTATAATTTAGTTGCATGTGATAGCGCCGAGTGGAATGGAAATATATACACTTCAAGTGGAATTTACGTAGATAGTCTTCAAACTATGAGTGGATGTGATAGTATAGTTACCATGGATATGACAATTAACTATAGTGCCACTGGAATAGATAGTTTATTTGCGTGCGATAGCGCTGAGTGGAATGGAAATATATATACATCAAGCGGTATATATATAGATACATTGTCTACCATTAATGGTTGTGATAGTATAGTTTCCATGAACCTTACAATAAATAGTAGTAATATTAGTTTTGACACATTAACAGGGTATGACATATTGACTTGGAATGGAAATTTATATGATTCTTCAGGTTCCTATATAGATACTCTTCAAAATAGTAATGGCTGTGATAGCATTGTAACTCTTGATTTGATAATATTCTATACTGTATTTTCTGCCGATAGTCTATTTGAGTGCGATAGCGCTGAGTGGAATGGAAATATTTATACCAATTCAGGTACTTTCATTGATACTTTAGCTACAATAAATGGTGCAGATAGCATTGTAACAATGGATATAACCATTTATAATTCAACATTTAGCTCTGAAATAAATTCTGCTTGCGATAGTATAGTATGGAACGGAAATATTTACAATTCAAGTGGGGTTTATTTAGACACTTTACAATCTATTAATGGCTGCGATAGCGTAGTTTCTCTATATCTAACAATAAATAGTAGTAAGACTTCTAATGAAAGTCAAGTTGCATGTAATGAATATGCTTGGAATGGAATTACTTTTAATTCTACTGGAATTTATGTTGATACTTTGCAAACATCAGCTGGATGCGATAGTATAGCTACCTTGGATTTAACTATTAATTTCAGTTCCCCGTTGTCTGCAGGATCTAATACCACCATTTGTTATGGAGAATCAATAACTTTAAATGCGTTAGGTACTGGTAGTGTAACATGGAATAATGGAGTTACTGATGGGCAATCATTCACAGCTGATTCTACAAGCACATACATTGCTCAACTGACAAACAATTTTGGCTGTATAAGTATTGACACTACTTTAATAACTGTTCTTAGTTTGCCAAACATAGATGCAGGGTTAAATCAAGATATTTGTCTAGAAGATTCTATCCAATTAATTGGCTTTGGAGCTGATAGTTTGAATTGGTTTCATCCTGTTTTAAACATATATGACAGCATATATTTATCATTAAATCAAACTTCTACTTTTTATTTAAATGGAGTTGATTCTAACGGCTGTTCTAATAATGATAGTATTATAATTACAGTTAATAGTCTTCCAAATATTAGTATTGATAGTATCTCAACTGTATGTTATGGAGACGCAATTACCCTAAAAGCTCAAGGAGGAGTTATCTATAATTGGACTGGAGGGTTTAATAATAATTCTAATATTATTCCAGACTCAAGTCAGTGGTATATTGTAAGTGTTATCAATGGTAATCAATGCCAAAAAACTGATTCGGTTTTCGCTCAAGTTTATGATGCTCCTATAATAAATGCTGGAAATGACACCTCAATTTGTTTGTTTGATTCAATTACACTTTCTGCAACTGGAAATGCCCTTTCTTATAATTGGACTAATAATGTGACAGATGGAATTCCATTTGTTCCAAGCGTATCTAACAAATATGTTGTTTCAGGAACTAACTTAAATTCATGTGTTAATTATGATACCATTCAAATAGACTTAATTATTCTTTCAGTAGATGCTGGTGGGAATCAAGTTTTATGTACTGGAGATTCGGCAATTCTTAATGGTATAGGTCTCAATCCAATTTGGTCCTCAGGTGTTTTAGACGGTGTACCTTTTTATCCAAATATATCATCTGAGTATATACTTACAGTTTCTGATTCTAATGGGTGCGTTAGAAATGACACAACTATTATTGGTCTATTTGATTTACCTAATATTAAAGCACCAGAAGATACTACCTTGTGTTTAGGAGAAGAAATTCAATTATTTGGATCTGGTGCCCAAACATACTTATGGGACAATGGTTACTTTGATGGCGAACTATTATCACCTGACTATTCTTCATTTTACATATTAACTGGAATTGATTCTAACGGATGTAGGAATTTTGATACAACATATATCGAAGTCACTGAAAACCCTGTTATTTCTTATACAACTACATCTGTAATTTATGGAAATGATGCTACTATAATGGTCTATATTTCTGGAGGAACACCATGGGAAGACTGTGGCGGTTTAGAACCTTGTCAAGAACCTTACTTATACGATTGGGATATAGATGGTCTTGGAGATGTTGATGATCAACTTCATCAATTTTATTTAAACTCTGGAAGCTATTTTTTGACTATTTATGACAGCTTATCATGTAGTGATACATCCACTATTACAGTTGAAGGTAATTTTCAAATTTTTGTTCCTGATGCTGTGACTCCAAATGCAGATGGAATTAATGATACTTGGGATATTTTAGGAATTAATAATTATCCTAATGCATCAATTAAAGTATTCAATATCCAAGGACAAATAATTTTTGAACATAACAATAGTAATGATGGTGATTTCCAACCTTGGCCAGCTACATTTAGTGATGGACAAGCCCTTCCAGCATCAGATTACTATTATCATATAATATTAGACCCCAATAATTTAAATGTCTCACCATTGACAGGTGCTTTAATTATTACTTACTAATTGAAAATAACTATTATATATCACAGCTTAATTACTTTAGTATTTACTTTAATATTTTCATCTGCATGGTCTCAACAAACAGCAGTTAGGAACCATTATTTTATTCAAGAATATTTAATAAATCCTGCTTTTACAGGTGGAAAAAATTATAATCCTTTTTATATGAGCTACAGAAGACAATGGGCAGATTTCAAAAACAGTCCTCAATTTTTTTCTGCAAGTGGCTATTATATTTTAGATGCTTCTAGTAATTTAGCTGGAAGTATTTACAGTCTTTCTCAAGGTGGTGCTTTTAGTCAAACTGTTGGGCAGCTTAATTATTCTCACGACTTTCACTTTTCTCAATGGGCACATTTCACATTTGGTGGAGGGTTAATCTTTAATCAATTTTCCACAGATTTCAGCTCTGTAAATGTTTTTCAAGCTAATGATCCTGCATTAAATACTGGTAATGTTGGAAAATCTGCTCTTGATGGAACAATAGGAATAAAGTATTTTCTTAAAAGGTTTAAAACAGGGATATCTATAAATAATATTAGAGAAAGCAAGGTTTCTGAAGAATCCCAAAATGGTGCCTACAACAAATTAGCTAGAGAATTAAGATTTATTGCACAGTATGATTTTACAATTAATGATTTATTACATGTTGAACCACTAATAGTTTACAGAAAACTAACATCAAGTAATCAATCGCAACTAGATTTATCTTTATTAGCAAATTATAAAAGTTCTTATACATTAGGCTTTACTTATAGAAACCAAACTGCTCTTTCAGTTATTGGAGGTATACAATACAATAAATTTTATTTACTATATAGTCACGAGGTAAATATTTCAGCACTTTCTGGATTTGTTGGAAATAATAATGAAATCACAGTTGGCTATCGATTTCCCTTACACCCATCAAAAGAATTTGTAGATAACGATATAGATGGAGTCATCAATAAAAAAGATACTTGTCCTGAATTATATGGTCCCAAAAAATATAGTGGGTGTCCATTAGAATATTGGGCTCCATTGCTAGCTCTGAGAAATGCTAAACCAGATACATTAGTTCTAGCTGATTCTATGACATTCAATTTCCAACAAATTAGTGATAAAGAAAAAGATCTGGTAAAGTTATTTCTTGTAGATGAGTATGGAAATGTAGTGTATCAAGCAATGAAAGATAAAAATGGATTCATTTTCAACTATTTGCCTCCCTCAGGAAATTATTTTTTTAAGATCGAAAACCTGCCTGAAGGAGTTAATGCAGAATATTTAGAGGTATCATTTTTACAGGATGATAAAAAGAAAATGATCCTAGCTCATTTATCTAAAAATAAAGAGTTCTATATGTTTACAAGGTTAAATTCTGGCAATGATAACGAAGCTAAATTACTTATTATAAATAATGAAAATCAAGTACTTTCAGTTGGGGTTCCAAAAGATGGGATATATGTTTTTAAACATATACCTGACGATCATGAATACCATTATAGTTTAGTGAATGGAGATTCCACATTATCCGACGAAAGTTTTGAAGTAGCTTATGATTTTGAAGACCAAGAACAAACCATAAGAACTGTTTATCATAGAATTAATAATGTCTACAAGTATACTCCTCATTTTGAAAATGACGATTTTGATAATCTTTCACTGACCTTTGAGCAAGAAGTAAATGACTATGTTTTTAGTTTTGAGAAACTGTCAACTGAAGAATCGGAGATGGTAAACTTAGTAATTGTTGATGAAGATGGAAACGTTTTGTCAACTGCTGAAAAAACTGCTGATGGGTTTGAATTTAATTATATACCTACATCAGGTGAGTATTCTTATAAGCTTGAAAATATGCCTGAAGGAACAGACTTTGATTTCATGGAAATTAATATTGTTGGTCAAGATGGAATCCAAAAGAAAATTAAAGCTGATGTTGAAGACAAAGACTATGTTTTTAATTTTAAAAAGCTATCAACTTCTGAAGCTGATTTAGCAAATCTAGTAATTGTTGATGAAGATGGAAATGTTTTGTCAACGGCTGAAAAAACTGCTGATGGGTTTGAATTTAATTATATACCTACATCTGGGGAGTATTTTTATAAGCTTGAAAATATGCCTGAGGGAACAGAATTTGATTTTATGGAAATTAATATTTTAGAGCAAGGTGTTAAGAAGAAGATTGTAGCAAATGTTAACAGTGATAAGCTAAGTAATAAAAATGATAATGCTAAGCAGATGATAATGAATTCTTTAATTGCTATTGATACAAATCGAGTCGCTTCTCTAACTAAGAACGAGGCAAGGAAGTTAACTCATTATTATACAGTTCAAGTAGGTGCATTTAGAGAAGTTATGAATGATGAAACTTTAGAGTTTATAAATAATAATTACGGGAACGAATTTCACATTATAAAGGACAAAAGATTAAATTATGATTTATATATGCTTGGTAGGTATAAGAATCTATCAGATGTTAAAATCGTTAATAAAATTATTAAAGATGTAGGCTTTTCTGACTGTTTTATAATGGGTGTTGAGAAGAGAATTCCTGTATCTGCACTATACTTAATAAAAAAGTATTAATAAAAAAAAGACGCTTTAAAAAAAGCGTCTTTAGGTAGTTGCGGGGGTAGGACTCGAACCCACGACCTTTGGGTTATGAGCCCAACGAGCTACCAACTGCTCCACCCCGCATGACAAAGTTAATTTTTTTTCTATTATTGCAAATTAATATCTGTAAAATGTCGCATAAATCTGGTTTTGTTAATATAATAGGTAGTCCAAATGTTGGGAAATCAACCCTAATGAATCAATTAGTAGGTGAAAAACTGTCTATTATTACTTCGAAAATGCAAACTACTCGTCATAGAATAATGGGAATGGTCAATGAAGACGATTATCAAATAGTATTTTCTGACACCCCGGGAATAATAAATCCCGCATATAGATTGCATCAGAACATGATGAAGTTTGTTTCTGAAGCATTAAAAGATGCTGATGTAGTTTTGATGGTAACTGATATTTATGAAGATCCTAATAAAATGGAAGAAAGGTTAGTGCAAATCAATAATATAAAGGTTCCTACTTTATTGCTTTTAAATAAAATAGATTTGTCTAACCAAAAGACATTAGAAGCAATAGTTAGCCAATGGAAATTAAAATTACCAAATGCACAAATCCTTCCCATATCTGCGTTGCATAAAATGAGTATTAATTTCATTTTGCCAAAAATTTTAGAATGGCTTCCTGAAAATCCCCCTTATTTTGATAAAGACCAATTAACTAATAAAAGCATGAGGTTTTTTGTCTCAGAAATTATTAGAGAGAAAATACTATTGATTTACCAAAAAGAAGTTCCTTATTCTTGTGAAGTAGTTGTTGAGGAATATAAAGATGAAGAAAAGATTGTAAAGATTAGAGCAAATATAATGGTTTCTAGAACTAGTCAGAAGTCTATAGTAATTGGTCATCAGGGTAAGAAAATTAAAAAATTAGGTACTGAAGCTAGAATTGACATTGAATCCTTTATTTCTAAAAAAGTATATTTAGATTTATTTGTTAAAGTAGATAAAGACTGGAGAGATAAAGAAGGAAAACTTAAAAAATATGGGTATTGAGTAATATAGTAGCAATTGTAGGAAGACCCAATGTTGGAAAATCGACACTATTTAACAAATTAATTGGCGGAAGAAGGGCAATAGTCAAAGAAGTTAGTGGCGTTACAAGAGATCGACATTATGGAAAATCAGAATGGAACGGAAAGCAATTTTCAGTTATTGATACTGGAGGCTATGTTTCTGGATCAGATGATATATTTGAAGGTGAAATTAGAAGGCAAGTTAAAATTGCAATTGATGAGGCTACAGTAATTATTTTTGTAGTTGATGTTGAAACAGGGATTACCGATTTAGATGAATCAGTTGCTAAAGTTTTAAGAAATTCTAAAAAACCTATTATTGTAGTTGTAAATAAAGTTGACAATAATCAAAGAATCAATAGTACATTTGAATTTTATCAATTTGGCTTAGAACATATTTTTGGTTTGAGTGCTATAAACGGCTCAGGTACTGGTGAAATGCTTGATCACTTAGCTGAACTGCTCTATGATGAAAAAGAACACAAACCAACAGAAATTCCTAGAATAGCTATTGTTGGTAAACCCAATGTTGGTAAGTCATCATTAACAAACGCTTTACTTGGCGAGGATAGAAATATTGTTACCAATATTTCAGGAACAACAAGAGACGCAGTCGATACTCATTTCAATGCTTTTGGTTTTGATTTAACACTTGTAGATACAGCTGGAATTAGAAAAAAAAGTAAGGTTCACGAAGATATTGAGTTTTACTCAGTTATGAGGGCTATAAGAGCTATCGAGGACTGTGATGTTTGTTTATTTATGATTGATGCAAATCATGGAATTCAAAAACAAGACTTAAGTATATTTTCCGTTATTGAAAGAAATAAGAAAGGTGTAGTTTTATTAATTAATAAATGGGACACTGTTGAGAAAGAAACTGCTACCCTGAAAGAATACGAAGATGAGATAATTTCCAAAATTGCTCCTTTTACAGATTTACCAATTTTATTTATTTCTGCACTTAATAAACAAAGAATACACAAAGCATTAGAATCCGCAATGGAGGTCTTTGAAAATAGAAAGCAAAAAATACCTACATCAAAATTAAATGAAGTGATGTTAGCCGCAATTGAAAAAAATCCACCACCGGCTATTAAAGGGAAATATGTTAAAATAAAATATATTACTCAGCTTCCAATATATTCACCAGTATTTGCTTTCTTTTGCAATTTACCTCAATATATAAAAGATCCTTATAAAAGGTATTTGGAGAACCAACTCAGAAAATCATTTAATCTAAAAGGAGTTCCAATAAGAATTGTTTTTAAAAAGAAGTAAAAAATTAGATATTGAAACTAGCTCTCACTTTTTCGATATAATCTAATTTCTCCCAAGGAAATAACTCCACTTCAATATTTATTTTATTACCATCTGCAGAAGTAAACTTTTTAGTAATTTTTTCTGGATTTCTTCCCATATGTCCATAAGCAGCAGTCTCAGAATAAATTGGACTTCTTAAATTGAATCTTTTTTCAATTGCATGAGGCCTCATATCAAAAATATCACTTATTAAACTTGCGATTTCACCATCACTAATATTTACTTTAGAGGTGTCATATGTGTTTACATAAAGTCCAACAGGGTCAGCTACTCCAATAGCATACGCAACCTGAACTAGGATTTCATCCGCTACTCCGGCAGCTACAAGATTTTTAGCAATATGCCTAGTTGCATAAGCAGCTGATCTATCAACTTTACTAGGGTCTTTTCCAGAAAAGGCACCTCCTCCATGGGCTCCTTTACCACCGTATGTGTCTACAATAATTTTTCTCCCTGTAAGTCCAGTATCTCCATGAGGGCCACCAATTACGAAAATCCCAGTAGGATTAACATGGTAATTAATATTTTCATTAAAAAGCTTTTGAATATTAGATGGTAATAATTTTTTAACTCTTGGAATTAAAATATTAATAACATCATCTTTTATCTTAGCTAACATCTTTGGTTCTGTATCAAAATCGTCATGTTGAGTTGAAACAACAATAGCGTCAATTTTAAAGGGGTTATTATCATCATCATACTCAATTGTTACTTGAGATTTGGAATCTGGTCTTAAATAACTCATTTGAATACCCTCTTTTCTTAAAGCGGCTAATTCCTTTAAAAGTATATGGGAAATTTCCAAGGGAAGTGGCATGAAACTTTCAGTTTCATTAGTTGCATAACCAAACATCATTCCTTGATCTCCAGCACCTTGGTCTTCATCATTAGATCTTTCTACACCTTGATTAATATCTGGCGATTGTTCATGTATGGCTGACATTACACCACAGGAATTACCGTCAAACATATATTCGCTTTTTGTATATCCTATTTTGTTGATTACATCTCTGGCTATTTTTTGAACATCTAAATAGGCTTTAGACTTTACTTCGCCAGCTAAAATAACTTGACCAGTAGTAACTAAGGTTTCACATGCAACTTTTGAAGACGCATCAAAAGCTAAAAAATTATCAATTAAAGCATCTGATATTTGGTCAGCTACTTTGTCAGGGTGTCCTTCGGATACAGATTCAGATGTAAATAAATATGCCATTTTTAAATATGATTTTTCAGTATAAATTGAATAGATTTTTTAATTATCGCACTCTATAAAGTGATACTATGTAAATGTAAAAAAACTATTTTGAAATTAGTTTATTTAGTTAATTTTTTGAAAAGGTCCTCAAGCTTATCCGAATGTTTTTTGATTTCTAGTATCAATAGTTCATCTTTTTGAGCAAATGAAGAAATTAATTTCCTTAAATCTTCGTTACCATTATAATAAAATAAAAATTTGTTTTCTTTTTTTTCAATTTTTATTTTAGGTAAACCTTTTTTTAATTGAGTAATAGAAATTTCATTTTCAAACTCAACAGATACGATTTGCTCTTTTATATTATTTAGAGTATTAGAGTTTTGCTCAAGATTTCTATCAGCTACGATACTTCCATTTTTAATTACTATAATTCTATCACATATAGACTCTACTTCTTGCATAATATGAGTTGAAAGAATTACTGTTTTGTTTTTCCCAAGTTCTTTTATTAAAGTTCTTATATCTTCTAATTGATTAGGGTCTAATCCACTTGTTGGTTCATCTAAAATTAAAACTTTAGGGTCATGAACTATTGCTTGAGCAATTCCTACTCTTTGCTTATAACCTTTAGAAAGTTGTCCAATTTTTTTATGGGCTTCTTTCACTAAACCTACTTTTTTTATTACCCCTTGAACTGCAACTTTAATATTTTTTATATTGTGCATTTGAGCGATAAACGAAATAGATTCTCTTACGTACATGTCTTCGTATAATGGATTATGCTCTGGCAAATAACCAATTTTACTTTTCACGCTAAGTTCATCTTTATCAATAGAAACCCCATCTACAAGCACATCTCCACTTGTTGGTTTAATAAAACAAGAAATTATTTTCATTGTCGTAGACTTTCCGGCCCCATTAGGCCCCAGAAAACCTACTATTTCTCCTGAATTAACTTTAAAACTAATTTCATTAATAGCAAGTTGCTCTTGATATTTTTTACTTAAATTTTGAACTTCAATACTCATTTCACATAAAATATGTTGCTAAAATACTCCTTAACTAGATAAAAATCTAAATTTTATGAAAGGGAAATCATTCTATTGTAAATTTATGCAATGCAAAAAGGAAAAGTATATAGATCTACCGGCAGTTGGTATGATGTGAAATTAGATTCAGGAAACTTTGTTAAGGCACGAATTCAAGGTAAGTTTAGAAACTTGTCAATCAAAACAACCAATCCTATTTCCGTAGGAGATGAGGTTGATTTATTATTAAACTCTAATGATGAAGTGGTAATAAAAAATATTTATCCTAGAAAAAACTATATAATAAGAAAATCAGTAAACCTTTCAAAAGAAGCACATATTATTGCCTCTAATATAGATTTAGCTGTTTTAGTTGTTACAGTTATGAATCCTCTTACCTCACCTGGGTTTATCGATAGATTTACTGTGACTGCAGAGGCTTATAAAATACCTCTTGTAATTGTTTTTAATAAAATTGAAGTTTATGATTCTAAGGCGTTAATAAAGCTAGAAACTTTTGAAAAATCGTATAGTAATGCTGGTTATGACACTTTAAGAATGTCAGTCTTAGAAAATATCGGAATTCAAGAATTTGAAAGAAAAATAAAAAATAAAACTGTTTTAATTTCAGGAAATAGTGGTGCAGGTAAGTCTACCTTAATAAATAAGATAATCCCCGAATTAGACTTGAAAATTGGAGAAATTTCCTTAACTCATAATACTGGTAAACACACAACAACCTTTGCTGAAATGTTTGATTATGATGATAAAACTCAAATAATTGACACACCCGGAATAAAAGGTTTTGGATTAGTAGATTTAAATAAAAACGAATTATCAAGATTTTTCCCAGAAATGTTAAAGGTATTAAAGAATTGTAAATTTCATAATTGTAAACACATTAAAGAACCAGGATGTGTTGTCCTAGAGCAATTAAATAATAATAATTTCTCCGTTTCAAGATACCAAAGTTACTTAGCTATGTTTTTGGAAGATGAAGATTCTAGTTATAGAAAAAATAATTACCAATGAGAGTCGTTATTCAAAAAGTAAAAAGAGCTTCGGTTAAAGTCAATAATCAAATTATTAGCGAAATAAAATATGGATTAATGATTCTTGTTGGATATGAATTAGACGATACTATTGAAGACATAACCTGGTTGGTAAATAAAATTATCAATCTGAGAATATTTAATGATCACAACAATAAAATGAATCTATCTTTAAAAGATAAAGATGGTGATATTTTACTGGTAAGTCAATTTACTTTACATGCTTCTACCAAAAAAGGAAATAGGCCTTCTTTTATTAATTCTCTTAACCCTGCTGAGGCAAATCAAATGTATAATATCACAATAAAAGAGTTAGAAAAATCTTTAGAAAAGAAAATAAAATGTGGAGTTTTTGGAGAATTGATGGATGTGGAATTAATCAATAATGGTCCACTTACAATCACTATTGACAGTAAGAAAAAAGAATAAAATGGAAGAAATCACTATAAAAAAAGCACAAAAAATGGTCGATGATTGGATTCAAACTGTTGGTGTAAGATATTTTAATGAATTGACTAACATGGCTATACTTACTGAAGAAGTTGGAGAAGTAGCAAGAATTATAGCAAGGAAATTTGGAGAACAAAGCAATAAAAAATCTGATGAAAATCTAGATTTAGCAGACGAATTAGCAGATGTAATTTTTGTTTTAATTTGTTTGGCTAATCAGACAGGAATAGATTTAGAAGAGGCAATCATTAAAAACATTGCAAAAAAAACATCAAGAGATGCACAACGACACGTTGAAAACAAGAAGATCAATAATTAATTTTTCTTAAGAATTTAGCGGATATTTATTGTTATGTCAGAAGAAAAAAAAGAATTAACTCCGGAATTAAAACCTAAAACTAATAAAAGCAACATAATCAAATTAGTTGTTTTAATTGGGATATGTATAATTGCAGCAGTATTTTTAAGTAAAAACAAATCAAAATCAACAAAAGAGACAATTGAAATAAGTTCATTTTCTGATACAATTCCAGATGACTCCTTGATATTAAGCGATTCCATATTAAATACTGATTCTATTTTAAAAATTAACACAGTTCAAATCAATAAGCCAAAGCCTGTTGTAAATAAAAAAGTCAAGAAAAAGATCTCTAGGTTTAAACTGGAAAATAATCCAAACTATTGGATAGTTTCTAAAAGTTCTAATAGCGACACTACCTTTTATGTTTTAAAAAATAAAAGAACCGGAACTAAATTATCTAATAAATATTATTCTAAAATAGAAGCTAATAATGAGCTAAAAAACTTCAAGAAGATACTATCTAAATAATAAGAATATTTAATATATGTTTTTAAAAGCTCTCAGCTCTTTTATAATTTTACTCTCATTTATTTCTACATTTTCTCAAATTATACCTAATGAAAGAAATTATAATTGGAATTCTTTCGGATTAAATGATACTACTACCATAAATTTCAACCCTATTGAACTATCAAATTACGGACTATATTCCAATGGCATAATTTCCAATGATAGTTTGTTATCTAGAGTTATCAATATTTTCTCAAGTGCAGGTGCTGCCGGTGTAATATTAAATTTCCCTTCAGGAATATTTTTATTTAATCAAACAATAAATTTGCCTGGAAATATTGTTTTAAGAGGTAGGGGTGCAGATAGCACAACTCTAAAATTTAACTTAAATGGTAATGGACATGCTATAAAAGTTTTTGGTTTGCCAAGTAATGATACTACTTCAATTATTCAGAATATTTATAAAGACAGTAATTCTATAATTGTAAATGATCCTTCTCTTTTTATTCCAGGTGATTGGATTAGAATAATTCAAGAGGATAGTGATTTAATTAATAACAGTTGGGCTCTAAATACCGTGGGGCAAATTGTGAAAATTAATCAAGTAATTAATAATAGAATTTTATTAAACTCTCATCTTAGAATGAATTATGATACAACTGTTAAGCCATACATTAAAAAAATCCTGATAAAACAAAATGTAGGACTGGAATGTTTTAAGATTCTTCGAGAAGATATATCTACTAACCAGGTTAGTAATATTAAGTTTAGTAGAGCTTCAAATTGTTGGGTTTCCGGAATAGAATCAGATAAATGTAATTTTGCTCATATAGATGCAGAGTATAGCTCTAATTTATCAATTTCTAAAAGTTATTTCCATGATGCTCACAATTATGGTAGTGGGGGTAAGGCCTATGGAATCATGCTTAATTTCACAAGTAACGAGTGTCTGGTTGAGGATAATATTTTTAATCATTTAAGACATTCTATGATCCTTCAAGCAGGAGCGAACGGAAATATTTTTTCTTACAATTTTTCTAAAGACCCGTACTGGACTGGAGTATTTTTTGTTCCCTCCAATTCTTCAGGTGAAATGGTACTCCACGGAAATTGGCCTTATGCCAACTTATTTGAAGGAAATGATGTGGAAAATATAGTAGTTGATAATTCTCATGCTTCCAATGGTCCTAACAATACTTTTTTCAGAAATAGAGCTAGAGGTTACGGTGTGTTTTTTAGTGACACAGAATCACCTGGACAACATTTTATAGCCAACGAAATAACAAATGCATCTTTACCTCCACCTTATAATAATTTCATTTTTAATATTCTAGGAACTAACCATATTCTTTACGGAAATAATATTCTTGGAAATATTGATTCTTTAGGATCCGATTCTATTTCTATGGCATCTTATTTTTATAATAGTTTACCTAATTTTATCCCATTTGATCAATGGGGAAGTATAGGATTTCCAAACTTGGTAAGCTCATCTAGCATTCCCTCAAAAGATAGATTTAACTATAATTCTATATTTAGTAATTCTTGTGGACAAAACTTTACAAATGATAATTTTCATGAATATAAACCAGTTAAAGTATTCCCAAACCCGTTTAACAACAATTTAAATATTGAAGGTGAAAATATCGAGTCAGTTACAGTTTTTGATCTCTACGGAAGAGAAATTTATAGTTCTTCTAAAATTTTTAAAATTGATAATATAGAATGGAAAAATGGAATTTATATAGTAAATATTAAATTAGAGAGCTCTTTAAAGTCCTTTAAATTAATTAAATATTAATAATCATTATCTTCTCATTATTTGACTAAAATTCTCTACATAAGAAACCACTATAAATTATTAAATAGCTCATCTATTAAATATCTTGTTTTGTATTGTTTATTTGAAGCAGAATTTGAATTCTAAAATATAAATGAATAAGCTAATTCTTAAAAATCTAGGATTATTAATCATAAGATTAATGGCTATAATGGCCCTTTACCAAATCTCTAGACTATTTTATTATTTTTATAATATTGACTATTTCACATCTGTTGACCTTAGCTCTTACTTAAATAATATATTTATTGGAAGCTTGAAATTTGATGGTTCAGCAATAATTTATACCAATTTATTGTTAATTCTTCTAAGTCTATTTCCCACAAACTATAGGACAAAAGATGTTTACAAAAAGATTTTAAAATTCATTTTTATCTTTTGTAATTTCATTGGTTTAATAGTTAATATTTTCGATACGTTATATTATCCTTTTACTAAGAATAGAGTTACAATGTCATCAATAAAAGAATTCTCAAACGAAAAAAACCCAGTGTCTTTTGTTTTGGAAATTGCCCTAGACTATTGGTTCGTGATACCAATTGGTATTGTTATAATATTCATTCTTAATTATATTTTTAAATCAACTTTAATTCACGAAAGTAAAAGCCGCCATAATTTAAAAAGTGTTTTATTATCTAGTAGCGTAGCATTATTATTTTTTACCTTTTCTATTTTTGTATGTAGAGGTTCTTTTGTTTATAAAAATAGACCTATTACAATAAGTAATGCTGGCAAATATGCCAATAGTCCTAACGAAATTGCTTTAATAATTAACACCCCTTTTTCTTTAATTCGCACCATAAATAAAAAAGATCTTAAGAGAAAGGAATATTTTAATGAGGATGAAATTTTAAATATATACAATACCAATTTTTACCCTAATAATTCGGATTTTTCTAAAAAAAATATTGTTGTAATTATTTTGGAAAGTATGGCTACAGAATATTACGGAGCATACAATGAAAATTATTCTTACACCCCATTTTTAGACTCTTTAATTAATGTTAGTTACAGCTCCTACAATTCATTCTCAAATGGCAGAAAATCTATAGACGTTATGCCGTCAGTTTTTGCAAGTATTCCAAATACTACTTTACATTTCGCCCTTTCTAAATATTGTACAAATAATATGGAGGGGATCGGTACTTTATTAATGAAAGAAGGTTATTCTACATCTTTTTTTCATGGCGCACCTAATGGATCTATGGGTTTTCAGTCAATGGCCTCATTATGTGGTTTAACAGATTACTTTGGAATGGATGACTATGATAATGATGACGATTTCGATGGATTATGGGGGATTTGGGACGATAAGTTTTTTAGTTATTTCGCAGATAAAATTAATACTATACAAGAACCTTTTCTAACTGGTATTTTTAGTTGTTCTTCTCACCACCCGTTCAAAATACCTAAGGAATTTAACAATAAATTTATTGATGGGAAACACCCTATGCATAAATGTGTTCAGTATACAGACTATTCTCTTAAACTTTTCTTTAATAAAATTAAAAAAACAGAATGGTTTAAAAACACATTATTTGTAATTACAGCAGACCATACCAATGTTTCTTTTAATGAGAAATACCATACTTCCTTGGGAATATTTAGAGTGCCTATTATTTTCTATGATCCATCAAGTCCATTATTAGCAAAGAAATCTAAAGAAATCATTCAACATATTGATATAATGCCCTCAATACTGTCTTATATAAATTATCCAAATTCATTTAAGTCATTTGGTTCAAATATTTTTGATAAAAGCAAGAATAAATTTGCTATAAACTACAATAATAACTTCCAATTAGTTATGGATAATAGAAATATAATATACAGTGAATTAAATGACGAAATAACAAATATTTATGATCTTGAAAAAGACCCTCTGTTCACTAAAAATATTGTTAGTTTTTCAAACATTGACAGTCTAAAGATTTATAAGCAAAAGATTAAAGCTTTTATTCAAACTTATAATAATAGTATGATAAATAATTCGCTCCAATACGGAAAATAACTTTTTTCATCAATGAATAATTAACTTTCTAAGTTCTATATTTCTATTATTTATCATTTTTATAAAATATATTCCTTTTGGCTGATGACTAAGATCGATTTGTTTATTTCCATCATTAATAATTTCACGAGCTACTAGTGCTCCAATTGTTGAATAAATCTCAACTAGCAACTTTTTAGCACTAGTTTTAATATTAAAAATCCCTTTATTAGGATTAGGATATATATCTGCATTAAACCCATCTTGAATTATGTTTGATAATATATTTCCCCCATTAATATTTATATTATCAAGATAAAAATTATTTCCATAATCATTTACAGCAGCAAAACGAACCATAATTGTATCTCCATTTAATCCAAAACTTGTTAAGTCTATACTATCTCTTATCCAACTTCCGCAAGTAGGTGACCAAGCATTTCCAACATAAGGAACAGTTTGTAAGTTTGGACCAAAAGCTCCATAAATAGAATCCCAAGTATTTCCACAATTAGTAGAAATATCAATTCTAAAACCATCATCATAACCACTGGAATATCCAGAGTAGGCGTAGTCATAAAATAACCAATTTTCAGCATTTTGACCATTTGCTAATGAAATTTTATTACTAATCAAGTAGGCTTCTTTTCCATTTTGTTGAATTAGATAATGGTTTGCGTAGGCAACAGTATTAGGATTACAATTTATATCATTATCAACCGATGTTTTGAGCCAACTAAAACTGGGTGATTTTAATTCCCAACCATTAGGTGGGAATTCTGAACTTTCAAAATCTTGAATAAAATTACTAGAGTTTGTTATTGAAGATATAGAGTCTGAGTATGAAATAAAATTAGGGTAAGTCTGGGTACTTGTCCCAAATGCATCTAAAACAGTTAAACTAACATCATATATTCCAGCACTTGAATAAGTAACAACCGGATTTTCAAGTGTAGAAGTGCTTGGATTTCCTCCTGGAAAAGACCATTGCCATTGTGCGCTATTTATTCTTAAAGCAGAATGATCAATAAATTTAACAGTATCATTTCTACAATTTATTTTTAGTCTATCTGCTGCAATTTGCGCTGAAGGAGGAGAGTTTTCGTAAAAGTCAATTTTGTAGGCGCTTCGATTTGTTCCATTAATCAATACTCCTTCTTTATAAAAAGGGACTAATTGAACTGATGTTGTACTTTTTGGAAGGTTATTATCATAGATATCCCAATCGTTCATATTATTATTTCTATAATAAACGGCGTCTCTAGTTCCAATGTAAACTCCACCGTTGCTGCCTCTTTGATGTTCAATATTAGTCACGTTAATATCATCAAGAGTTGGAGTAGTCCAATTTATCCAATTTTGACCACCGTTAGTGGACTTAAAAACTTCATATCCTCGTGCATCTTGAACGCCTCCATACATACTACATCTTGCTATCCAAAGTGTATTTTCATCATAACTACTTATTGTGATATCATATGGTATCCAAGGCTGACCATTTATATTTGTAGGAGTTATTTCTACCCAATTAATACCAGCATTAGAAGTTTTGAAAATTCGTTTAGTTCCCCACCAACTTTCCCATGTTGCCACATATATTACATCTGGGTTACTCCATGCCACTTCTACAGAAGTTACTTTATCATCAAAATGATGAATGGCAGTATAACTTGCTCCATTATTTTTAGATAACCATAGAGTGGTGTCTTTGCCAATATAATTCCAATTAAAACATCTAGGGTCAAACTCCATTTGTGATGATTCACCAATTATATAAGAAGCATTTGGTTTTTTTTCTAATGAGAAACTTGAAATATCAATTGTCCTATCACCCGATAGAATTTTTCCACCATAATCGCTGTAAGCCATTCTTGGATTTCCAAAATTAACAAACCCTCTAATTCCATCTCCTCCATCAGTACAAATCCAATCATTTAAGTAAGTATTTCCATCTTTTAACAGAGTGCCATTGTGATAAGCCCCACCTAACATTATATCCCCATCTTTAAACCCAGCGCCAAATCCCCAAAAATCGGTTCCGGCTATTCCATATTGTTTTTTGTAAATACTGTCTCCAGAATTGTTGGAATAAAAAATTCCTCCGTCAGATGCAATCCATAAATCGCTTCCAAAATAATTTATGTCATGTATGTCAGCATGAACATATCCTTTTTTATGAGGCTGACTCCATTTTGCAGGGCAATTAAAAGTTAATCCATTATCTATGGAAATCCAATGATTAACACCACCAACATGAATTACATCTGCGTTTATTGGGTTTACGGCTAATGCTAAATCATAATAATATTGACCACCATCGTCTGAACCGTCTGGTTGCCAGCCCATCATATTTATATTTAAAGAGTCTGGAGGACCTCCGGGTTGAGGACCGCAACATTGAAAAGTCCAATTCTCACCTTTGTCGTAGCTAATATAGATTCCATAAAGACCACTTCCTCCATTAGCATCACCAGTTGCTAAAGCAACAATTTTATTTGGTTCAGCTGGACTTACTGCAATTTCTGTTCTTTTTTGTTCATCTCCGTTCATGGGATTGGGCCAACCATTTGAAAAATTAATAATTGATGACCCACCATCATCTGATCTGTAAAAGAGTGTTCTGTCGCCAGTTTTCTTTACAAAATAAATAGTATCTGGGGAAATTGGATGAAACTCAATTTCTAAAAACTCACCCGACATAATTAAATTAAAGTTCACACCACCATCTTGTGAATGATATAAACCCTGGTTGGATGCTATAAATAATTCTTGATTATTTGTTGGTTTTAACTTGATATCTTTTATTGAATGAGAAAGGTTTGTGAAAGCAGTGTTGCCAATTAAAGTACTATTCAGCCCTCCGTTATACGATTTATAAATTCCTCCATTTCCACTGAAATAAACAATTTCTGGGTTTATAAAGTCTACTTCTAATGAGTAAACATTATTTAATGCAATTTCATCTGTTATTAAGCTCCAATTGCCACCCTTGTCAATAGTTTTCCATAAACCTGCAGTTGCTGATCCAGCATAAAGAATATTAGGATTACTTATTGACTGTTCCACTGTGTATAGATGAACAGAACCTGGCGCATAGGACCTACTGTTGGCATCTTTATCAAAATCCCATGGCCCTACACACTGCCAATTATTGGTGCTTCTTGATTTTTTTTTGGTAGAGGAAGTAGTTCTACTTAATGCTCTAATCCATCTTTTATAATATTGCGTATGCTTATTTTTGGTGAATTTATTTGATTCATAAAATTTTGTGTAAGCTTCAATTACATCTCCCTTATCTGCATTTTCTGAATACATTAACTGTATCCAGTTTGGCAGGGTTTCAACATGAGAATTATATTTAAATTCTTCTTGTGAAAAAATAGAAACTTGAATGACTATAAAAAGTAAGTTTATTAAGTTTTTCATGATATGGAATCACTCAAAGATAAATAAATACAAATTACAACCTACGGAAATTTTACTGGCTAAACCAACTAAAATTTAAGACATCAAATAATATTAAAAAAGCAAATCTTAATTAAGAATTAAATACTTTGTTTTAATTAAGTTATTACTACTATCAAATATTTGTATAACATAAGTCCCACTAGAGCCAAGTGTTGATACAGGAATTTGAAATTGCTGAATGTTTATTGTACTAAAAAACACCTGTTGAGATAAGCTGTTAAATATCATAAGGTTGTAGTTATTCATAATACTATAATTGCCATTATCAATAATCACTACATCATTAGCAGGGTTAGGATAAACCGTTATTGTATTGTCTATATTGGCCATTCCAGTTGTTGTAATATTTATATAAAGAGTATCTGTTACAGAAATGGAAACGTATGAAGTGTCAAGAATGTTTATGTTAACAGTATCAAATATTGTTGTTGTATCATATATTAGAATTGTGTCCGTACAATAGTTAGGGTTATAAATAAATTTTCTGTAAGTAGAAACTATACTATCACAATTTGAATTAGAAAATTGCGGAAATGTATCTGAATAAGCTAAATAGGTTTGAGGACTAATATTTTGAAATTGAATATCACAAACAACAGTGTTTAAAGTATCAATAATATAAATTGTAGAGTCACAACAATTTAAATCAACAATTAAATTTAGTGTGATTATACTATCGCATCCCGAAGCATTTACTAAAGTATAGGTGGCTGTATTATTTGAATTTGTATAAGTGTTGCCGTCAATCCATATAAAGCTTCCGCATGCAATTTGATTGTCTACCGAAGCATTTACACAAGAAGAATTTCCTGTGCAAAATATATAATCTTGTTTATACATTGTGTCTGTACACCCAGTATTAATATTTTCAGCAATCAGAGTTACATCATATAATCCATTGTAAATAAAATCATGAAATACATTTAAATTATTACTTTGTAAAATTGTACCGTCTCCAAAATTCCAGGTAAAATTATAATTAGAAATATTAGGAGTCGTGTTGGTAAATTGAGCTATAAATGGAGTTGTTGTAAATAAAGATTGATTAACACTAAAATCTGTGCCAACCGGATTTTGATTAAGAGTTAAATTTAGTGTGATTATACTATCGCATCCCGCAGCATTTAATAAAGTGTAAGTCGCAGTATTGTTTGAATTTGTATAAGTGTTGCCATCAATCCAAGTAAAGCTTCCACATACATTTTGATTATCTGTAGAAAAAGTGTTGGAGCAATTAGAATATGAACTATCCCCTAGATTTACCCTAATAGCAAAAGCATTTCCATTAGTATAGTTCTGATCATTTGGAATAAAAATTGCACTTGACCAAGCAGGTTGTCCAACTGTTTTGTCGTCAATAATTGCAATGTCATAAGTATTTCCTAAACTGTTCATTTCTAAAGCTGTGTAGTAGCTGCCAGCTTGAATGGGTAAGCTCTGAAATCCTGAACTAACTTGGGTTCCTACTGGAATTTCAATAAATCCTTGAGCAATATCACTTGCTGTTACAACATATAAATTAGAAGTAAATATTGCGTTATTGAATAATTGGTCTCTAAAGCTTGTTGAATCTAAAATTCTTAGAATTACTTCAGCACCTACACTAGAATTGCTGATATCAATTAAAACTTTTACAGAATTTATAGTATCATTTGCATAAAAAGGGAACATTGTTGCACAAATTAATCCATCTTCTGCGCCAGTAAATGAAGTAGTTCCAATAGAACCAAGTATTTCTGTTCCAACTGGGTGGTTTCCAATTCCGTCTAAAGAATAGACATCATTTGTAATTTCAAAATTTCTTAACTGAATATTATCTCCAAAATTTGGTCCACCAACTTGGTCTGAATCTGATGTTACGGTAAAAGTTCCATTATAAACACCTACACCAAAATTTAAGGGAAGTAAATTTTCAATTCTTTTTGTAGAATCAGTTAATATTGATGCAATAGAAGCTGTTGTTGAGAAATTGGTTGGACCATTAAAATCTCCGCTAACCACAACATTAGACTGAGCTGTTGAACCGAAATTATAAACCGAAGCACCTACGTAATAATTTGGTTCTACTTGAGCAATTGGTGTTCTACCATATTCTGCGCCATTACTATTTTCTCCAAAAATCCAAGAAGATAGGTTCTGAAGATCGTTTGAATTAGGAACTGTTACTTTCAAGTCATCAATCATCCAACCATAACCTGATCCGTAAGCATTAGGGTCAGATGAAGCGCTTGAGATACTTTTCCATCTAAACCTCACTCTAACACTAGATTGACCGCCTACGTAAGAAGAGATATTGATTGCAACTAATTCTTGAACAGCTGGATTGTTAGTAACAACTTGAGTATTTAGCTGTATTGCTAAAGATGATGGCCAAGTATTACCATTATCTGTAGAAAATTCAAGAAAAGTTTCATCATAATTATATTTTTTGTAACGCTGCTCAAATTCTATTAAAACTGAAGGATAATTAGTTAAATCAATTGTATTATTTAGTTCTAATGTTGCGTCTTGATCATTAACAGGTCCATTTATTAAATATTGAATAGCATTAAAAACTGCAAATCCATTGGAGGCAGTAGTTGAACCCATAGCGCCCATGTAAGTAGTAACGTCAGAAGGTGTAATAGCTTGCACTTGCCACTGGCCTTGTAAATTCGCAAGTCCAATAGTCCAGTCATTAGAGTTACTAAAATTGTTAACTACTATTGAATTTTGAGCATTTGTAAAAGCAGTTAAGAAAGTGAAAAGTAGAGTTAATATTTTCTTCATTTTTTAAATTTTGTTATAATAAGTTAAGAAAAAACTAATAATTAGAACAAAAAATAGGTACAATTAGTGAATTAATCTATTATAATTAAATAAAGTTATTTCTTTAAAGATGTTTTTATTGTATTTAATGCAGGGTTAGCCTCTAGTCTTGGGTCAAAAATACTTAAAATAGTTTTGTTGTTTTTTTGTCCTCCTTTTCGATCTTTTAAGCCCCAAAAATTTAGTGCAACAGTTCCGTTTTTCTTTTTTGATATTAATTTATTAATAATTTTTTCGTAAAGTTTTGCTTGAATATTTTGTATTGAATCTAAATTTAAAATTTCTTCTTTAACCCAAAGATTAAGTTCCGTAACATGAAATTCTAAATTATTACTATGGGCCCAGTCAATTAAATAATCTAGGTACTTAAGGTCTTCATTGGAAAGACTATTTGTTCTAAGATGAGCTTGCCAACCAATAGCATCAACTCTAAGTCCCTTTGATTTTAAATAAGTAATTGTTTCCATTATCTTTTCCCACATTACTTTCTCCATTCCTCCATTATGGTTATAAACTAATTTAATGTTTGGTGCATATTCCTTAGCTATTTCAAATGACCGAACAATATATTTTGGAAATCCGTCGTCATTAATTCCAATTTGTGTCCAAGGGTTTTCCCATTTATTATTTCCTGGTTTTTCTTTAAACCACTCCCCATTTCTAAGAACGGTTTCATTCACAACATCCATCCACCTAACAGCACTTTCTTTATTTACTTTTTTACAAAGTTCAATGAAGAATTCGTCTAAAATAATAGATAGTTCATCTTTAGTTCTTATATCATCCTTTACCCATTTAGAAGCTTGGGGACTAATTGGACCATGAACTCTTAATATTAAATCATTTTCATTTGCAAAGTTTATAAAATCATTATATCTCTCCCATCTCCAAACATTTGGCTTTGGATGAATTACAGTTTGCTTAAAAGAATTAGCTGGCGTTAGATAATTAAATTCTTTAAGAAATAATTCTTCAATATCAGTATTAAGTTGAAAATGATTAAAGGTTCCACCTATAAAAAATGAATCTTTTGAATAGTTATTATCTTTAATGATGTTTTTAATACTAATATTATTTTGACCATTAATAGTATTAAATAAAAAAGCAGCCGAAAGGAATAAAAATAATTTGTTCATAATGAACTAAATTAATAAAAGTGAACTCTAATTAAAAATAATAAGTGTTATTAGGTTAATTTACTTGTTTAAGAAAGCAAATAAGGGTTAATTCAATAGCTCTATAAAAGTTTTCAATAGCTCCTTTGTGGTTTCGTAGTCTTTCAAATATTTCTTTGAAATACCACTATTATAATATGCCTTAGTGATATTTGGATTTATTTCAATAGCTCTTTTGTAGTCTTTTAAATTGTAATTCTCAAGCCCATTAAAAAAGTAATTAGTACTATTTTTTAAATCAGATGATGTTGAAGGTGATTTTGTCAACATTATTCCAAGATTTGGATTTGATTTTATAGTTTGTCCTTTATGGAACAATGGAAAAAAAAGTAATAAAAATATAATGTTTTTCATTTTTCTTAATTTAAAAAATCACTAATTATAATAGAATATTCCGTCTTCTTTAATTGTTATTTGCTTGTCTTTATAAAGTTTGCCAATCGCTTTTTTAAAGCTTTTTTTGCTCAACCCCAAAATATCTTTAATAGTTTCAGGAGAAGACTTGTCGTGTAATGGTATAAATCCCCCAGAAGATTTTAATTCATCTAGTATATATTGGGCATTAGGTTCAATACTTTTATACCCTGGTTTTTGAATAACAACATCTATTTTATTATCATCTCTAATATTCTTTACAAATGCTTTTAAAAAGTCTCCTGTGCGAATATCTTCAAAAATATCTTCTAAATATATAAGCCCTTTATGAAGTCCATTAATAATTACATTGGCTCCTGCGTCGGTTAAATGTGTTATTAAAATATCTATTTCATCATAGACTTTAATAGTTAAATCATTATTTTGTAAAAACTGATTTGTTTTACTAGAACCTGCTAACCTATTAGTTTGTTCATCTAGATATAAATAAATTATATACCAATTATTAACCTTCATTGGTCGAGCTTGCTCATTAAAAGGAACAAAAAGATTTTTCTCTAATCCCCATTCCATGTATGCCCCATGATTTGTAACGTCTACACAACGTAAATATCCAAACTCATTTAAATTTAAAAATGGTTTTAAGGTTGTAGCTATAGGACGCTCTTCAAAATCTAAATAAATAAAAACGCGAATTTCATCCCCAATCTTAAACGTTTTGGGTTTATATTTATTGGGAAGTAATACTACTTCTTCAGATTCAGTATCTTTTCCCAAGTACAATCCGGGATCTGTTTCTCTTAAAATCTTTAATGTTATATATTTTCCTATTTCAAACATATTACGAAGATAAATCTTAATAATTTAAACTTAGATATTAGAATACATAATTACTGATTAAAAGCTATATCTATTTTAAATCTAATACCGACTTTACAGTTGATATTAAACCATCTTAAAAAGGGTTAGTTAATAATTCTATGGGAGGCTAGTATTCATTTAATAATTTTTCTATGTGTTGTAGTTGCTTAAATGGTATGCCATTAGCAAATAAAGAATCTTTTTGAATAATTACATTTAAATCATTTACTGTCAAGATTAAAATATCTTTTTTTGAGTAATACTTTTTGCTACTATCAAGGCTAAAGAAAATAGAATCTGTCTTTTGAAAAATAGCTCCAAAACATTGAACTCTGCACATATAATCGTTAATATTTTCTGTTTTTTTAATTTCATCTGAAATACACAGAATAAGTTTAGACCAATTATTATTTGTTGAAAAATTTGAGCATTTTTTACAAGCATTTTGGGAAAATCCAAAAAATGGAAATAATAAAAGGATGAAGTAGAGTTTCTTCATTTTATAAGTTTTAAACCTTTAAAATAATACAAATGCAATTTAAAATTAACATTATTTGTTTAATAGACTAAAAAAGATTATCAACTAATTTAAGGCTTCTTCTATTGAAAGAAGATACATTCTTAAAATATCATCTGAATTAATTGTTTCTGAAATAGTTACCAAGTCAGTATTTTTAGCTAAACTTTTAATACCATAAGTTTTTTCAAATGTTTTTGACCTTAACTTTTCAAAATCTTTTAATATAGATTCTTTTTTTTCTACTAATACTTTATCACTATTTAAGACTCTAATTTTTAGACTAATTTTTGGATTAACATTTGAAAATGTTTTGTTACTAAGAATTATTTTCTTACCACCTGATGCTTCAATATGGCATTTTATATCAATAAAAAAATTAGTTGTATCATATTTTTTGATGGTTTTTTTAAAAGTGTTTGCCGGAAGATACATTAAGTGTTCTGGCAAAGCGCCCATTATTAATTTATCTGCAGGTTTAAAACTTGATAAATTAATTTTTAAATATTCTCCTATTTTCTGTTCACTTAATTTTAAAACGTTTTCCGATAACTCTTTAGGTAAATCCTCAACTGTAGATAAATTTAAAATTTTATTATTCTTGTTTTGTGTCTTTATTTGAGTGATTAGCAGATTATCAACTCTAAAAGTAAAGTTATAAATTAAACCACTTTGGGAATTACCAAATAGTATTATTAATAATAAACTAATTACTAAAATTAATTTCTTCATTATGTTAATTTTAAACCATCTAGTTAAGAAAAAAGCAAATACTATTTTAAGATAATAGTTGTTAAAAGGTAAATTGACTTAGTTAAGAAAGCAAAGGGAGGTTACTTAACAGTATTAAAGAAATTTGCTAATCCTAAAATTGATGGTACCCAAATACCAACAAACAGGCCTTCATCTTTATAGCCAATAAACCATAATGTTACTGAAAATAGAAAACTAATAAATGCTAAAATAATCGGATAATATTTTCCTAATTTCTTCATTACTTTATTTTTTTGAATTCATATTTAACTATCCTTTGTTGCATTGCTATTTTGCTCTTTTATTGGAGAATTGTGTCTTGAGTAATAATCTATTTTTTTTTCTTCAATTACTTCTTCTTTACTAAATATTTTAAATACGATAAATGCAAATGTTACTGTAATACCTACTACAAATATTATAGTATCTAAATTTTTTAAATTTTCAACATAAATTGTATCAATAATTAGTTTCATTCCTCTTTTTAACAAAAATACGAATTTAAATTTAAGTTATAAAAAACCTGAGAAAGTTGATTAGTTAAGAAAGCAAAAAGAGGTTAGTTTGTTTTAGATTATTTAAATACTGAACTTCACATGAAATGGACAGCTCTTTCTGGGCAGATGATTTTTAGAGGATTACATCGATTAATAAAGTTTTGAAAAAATCACTATTTAGTAACCATTACATGTTGAACACTTCTAGTTCCATCTTCAAATAACGTTTCAAAAATATAATTCCCACACTTAAAATTATTTTGAATCATTAGATAATGATTGCCTAAAGTCAGCGTTTCATCAATAGATTTAACTATTTTTCCAGAGTTATCAAAAACATTAACTTTCACATTTTGACTGTTATTTAAAAATATAGGAATAGTTACAATTGAAATCGCAGGATTAGGAAATACTTTACCAACATTGCTTTCAATTTTATGTATTCCAACATTATTTTCAGCAACTTTAACGTATATAGAATTGTCCATTGAAAAAGTTCCATTCATCAACCTAATAACAATTAAATATGGATTTTCTCTTATTTCATCAACTGTAGGTGACCACATTAGCGATAATTTTGTTATGAATGGATCATTACTTAACCCTTGTATATAAGTCATAGGATTATCCAAAACAAATGGTTCACCAAAAGCTTCAGCTAAAATTGTTGAGACACTAGAATCTACAGCAAATAAATTTAGGGTGAATGGGTAATCAGCCATTCCAAAAGCTAGAGGAACACCATTAAATGAAGAAGTAAAATTATTAGCAGGCAATAATTGAGGGATGGGACCCTGAGGTAAAACAATAAACTGCATGTCTCTTCTTATTTCACCAATCTTAATACCATTTCTAAATTCTTCACATGTTACTGCATATACAAAATTTCCCAAAATACTTGCCGTCCATGAAATAGTTCCTGTATTTGGATCAATTGAAAATGTTGTTCCAGTTGCAGACGGTGGATTAGTATAACTTGGAATTGGGATACCAGTTGGGTTACCTATACTCTCATCGTGAGGGACATCTAAAGACCAAGATAAAGAATCTCCATCAGGATCAAAAGGTAAAGGATTGTACTGCCAAGGAGTGTTTACAGGTAAGAAAACTACTGGTTTAACTAAGAAGAAAGGAGAAGAATTCCCATTATTTCCGGAAGGGATATTACTGCTCCCAAAAACAGTAAACTCTGTAAACAACTGCAATGAATTTGAACTAGGATTACCTAGGTTTTGAATGGCACTATTTCTACAACACTGACTCCAACTTACTGTGTAATTACCTGGATTAGGTAAAGAAACAATAGAAGAAAAATGATAAACCTCTACCCCATATGGAAACATTGGTAAAACTGAGCCGTTTTGTAAACCAAAAACAGGATGAAAAGACATTGTGTCTAATACAGAATTCGCAATTAAGACTTGATTTCCATTTACATCATAAATTATAAATTCTTGATTGGCCTGCATTGATATGCCAAGGGTATCTCTATACAAGGTCAATAGAACTTCATAGTTTGAACCTTGATCATGCTGAACAACTATCTCACCGCCCATAAGATGGGTAGCAAAAATTTGAAAATTTGAAAAGACAATTATTAGAAGAACAAATATTTTTTTCATGGCATCTTTTTAATAAAACGGAAATATTATAGAGTTATATCCCAATTTACAAAAAACTTAGTAATTTCTATTTAACAAATGTTAATTAGTTGAGTTAACCTATTTATTAGATAAGAAAGCAAAGGGAGGTTAGAACCACTTACTTATTGACTAACAAAATAAACCACAGAAAACAGAATTACAAGTTCCATTTATGAAGTAATATGCAACAATACTTATTATAACTACAGAAATTATACTATAAATTATCCAATTTTTCATATCACTAATTTACAAAAAAATTGACTTAGTAATCCTTAAACCTTTAATCTGATGTTTTTAATACTTAATAATTTTTTTTATTTTTAAGAAAATAACTATTTAAATAATAAGAAATGAAAGATATGCTTGTAGTTGTAAAACTAAAAGAAGGTAAGTTTGAAAAATTTATGGGATTTATGCAATCTGAAGAAGCTATTAAGGAAAGAAGTAAAGTTGCAGATTTAAGCAAAACCATAGCTACAGTTTCACCTGATAAGAGTAATGTAATGTTTAAGATTTATGTTCACGACGAAATTGCTTTGAAGGCCTTTGTGAACGGCTCAAATCCAGTTTCAAGACCTGTATTTGACGAAGTAATGTCAAGCTATGAGATTTTTGAATTAAATAAAGTTTAAAATATAGTGGTAATAAAAAGTTGACTTAGTTAAGAAAGCAAAGGGGGGGGTATGTTTTATTATCTGAGTTTGTATTGAAGTCAAAATAAACGTATATCATCACCTAAAATCTTTGCTAAATAACCATATTTTTTTGATTTGGATGAAGAGAAAAAATTAGATTTTTTGCACTTCATACATTCGAAGTAATACTTAACAGTGGTCATTGAATTATTTTTATATCTCTTATCAGCTAAACCACTTTTAGTTATATGTTTAGGTCCTGTGTGTACTTGCTTATCTGTAAAATTAATATCTTCAGAATTACAATGCGGGCATTTTTTCTTGTATATAGGAAATCCTATCAAAACGACCCTAAAGAGCACATATGTAAATGCATTGAATATTGTAATAATAAAAAAAGAAAGAAAAATTATACCTAAACTAATTATTAAATAATCCATAAATTTTACCTTACCCTTATTCTTTTCTTTTTTTTCTTCTTTATTTAGTTTGTTAATTTTAACAGAGTTATTATTTCTTAAATTAAGGTTCTTTAATAACTCTTTTTCACAATATAGTTCGGCTAATGCGGGATTACTTCTTAAATCCAATTCCTGGAGTTGATTTCCTCTGCAAATCAAATAAGTTAATTCCTTATTATTACTTAAATCTAAGTTTGTTAGTTGATTACTTTCGCAGTTTAAATAAGTCAATGCCTTATTATTACTTAAATCTAAGCTTGTTAGTTGATTACCTTCACAATTTAAATAAGTTAGTGCCTTATTATTACTTAAAAAATCTATGTTTTTTAAATTAATATTTCTGACGGATAATTGTTCTAAAGCTTCAAAATCTTTAATTCCTGTAAAGTCAGAAACAGGTGGCCAAGTTTGTAACCCGTTAAACTCCAAGCTCTTAACTCTAATAATATTAGCTGTTAATACTTTTCCATCAAAAACTGTATCATACTCTAAATCTATGAGAGTTTCTTCAAAAACTTTATCAGGAATAGATGTATACTGGCTAAATCCAATAATTGGAAACATCAATAAGAATAATACCTTCTTCATTTCATAAGTTTTAAACCATTAAAGTAAGAAAAAGTAAAGTAGATATTTTAATATTTTAAATAAAGTAATTTGATAAATTATATTTTTATTTTATTTACAAAGAGAATTAAGATGCTCATAAATCATTACCATTGCTAATGTATCTAATTCACAATATCTTTTTAAAGCTGCTCCTATTTTTCTCCTTTCGTCTTTGGACATATCCGTGTACTGAATTTTACCATAGGCA
>ENA-ORDA01000457-ORDA01000457.1-marine-metagenome-genome-assembly--contig:-NODE-457-length-41329-cov-4.840299_pt1 | contig 41329 bp, 36 predicted proteins | sample MGYA00237778_ERZ508506 | MGnify/ENA primary metagenome ERZ508506 (study PRJEB26177, sample SAMN06267891) | marine metagenome | isolation source: Monterey Bay, California, USA | place: Pacific...
AGCAGTTTGAGAATCGATGCTATTATCAGATTCGGATGCCGCGTCGTTGTCATCGCCCATCGTCTGAAGCGTACCAGCCCGGGCCATTTTGTTGAACTTGGCGAGGAGGACTTTCATCTCTTGATTCTGAGTAATTTTCTTTTCGAGACTCTGAGGGAGCGAGAAATGAAATGCAGGATAAGAGAGTGGAAGGTGAAGATGAGACTCAGAGATCGCCAGAGCAAACAAAAGGCTTTCAAGAGAAAAGGACCTGAGCAACCGGAGGGGGTACTTACTCGCTTCAAGACAGCATTCTCTGCTCGAACCTTGTTGTAGCCCTCCGTCATCTTGCTACACTTCCTCTCCAGCCTCTCTACCTTGCGCTTCAATTTGGCTATCTGGGAATCATTAGAACATCGGTTGTACTTGTCAAGGATTTTTCATCTATCTCAAGACCGTTTAAATCACATATTGAGTATCCGATTTTCTTAAGTTCGTTGAACACTTCTAATTCTTCGTCCCAGTTGGGGTGAGTGTTTCCCCAGCCGACCTCACATAGGATAACGGGGAGAGTTTTCCACTTTCTAAATGATTCAAGCATTCCACGAAGCACCAGGTACTCTGCGCCTTCAACATCAATTTTTATGAATGTAGGTATGGAATTTACTTCAGAGTTCTCGAATTTTTTCAGCTTAATACGGACCTTTTCCATATCATCTGATGCCTTAGATTGAACAATTGTATTCCAGCCAAGGTTACCATTGCTGGCGACAAAAATATCTTCTTCGGAATCATTGTCGCTCAGTCCATAGTTGAACACTTTAGCCTCATAAGGGGAGTCACGAAATGTTTCCTCACAAATACTTGCCAGGTTAGGAAGGGGTTCAAAGAGATATATTGATCCTTTAAAGTCGGTTTTCTCAGCCAATAACAAGGAGAAGTAACCAACGTTTGCACCTATATCAAAAATGACTGAATCTTGAATTATATATGGAGTGATTGCTGAGATTAACTCTTCATAACCTGCTTTTCGGTGTTCAAACCACTTCATAGCTTCTTTGTGATTTACTGACATTGCAGAATGTTTTGATTCTGTTAGTAACGAAAGACGATTTCTGAAGCGAGTGTAAAATTCTCCTTTGCGAAAAAAACCCAATACTCGCTTAAATGCCATATGCCTTTCCTTGGAACGCTACTTATTATTATTTGCAGTAATTATCCTGTTCTATCAGATAGATTCAGCGAGAATATCGAAATACACATTGTTCGGATATTAATAAATCAAAAGACCTGCAGTAAGTCTGTTCTAGTGCTATCGATATCGAGATAAGCCGACATATCAGTGAATACAAATAAAATACATGCAGTAGTAGGGCCCAACATGCGTTTAGAATGGCCTGTCTATGCATTTTCTGCCAGTGTTTTCCTCGCTTTCGCCCTAAGTGTTCAGTTCATTTCGCTTGACACCAGTGTTGTTGTTGCCTTGTTTGTACTACTTACCATGGCCTACGCCTGGGTTGCCAGGATAATGGTTAAGCAAAAAGCCGTCCTCGAACTTCACTCCTACATTATATGCAAGGCATGTGATGAGTTAACCCCCTCACAAGGCAAGCATTGTATGAACTGCGGCACTGAATTGTAATTGTCTTGAATGGTAACAGTAAGTGGGCCCACTGGCCCCTTCCAAGCAAAGGAAGCCTTCTGAGAGGAAATACAAATCTAGTCTTGAACATCTGGTAGTGGGCAAGTGTTGATACCAAGCGCTCGGTAAATGTAGCAATTACCAGAAATAGCATTGAACAAGAGAACGCCTGCAACTGAAAGTCCGATTAACACAACAGTATTATTTACTGATGAAGGAGTAATGAAATATCCTAAAACTAAAACTACTGCAACAGCCACTCTTATTATTCGGTCTTTATTGCTTTGATTGGTAACTAAAATTTTGAATCCTGACTCGTCGCTCAAATCTATCTCTCCATATGATAAAAATTGTATTTCTGTATGTTTTTTTATTTCACAATGCAGTTTTAGTAGTGGAAATGATGACTGCTCCAATCTTGTATGGGTCTCCATTTGAAGCTGGTCTGCGGTCTTCAAGTCTGCCAACCCATCCATCAGTTGGGACAGTGGCAGGAATTCTAATTGAAGCCCCTCGGTCTGAAACTCCGTAAGAAAACTCGTCGATTGATTGTGTTTCGTGCAACCCTGTTAATCGCTCTTCATTGTGAGCCCCATATACTAACATGTGCTTTTCGATATTTCTTCCGAATGCCTCACAAATGTTGTCAAACAGTTCTTTTCCTCCAACATCGCGCATTGGGCCATTAGAGAAGTTTGCATGCATCCCAGAACCATTCCAGTCACCCTTGACCGGTTTAGGATGGTATTCGATATAGTAGCCATAACTTTCAGTCAGACGATCAAGTAGGTAACGTGCGACCCACAATTCGTCACCAGCACGCTTTGCGCCTTTAGCGAATACTTGGAATTCCCATTGCCCACATGCAACCTCTTGATTGATTCCTTCAAAATTGATTCCAGCATCTAGACATAAGTCAGCGTGCTCTTCCACTAATATTCGTCCATGGGTATTCTTACCGCCAACTGAACAATAATACAGACCTTGAGGCCCTGGGTATCCTCCAACTGGGAAACCTAGAGGTAATTGTGTTTCAACATCCATGATGAAATATTCTTGCTCATAACCAAACCAAAAATCATCATCATCGTCGTCTATTGTTGCTCTACCATTACTTGGGTGTGGGGTTCCGTCTGAATTCATCACTTCACACATTACCAAATATCCGTTTACCCTTTGAGGGTCTGGAAATATTGCAACTGGTTGAAGAAGGCAATCCGAATCTCCGCCTTCTGCTTGTCTGGTTGAAGAACCATCAAACATCCACATAGGGCATTCTTCAAGGGTTCCGCCGAATTCATTTCGGACCATTGTCTTACTTCGCATATTCTGTGTTGGTTCGTACCCATCTAGCCAAATGTACTCTAGTTTTGATTTATCCATAATCATAGTTAACATACAATGCTTAACGAGACGGTATATGAAACATACGCTCATTTTTTAATCAATAAACTATAATAAATGATTAGTTTATTTTATTAGTTTTAATCATTTGTTAAATAAAAGCATTATTTATTGTACCATACTATGTTCGAATGTTTGAGTAAATATCGGTTTTTGGGCAAATGAATAGGTTCGCCGTTTGTGATAAATTTCAGCAATTTTGGTGAGGCGGAACGTCAAAACCTATTGAGGGGGTGTTGTGTGATAAGAATATGGAAGAAGAATTGATGTCGATAGAGAATACCCCCCAACTACGTTCGTTTTTACAAATGTGGATGATGAGTGGTGGTATGGTAGTTTCTACTATTGAAGGTGTTGTTAATGATGGTAGAGGGATACAATTACCCGAAATTCAGGGCCGTGATTTCAAAGAAGAATTAGTAAATTTAAGTGAATTGATTAGTAAAATCGTTTCGAGGATTGAATGATGGAAGTTCCAACGGGCAAGCACATTCGCAGGTGGCGTAAATCGCTGGAGCTCACACAGTTCCAATTATCTGAGTTAGCAGGTGTTGCTCAATCGATAATTGCTAAAGTAGAAACTGAAGCTGTCGACCCAAGGTCTTCCACGCTTAGAAAAATTGTTACCGCATTATCGCGTTTTGAAAGTCCTGAGAAATTACACACCGTTGGAGACATCATGGTGACAAATGTCAAGGCGTTATACTTACAAGACTCGGTTCAAACCGCAATTGATAGAATGGTTCAAGGAGATATCAGTCAATTGCCTGTCATTTCAAAACAAGGTAATATTTTGGGAATTGTATCGGAGAGTAGTGTTTTGCAAAAGGGCGCTCATCGTACCGGCCTAGTAGAACAGGTGATGGATAGAAGTCCGGCGGTAATCGATGTTGGACTTTCAGTGGCCGAAGCAAGAAGAAGATTGGTTGAAGTTGAGGCTTTGTTGGTTACTGAGCAAGACCTGTTGGTTGGACTTGTTAGCAGAATGGATCTTGTCAACGCGCTTCGCTTGAGAAGCATTGGATGATTACTGGTTATTTGCAGCATCTTCACTTTGGGGAGTGATTAATATTTCAGCGTCAGTTCTATCAATAATAGGTGCTTCAAAGGTTGAAAGTGATGGTAAAACATGTACTACGCATGCCGTTCCACACGCTGGAGCGAGGTAATCCTCTCCTGTATCAGTGATTACAAACTTTAGTCCATGTCCTGCTGGTAGTATAACATCCATTCCTTGGAATTCCATTAGCAGTGTAATAGTTTGGCTTGGAATTACTGTTTGTGGTTCTGAACCTCCTGCATGATAACGAACATCCATAGTGGCGTGTCCGAGTCTTAATCCGGTTTGTGCATCTTGAAGTTCGACAAACACTTGTCCCCCATCAAATGTCGGGACTGCAGTAATGTGTATTGTTGCTAATCCAGATATGTGTAGATCCTCTTCGTTAATTCCCGGGCACTCTACTGATACTGATTGCCCGCCACCAACAACAGGCGCCCCTCCTCCAATGAAAGCACCATCATTTTGGCAATCTGAGAGGCTTAGGCTAAAAATTTCTGAATCTGTTGGAGGCCAAGATTCTTCAATTCGCCATTGTCCATCATTGCGTTGAATTTGGGCGTGAGCATCGGGCTTCTCTCCGATTCCTTTGAGATAATACTCAAACCATTCAAATAAATCTTGGCCCCAATCCCATCTAGTCATATTTTGGATTGCTTCGCCACCATATCCACTATCTTGTGCGTTGTGCTTTGACCATTGGTCTGGATAATTGTGCTCCCATTGTCCGAGCATTCCGCGAACGTCGAATCCAGCATCGATGAAATCTTGGTACCAAACTGTCCCAGGGGGGCCACCAAATACTTGATGTGGATCTACGTTCCAATCTTGCATCCCTTGAACCCAATATACACTCCCATTGTAATTGGTTAGAGCTTTAGAAATATGTTCTCTCTCTTCGTAATAGTTCTCCATATAAGGATCTAATTCTCCAAGACCATATGTTACTGGGCCGGCAAAAAAGCCTTCAACGATATCTGGGCAGATATTGTCTAAATCTTCTGCATTATAGTCGACTGTACTGCTAAAATAATTCATATGCATTACTTGGCTTCTAGCCTCTGCACTGCCATTTTTATACAATAATGGATGCAATCCAGTCGTCCCTGATATTGGAACGATTGTTGCTAGATATTCGCTACCAAGTGCTGCTGCTTCCCACTGAGTGGCCCCCTCGTATGATTTACCATAGAGCCCTACTTTACCATTAGACCAATTTTGAGTGCCAAGCCATTCCACTGCTGAGTGAATTCCTAAACCTTCTCCAGCACCCCTGTAGTCAAAACAACCACTAGATTCTTCGGTACCAAATACTGAAACTTGGGCGAAGGCATATCCGTGTGGTATAAAATTGTCAAAGATAAATTCTCCTCTACCGCTTCCAACAACATTGGTAGCTCCAGATTCATCTCCGGGCTGTCCAAAGGAAAAATATGGACTAACTACGGCGATTACTGGTACTTGTTCCCCTTCTTGGGTATTGGAAGGTAACCAATATGATAGGTGTACATTTGATGTCGGTGGGCCGGTTTCCCAAATATCTGAAGTATCAACCTCTATCAATGCCTCTTGTACTTCAAGTGCAACATAGGGCCCTGGTTCAAGAACGTAAGAGTAACTATCACTCCAATTCCAGTCCAGTGTATGGCGAGAATAAATGTCTGGATAATTGGCGTCATCACCTTCTAATCCTTGGGTTTCATCACTACCGAAACAACCAGAAAGCGACGTTGTCAGAACCAAACAGGCTATGAAAATCGCTTCTCGCATGGTTTACTCAAGTGGTTCACTTTCAAGAACTTGATGCTGTTATCTATAATCAAAAAACGCCTAATCGCCGTAAGTTATGAGGACAAGGAACTACTCGCCAACACCATGCAGGCATCAGAGGTATGGGGTGAACGTTGGCAAAATAATTCTCTTCCTATGGCTAGAACTTACATGGAAGTCGCTTGTAGAAAGAAAAGTTTGGTTTGCCTTGCAGCAGATAGAAAAACCATGGATGGATTAAACCAGTTATTGGATGAAGTCGGCCCCTATTTGGCGGCATTAAAGACTCATGTCGACTTGATAGATGATTGGAGTGCCGATTCGTGGAAGTTGTTTTGTGATAAAGCAAAGGAGATGGATTTATTGATTTTTGAAGATCGAAAGTTTGCAGATATTGGTAAAATTAGCAGAGACCAGATGGGTGGGGTTTACGATATTAGGAGTTGGGCCGACTTGGTCACTGCTCACTTGATTTCAGGTCAAGATATTGTTGATGGCTTGCAAGCCGGATGGAAAGATGTTGGACGAAATGGAGGAGTATTATTACTGGCGCAGATGTCTAGTAGAGGTAATCTACTATCTCCTGAGTATACTGAAACAGTAGTTAAATCTGGTTCTATTCATGACGGTGTTTTTGGATTCATTGGAAATGGTTCTAAACCAGAAGATTTGAAAAACCTGAGAGTGCAAGTTGGTCAAGGAAAATTAATTTGGACACCTGGGGTAAATATTGCTGTTGGTGATGGAGAGATGGGTCAACGTTATGGCGCCCCTGATGAAGCAATTCATGCTGGTTCTGACTGTATTATTGTAGGCTCTGGAATTCATAAATCGGAAAATCCGGCAGAGAGTGCAAGTGCTTATGCTGAAGTTTCTTGGAGTGCTTTGTTGAAAAGAAGGTGATTTTATTCAAGATTTTGTTTTGTGGACTATAGCCCTTCTATGCCTGTCATTGCCGTTATGGCTATTGTGGAATGCATGGAGTAAAAGTAAGAAATTAGATACTAGGCTAAATTTTTGTGATTCAACCTTACTAGAGGATTCGAGTGTCAAAGTAATATCCGTAATATCTGCGCCTGTTGGAACCCAAGTAACAGAAAACGCGAGATTTATGGTTGTTCCAAATAATGTTCAGGTACAATATCAAAACATGTTGTTAGAGTAAGCATAGTAGCCAACTCCACCCAGTGCTACAACTAATAACAAAAGAACAAACTTTAGTTTTCCTGATTTCTTTGAAGGGATTGCTGTTGCTTCTAATGGAGGGAGGGTAACCGATAGTTCTGAAATAGGGGGCACTGATAGTTCCCCTGGTAATGGCATCCCTGGTAATGCTGGTAATGCTGGCAATGGCAAAGGGCCGTCGTCTTCTTCGACTTTTATCCGCTCTTCGGGATATAATTGGTCCAAATCTTCTAATCCGGGTGCTTCGGGAATTGGTCCTAAAATCTGTTCCCATTTTTCTTCTAAAGAGGATGCTGATATCGGTTTCTCCAAACAAGCAACCGCTCCTGCTGACAATGCTGCATCCTGAGCAAGACTAGAAAGTCTCTTCGGGGCGATAAATAGAATTCTTGCTTCCCCGCCGTGCTCTCTCATTTCAAGTGCTGCTAAATGGCCATCCAAAGATGGTATGTCTAGCGATAGGGCTACCAATTCGGGGTCTAGTCGAATATACTCGTCGACTGCTTGGTCGCCGTCTTCACAAATTTCAATATTGAAATCCTTAACCTTAAACAGTCTACTAAGCCTTTGAACAGACATTGCATTATTATCAACGATAAGGACTGTTGGGGATTCCTCGTTCGAATTATTAGAAACATATGCCATGTCAATCACTCCTCCGATATTTCCCTTACTCATCAAACAACCGGATAAAAAGCCCTATTCCTCGCCTTCTTTGGTGTCTGATAAATCTTCCACTGGCCCCGTTTTAGGATTTGCGAAGGTTTCTCTAATTGTTTCAGATTGTGCTTTGTCGTCTTCTGCTTGACGATTTAGTGTTGGTGCTTTCATGAATTGAAGTTGTAATTCACTAATTACGCTGCGGAGTAGTTGTGATTCCTTGTCGGTTAGGTTTCCTTTGGTTTTATTCTGAAGCATCCTGAGTAAATCGATTCCTTCTTTTGCCTCATTCATATCGAAATAACGATTTCCATTTTGGTCTGGAATATATCCCATATGCAGCAATGCTGAACGTTGGAACATATGCACAATTTGGAATAATTTTGCTGTATCCTCGTCGCTAAATATCTCGGTCATGTACTGGCCAGTAAGTACTGGTCTTTTTCTCCTGCGCTATTATTCGAACATCTGTTCGAGTAACCAATCGGGGTCAAATTGCTTCAAATCATCATACCCTTGGCCTATTCCAGCAAAGACAATTGGCCTACCGGTAGCGAATGCTATCGAAAGTCCGGCTCCACCTTTAGCATCTGTATCTACTTTGGTCAAGACGGCCCCATCGAATTTCATAATTTCTTGAAACATTCTTGCTTGGTCAACAGCATCGTTTCCTGCTAGTGAGTCTCCAACGAATAAAGTAAGGTGAGGATTTGCAACTCTCCTAACTTTATTTAATTCGTTCATTAGATTGGTTTTATTTTGCATTCTACCTGCTGTATCCACTAATACCACATCTATGTTCTTGGCTTGAGCGGATTCGATTGCATCTCTTGCGATTGCCGCCGTGTCTCCGCCTCTTTCACTAGAGATGCATCTTATCCCCAGATTATCACAATGGGCTTCCAATTGCTGAATCGCTCCTGCCCTGAAAGTATCTCCAGCTGCTGCAATAACTGATAAATTCATATCTAGAAGTCGCTTAGCAATCTTAGCAGCAGTTGTTGTTTTGCCAGTTCCATTAACTCCAACCAACATCACTACGACTGGAGAATCTCCGGCTTCAATGAATGACTTAATCGAAGCATCAAAATCCCAATATCCTGCTGATAAGAGACTTCTTAGTGATCTTTTGAGGGCTGCTTCAACTACTTTGGAAAGGTCTGCGCCTTTTCTTAGTCGCGAGCCGACTAGGTTATTTCTCAAAGCTTCGATTACGGCCGTGACTGCATCGCTAGAAATATCAGATTCTAGTAAGACCCATTCTAATTCTTCGAGTAAATTATCAAGGCCTCCTCCGGATTTGATTACTCGGCCGCCTTGTTCTACTACACCGCCACCCAAATCAACTTCTATTTTGGAACCGGTTTCGGTTTTTATCTCGGCTTTTTTGACCGAGCCTTTTGGAGCCTGTTGAACCTCTACTAATTGTCTTCCAGTGGTTGTCCTCATCATTGAAAGGTCGACTTTGGAGCCTTTTGGACGAGCCACTTCAATAGCGCCTCTTTTCTTCATGGCTTTCTTATGTGCCTTTGCTGCTTTGAGTTGGTTCTTCTTTTCCCTCTGCTGGCGCTTTCTTTCTTTACGAGAAAGTTGTTGCGGGATTATTACTTCCTCATCGTCAAATTCTTCCCAGTCATCGTCGGAAAGATTCTCAGAAAATGTCGAGGTTTCGTTTTCTTCTTGTTCTTCGACTTCTTCTTCCCAAAAATCTTCTTCACTTTCTTCTGTGGGAGTTGATAGAGATTCACTTTCTATTATTTCATTCTCTAATTGCGATTGTGTTGCATTGTGCTCTTGTAATTGATTGATTGCTTCCAATGCTTCGGTAGAATTATCTTCAGCTGAGAGCGAATCTGTATCGGCCTCTTCGACTACTTCGATAACTCGTTTGCGAAATTTATCGAATAATCCCATATCAATACCTCAGTCATCAAGAGTAAGTTCCCCGCCAAACATAGAGCCTCTTCTTCTCTTTTGTGGTTTTGAATCATCGTCTTGCTCTACATCAGGGGTTGGAATTTGTACTTCAGGAATTGGTTGGTTTTGTGTTTGTAGTTTCTCGGCTGCTTCATTAAATTCGGTGGCTAATTTACCTAGTCTTTCTTCAATTGAACCGGCTTGTTTCAACAAAGATTCGTAAATCTGAATGAAGTCGTCCTTTCTCTTCTCGATAATCTCTGCTGCTTCGCCCCATTCACGTTCACCAAAAATACCTCCGCCGAGGTCGATGAGAGCTGTTCCTTGATTCTTGCCTTCGTGTTTATACTGAAGTGTAACGCCAGAACCTATTGTAACGTGAGCGCCGGCATCTCCTTTTTTCGCCATATCAGAAAGTCTTGTCAGTATTTCATTGGTGATTTGATGTTCAGAAACAACCGCTGTAACGTCTTCCATTCTTTTTTTAAGTTCATCTAGGTGCTGTCGATGACTTTCAACAAGTCTCGCTTTTTGTTGCAACTCACTACGGTCAACCATGCTTCTTCAACCTCGAGATGTGGTCGACTTAGAAAAAGTCGACGGAATCACTCTTCTTCTGCTTCCGGAGCAATTCTACCGCCTGCGGCTTCTATATGCTCTCTGAAGTGGTGTTGGATTCTAGGTTCAAGGGAGGTCCTAGGGTCTATTTCTTTAACTGAATCTATCTTGATTGTTCGGCGCTTTGCCTTATGACGGGAGCCGATTACTGAATATGCTTGGTGCTCTGCATCTTCTTTGTTTTCTGCAGCAAATTCTAGAGAAAACTTCTGTCTCATGCTTCCAAATGGTGCAATTCCGGATACTCTGTAGGCCTTCATCGAGACGGCGACTGGCAAACATGGTTTAAACGCGACGGCGCGTAAAATAACACGAAACATACGCGAGTTTGACAAAGATTGACTTTTCAAGTAGTAATATGCGGGGGGTGTTTTCACTGGCTATTTTGATGATTGTGCCGCTTGCAAGTGGGATACTAGTCGGTATTGAGCCGCCAACTAGCATGGAAGAAACATTAGGAAGAGAGGTTGTCATTAGGTCGGAGGATGTTCAATGGAATCAAGAAATGTGGAATGATTTGGAAAACGAAGGGTTATTCCCATTACGTTTGCTGAATCCAAATGAACTGAATACATGGGCGCAAGGAGATTCTGATTTGATTATCGAGGGAATGATAATTGAAGAGGGGTTTTCTGCTGAATGGCGAAGTAGTACTTTGAATAAGAATACGTATAATGGAGAGGTATGGGTTGTATTTGAGCCGAATCTGCCGTCCATCGCTGCTAATTTCCTCATTGATAATTTTAAGCAAAGTGGAGTGTCGATAAGTGGTGACTTAAGCGCCTATGCTTCAGTTATTCCGCATAGGGAACTAATCGATCTTGATTCATCATTAATCAAAATGAATGAATTATTAAATTTAAATGGGGTGTTGTGGGTTGAACCAAAATTAGAATCTAGTTCAAGAAATGTTCTAGCCTCTAGTTTAATGGGAGATGGAAGTATTTCTCAACCGACACAGTGGTCACTAGGATTGAATGGGACTGGGGTTGTTCTTGGGATTGCCGACAGTGGAATTGATTATGACCATGCTTGCTTTAGAAATGCCACCAGTGCTGGAGAATATGGTTCTGATGGAATTAATGGAGACTATGGTATCGGAGATTTTGGTTCTGGACATAGAAAGATAATTTTGTTGAATGAATCTATTGATTCGCACGACACTATTGGCCATATCAATTTCAGGCATGGAACTCATACCGCTGGCTCACTAGCTTGCTTCAACGTGTATGATTACAGAAACGATATGATTCCCAGTAACGCTTCTGCAATGTCTCACAATGCTCAAATTATTGTCCAAGATATTGTTTCTTCAGAGGGTTGGCTTCCGCCAGATAATGTTTCTGAACTACTTAGTGAATCTGCTCTACTAGGGGGAGTCATTCACTCGAATTCTTGGGGAGACGATACCACAGAATATACTGCTCGTTCTGCCGAATTTGATGCTTGGTCAACTCAAATGCCATGGTCTCTAGCCTTTATCGCGCCGGGAAACACTGGTGGAGCACTGTTGGAGCCGGCAAATGCGAGAAATGTTATCGCAATTGGTGCCTCTACCAAAGAAGAATCTGCTAATTTGTGGCCTTCTTCTTCGATAGGCCCTACCGAACTAGGGACTTATGGAATATTTGCATTGGCCCCGGGTGTTTCTATTCAGTCAGCCAAAGCAGATGGCATTTCAAATTCTTATAATGATGATTTACGCTCCTCAAGCGGGACAAGTATGTCGACGCCTACGGCCGCCTCGTTTGCTGGAGTTATTCAGCAGATGGTTCAGGATGGTTGGTTGCTAGGGGCGAATGAGAACACGACCTTTGTCAATATTTCACAAATAAGTCCAAATTGGGCTAACCTAGATGGAAACTCAATATCATTGGGTGATGGTTTTGTTCCTTCTGGGCCTTTGATTAAATCGCTATTGGCAATTTCTACGACCCAAATTATATCTGATGAAGACTACTCAAAAAGAAATAATGATGTTGGTTTTGGTGTTCTAAATTTATCTGAGTTGATAGATGTAGATTCCATACTAACTGAAATCGAATTTAATGACATATCACCAAGCGAAGACGTATGGATTCATGATAGTTTCAGACTTGAAGAAAAAACACCATCACAATGGCTAGATGAGCGCACTGATGGGGGAGATGTATTGGATGATTTGACTTCTTTACCATGGGATGGTTCGGGAGCAGTGGGTCCGTTTTTAGCAAATGGGCAGAATTGGACTAAACGACTTGTTCCCAACGGTGAAGATATACGGATAACAATGTCTTTCCCGTCTTCTCCTGAGCCTTATTTGGTTGAAGATTTGCAATTGGTAGCTAGAACTTCAACGGGATTTGTAACAGTTGGCGATTATTATGATGGAGATGGTTTCTCAGCATGGTTTGATGGCAGTGTTAGCCTTGATGATGATACATTGTTTAATAGCAACAATGAAACTACTGTAGAAATAAAGTTCTCATCCATTGATTTGATTGATGTAGAATGGATTGATGTTGAGGTCCGAGCTAGATATATATCCCCTGGTAATAATCCTGGATATACTGGTGTTGGAGGAGATAGAGTCGGTTTCGCACTAGCGGCAAAGGGCGTAGTTCGCGACTCGATGAATTGGGAAGATTCAGATGGTGATGGGTTGGCAAATGTCGAAGATTCCTGTCCTAATGAAGACCCAATTCAATGGGACGTTGATGAAGATGGATGTATTGATGATACGGACATGGACGGTGTAAAAGATAATATTGATTTGTGTATAGAGCAAGATTCCACTGGGTATGATACAAATCAAGACGGGTGTATTGATGATAATGATATGGATGGAGTGGGAGATAATCTAGACCTCTGTGAAACCCCTATATTAGATTCTAATTTCCCCGTTGATAACTTAGGTTGTAGACCTATCGATAACCCTCCAAAAATAAATCAAGTGATTATTTCAGGGATTGATAATTTTGTTTGGGCTGATAGTGTATCAGTTTCTTGGTCGATTGAAGACTTAGATCGAGACTTTTTTGAAACGGGCGCTAGAATTATGCTACATCAAAATTCAACAGAGTCCTCTTTCTTCCCAATTGCAAGTTGTAATTACGATAGTGTAACGGAAGAGTCCAATGAATTTTTGTGTATTTGGAACATACCTGATGATTTGCCAATCTTCGACATTACTGAGAAAGAAATGCATATCCAAATACATGTGAAAAGTCTCAACCTGTCACCAGAAGCAAATATTTATCCGCTTTATTTTGATGATAACATGGTGTTTACTTCAAAATGGATAAATCCCCTATTCGAAGATGATGAAAATAAAGGAATGAAAGATGAAGATTGGAATGTCACTCAAAGAAGAGCATTGGTTTGGGGAATTGTTGGATTGATTGGTGTGGGTATTTTTATGCTACGAATATGGTCCTCTAATAATGATGTTTTGAATGATAAATCCGGAGAGATTAAGAGGAATTTTTTCGGGTCGTTTGATAATCATGCCGACTTGGGTGAAAGTGAGTGACTGCTCCACCATAAATAATTAAAATTAGAATTTTAAGCCACTTTGCTTAGGGTCAACCTTGAAGTTCAATGCCGTAGTCGCCAACATATCCGCATGCGGATGGTGATTAAAATGAGTGACCGCTTATACGTTGGAATTGACCTTGGAACCTATCAGTCGACTATTGCATCAAGTGCAGGTGCTAACCATACAATTGAAACAATTGTTGGAAGGCCAAAAGACCCTGTTGCTAGAAACTTCTTAGGCCGTGATGTTCTTTTCGGCTCTGATGCTTTGAAGAATAAATTGGCTTGTAATCTATACCGCCCAATGGCTGCTGGAGTTGCTCAAGATGATGAAGCAAACCTTGCCGCTGCTAAGGCATTCGTATCTCATTTACTAGAGACTGTTGACCCAGAAGAATATGATCAAGTCTTCGGAGTAATATGCTCTCCAAGTCACGTTTCATTTACTGACAAGTCAAACCTGGTTGCTACACTGCGTGGCCAAGTAAACGCAATTATGGTCGTAACCGAGCCATTCGCAACCGCATATGGCATCGATGAAATAGCAAGTTCAATTGTTGTTGATATAGGTGCAGGAACTACTGATATCGCTAGAATCTACGGTACATTCCCTAATGATGAAGACCAAGTTACTATTCAAGAAGCTGGAGATTGGCTAGACATTAAATTGATGGAACTAATCAAGAAAAAGTACACTGGTGCACAAATTACTAAAGATATGGTTCGCCGATGGAAGGAAGAATCATCATATGTTTCTGGCGATGTTAGAGATGTCATGGTAGAACTATCCGTTGAAGGAAAGAAGCAAGTTGTAGATATTGGAGACCTTCTCCAAGAGGCTTGTGAAATGATTATTCCTCTGGTCGGTAATGCAATCAAGAAGATAATTGCTGGCGCTGACCCAGAGTATCAACCTATTCTAAGAAATAACATCATTCTATCTGGTGGCGGCTCTCTAATCGATGGCGTTTCTGGACGTATTGCTGATGAAATTTCAGATATCGGTGATGTAAATGTTTGGTGTGTTGAAGATGCTATTGGCTCTGTTGCAGCTGGTGCTTTGAAACTCGCTGGTGAAATGCCAGACGATATGTACACTGCAATTAATTAACTTTAGTGGTTTTTTCCATAAGGTACAGAATACGGCCTTTTTGGGGTCGATTGATTGGGAAAGTTCAAGAGTGGTTGATAGTCGATAGGTGTTGTATGACTGGCGCAGCCTCGACACCAAATGGGATTCGACGTATTGGAGATTCTTCCAATGAAGAGCGCGCAGCGCTAGAAGGGATGCTTCAGGGATATCCTGTTGAGCAACTTGTGGAAGAGGTTTTGATAGCCTGGGATGAACTATCAAAAAGAAATGATGAAATGGTTTCAGTCAAGCAAAGATTGCGCGTTGTTGAATTGGATTTAGCAGAACGCGAAGACATGGTTGCTCCAGAAATCTCAAGACTTAATCAAGTTGAAGGTGACCTTGAAGAAAGCCATAGTAAGATTGTCCACCTTGAGCGTTTATTATCTGATGCAAGACAAGATTTAGCGGCTCAGCAATCCTCTCTTTCGCATGAAGAAAGATCTAATTTAGAAAGAGAAACTAGTCAACTAAGGGATTTGACTTCTCAGCAAGATGAAGTTATTGGAGAAATGGAAGGTCGTATTTCGCAGATGGTCGATGCTTTGGAAAAGGCTGCTGAAGCGGGACTGACGTCAGTAACTGCTGACGAGGTTAGAAGTTTGAAAAGTCAATTAGATTCTATGTCTAAGCAATTTGAAGTCGAGCAGGCTGCAAACAAGGCCCTGGAAGAAGAGCGTCAGCGTCTTAGAGACATCGCTGATAGGCTTCGCGGATTACTGGATGCAAGAGATGGTCGTCTTGGTGAACTTGAAGAGCAATTGGAACGAGTTATGCAAGGGCCTCGTTCTGTTTCTGCTGAACACGATTATTTGGTTGAACAAATTGAAGAATTAAAGCGAAGACTATTGGAAAGAAATCGCGAATATGAGTCCTTGAGAAGAAGAGAGAGAAGACTTCATAATGATGTATTTGAAAGAGATGAAAGGCTCCAACAAATGTCATTGACGATGGGTGACATGGAATCTGCGCTACAAGATAGAACTGCAGAATTAAGAGAAATCGAAGGCCAAAGAGAAACTATGACTCATCAATTGGATGCAGTTAGGCGCGGAGAGCGTACTAGGGAAGTTGTCGGCAGAGTATTCGCCGATTCTCTATCGCTTGTAAGAAGTCATGACGAAAGAGAGATGAAAAGAGAAAATTATGCTAACTCCCCTAATGTCGAGCGAAAATTAACTACTCCTGAGGTAAAAGATATGGCGCACTTAGCCGGTGGCGGCCGCGTTGAATTAGGGGTTGAGGAAACTGACATCGAACAGGGTATTGACGTGGATACCAACAGACCTGCAGCCCCTGGTGGCAGTGGTGACCCTGTTATTTTTGATGATGAAGATTGAATGAGGCGAAGGTCTTGGAATCATCGAAGAATGGTGATGCCTTACTTATTGATGGCCATTGTGGCATGTGTTCGAAACTCGGTAATTTCCTTAGTAAAAGGGTGAGTAGTAAGACGCCATTGAACATAATTGCCCAAGAAGGGGATTCGGGAGCGTCTATAGTTTCGAGTTTAACTGAAGAAGTACAAAATGTCGATTCTGTGATATTAATCCGTAATGGGAGACCTTACTACTACTCGTCAGCAGGAATTAGGTGTTTACTTTACATGAAATGGTGGTGGAAAATAATCTACCCATTTGCTTGGGTAGTACCTTTACCTATCAGAAATTTTGTCTACAAGATTATAGCCAAAAATAGACATAAAATATCTAAGAATTAAGTGCGTTGATAACGCCAGATAGTTTATTTCTCAAATCATCTAAGTTATCTGCATCTTCAGTAAGAGTTCCAGTTACTATCCAATTTGCTCCAGCATTGGCAGCAATACTAGCCTGCTCTGGAGTTCTTATTCCGCCACCAACTAACAAAATTAAATCACTACAATTTGCTGCACTTTGAATTAAAGATGGGTCTACCTGTTTATCTGCGCCACTTCCAGCCTCTAAGTATAGAACTTTGAATCCATACATGGACGCCGTTAAGGCATAAGAGTGGACTAAATCAACATCAGTCGACTCAATGAGTTCTGCCTCTCCAACCTCACCAACTCTCCCACCTGGTGCACAAACAAGGTATCCTGTTGGAAGTGCTTCGACTCCAAATTTCGACAAGTATGGCGCTCCTCTAAGTTGTTCTCCAACTAAAAATTTCCTAGAAGTAGAATTCATCAGCATCATGAAAGTTATTGCGTCTGCGGCTGGAGATAAGGCATGTGCACCACCAGGGAATAGAACAACGGGAATCTTCCATGTGTCTTCATCCGCAGATGGGTCTTGACTCGATGCAAAAACTCGTAATTCCAATGCCTCTTGAATAGCCACGCAAGTATCGTGCACTATTTCGTCAGGGGTGTCTGTTGAGCCGCCGACAAATATCATTTCACTACCGCACTCAATTGCAACAATCGCTCGGTTAGCTGCTGTCTCTGGATCTTGTTTGGCAGGGTCGATCAAAGTAATATGGCGCGTTGTATTCTTTTTCGAAGAAATGTAGGATAACGTCGAATCTTCGTCTCTAAGCATATGACTCCCTGTGTCGTTGGTCTAGTTCCCGCTGCATATGTATTACGGGTGTTATGGTGATTATCATAGTGTTATCAACTGTCTCGAAGAGGAGGGGGTATGGGAGAAATTGGTCCACTACGGAGATTGGTTGAGCATACATCTTCACACAAGAAGACTATTCGTCTGGCTTCGGCTTGTTCTGTAATCAACAAAATTTGGGATTTGGCGCCTCCGCTTCTGATAGGTTTAGCAGTTGATGTTGTAGTGCTAAAAGAAAATTCCTTCCTTGCTGGGATGGGGGTAATAGACCCTTGGAACCAATTGATTTTACTATCGATTGTGACTTTTGCAGTTTGGGGTTTTGAATCTCTTTTCGAGTTTTTTTATGGAGTATTATGGCGTAATTTGGCCCAGACAGTTCAACATGAATTGAGGCTTGATACATTCAATCATGTCCAGAAACAAGGCATGGGTTGGTTTGATGAAAGGCAAAGAGGAGATATTTTAGCAATTCTAAATGATGACATCAATCAATTGGAACGATTTTTGGATAAGGGGGCTAATGATTTGCTTCAAGTTAGTACAACAGTAGTAGTTGTTGGCGCCATATTTATCGCAATTTCTTGGAAAGTTGCTCTTTTTGCAGTTCTTCCAATACCAATAATTGTATGGGGCTCCTTTAGATATCAGCGTAGTCTTGAACCTAAGTATGCAAAGGTCAGAGATTCGGCCGGAAAAATGAATGCGTTGCTAGAAAATGACCTTGCTGGTATGTCAACAATTCAATCATTTACTGCAGAAGAAAGAGAAAGTGTGCGTGTTGAAAGCCTTAGTGAGGACTACAGAGAAGCAAATAGAGCGGCGATTAAATTGTCTGCTGCGTTTACACCCCTTATCAGAATGGCAATATTATGCGGCTTTACAGCCACGCTTTTGCTCGGTGGTTGGCTAACATTAGAAGGTACATTGGCCATTGGAGCGTATTCTGTGTTGGTATTTATGACCCAAAGATTACTATGGCCGCTAACTAGGCTTGGAGAAACTTTTGATTTGTACCAAAGAGCAATGGCATCTTCAACTCGCGTATTAGATGTATTAGAATCCCCTATGGAAATAGAAGATGGTGAAATAGCCCCTACAGAGGATGAAATTAGTAAAGCAAATTTGATTTTGGAGAATGTTAATTTTGGGTATCCAGAAAGAGAGAAAATTTTCTCTAACCTAAATCTTACAATTGAAGCGGGTAAAACAATAGGGGTTGTTGGTTCTACTGGATCGGGTAAAACCACGTTAGTAAGGCTTCTACTACGATTCGCTGATATTGATAGTGGTTCAATAAAATGGGTTGATAGCGATATACGTGAATGGAAATTGAAATCTCTAAGATCGTCTATCGCTTTGGTGGATCAACACATAACATTGTTTCCAACGACTATTTTGGAAAACATAAGATATGGAAACCCAGATTCCAATGATGAAGACGTCAAGAATGCGGCCATGGTTGCAGAAGCTACTGATTTCATAGAAAGTCTGCCTGAACAATGGGGAACTATGATTGGAGAGGGCGGACATAGGTTGTCTGGTGGACAGAGACAAAGACTAGCGATTGCAAGGGCGGTGTTGAAAGATGCTCCTCTATTGATACTAGACGAAGCAACATCTGCTGTTGATAATGAAACCGAGGCGGCTCTACAAAGATCGATTACTAAGGTTTCACAAGATAGGACAACTGTAATTATTGCCCATCGTCTTTCCACAATTAGAAATGCAGATAGAATAATCGTTCTTGAAAAAGGAGAGATTGTAGAAGATGGTTCTCATGAAGAGTTGGTGGATATGAATAAAATTTATTCTCGTATGTGGTCCGTCCAAACGGGTAATATCCTCTGAGTAATTGTAGAAGGTATGATATTAGTTATTTGTTCAAAAATAATTAACATACTTTTATATTCGCGATTAAATCGCCGTAAGTTGATAACTATGTTAAATAAGAAGTTTGATAGAAGCCTAAATTTCCTCATTTTGGGGACACTTTCCTTAGCAATGCTAAGTACTGTAAGTGCTAAAATTGTTGACCCGTCTGCTGAATATGACGGCGAACCTTTGAAATTACTAACATTTTTCCTATTCTTCGTAGGATACATCTCAATGGGAGCTGCTTTTGTCTTCTTCATGAGTGAAAGAGGAAATGTGGCTCCACAATACAGGACCACAATGACAATCTCTGCATTGATTGTAGGTATTGCTGCTTTCCACTACTACTACATGAGAGGCGTTTACACTGATTTGGGTACCGTCTCAATCGAGTACAGATACATGGATTGGATCATTACTGTTCCTTTGATGGCTCTAAAATTCCCTTCCCTTGTTGGAAAGGATGCAATTACTGATGCTAAGTCATTCGGTATGGGATTCACCGGTATTTGTTTCACAGGTGCACTAATTATGATTGGATTTGGATATCTAGGAGAATCTGGTGCAATGGGCGAACTTGTAGGAAGTGCAAGCCTAGGTGGAATCCTAGGTTTGGTCCTTGGTGGAGTTGGATGGGCAATGATTGTTGTCGCAACAGGAACTCCGTGGAGTTCTGGAAAGGGTGTTGACAACGATAAAATCGCTCCAGAACTAAAGTGGAGTGCAGACGCACTAAGATGGTTCATAGTCGTAGGATGGGTCATCTATCCAATAGGTTACTTATTCAGCCCAGGAGCAGAAATGTTGGACGGAAATCAAGAATTGATGGCTGTTGCTTACAACATTGCTGACATGATTAACAAGATCGGTTTCGGTGTTGTTGCATGGATGGGTGCTAAGAAAGCAACTGAAGCATTAGCTGCATCAGAGTGATTTTCTAGCCAGCCTCAATAATTTCTCTAAGTTAATACTTGGAAGATACTTGAGCCAAAGCAAGGATATTGGTATCCATATTAGTGTGTATAGCATTACTATGGATGCCGATAATCCAACGCTCCATTGATAATCGTTATCAAAATTATGCATCAATGAAAGTGGTATAAAATGGATTACGTATATCGTTAACGATATTCTTCCTGTGCTTACCAATAAAGACAATACAAAGTGTTGTACTAGAAACCATATCAACAAGGTACCTGTTATTGCTGCTACAATAAATGCAGGATTAGCGGGGAAGAATGTCAGATATGCGTCTGAAGTTGGGTGAGCCCATAACTTGTCATTATATTGTGCCATGATGAATGTAACGATGCAAAAAAGAGAGCCGATTACCACAACTAGAATGCTTTTCTGATTGACTGGTAATGTTTGATTTGATTTGGTTTCTAGGGAAGATATTGTAGCACCAATGGTGAATAATAAAAACCATGGAAAAAGCGGGTACGTGCCGGTCAAAAATAGATTTGAAAGAATGGTTCTTAGCGAATTATCTTCGACTCTATCGCCCCAGTCACCTATTCCTTGGATCTCTGGTAGTAAAATTTGGAACAAGAAAGTAACCATCAATATTAATATTATAATATTTTTATTTAATTTGATTAAAATATATTGAATAAGTGGAAAAATTATTGTTAATAATGCCATTAAAGATAGTATTCCTGGTGTTAGAGGGTTGAATAGATGTGGTGAAGATATATTTACTAATATTTGGCAGAAAATGAGAAATGTCGCCTGAAACATTCTAGCTTTAACATTGAGTTTACTTCGATACATACCCCAACCAAATAAAGTAACAAAAAGAGGTGCTGCTAATCCACCCAGACCTGAGACTAGGTAAGCCAAAATGGTTTCTTGGTCTCCTTTAAATGGGTTCCAAGTAGCCGCTGCATGAACCATTACCATCAGTAATACTGCAACGCCTCTAAGAGAGTCGATATGAGATATTCTAGATGTTTGTGACATCATTCATCTATTGGCTTGAATATACTCTACTGCATTACGGAATATTTGCAAGCCTTCGCCTTCCCATTGTCCTAAGGTTTCGCTGGTTTCTGGACCTGGCGCGGTGCCACGGGTATGGTCTGGATGAAGCCATTTAGCATAGATCGCTTCAGGATGTGGCATCAATCCGAAAACTAACCCTGTAGAGTCACAAATTCCAGCAATATTTCTCATGCTTCCATTGGGAGAAATCGGGAATGGAAGTTGTTCATCTGTTATTCCATTTCCAACCTCGGAATTTGGATCAACATAACGTACAGTCAATTGATTATTATTAGATAATCTATCTAGATCTGTTGGCTCTGGCATGACATACTTTCCTTCTCCATGCCTCACCGGACAGTCGATTCGAGATATCCCTTTAGTCCAAATGCAGGGGCTACTTGGGTCGAACTCAAGTGTTACCCATCTATCCTCATACCTACCTGATTCATTTAGTGTAAGGCTCGCTCTTTGATGAAAATCGGGTAATGGGTTTTCTGCTTCTGGCCCGGGTAGTAAACCGGTTTTAACCAAGACTTGGAATCCATTACATATTCCAATAATTGGTTTTCCATCTTCTACAAACTTACGTAGTTCATCTCTGAGTGCAAAACGCATCCGATTACCCATTAATCGACCACTGCCAAGATGGTCTCCAAAGGAAAAACCCCCTGGTACAGCAAGTATATCATAGTCAGAGAGTGATGCTTCTTTGTTGATGAATTTGTTGAGATGGACTCTTTCTGAATGCCCTCCAACCAATTCAAACACTGCCGCTGTTTCATGGTCACAGTTAATACCAAATCCAAACAATACTGCTACTTTGGGAGAATACATCAATTTCCACTCCCTGTCATATCAAGCGTATTTTGCCAAGAGTTTACCATATCAGAAACTTTCAAATTAATTATATCATCAAAACCATCTCTTATGATTAGATTTTCCTGTTGTGTTGTTTCACCAAGATATGTTATTCCGTGTCCTGACATTGATTTGAGCCATTCTGCCTCGTTTTCTGGTTTTACTCCAACTATGAATCTACCAAGGCTTTCACCCCAAAGTCTCGCCCATAGGCTATCATCACCAGTTCCATCGACGTCGATTATCGCTCCGATTCTTCCACCTATACACATCTCTGCAATAGCGACTGCTACTCCCCCTTCAGAACAATCATGAGAGGTCTTAACTAAGCCGCGACGGATTGATTTTGATAATGCTCGATAAGTCGATAAATTATTCTCTGGTGTTTCTAATTGGGGAACATTACCACCAATGCCAATGGAGTCGTTATCTTCGCTTAGCATGAAAGAAATCTCTGATGCCCCTAATTCATCGCGTGAATTTCCAACGAGGTATAATCTCTCTCCATGCTCCTTCAAATCACTAGTTGCGGTATACCTAACGTCTGGATGGTCGCCAAATAGAGAGAAGAGAAGTGTTGGAGGAATAGAAATTTTATTCTCTCCTTTACCATAATCATTCTTCATTGAGTCTTTTCCGCTAACACAAGGAAGGCGGTATGCGCGACAGACTCTCTCTAATTCCCTATTTGCCCTTACGAGTTGAGCAAGTTTGAATTTACCATCTGGAGTCTTTTCTGATTCTATTGGGTCTGGCCAACAGAAGTTGTCCAATCCCGCAATCTTATCGACGTCAACACCAGCACAAACTGCGTTTCTTACAGCCTCATCAATAGATGCTGCAGCCATTGCACCTGCGTCGATATCAGAATATCGTGGATTTATTCCACAAGATACGACTAATCCATGGGTGCTACCGTGTATTGGCGCAATCAGTCCAGCGTCACCCGGGCCGTCTCTTTCAACACCCACAAACGGCTTTACTACAGTTTGCGCTATTACTTCGTGGTCATACTGTCTAACCCACGTTTCCTTGCTAGCGATGTTTGGTCTAGCAAGCATTTTGAGCAATAGATCGCTGTGGTCGGCGTCTTGTGGGGGAGTGAATTTTGTTAGTTGTGGTGGACTCCATTCTGATTGTAGTTGTAGTTGAGGAACTCCGTCGTGTAAGAATTCGATTGGAAGGAATGCTACGGTGTCTTGGTTATACTTAACATGGAAATTTCCTGTTGAAGTGAACTCTGCAACGGCTGTGGCTTCAACTTCGTGAAGATCTGCAAGTGCTTCGAATGCAGGAATATCTTTGCCACTAACCGCTATAGTCATTCTTTCCTGGCTCTCAGAGACTAGTATTTCCCATGCAGAGAGCCCTTGTTGCTTCAATGGCACTTTGGCAAGGTCGATTTCACAGCCGTTGGTATATTCTGCCATTTCGCCAATAGATGATGAAAGGCCGCCTGCACCATTATCAGTTATACAGGTAATTAGTCCCATATCTCGCGCTTCAAGAACCATATCTAGCATTTTCTTCTGGGTAATCGGGTCACCTATCTGTACGGCGCTGGAAGGGGATTCTTCGGTCAATTCTAATGAAGAGAATGTGGCACCATGTATTCCATCATATCCTACACGGCCACCGACCATGTAGACTATGTCGCCAGCAGTAGGGGTTTTGATATGAGATTCTCTTCCATCATTGAGGCGTCTTGGCATAATACCAACTGTTCCACAATAGACTAATGGTTTTCCAATGTATCTGTCATCAAATACAATAGCTCCATTGATTGTAGGTATTCCTGATTCATTACCGCCAACTCTAACTCCAGCATGAACTCCTCTTAGTACTCTAGATGGGTGGAATAGGTTGTCTGGTAGATCGCCTTCCCAGTTTGGAGGTCCAAAACAAAATACATCGGTATTTGCTATTGGCCTAGCCCCTAAGCCGGTTCCTAAAATATCTCTGTTAACGCCAACTATTCCTGTCATTGCTCCACCATATGGGTCTAATGCAGAAGGTGAATTATGAGTCTCTGCTTTCATACAAATACTCCAATCATCATCCCACGCAATTACTCCAGAGTTATCATGAAATACTGATAGTAGCCAATCGACTTCCTTTTGCATATCATGGGTTGGGTCCATAATATGGGTTTTGAAAATTGAATCTATTGTTGATTTCTCTCCAGTTTCTAAGTCGGTGTGGTGAATTTTTGATGCGAAGATTTTGTGTTTACAGTGTTCACTCCATGTTTGAGCAAGGCACTCTAATTCAACATCTGTCGGGGCGTCTTGAACAATTCCAACGGCCTTACGAGCAGCTCTAATCGATTCATCTCTGTAGTGTGATTGAATGGTTTGCATCTCCTCTAGATTGAGAGCAAGAAGCCCTTCTTCGGAAAGGGTGATTAGATCTTCATCAGGGATTTCAAGAGAGATGTGTTTTGGATTTTCAAAAACCTGTTTGGGTTTAGCAGTGTATTCAATTTCGGGCCATAATTTGTTTTGGCAATCTTCTTTACCTGCAGAAATGGCTCTTTGAATAAGTTGATTGTGTAAAATTCCTGCTAGTAAATCTGTAGTTACTGATTCTGGTAAATCATAAAAAATATAGGTGATATAAGTTGATATTTTAGATTCTATATCGGTGTTTGGAAATATAGTTCTAAATCCATCAAGCGCCGCAGCACCTGGGTTATCTGTTACGCCGGCTTTGAAACCGACTGAAATTACCGCGTCGGGGATTTTTGCAAATAGTTCGTTGTTTTTGATGAATAATTGGTCTGTACAAGAATATTCGATGATTGGGTCTGCAAATAAATCGTCAACGCGGCTAGAAATATCTGCTGATTCGATTGATGAGGAAATTAAAAACCCGACTATGCTTCTAATATCTCCAACGTTTATGTTGTGGTCTGCCATTAATTGTCTTCTAACAACGTTACCTCTGACATCACTCAGACCGGCACCTTGTTTTGGAGTTACTTCGACTCTTGTGATGTTCATTATGGCCACCTCCCCAACGGGGTATGATACTGTGGCGGTGAATGCGCTCTTTGAACAATACGGAAGAATTTTCAAAGTAATTCTGCTAGATATTTACCTGTAAAACTGTTTTTATTGGCTGCGATGTCTTCCGGTGTGCCTTTTCCGACCAATGAACCGCCTCTATCTCCGCCTTCTGGCCCTAAATCGATAACCCAGTCGCAGCACTTGATGACATCCAAGTGGTGTTCGATGACGATAACAGTGTGACCTTTGGCTCTGAGTTCCAATAATACATCGATTAGCATTTGAACATCTGATAATGCTAATCCTGTTGTAGGTTCATCCAAAATGTACACTGTATGCTTGGTTGGTGGCCTTCTAAGTTCACTAGCTAATTTTACTCTTTGAGCCTCACCACCCGAAAGTGTAGTTGCTGGTTGACCTAATCTAACATAGGACAATCCGACCGCACGTAGTGTGTCTAAAATTCGATGAATCTTTCTATGATTTTCAAAGAACTTTACTGCTTGTCCGATTGGCATTTCTAGAATATCGTGTATGTTTTTGCCTTTCCATGTTACTTCTAAGCACTCTCTAGTATACCTTTTACCATCACAAATGTCGCAAGTAATCCACACATCAGGTAGGAAGTTCATTTCCAATTTTATCGAACCTGCCCCACTACATGCTTCACAGCGGCCACCTTTGACGTTGAAACTGAAATGGCCTGGAGTATATCCTCTTTCTTTGGATAGGGTTGTTTGAGAAAATAATTTACGTATTTCATCGAAAACTTTGGTGTATGTTGCTGGGTTTGAACGAGGAGTTCTACCTATTGGGGATTGGTCGATTATTATCGATTTGTCTATATCGTCAAGACCTGTTATCGATGTATGTTTCCCTGGTGTGGTGTCTGCTTTGTGTAATGTTCTTTGTAAAACAGGCGCTAAAATTCCTGAAACAAGGGATGACTTTCCTGAACCTGAAACACCGCTTACTGCAGTCATACATCCAAGAGGAATGTCAACGTTGATCGATTGTAAGTTATTGTGTGATGCTCCTTTTATCTTAATTTTATTTTTCGTTGGTTTCTTTCTCTTTTGTGGGACTTCGATTTTTCTTTTTCCGCTTAGATATGCTCCGGTAACTGAATCGGGTGCATCCATTACTTCTTTTGGAGGTCCGTTAGCAACTACCATTCCACCCTCTAATCCAGCCCCTGGGCCTAGGTCACAGAGCCAGTCAGCCTGCCTAATGGTATCTTCATCGTGTTCAACAACAATCAGAGTATTACCCAAATCGCTGAGTTCTCTAAGAGTCTCTAATAATCTAGAATTATCTCTTTGATGAAGGCCAATTGATGGTTCATCTAAGACGTACATAACCCCAGTTAATCTGCTGCCAATTTGAGTTGCAAGGCGTATTCTTTGGCTCTCTCCACCAGATAGTGTGTTTGCTTTCCTATCCAGTGTTAGATAATCAAGTCCGACGCTATTTAGGAAATCCAGTCTATTTTCAATTTCTTTCAAAATTTCAGTACCAATAAATAAGCTCTTATCATCTAAAACTTCTAACTGGTCTGCGTATTCTTCTGGAGGCCCTATTTCCGCATCTGGTCTCCATGCTCGTACTAAATCGAGAGATTCAAATATTGAACATGAAGATACTTCTGGTAATCTAATTCCACCAACTGTGACGAATCTTGCCGCTGGATTTAATTTCTCACCATTGCAATCATTACAAGGTAAATCAGTCATACAATTTATCAATCGATTTCTTGTTCTGTTCGAGGTGGTTTCAACATATGTCTTTTGAAGCCTAGGTATTATTCCTTCCCATGGCTTACTATACTTGTACTGAGAGCCGTTTTCAGAAGTAAACTCATAATGGATTATAGTTGAACCCGAGCCATAAAGTAGGATATCTTGTTCATCTTCCCCGAGTAATTCGAATGGGAGATTTGTGGAAATTCCATAATGGTGACAGGTTGCTTCCATCAATTTGCGATACCATGAAGGAGACATAGAGCGGCGCCAAGGATTAACACAATTATTTGAAACTGCAAGATTATGGTCGATTATTAGTTCAATATTGAATTGGCGTTGTACTCCAAGACCTTGACAAGAGCTGCAGGCACCTAATGGGGAGTTGAATGAAAATACTCTTGGAGATAATTCTGGCATAAATGCTCCATGGTCGGGGCATGCAAAATCTTCTGACCATGTTATTGTTTGTCCTTTTTCTGTTTCCAGTGATTTGCTTCCTTTGGCTAATTCTATACCGTCTTTAGGAACCTCTAAACTTTCGATAGCGATAGTCCCGCCGCCGAGTTTCAAGGCTGCTTGTGTACCTTCAGTAAGTCGTTGACGGTTTTTTCTAATACACTTAAAGCGGTCAATTCTAACATCGATATCATGTCTGAAGTTCTTATCTAAGGTAGGGGGGTTTTCGAAATCAGCTTCATGGCCGTTTACTTTTCCACCGAGGTATCCTTGCTCGACTAATTGTTTGAACAAATCTTGGTGTGTTCCCTTTCTGGCTCTAATAATTGGTGCCCAAACTGAAACTACATGGCCTTCCAAATGCCACAAGACATCGTCTACAATCTCTTGTACAGAGCGTCTTGCAACCTCTCTTCCACATGTAGGGCAATGTGGTTTGCCTATTCTAGCCCATAATAAACGAAGATAGTCTTGTATTTCTGTCACTGTTGCAACTGTTGACCTTGGATTGTGGCTCCCCTGTTTCTGATCGATTGAAATCGCTGGAGAAAGACCTTCTATTCCATCACAGTCTGCTTTTTTCATCTGTCCAATAAACTGACGAGCATAAGAAGAAAGGCTCTCAACGTACCTTCTTTGGCCTTCAGCATAAAGCGTATCAAATGCTAATGATGATTTGCCTGAACCAGAAACTCCCGAAACAACTACGAATTTACCTCTAGGTAATTTAACGTCGATATTCTTCAAATTGTGTGTACGCGCACCTCGAACCGAAATCCAACCATGGTCTTCCTGATTACTCATAACAACACCTATTGGATGTCAAGGGTTCAATAAGTCCTCTATTTGAATTAATGCTTGAAACCTAATTTTATGATTTAGCGTTGAACGGAACTCTTGTTTCAAATCTAACAGGTTCATCGGTCCTGGGGTGAAGGAATTCTAACGAAGATGCATGTAGGCATATTCGACCCAATGGGTCTGTTTCAGCACCATGTAAAGCATCACCTACAACAGGTGTTTCAAGGGATTTCATTGCCATTCGAATTTGGTGTCTGCGGCCAGTATCAATCATAATTCTAATGAGTGAGGTTTCTTGATTTGTTTTCATAACTTCCCAATGAGTAATCGCTTCTTTTGCTGCTTTAGATTTGGATGTCACCTTTTTTACTCTGAGGTTTTTATCCTCTAATAGCCATTCAATTTCGGTGCCTTTGTTGCTTGGTAGATGGCCTTCAACAAGTGCATGATAAGTCCTATAGACGCTTCTTTCAGCGAATTGTTCTTGCAGGTATTCTTTACTTGATTTAGAAAAAGCAAGTAACATAATTCCAGAGGTTTCTCGGTCGAGTCTATGAACTATAAAACACCAATTTGCCGGGTCTTTTGATTTTACATAATCTACACAACGAGAGTGAAGAGTATCCGGTTCCATCTTATTTGTCGCAACTGATAGTAGTCCTGCTGGTTTTTCGACCAATAAAATATCCTCATCTTCGAAAATTATGTTAAGGTTTTTTGGTTTTTGGATTGGTGGCGGAGTTATTTCTTTACTGACTGTCTTATCTAAAATTTCAACATTGTCTGATTGTTTAATGGCTCTTTTTGCTTTGTGCTCTATTTCACCATTCACAGAAATACGCCCTTCTGTGAGCATTTTTCTTATTCTATTCTTACTTGAATTGGGTAGTGACGATGCTAAAGCATCGATCAGGTTTTGTTCGGAATTAATTGGTATTTTCATAGTTCTCCCTCACAATATTAACGCGCTACAGTATTCACCTTTCTTGCCTGTATCATTAGGACCGAGTAGTGTTAGTGCCTCGCCTAGAGCAATACTTGCTATGTTTCCAGAGCCTTGATGGTGTTTGGTTGTAGCCAAAATTTCTCCTTCGCTTTCATACAAATGAATTCTTCTAAGAGTGATAAAACCGGGAACTGTTTTGATATCTTGGTCTAATTTAACTATTATTTTAGATTCTTGAGGTTGAGAAGATGATGTTTGTGCTCTAAACCAAGGGCCACATAAAATTCTGAAAACAACATGACTGCTAACCGGATTACCAGGAAGTCCAAAGATTGGTGTTTCATTCCATGCACCGAATAGTGGCGGTGAGCCTGGCCTAACTTTGATTCGCCAAAAATCAATTTCACCCTCATCTTCCATTATCTTCCTAACAAAGTCTCTATCACCCATTGAAACTCCACCTGAAGTGATTATTACATCACATGTTTTGGCTGCAGTGTCCAGCGTTTCTCTCAATTTATCTAGATTGTCAACCACTGAGGAGAATCTTACCGGCTCGTGTCCAAGCCAGTTAACAAGGCCTGAAAGTCCGAAAGTATTGGATTCATAGATTTCGCCTTTTTCTAAAACTTCACCCGGTAATCTGAGTTCATCACCGGTAGAAATTATTGCAACTTTGAGTGGTTTGAAGACCTTGATTTTGTTGTGGCCCATAGCGGCACAGAGTGAAATTTTCTCAGGCGTTAAAAGAGTCCCGACTTTGAGCAATATTTCGTTTTCTGTGAAATTTTCGCCTTTTTTACGAATGAAATGGGGTTTTGACTCTTGGTTTAAAGTAACTATTTGATTCTCTTCGTCTACTTCACAGGCCTCAATTGGAATTATTGAATCTGCGCCCTTTGGTATTGGTGCGCCAGTCATAATTCTAGCAGCCTCTCCAATGATAATCGAATTATCAAATTTATTTCCGGCCTCTATAGTATTGGAAATTTTAAAATTATTAGGTGGGTTTTTGGATTCGCTATATTTTACAGCAAACCCGTCCATTGCAGAGTTGTCAAAGGGTGGATCGTTAGTTAATGCTGAAAGTGGCTCTGAAAGAGTCCTATGGAAGGCTTTGTCGATAGAAATCTCTTCGCTATCAGGTGATAATCTCCTTTTGAGAGCGATTTCTACCGCCTCTTCGAGTGGGATGAAATAAGGAGTTCCGCTGCCCATGAAAGTCCTAAAAAGAGATTTACTTTCATGTTATGGGACATATTATCGGTTGCTATGGAGTTTGAGTTCGTAATTCTATTATTCGGGCTTTTTTGTGTGGCTGTGCTTTATTCTAGTGTTGGCCATGGTGGTGCATCAGGATATCTGGCAGTATTATCTATGACATCATATGGATTGATGGAAAGTTTGTGGTTAAAACAGCATTCATGGATACTAAATTTGGTAGTTGCTGGAATTGCCTTTTTCTATTATCAAAGAAATGGTTTTCATAATTTAAAATTAACAATACCATTCATTGTTGCAAGTATTCCTATGGCTTTTATTGGAGGATATATCTCGATAGATGATTTGTATTATGATATCTTGTTGTCGTTTGTGTTGTTTTGGGCGTCTTGGAAGTTATTGTCGAAAACTAAAATCAATACAAAAACTGATGTTTTGACGTTTAAGAAAGCGATGCCTTGGGGTGGGGCAATTGGTTTTTTTAGTGGGATAATTGGTGTTGGTGGGGGAATTTTTCTATCTCCAATATTGTTACTAAAAGGGTGGGCCACTCCAAAAACTGCTGCTGCAACATCGGCTCTATTCATTTGGGTTAACTCGCTTTCTGGTTTGATAGGAGCTAATGTTTCGGGTGAATTGATGATAGATTGGAGTGTTTTGACATACTTTGTGGCTGTTGTTTTAGTTGGTGGACTCTTAGGTTCTAATTATGGTGTTAAAATTGCTAATGAAAAAACAATAAAACAACTACTAGTAGTTGTATTGATTATTGCTGGATTGAAGAGAATAGTTCAGATTATTTTGTGATTATTCCTCTTCAAAATACGGAGTGAATAATTCGAATAATTTCCTTGCCTGGGTTTCTGGCGTTAGATCGATTTCTTTGATGTGTTCTCGGCCCGCCTTAGACCATTCCTTTCGATTTTTATCACCTTCATCTATTGCTGAAATCCAGTCATCTCCTTCATCCATTAAGCGTCCTGTTTTTCCATCAACAACGGTCTCTCTAAATCCACCTTGATTGGAAACTATGACTGGGCAATCGACAAAATATGCTTCTGGTGGAGTTAATCCAAATGGTTCATTGATAGCATTACTAACCATTGCCTTCGCATTTCTCATCAATGCTCTAATGGCCGCTTGAGATACTCTTGGCAGGGCTTTTAATTCTACGTTATTTTTTCTGGCATGCTCCTTGTGTTTTTCATTGACACCACCGCCGATTTGGACAATTTGCAAATTTGAATTGCTAAGTTTTGTGATAGTTTCCCATAGGCCCTTTGCAAAAATCGCATGGCCGATAGTGATTACATATTTGTTTTTAATAAGGTTAAATTCTTTCTTAACAGACCCCCAGTCTTCGTCTTTGGTTGGTTTAATCGGCCAAAGATTAGTATTTATGCTGGGATAAAGATAGTTAGATTCTACATCGTAAACTTGTTTGATTCTATCACATGTGTTTTTGGAATTACCACTAATCTCCCCCCTCTTAGAAGCGAGTGCTACTAATTTTTCATCGATTTTTCTCTGTTTTGATAAAAGGAGATTTGTTAATTTGAGGTTTTGTTTTGGCGTTCCATCGACATCAAAATGGAGGTCGTTGCTGTGTAAACCTCGATTTGGTTCAAGCATGTGTGTATGAATAGGAATGTTGTTAGGTATCAATGGAAGGATTTCCAAAGAGGCCATTCCTGTTGTTATGTTTACGGCATCGATGTTTGAAAATAATGTATTCAAACCAACTCCTTGTTTTGTTAAATAAAGCATTGAGTACCATTTTTTAGATGCATTTCTAGATGACCGTGCAAATATTTCTGAAAATATTCCGCGTGAGTAAGACCAATCACTCACTGGAGAAAAAAGTGGTATTTTCAATTCCTTTAGCTTCTCTATAAGTTCTTTATTCGGATGTAGTGTTGCAAGACTTAAATCGAAATATTTTGACCAAGCTTCGAGATTATTTATCAAATCCCTTTCTCCTCCACCGAAGTGCTCAAAAGAGCCTTTCACAATTAAAAGGCGCTTTCTTTGGGGGTTAGCCATGTGTTATGTGAGAGGGGTGGTTGCTATAATGTTGAGCCGTTATAGTAGAATTAATTTCTAATTAGAAGTGAATATAATTCCATCTTCGCCGATGTTTGAGTCATACATTTTCTGTAGTACTGTCTTAACTTCAGAAATACTGTGTTCTTGTTTGTTATCTGGTAATTCAAACTTAGTAAAATGGCCTGGTAAAACTGAGAGGAATGTTTCAACATCGATATCTGCAACATTCTTTAGATGGTGTGGTAGAAATTCAACAACTAATGTTTTACAATTGGATAGAATGTCTTTCATTCCTTTCATTGCAAAGTACTCTGACCCCTCTATGTCCAGTAGAATTAGATCATAGTCATGTTCAGGTAAATAATCATCGAGTCTGTGAGATTCTAATTCGATAACTTCTGGGTTATCATAATCATACAGAAAATTGCTCTTTTTTGGTTTCCTCTTGCTCCCACCTGAGTTGACTGTGTTGAGTAGAAATTCTACTTTTTCATGGGAATCATTAGCAAAAATATTGTGCGGTGTTATGTTTTCAGCGTTGTTTAATTGGAGGTTGATTTCTAGTAATTCGAAGGTGTTGGGATTTGCTTCAATCGCTGTTATTTCCTTACAATGTTTTGAAAGTGGTATTGCTAATGAGCCAATGTGAGTTCCAACAATCAAAACCTTTGATTTATTGTTAATGAATTTCTTTAATCGTTCTACTTCTTCGATGCCAAATCCACCAGAACGTAATTTTTGACCTACTTCAAGGTCTTCTGGGTCGACTGCGAATAAACCATTTTCACTGTTCGTAATGATGGCTTTGATATTATTGCCTAGTTTCTTCCTAAGTCGCTTTGATTTTATTTTCTTAAAACCAAGATTAAGGCGCCAATAAAACGCTCTAAGCATGTTTAATCCTCAGTTGAACTTCATTGTGTGCCCACACTCTGAGTAAGAACACATAACAGTATAGCGTTGTTTTTTCGGTTTAGGAATTTTAAGTCTGCTACCGCATTGATCGCATTGAATAGTCAAAGTCTCTGGCTCTTTTGCTTTAGGGGCATCTTCCAAAACTCTGCCTGTTTGAGACCATCCGATAGAATCGGTGTATGAGTCTGTTTTCTTGATTTTACTTTGACGAAGAGAGAGCCTCATTTTTCTTCTCTTCTTTTTCTTTGGTTTTGGTTGTCTCGAATCTTTTTGAGGTCTTCTAGCAGCCATGTCAATCAACACAGGGTGAAGGTAGTCATATTCAATCACTTCGGAGGTTTGTAATTAAGAAAAATAACATTATTTGATAAGTGGTGAGTATGACGCTGTGACATGAAAAAGTCATTTTTAGTACTTGTTTTGGTCATGCAACTGTTGTGTGGTGACCTAATTCTTGAAGAAAATGTCTCTAAGGAACACACTGTAACTGTCGATGGAACAAATCTAAGGTTTTATCCAGATTCGTTAACAATTAATGAAGGAGATACTGTGAAATTTATGTGGGGTGGAGAAATATTGCCTCATAATTCAGTGGAAGAAAATGGTGTTTTTGACAGTGGTGAACCTGAAAGGGAAGTAGACTACTCATACACTTTTGGTTTCGAAGAAGCGGGTTCTTACAATTACTTTTGTGAGCCACATCAAGCTGTTGGAATGGATGGAGTAATTACTGTAGTAGATGTTGAGCAACAAGAAATGATTGTTGAAACGTCGGGTGAAGTTGAAGAAAAATCTTCAATTCCTTTCGTAGAAATATCAATCCTAACCATCTTATTTTTGATGATATTTATGAGAGTTAAGATTTCAGGAATTGATGAAATTAAAGATTAATCATTCAAATTATAGGAAATCCCGTTTTCTGGAGAATATACTTTAATTCCTAAAGATGTTAGTTCTTCTTCTAGATGCGGTCTTGCTTCATTAGGATCTGTATGGTAAACTACAACCTCTTTTGCTTCACACTCTTTAACGAAATTTACTATTTCGTTATGACCAGCATGGGTAGAAAAACTGAATTTTTCCCAGTTTAGTTCAATATCTGTTTCCTTTCCGAAAATACTCACTTTATTTTCACTTTGTAATTTTCTTCCTCCGGTATCTTTTGCTTGATATCCAGTGAATAAAATTTCATTCTTTAAATCGTGTCTAAGTCGGTTAAGATACCAAATAGAAGGGCCACCTTGGAGCATTCCTGAAGTTGAAACAATAACATCAGAATTCAATGCTTTCTTCTTATCTGATTTACTTGAAACCTTTCTACACCATGACCAGGCTTTCTGTAAAGCGTTGTGGTCTCTCAGAGTTTCGGGGTGTTCTAACTGCATTTTTGCTATCCTTTTACCCATCCCATCAACATGAACGTCTAGGTGTGGTGCAAATTTGTGAAGTTTCATTACAATATCTTGTGTTCTGCCGTTGGCAAAAGCAGGAATTAATGCTGTACCTCCCCTATCGACAACGGTTTCTATATGCTCGAGAAACCTATCTGTTTCTTCTTTAGAGTCAGGGTGATTTCTTCCACCATAAGTTCCTTCTACGAATAAAGTGTCAACTTTTTGTGGTTTCGCTCCGGATGTAAGAGGAGAATCTCTAGTATCAAAATCGCCGGTGAAAAGTATTTTTTTGGTAGGAGTATCGACTTTCAACATTGCTGCTCCTGGAATATGTCCTGCTTTGTGTAATGATAATTTCCAATCTTCCTGCTCCCATGGCTTTTCGAAGTTATGAGTTTTCCATGATTCCATAGCAATGTCAATATCTCTCTTGTCCCATGGTAGTGGATATTTTTCAATTGAGCTGATTTTGTAACAATCATTCCACATTAATCTAGAAATTTGTGAAGTAAGTTCTGTTCCATGAAGTGTGGTGTTATAATTAGCAGACAACCATGGCGCCATACCTAAGTGGTCTACGTGAGAATGTGTAATTATCGCATTCTTGACCTTTGGTGCTTCTGAAGGATATTTTGGTGGATGAGTAGGTGCTAATCCATAATCTAAAATTAATTTGTTTTGATCTTGATTTTCCAACATTATTCCAACATTTCCAACTTCATTACCACCACCTAGATAATGAAATCTAAATCCCTTTTCAGGAGGTTCTTCAGGGTAGTTGGAAGTTCTTCCAGGGTTGTATAATACCATCTTGCTCGATTAAACCAAATCAATATTGGCAAAGAATCTATTGCATGATTGTACCAACACCCCTTCGTTTCCTTTGGAGTTATTTTTATCTGAGATCAAGTGGATTTTGTAAAGTCTTTTTTAGATAAGTTCAATAACCAATTTCTATAATATCTCTAGTGGCATGTTTTCACTTTTCAATATAATTCAATTTTCATATTTTCACTTTGCTATACAATATTCTTCCAAAGGAAACAAGGGGGTATATCGATATGATTTGTTTTAGTTCCAATATTCCATATTTCTATTTCCTTAAGAGAAAGATATTGTCAATATTTTCTAAATTATATTCAATTAACTATTTTCTAAAAAATTTATTTTTGCTCTCGGAGTTAATTATACCATTTCCAAAAGAAAGTATTTCCTTTGAAATGATAGAAGATAACATCAACTTGAACTTAGACCACTGTCTAATGGCAAGAAAGGATGGTTATACTTTCATTGTTGATGATGATCGATGTTATGGCTGCGGAGCATGTATTGCTCTATGCCCAGTTAACGTTCTTACTTTAGAAACCAAACTAGCGATTGTTGATGAGAAGAATTGTACACACTGCAGACTTTGTATACCCTCATGTCCAGTTTTTGCATTGGATATTAAACCAGAAATTTAGGATTGATTAGATGTATGATATAACAATCATAGGCGGAAGTTTATCTGGTCTAATTTCAGCAATCAATTTATCTGACGATTACAGTATATGTATAATAGATATAAATCAAGAGATCGGCTTTCCAACTAATTTTCCCGGTTTTTCAAATAATATAGATTTAGTCAAAAATATTCTCTCCAAAGAAGACCAGTCTAATCTATACTTACAAGAAAATAATATTGGGTGGGGTCTTAGAAGTGAATGGTTAATCAAATATCTAACTCAACTATCAGCTAAGAAGGGTGTTGACATAATCAACAGGACCAGAGTCACTAACATCTTCTTTGAAGATAATTTCAACATTGAAATAATCGGTGGAGGTCCACAAAATAATATTATCAATTCTAAGATAATAATAGATGAGACAAAACAAATTCATTCTGGCCCTGGCGAGAAGAATCACACAATTTTAATTGAAAACGATAAATTAATCAACATCGAAAGTGAATTATGTGGTTATTTTTCAGGAATAATCCCAACAAAGAATTCTCCTAAACTTGACAATACTCTCTTTCAAATAAATCGCGATGATGGTTTGACAGAATTCTGGTTCAATAACAAACCAGAAAATCACATCGACTGGATAGAAATAAAATCCTGTAATTCTCCAACAATTTTAGGACCGATGGTTATCGATGATTACTTTACACGTGCCGACGAAATTTCAAAACAATCTAGAAAATTATTAACATAATTTTTTCAATCAACAACCATTGGAAAAGGATAATGGCAACTACGAAATTATACTTGGAAGACATCGAAGCGGCTTATGAAACTAAGTTTTCAGCTAAGGTTACCAAAGCAAACGAAGACAGCGTTGTACTTGACAGAACTCTATTCTATCCCCTTGGCGGTGGTCAAAATTGGGATGAGGGAACTTTAGTTGGGCCCAATGGAGCCATAGATGTAGTTGAAGTTAGAGGACGCGAAGATATAATCCACAATTTAGGTTCTGAACATCAATTAGAAATTGGTGATGAGATAGTTGGCGAAATAGATTGGGAAAGAAGGTATGCCCATATGAGGATGCACACAGCCCAACACCTTGTTTCAGGAATTGCCTATGAATTATTTGATGGCGTTAGGACAGTTGGAAACCAAATCAATCTCACCCACTCTAGAATAGATTTTAATCCGATTTCTTTCGACCAAGATATGCTTTTAGAACTAACAGAAAAGACAAATGAGATAATTTCTCTAAAACACGAAGTTACTGATTTAAATATGACGCGTAATGAAATTAACTCGATAATGCCACCAGAAAGAACAAATATGGACTTATTACCTTCATTTATCGACGAATTACGTGTTGTAAAAATAGGTGATAGTTTGGATTTGTGTCCGTGTGCCGGAACTCACATCTCTAATATTTCAGAAATAGGTGAAATCTCAATCATCGGAAAAAAATCAAAAGGTAAAGGAACCCAAAGAATAACTTATGAATTATCAAATAGTGAATTTTTACGTAAAAAGAAATCAAACATCATCTAATATTTCATCAATATCAGTGATAACATCACTCCACTTCTTTCTATCACTTTTTTTCTTTTCTAAGACCAATTCAATATTCTCTTTATTTTCTAATTTTGCTTGAACCACATCAGTTAAATCAATATCTTCTCCAAGACGATCACTTCTATCTACCTTTTTTATTTCTTTACTTGGAATAGTTCTAGCTCCATAACCCAGAACGGGGTCTTCTTCGTTTGAAGCCCATGTTTCTTGTCCGATTATTCTAGCCACATCTGGACTTGGGGCATTATTCTTCCATGGATTTTTATCACCCAAATCTTGTAATAATCTTTTCTTTTTCTGTTCTTTCTGCCTCTTGAACAACTCTTCAACATCTTCCATCTGAATTTTCTTAGTGCCTCCACTCAAAGTTCCTGCTAACTCCTGTTGGATAATCAATTCATTTCTATGAATTGGGTCATGATCATATTTATGCGGCTCACTAATCATCGAATACAACTCTTTAACATGCTGAAACAACTTGTCATCAGGTGAAGCATTCACCATTCTATTTCGTACATTTGTATGGTTTGAAATGCATACATCACATCGACTCAATCCACCGACATCTTCAGCATCACACCTTAGACAGCATCCTTGAAACCCCAAAGACTTCATTGCTTTCCTCGGCATAGACATATACAAAACTCCCCGTTGAATCAACAAAACCAATCCTCGTATAAGAGGATTCAATAAAGTCGAGTCGAACACTTTACCATGGCCGGCCGAGACCCACGAGCCGACATATTAGACAACAGTCCGTTTTCTAATGTCAAACCAAAGATTCACAGAATACACTCTTCAACTTCTGATGATGGAACAATTCACATCAATGTCGGAGGCTCCCGAACATCATTTTCTAACAAACCCAAAACAAAGAACAACACAAGTATTTGGCATTTTAGTGATATAGAAAAATCAAACCTGAAACTTGCTACAGCAGCATTTACAGTCGCATTAGGATTTATGGCTGTAAGGGGAATTGGTGGAATTTCAACGTTAGGCTTCGAAACATGGGCTCTAACACTTTTACTCTCCATGCCAGTGATGCTTTTAGCAGTAGGTCCAGCTTTTTTATTACATGAAATAGGTCACAAAATAGTAGCAAAAAAGAATGGCTGCTGGGCTGAATTTCGGGCCGATCCTAAAGGTTTACAGTTTGGAGTTATGCTTGCATTTATTCTTGGTTTTTTATTCATGGCACCTGGAGCAGTGATGGTTGCAGGTCTTGTTACTAGGCGACAAAATGGCCATATTGCTGTTGCAGGACCACTAACTAATCTTGGACTATTCATTATTGGAATTCCATTATGGGTTCTCATTTTAGGAATATCAGGGGCCTTCAACGTAGCCGATTTACCCACTCTTAATTCTGGCTCAGGAGCATATCTTAGCGGTGGCAACATAGTTTGGCAAGCAATGTTAATCGATGCAGGTGTATGGTGGCTTTCTGCAAACCTAATATTGGGATTATTCAATATGATTCCATGGGGCCCATTAGATGGTGCTAAGGTAAAAGATTGGAGTGAACCAGCGTTTTACTATGTATTCTGTATATTCTTAATTCCAGTAGCTGGAATGTTCCTCGGGTTTTGGGGTCCAAAAGCGTTACTGAGTAGTTGTGTAGATTTACTCTTTTAGGATTTATTCAATTCGGGTTAAAATTAATTCATTATGAATATAAACCATAATTATCAGATATTAACATAGTATAAACGCCTTACTAAAAGACAATCACAAGTATGCATTTCTTATTGGCTGTTCATCTAAGTGGAAGAATGAATATGTTGCCCACCATGTAATAGTGTCTAAAGCATCGACTAGATTACTAGTTCCACTTTGGTCATTACCATAGCCATTATCAGTGGTATCCATCCAATCAATCATCTCATCAACAGTATCACAAGTTTGGTGGTAGCACCAATACCCATCTACTAAACCACCAAAGCCCATTGTAACTGTTCCCAAATTATCCTGGAATGTAGCATGGTCTGATCGAGCAGTAGTGTCTTCATAGACAATTATTTCAGGGCGGTCTTTTTCCAACCAATCATCAACTTTCCAAGTCTCAGCATCATATCCCGTACCGAGTAGAGGAGACATTTGTTCTTCTACACCAATAGCATCAGAACCAATCCACATTGCCAGACCAACCATTTCAGGCTGATTCATCACATCATGTTCAAGGCTTGGCCCTATGTATACCCTCATAGGCCAGACTTCCTCATCTTTAGGATAACCATCAGAATCTATCTCTGGTTGCGGGTCACAATCTCCATCTCCACCACCATGACCATTGCCACAAGGAGCGCCACCGCCACCTGGCCAGTTAACACCAGCCATGTCTAGATTTACATAATTTGTAACTTCAACATCTGGGTTGTCTTCCTTAACCCAATAATCAGTCCAGAAATCACTTCCTCGTTTCCCACCTTCTTCACCAGACCATAAACAGAAAACCATTGTGTTACGTGTCTCATATCCCGCCATTGCTTCAGCAACAGTCAGAACCATACTTGTTCCAGCAGTATTGTCATAAGCACCAACTCTAGTACCATATGTTCGACCAAATATGTGAGGGTCTAACATTCCACCATTAACCGGCGGAGCAATATCAAAGTGAGCTCCAAAAACCATCCACTTATTCGGGTCTTCACTTCCAAATCTATATCCACATATATTGTATGCTTCAGGATTTTGTGCACCAGTCATTAAAGAATCATAGACAAATCTCTGAGTGATAACTTCTAGACCGAAGTTCTCTAGTGTCTGAATAAGGTATTGAGCAGCATCTTCGTAAGCAAGATTTCCTTGTCCCGCCCACCTGTCCAGGTAGCCGATTGCACCATCAGCAGCGTCACTCGGGTCTGCAGACTCATCAGAAAGCATATTCAGATAATTGAAAGTAGTTCTACCATCTACAACACCCATAGAATGTCTACCACCATCGGCTTCACTATACGCAGCAGCCATATCTCTTTTGACGGGAATGGTGGTGGCAATTACTGGACCATCACTCTCATTAGAATATGTGATGGTATCAATACTTCCATTGACTCCTTCAATTCTTTTAATCCCAGGATTATCATCTAAATCATATCCATTTCTGACATACCATGTTTTCCATGACTCATCAACAAATCTTATCGGCCAATTTTCTCGACCGTAATCTCCAATCAAAACAACCGCAGTATCAGTTCTTGGTGGGGCTAAAACGTTTAACAAGACAGATTCTCCAGCCTCTAAATCAACAACAGTTGAGTTTTGAACATAACCGGTATCATCATTCTTTATTAGATACGGGATAAAGGCTGAGAGATCCTTTTCAGCGGCAATAGTAAGCCCTTGAAAAACACCACCAGAAAGAATAGCAGGTGTAATCACAACATCATTCGCCGAACTAACTCCATCGGCCTCATTTTCTCCAAAACATCCTGAAAAGGATGCTGATATGAAAACCAGAACTAGAAGCGTTGCCCTAGTGTGCCTCCTACCTGCCATGAACCTGCGAAACAAAATCTCAACCTCAAACCATCGGTCATAAGTTTGTGAAACAACAAACCTATTTATTTCCAATTAATATCTAATTTAGTATTTTTATGACTATTTTCTAGAAATAAAATACCACATTACAAACATCA
>ENA-ORDA01000458-ORDA01000458.1-marine-metagenome-genome-assembly--contig:-NODE-458-length-41120-cov-5.052579_pt1 | contig 41120 bp, 28 predicted proteins | sample MGYA00237778_ERZ508506 | MGnify/ENA primary metagenome ERZ508506 (study PRJEB26177, sample SAMN06267891) | marine metagenome | isolation source: Monterey Bay, California, USA | place: Pacific...
CGGACCAGGCTCCACTCTAGGACTTCGCCTAACTCTAGCCTGCATTAAAACAATTCAATGGGAACGAAGAAATGCCATACGGCTTTTTTCATACAATGCGATGGACCTCGCCAGCAGAATGACAAAAAAGGAGCCTGCTTTTATTCAGGCTCCATTTCGAATGGGCTGGCGAATTGTTCGCTCAATTGAAAAACAGTCCAAGATTGGGAAAAAAGAGATTTTAGAAAGCAAACAGGCATTAGAAAAATACCCCGACCCACGAATTGTTCTTGGCCCAATTTATTGATTTATTTGGGACAGGTATTCCTTGAGCGATAAGATAGGCTCGATTGCTGAAGGATCTTTACCGTGTAATAATGCTAGGGCAATAGACAACCAGTCCATCATAATGCAAAGGTGAAGTAGACTTTCGAGTAAAGTTTCACCTTCACCATTTATTCTCCATGCCAGTTCGGTTGGACAATTGGAAACAAACCAATCCATTCGCTGAATAACTCTAGGATGCATCTTGTTCCATGATAGCAAAATCAGGGCTTGAATTTCAGCATCTTGGTCTTGGTACTCACCAACACCACCCCAAGCAACCGATTCATTGTGACTGATTTCGGGGAATGCGCCAATTCTAGCGAAACGAGCAGAATTTTCATTCAGTTGATTTTTGAATCTATTAATTACAGGAGATAATTCATCTGGACCAAGAATTGCAATAGGGTTTTCCAACATATTTAGGGCCAAACTGGCCACATCGCCTTCAGGGTTAGATATTATGTCGCAGTCAATCACTGCATCTTGGAGTCTTTGTAATGCAATATCGGTAATTTCACAATTTAGGATTCCGAGTTCGAGCATAAGGGATAATTGGCGAGAGAAAATTTGTCCAAATGCCGAACGAGGAGGTTGACCTCCAGGGCAAGATATCAGATACATAGATTCTGAAAGTTCGCACATTCCAGATAATATTCCTCCACTTGAGATAACAACAATCGTTCCATCTTGAATCATTGCTTGCTCACAAGCCTCAAGTGTTTCTTCTGTATTTCCTGAATAAGAAGTAGCTACTACTAACCAGTCTGGAGTCCACCAATTTGGTAAATCATATCCTCTGTTACATCTTATTGGAATAGAACCGTCGTGATCAGATAATGCTGAGATGAAATCTCCACCTGCGGCGGACCCCCCCATTCCAAGGAACAGAACTCCAGTCCAACCCCTGTCAATATCTGTAAGCCATGGAAGCAGCTCCCTGTTCACTGAATCCCTTCCTATGCGAATGTCATGGACAAATAAACGAGTTAAATCAATCATCCCCTCAGTATCGAGGGCATTAGCAAGACGGATTATTCCTTCTTCCACTTCAATCACCATCCATCCCTAGCCTCGGCAGACAAATCCATTCATCATCAATCCTTGCAAGCAATAAGTTCCTTCCTTGCGTATGTTCGAATGGTAGCCTAACAGCGGTCATCTTCCAAGTGTTCTGGTCTAAGAATTCAGCAACAGATGCGTCTTCACTAATCGAATCCATGTAAATGAAATCAACAGTTCTTGCGACAACATTAGCATTCTCTAAATCTCTCCAAGATGCACCAGTGCGCTCTCTTCGTTCTACTTTCTCAAGAATGGCACCTTCACTTGTCCAACTTGCAGGGCGCCATAAATCTCCTCTCCATCTGATTACATCGCCTAATGCGTATCCTGGTTTTCTGTAGAGTAGAGTAAGCCTTGTTACATCGGCACCATCCTTTCTTCCTACTACAGATGTAGTGGCAGTAATTTGACCACCATGCTGTGAGATTAAATGGCGCCCCCAAGCTCTCGCTAGTGACTTAGAGCCAAGTACAACATCGTATCCTCCTGTGACTGGCCCTTCTTTGGTTATGAAAAACATCGGGTCTTCTGGCATATCAGCCATTACCTTATCCAAGGTTGCTCTAAGAGTTTTAAATTCCTCTTCAGATAATCTTCGAGCACTTGAGCGTAATTGCACAGTTGCTTCGAAGTAATTACCTGCTCTGCGGGTGCATGTTAAACAAACACCGTTTGACATTCTTGCTCGCATAGTGTGTGTTTCACTGTATTGTAGCCCATCGATGAATCCATCAATTTCTAAGTGAACAAGTGTATGTCTCCCATCTACTTCCTGAGCGACTAATCCTAGTTCAAGATCTTCAATTTCAGTATGGAATTCGACATTTCTCTGAACTAGTTCATGCCACAAATCTTCTGGCTTCACGTCGCTCCATTTTCCTTGGAAATCTACAATTCCACACCTTGCACATCTTGTCCATGGCACGTTTTTCGGGACTTTGACCAATGTGACTCTATCGCGAGTGCACTTTTCACACATGCGGCCACTGAATAATGGAGGCTCCGCCCCACAAACAAGACAGAAATCACCTCCTAAGTCCATATAACCACTCTCGATGTTTCACTCGGATTCATCATTGGCTAAAGCCTTCTCCAACGAATCTATCTTAGATTCAAGGGATTTAGAACGGGCAAAGACAGTCCAAGTCCACAGTGCCAATGCACCAATCATACCTAGATATGCGGCGATTAAGTAGGTCTGACCACTCATCTTGATTCCTCCTCATATCGGGTTTGTAAATCTTCAAGGCGTAATTCCAATTTGGTCAGCCTCATGCCTGCCATTACATGTCCTATGATAAGTACGGTGAACGAAATTGCACCAATCAACAGAACTGTGCCCATATCTGAGTTTAACGAACCTTCTGATGTAGCTACAACTGGGCCTGGATGTCTTATTTGCCAGAGTCTTGTTGCGATATAAGTGAATGGGACAAGAACAAACCCGTACATTCCAAATGCTGCAAATGTATCACGAGTCTCCACTCCGTCAGGTTGAGAACGTCTGCCCAGTACCAAATATAACGATAGTAAAGTTAGCATTGCAAATGTGTTGAGCCTGATATCCGTCCAATCCCAAGGAACGCCCCATTCAGCAGCGCCCCAAATACATCCAGACCAGACACACATCAAGCCGGTAGCTAAGCCGGCTTCACTGCTCGCAACATGTAATCTCCAAGCCCATTCACTTCTTTTGAAAAACCAAAAGATAGAACCGATGAATAACATTCCAAATGCGAGCATTGCAGCCCATGCGCTAGGCACATGCCAGTAGAAGATCCTCTGCGCTTCTGGTGCTTTGAAAGCATCAATAGAAACAGATGGAGCCCATGTCATACCTAGCCAGAAAGTAAGACCTGCTCCGGCAAGACCGAGTAGGGCCACGGCTTCCCCCCTTATCCTCATCTAATATTACCCCGGAAGGCTTCAGACTTCAATGTTCATACTGATAGCGTATCAACGACCAGCGCCCATGGCAGAATTAAAATCGGGGTTAGTAGCCTAACCATGACAGCATTAGGCCTTGATAATCGTAAAGTTGCATGACTCAATAAACCGACAATAGCTTCGGTACAAGCACCTAGTACAGCCCCTGCGGCAATTAATTTGACATCAAAATCTCCAGTGACAGTAGATGCTAGCACCGTGATTGCTCCACATGTAATGAGTGAATGGAAAAGTGCATTTGGTGGTATGGCAGATATGGTATTCCACCAAGCATACGCTCTGTTTTCAAGGGTCAATCTGTGGATTGAATTACCACAAAGTCCTGCGGTTAATGCAGGAGCTAAAATGAATGCAGTTAAGGTACGCCCTTCCAATTGTTCAGGGTTTAACATAGCCAGCATTGCTCCGAGAGTTAACAAACCAGCAATTCCATTATTTGCGAGTCCAGATAGTGTCCTCAAATTCAGCCTGTGGCCGATATTTGCTTTACGTTCAACCCCTCTTTCTAACAGAGAAAATTTACCTTTGACAGGGTCCCCTTTTGTCTCAGTAAATGGAAATTCTATTACCCTATCAGCACTTTCGACAATTTTGGAATTATGGCTAGCAACAATTATTGCATGTCCTCCAGCGGCTAAATCCCTGATAGTTTGAGCCAATTTTTCTACAGAATCCTCATCTAGCCCACTATCTGGTTCGTCCAATAGTATCGCTACCGGTTCGGAAGAAACCATTGCAGGAACTAGTCCACTTAGTATTGCAACTCGTCTCCTCTGTCCACCAGAAAGCATTGCAACTCTATCGTGAATCCTATGTTCGAGGCCCCAAGTTTTCAGAAGAGATGATACATCAAAATCACACCCAGCGGCATCGAGAATTCTTTCACCTACTAATTCGTCACCCATTATACAATCATCTTGCAAACATAGCCCAAATTTAGTACGCCCTCGCCTACCTTCAGAGTCGCGAATTAGTTGGCCAGAAATTTCGCTGGAGCCTTTCTCCATAGAAACTAGCCCTGCAGCGGTTTCAATGACTGTAGATTTACCACATCCATTCTCACCAGAAAGGCATACAACTTCTCCGCTGTCTATCGAAACTGACCAACCATCTAGTACCTGGGAACGTCCTCTTCGGACGGTCACCTTTGACAGTTCGATGATTCCCATTAGAAGTTCCGAGCGACCGCATGGGCTTCAAGCCGCCGCCTCCTCCGCCCTAACATGGAGGAGGTATTATTCGGCCTGTGGATCGTAGCGATCATCGGCCCTTTAGCCTGGTCCTGGTACCATAAAGCATCGATTGCCATGGCCATGACATTATCACTTCTCTTTGGATATATTGTCCAATTAATGTGGGGATTCATTCTTGGGAAATATACCTCCGATTGGTGGGAGTTGTATATTCGTGTATTCATGGTCCCTGCTTTGGTTGAGAACGGCCACTTTCATACACTGATTACCAGTGGTTTTGTTCACTCTTGGAACGACCCTCTTCACGTCCTTGGAAATATCATAATTATCGCGCTAGTTGGTATACCATTGGAGGAGAGGTTAGGCAGGGGTAGATGGCTGATTTCTTACATGATCGGCTTATTTGGAGGTTCACTGGCTTGGACCTTGGCAAATGGTGGGTCGTTTACCCCAGCACTAGGGGCCTCTGGTGCAGCGTTTGGCATACTTGGCGCATACCTTTGCGGTTGGCCTGAAGATGAGGTGTATTTCCCACTGATTTTAATCCGGAAATGGCCGGTTCAATTAATTGCATTATTCTACTTTGGATTTGAGATTTTCAAGGCTTGGCAGGTATATGGATTATCCGAAGTTAGCCACGTTGCACATATCGCTCATTTCGGCGGATTTATTCTCGCATATGCTACTCTTCCTCTTTTGAAGAAAGGAATCGAATGGGAAGGCGAAGTGGAGATTACTGAAATCACTCAAGAAAACCCCTTTGAAGGCGTCGATGAACTAGTGAAAAGACTTCACGAGGAAGGCGATCAAAAAGAGACTAGGCAAGCTTGGTTAGAAGAAATCGCAGATAGAGCATCTTGTCCAATTTGCGGAGGGAGTTTGCACCTCAAAAAGATGAGAATCAGATGTGTTGCTGACTCATCTCATGTGTCATGGCCCTGAGTCCCGTAGGGACTCGGATTCACCCAAGGTTCATGTGTCATGCAAACCGCCCGTAGGGCGGGTTGGAATCAATGAGAGACGTTAAAGCGCTACTTTTGGTTATGGTTTTCCTCATCGCAGACATGTCAGCACTTGCATCTGCTGAACCGGTTTCAACTGAAGAAACCGTAGTGGAAGCGGATGACCGGATGCCATTAAGGGGAGAAAGAATGGCATCTGAAGACTACGGTTGGTGGTTCTCTTACGGGCCAGATTCTAATTTCAATGGGATGGATGATCGTCTAGAAAAAGTGATGGCGGGCCAAGAATCAGTATCTTCAACCGCAATAATCGGCGCTGATGGCCTCAAGACTGTGGCGATAGTAGTGGATTTCGCTTGGCATCCAGGTCAGGACGAAATCGATGAATTGGTAGCAGTTCTTCGTAGCCATGGTTGGGAAGCAGATGGTTCATGGTTCCAAGTAATGGATTCAATCGACTCAATTGTAGTCGATCACGTTCCAGTCAGTTCATTAGTCGAAATTCTAGCTTTAGAATCTGTAGTCGTAATCGAAATGCAGAACCTCATGGATATTCATCTAGAGAGTGCAAACCCGGCAACTAGAATCCTGCCATCTGATGTTTACTCAGGCACTGTTTACGATAGAGGTTACACAGGTGAGAATGTCGTAATCGCCGTATTGGATAGCGGTGTAGACAACGAACATCGTTCTCTAAACGACTTCGATGATCAAAACGATGCACCTGATTTGGATGCTAATTCCTATGATGACCAGAAGTGGGTGGGTGGCTATGATGCAACTTCACAAGCATCTAACCCGGATGGTTCACAAGACCCAGACGACGGCCAAGGGCACGGAACTCACGTTGCAGGTATTGCACTGGGGACTGGTGATTCTTCTGCTGTTCACGTTGGTGGCGCACCTGGTGCTTTCTTAGTCGATGTCAAAGTTCTGACCGATAGTGGTGGAACTAATTCACAAAACTCCCTCAATGGAATTCAATGGATGATTAACAACAAAGATACAGATTGGGGTAATGGTGCAAAAGGAATCGACATTGGACAGATGTCCTTCGGTTCAATCGGTACACCTCTGAATCCAGATGATACCGGAGACAACGGTTCAGGTGCAGAATCACGCCTTGTCAATAACGCAACCTATGACCACGGTATTGCATGCATTGTCGCAGCGGGTAATGACGGTAAGCAACGAATTGCTTCACCGGGTAGTGCAGATGGAGCAATTACAATTGGTTCTGCAGACAACTCTGATACGATTAACAGAACTGATGATTTCATGGCATCTTACTCTAACTCAGGTCCACGAGACACCGATAATGACGATGATGATTGGGACGAATTAAAGCCCGATATTACCGCATATGGTAGTGGAATATATTCTGCTTCGGCGGCCACGGGGACATCCTTACCCGGAACTCCAAGGCCAGAAGCCGACAATTCTTACGAATCCAAAGATGGGACTTCCATGGCTACTCCACTAGTTTCTGGAGTGGTAGCTTTAATGCTCCAAGCCAACCCGGATTTGACACCTGTGGAAATCAAAGATATTCTTCGGAATTCAAGCGAGGAGAGGGGAGGCGCTTCAGAATCTAGCGTTTCAGAACGTTGGAATAACGAATGGGGCTTCGGACTTCTCGATGCTTCTTGCGCTGTCGATATGGCGTTAGAGCGTTCATGTACTCCTCTAAACGGTGGCGGAGGTGGAGTCGTTCTCCCTCCTGATAACAGCACCGCCGAAGGAGTAGAAATCGAAAGTCTCAACAATGGAACTTGGTTTGTGGCTGGAGATATAACAAGGATATCAGGTAGTGTAATTGCTAACAGCGGCCCTTGGGATGATGTTGACATTAGAATAACCCAATATTACGAGGAAGACGACGAAGTAGTCCTTCTGGATTGGACCACTGCAGGAGGCGATATCGATTCATGGTATCTTGATGTTCTAATCAAAGATGAATGGTTCGATCTTGATGAGACTATTGTAGTAATCGAGGCTAATGCAATGGGAGATGGCGATCTCGTATCGAGTGACGTCAGGTGGGGATATATTGGGCGAATGAGTGTCTCATTCGGTTCACCTTCCTCAGGTTCAGTTTTGTCTGATACTGTCACTTTCACTGGAACAGGACAAGGGGTAGAGCCTAGTAATTTGATGTTCAGAGTAGACTCTGGCGAATGGGAAGAGGTTCATACCTTCGATGATACAGACAATTACACACAGGACTGGTCATTTACATGGAATTCAAATGAAGTCGGCGATGGGTCTCATAAAATCTCGATAAAACTAGTCAATGTTAGTGGTGATGAATCAGACGTAGTGCGTCGAACATTTACCATTGATAACCTACCTGCTGCTCCAGAATTAAGGTTCCAAGGGACAGTCCAAATTTACGACCAAGATTTGCCAGCAGAAAGTGCGGTTGCCGGAACGATTCTCGAGGTCCATTTCAGTGTGGTTAACACAGGAGATGCCGACGCAATCGACCTTCATCTGAAATTAGATGCACCTGGTTCAGAATCCAGCACTTATCCTAGCGAAGGGAAATTACCCCGAGTAGATCAGGGCGAGACGATATCTGTAATTTTGTGGTGGTGGGCTACAGAGGCCGGCATTCACGATGTTACAATTCAAATTGACCCTAATGAGGCCATGAATGACGACCAAAGCGACAATGACTACACATTCTCGTTCGAAATCGAAGAAAGACCGGTCGAACCAACTCTTCGTTTCCCAACTAGCGCAATTACGACCTCGTCTCCAATACCTTCACCAACTTTAGATGCCGATTCGCCTAAACCCTACACAATAACTGTCAGAGTTGACAACATGGGGCAAACAGATGCAACCAATGTCAAGATGACACTTTCCACATGGGATGATGACTGTACAGCAAACACCTGTTGGCTTGTAGGAGATACTAGAACAATTTCAATAATTCCAGGTTCAACCAGCTCCTCTGGCAACGGTAAAGCCCAATTCACACACATTCACGACTCGGTTGGAGTTGTAAAGCACAAAGTAGTGCTAAAAGGAAACGGAGTAGAAGATCAATATTCTGAATTAAGGTTCACAGTAATAGTTGATGAATACGATATTGGCGCTAAGACAGGATTAACAATCTCTGAAGGAGAGTCTGTTATCGGATTCGTTGGAATCCCTGACAGTGTAGAGGGTGAAGATGGTGGCGGATTATTATTCACTACAATAGATGGGGAACTACATGCTAGAACTCTAACAGCTAGATTTGGAATGCCGGGGGATACCCTCATTGAAAGGAATTGGGCTGGCGAGTTTGCATTTGTACTCAGAGATGACAACCGAGTTCATTTAGCATGGACTAAGAGATTTGATGATCAACAAGGTTACACTATGGCCGATATCGGGATGGCAAGTATTGGATTGCTAGGTGATGTGTCAACATCGACTTCCCACCTTACACCTCTCAAACAATCTGAAGGAAATTACTGGGGTCTTGACCTGTCAATAAGAGGAGATGAGATTGTATTAGCCGGTTATCATCGAGATATATCTACAGGAGGTTCGTGGAATGACATCACCAATATCTTCATGATTCACAATGATGATGCTAAGTCATCTAATGGATGGACAACTAGAATGAATGTATTGACAGATGTCGACATTAAGCCACAAGATGGAGATTCCATCGCTGTGGCTATTGGACAGGATGATATCCATATACTGTATCAATCGATGAGAGATGACGTGACTGGAATTGAAAGAGTTGGTCTTTTCTATGCTCACGGTGTAATCTCTCAAACACCGTTTAATTTCCAAGCGCCAGCAGGTGATGATGCTAGTATTCCTGAAATGCTAGTCGTAGAAGACGGAGACGACGACATACTTGTCGCTGCATGGATAGAAGGTAATGGTCGTTCATCGAAACTAATCAGTGTTGTACAAAACACAATTTGGTCAATCGATGAAGTTCAGAATATCTCTTCACCAGGTGCTACAAATATCATTATGATGCGAACTACCGAAGAAGACATCAAGATTTATCATGATGAAATTGGAGTATTGGGGCCAGTCACAAGATATGGTATGTACACTCTGGGTGATGACAAAATAGGTCTCTCAAACCTGATAGCAGAAGGTCATGTTATCGGAGCGGGATCGATAGGTGACGACTCGATTGTAATCATGACTTCACCATCTGGCCAAATTAGTGCAAAGAAAGTAGCCTACGGCAATCCGGGTGGCGATGATGGCGCAGATCCTAGTATTCTGGAATACCTACTAAGTCCTCTACCGGGAGATACTCAAGAAGAGAAGTTGACATCTCTTGCCATGATAGGTGGTTTCCTAATTGTGTTATTTGGTTCAGTACTAGTTATTCTAAAGCGCTCACATCGCCAAGAAGATGAGATTGAAGTGTCTGCAGAAAGTGGAGACCTGGAATTACTTATTGAGACAGAAGAGGACGATGGAGCACTAATTGCAATTAATACAGATGGCTCTGATGAGTTGGTGATAAGTATCAGCCAACCAAAGGTCGTACTAGACGATGAATTGGAATACGAAACTCCAGATTTATCATCTGAATTAGAAGCTAAGGTTGAAGCTGGAATTGCTTCTAAGAGGTTAGAGCGCAGAATGAAGAGGAAAGGGGATAGAGAAGCGAAGGAGAAATTCGATGAGATTTCCAAGAATCTACCTCCGATTCCTCTACCAGGTACGATTAACGATAAGCCATTACCAATTCTTGTAGATTTACCTCCGTTGCCTATGCCGCCAGCCCCTGGTGAATTACCACTACCTGAATTAGGCAAATTGCCTCCATTACCACTTCCAACATCTGGTAAGTTACCACCCCTACCATTGCCGGCTATGCCCGCTCCAGAGAGAAAAGTCACTTGTGGCTCATGTGGGGCAGGAATTACTGTCAAAGATATGACCTTGAGAAAGATGGCTTGCCCGATCTGTTCAGAAATCATTGAGATGTGATTACGATGTGTGGTATTTTTGGTTTCATTGGAGATAGGTCTGCAGCACCTTTGCTTGTCGAAGGTTTACGCCGATTAGAATATCGTGGTTACGATTCTACTGGTCTAGTAGTCAAAAACGGCTCATTACAAATGTACAAAAAAGTAGGTAAGGTGACAGAGTTATCCAAAATTCTACCAAATCATATCGAAGGAGATACAGGTATCGCTCACACTAGATGGGCAACGCATGGTTCGGTAACAGATACAAATGCACACCCACATCTAAATCGTGATGAGTCTATCGCAGTAGTTCATAATGGTATAATAGAAAACTTCCGCAGTCTTAAGGAGAGATTGGAAGCCAGAGGTATGCCTCTAGTTTCAGAAACAGATTCAGAAGTTCTTGTACACATGATTACTATCGGTATCGAATCTGGTCAAGAACCACTAGAAGCTGTAAGGCAAACACTGAACCGAGTAACTGGAACTTGGGGTCTTTGTGTTCTATTCAAGGAGCACGACCTGATAGTTTGTGCTAGAAATGGTTCTCCTTTGATCATTGGACAAGGGAACGGGGAATCATTTGTTTCATCAGACCCACACGCATTATCACACCATACTCAGAATATGTTCATTTTAGAAGATGGCGATATGGCCATATTAACCAGAAATGGAATCGAAATATCGAAACTTGATGGAGGAAGTTCGTCTACTAGTTTGACAGTCTTAGAAGATGAATGGGGTGAGGCAGACATGGCCGGTTACCCTCATTACATGCTGAAAGAAATCCACGAACAACCTGAGGCATTACGAAGATGCATAAGCGGTAGATTGGATAAAGCAAACGGAAGTGCAAGATTGGGTGGACTAAAACTAGAACCAGTTCGATTAAGAAATGCACCACTAGTCCGCTTAATTGGATGTGGCACTGCATTGAATGCTTGTAAAATCGGGCAATTGGCGATAGAAAGTTTGGCAAGGATTCCAGCAATTGCACACGTCTCTAGTGAATTTAGATACAATGATCACGTAATCAACCCTAATGCAATACATTTCGCAGTATCACAATCTGGTGAAACTGCAGATACTCTCTCCGCTGTCAAGGAAATTCAACTCAAAGGTGGCGAAGTTCATGGTATAATCAATGTTGTAGGTTCTACCATTGCTAGATTATGTGGCCAAGGAGTATACATTCATAGCGGACCTGAACAAGCAGTAGCGTCAACCAAAGCATTCACCAATATGGTGGCATCTTTGTTGTTATTCGCTATAAGAATTGGAAGAACCCGTTCTTTCTCCAGGGAAAGAGGTAGAAAAATCATAGAGAGTTTTGAGGAGATTCCTAAATTAATGGAGTCTTATCTTTCCAATCCAGGACCGATTGATGAAGCTGTTGAATTGGTAAAGAATGCCAAGAGTGTGATGTATCTTGGTAGAGGACTTTCTGCTCCCGTTGCTAGTGAAGGTGCTCTAAAAATGCTAGAATTAGCTTACATCCCATGTCTCGCTTATCCTGCAGGAGAAATGAAACACGGCCCAATTGCTTTGCTTGAAGAGGGAAGTCCAGTCGTTGTAATTGCTCCTAATGACAAACACAGAGAGAAGACAATAGCCTCAATGCATGAATGCAAAGCAAGAGGTGCTAAGATAATTGTAATTCATGAAGAAGGGGACATCATTTCTGACGAAGCAGATGTCGCAATATCAATTCCTTCTTGTGATTCTCTTCTTTCTCCTCTTCTTTCGGTCTTGCCTACACAACTGATAGCCTACAGGACAGCGCTTGCTTTGGGATGTGACGTAGATAGGCCACGTAATCTAGCAAAATCAGTAACAGTCGAATAATTACTGTATCGAGAATCTCTGGTCTGCAGAGTTCCATAGAATTGGAGAGTATCCTAATCTGTGATGAGTGTGACGCATTTTGATTACACCTATCTTTCGTGTAATGTCGTCTCCAACTCTGTCCATAGTTAGATGCATTACTCCGTCTGAAAGGTAATCTTCAACGCCATACTCTCCGAATTGTTTGTGGTCTTCACCGGTCATTTCACAGATGAAGAAAGAAGTAAGCTCTAATCTTCGACATGCTTCGAATAAACGGAATATTTCATCACGAGGGTTTTCCATCTTAGTCAGTGTAAAGAATGCTCCTAGAGAGTCGAATACTAGTAACTCGAATCCAATAGATTGGCGGTAAGAAGTAAGTTGTTTGATCAATTGGCCCATCCAATCGATACGGTTGCTCATACCTTGTTCATCTAATTGAACGCGCAAATCGGATAAATCGATGATAGCGATGCGGTTACGGACTCGTGGGTCGTCAACGTTCATGCCCATATTGGACATGTGAGATCTAAGGGAATCCTTACCCTGTTCTAGTGTTACATAGATTCCGCTTGTCTCGCCGTATAGAACAGCGTTATACAATAGAGAAAATGTAACGGAAGATTTCATTGCACCTGACTGTCCAGCAACTATGCAAATGTGCCCCTGCGGTATACCACCTTGCATATTTTCATCTAATCCTGCGATGTGTGTTGGAATCCTTTCTATGTCACTCACGTCGTCTCACCGGTACGGTGTAACAGCGATGTTCTCTTCAAGGTGACCCCCGAACGGCTTGATATGGGAATCTGGTTAGCGAGTGGTTCTGAGAGGCGTTCTCAGATTCTCCGGGACAGGTACGGGGCCGTTCACGTCGAGGCATTACCTGATGTTGATGAGACTCCACCAACGGGGTCTGTATCATCACAAGTACTAGCAATATGCCGTCGCAAGGCAGCAGCAGTTCCAATCGGCCATGGCTATAACGCAGTTTTAGTCGCCGATACGATGGTTGGCGACCCCGATGATATCAATGCAGCCATGGGTAAGGCTACTGATGAATCGGGTGCTCTGTCCATGCTGAAACGACTTTCAGGTCGTCGTCATCAAGTATGGTCTGCTACTGGTATCCAAATTTGTGGGGATTGGACTTTCTTCGTAGAATTTGCAATTGTGGAAGTAGATGAACTAACTATTGAAGAAATTGGTAATCTCATAGAATCCGGTTCATGGATTGGTAAAGCAGGTTCGTATGATTTAGCAGGAGATATGGGTAATCATGCAAGATTGATTGATGGCGATGAACTTGCAGTGCTCGGATTTGCACCAAGTGCATTGAGACTTCTCGATTAATCATCGATTGTAAATCCAGGGCCTTGTTCTGGATGTTTCAGGTATTGGTCGTAAAACATGGGGGATTTATGCCAGTCATCTAAACTAAAAATTACTTCTTTTATCCAATGCACTAATATCAGAACATATGACAAAGCATACACGCCGATTCCAATTCTAGGATATTCAATAATAGTTTCACCAGTATACCAACTATTCATCATTGAATATGTTGTTATTATACTACCTATATTTAGTGACATAAATATTAACCAAGTTGTTTTTCTTCTATGGAGTGACAACCTTTTGTGATCATCATGGAGGTAATTTACAAAGCCCCACAGTGCCTGCATTGCAAATCCAAAAATTAAGATCCATCTGTAAAAAGACATCATACCATTCGTTGTGACAACCAAATCCATTTTTTCTAAGTAAGCGGATATACCGATAACAGGCAGCCAAAATAAAGATGCTAAAATCATCTTACTGTGAGGCTGTCTGTCAACTATTTGGTCGATGATTTTCTTAGGATTCAGTGCTATGAAAATGAACAGATATGGAAACATTGCTAGTGACGCTGAGACTCTTTTTGAGATGTCTCCGTTTTCATATAAAGGAACTGAGATAATCGAGACGAGCATCAATATTAGCAACGTAGCAAATACTTTTCCGAGATTATCTGAATCAATCAACTGCCAGTTTAATCGCCTGTTAAAGTGGGAAATAATCGTTGAAATAACTGCTAGTGGGATGAATAGGTCGAATATGACGGCTTCAGATAAATAAATCGAGAATTCATTGTCACGAGCAACCCAAGACACCAGTGTAATCAGCCCTAAAATAGGTAAAATCATTCCAATAGCGTACGAAAAAGGACCTAATCTTTGTGAATCAACACTTCGACTTTTGAAGATTTTTAATGCAGGTGAGCCAAGTATAAACAGCGATGTTGCAAGGAGGGTAATCCCAATCGTCGCCATTGAGTAGAATATATCCTCGTCTCCAATCATTATTCCCAACATAATAGATAGTTGGCCCAGCATATTCATTCCGACATAACTTCGCATCAAGCTCTTATCGAATACTTTTACATCGTATATCAGAGGAAGTATACTGAATCCCAGGCCACAAATAATGCACATCATCCATCCAAGTCCAAGTTGAATTTTTAGAGCGTAACGAATATGTTCTGGATTTGAAATCAGGAATTCATTTCCAGTCGTGCCGACCCAAATCGCAGTGATTATGAAACAAATCTGCATTATTACGGCGGCAAGAATTAGGTCGACATATGAACCTGCAGCCAGATATTGAGCACTCGTACGCTCATCATCCATTGGTAATGAACGAATCGTTCTAGGATATAATTGCTGAGTCTGCAATTTGCTTTACATCAGCAATGGGACTAATCCCAGGTCATTCCTGCCCTGGTCCATGGTAACATCTCTTCCTGGTACGAGTAGTAGTTTATCAGCATCATCAAGTGCGTATATGTCAATACCAAGTTCATCCCCCATTTGTTTGAGACTTCTTCTACATGCATTAGTCTGTGTATCCATATGAATTAGACCATTTAGGTCTACGATGATAGTATCTCCTCTGCGCATTCTATCCTCTATTTTCCTGAGAGGGAGACGATGCATTTTGTCAGGCTCAACATATCTCAATGCCCTATCTGGGAAATCTGTAGACTTTGATGAATAGTTTGACAGGTCATGAAATGCCACTCCATCTGGTGTCACAGGGCCTGTCCATCCTTTGGGTAATGCCGATGAGTGTCGAATTGGCTTTGGTATTGGAATTGGCGCTGGTGCTGAGTTGACTGCCGGGACTTCAGTAGTTGTAATCTCAGTTGGTTGTGTAAGTGGCTCGTCGTCAGGGCTAACAATCGTAAGTTGTAGTCCTGGTGCTTCGGCCTTCTTAGCCTTCCTTTTCTTTGACTTTTTCATTGCCTCAGGAGGAGGTGCTTCAGGGTCAGGGAATCCAAAGAATTGCCAAAGTGTACCCATTATGTTTCACTGCTCAAATGTCCAAGTCGTCCAATAGATCGGCTAGGGCCTGCGATGCCTGCGTCGGTGCTGGTTCTTGAACCATCGTCTGATTGAGTAGTGATGGAGCCGGTTCTGCATAGGTCTGAGTTTGAACCGGTTCAGGTTGAGCATAAGCGGGTGCAGCTGCAGGTTGTGCATAAGATGGCTCAGGTGGTAAGCTCGCTAGGTATTGTTCACCATAGTATGACCATTGTTCCATGGTCCAACCTACTGGCAATCCTGCTGCAGGAATCGGTGGTCCGCTGCTGGCCATTTCGGCCGGTGCTGCAGGAATCGGTTCCTGAGTTTGAGCAGATGGATAATCCCATGCATAATCAGGCATTGATTTGGTTTCGATGATCTCAGAGTCACTTTCTCTTCCTCGTAGTAGAAGTAATGCAAGAAGAACAACCATTATCACTCCTAAAATTGAGACTGCTGCAGTTGTACTTGTCATCCCGAACAGACCTTCAGAAGGTTTCTCTTCTACTTCTACTACTACGGTTGCAATACTCTCTTTTCCATCGTCATCGATTACCGTGAGGTTAACGAAGAATTTGCCAGGTGTGTTGAACTTGATTGTGTAATTTTCGCCAAATCCATCTTGTGTTGCTCCAACTGTATTTGGGTCATCCCAGATAAATTGCAAACTGGTTCTGTCGGTAGGTGAGTCGGACGAATCACTTCCGCTGAATGTAATAGAGTCTCCTTCAGTGATTACGAAACCATCTTCAGGTACGAATATACTTGCAGCAGGGGGGCGATTTACGATTGTCACATCAATAGTAAATGAGTCTGTTGCGTTATCATCATCCCATACATTAGCAGTAACAGTTCGCAGACCTGGCGTAGTCCACGCATAAACAAGGTCTGCACCTTCAATATCACAGTCATCGGTTGCGATTCCGTTTTCATCGGAATCAATCGATACGATAAGGTCCCAGCAATATCGAAGTTCGTCAGCATCAGCAACATCTGTTGCAAATGCACTTAAGTTCAAAATTTCATCTTCGAATAATGCTTGTTGAGCAGGTAGTGAATCAAGAACTGGTTCAATGTTGTTAACACGAACATATCCCATCACTTCTTCGCTTACTATTCCATCATTGTCTGTTACAAATGCTCTAATTGTGTGCAACCCAGAGTCACTCCAAGCAGCATTAATTGTGGAATCAGGCCCAGATGTAGTGACAGTCCAGTTTTGGTCGAGATCATCAGGGTACCAGGTGATGAGCAAACTCTCTTTGTCAGATAGTGTATCATCACCACTAATTTGCAGAGATGCAATTACATCCTCATTGATTGTCCAAGTCCCATCTTCTGCAGGAATGTAAGGGATTCCGTCGACAGTGAATAACATCTCGCCGATAGTTGGTGCAACGTTCAGAACCTCATAGGTCAGTATATCTGAAACAGATGCGTTGTCATCATCTGTGACAACGACTTCAATTTGGTGAACTCCTTCTTCCTCTGGATTGAAAGTACAGTAAGGTCCAAACAGCCCTTCATCACAAGCACTATCCGGCCATGTAATTGTTACATGTTGCCCAATAGGCGATACCGTGTCGATGTCTCCACTATCTGTTGCATTGAAGGTTATTGATTCACCTGCATTGACAGCAGGAGTAACCGTTGATAGGTTAACATACGGGTCACGATTTAGAATTGTAGCATCCATTACCATCTCTACTTCATCAAGTTCATTATCGACTACAATTACCTTGACTTCCCATTCACCGTCATCAGCCCAAGCCCAACTTGCTCTGCAGTTTGGTGCATCAATGAATTCGGTTCTGACACCATCTTGAATTTCGAAGAAGCATCCCACACTTCCACCGTCAACATCATATGAACCAGAAGCGTCTATTGATACATTTTCAAATGTGTAAACGTCGTCTAGTATAATCATATTCGCAACAGGCATTCTTCCAATGAAAACGTCTAGTGATGCACCATTGTTAGATCTGTTAGTATCTTCTATTACTGTTTCATCAGGGTCAACCATGAATGAAAGAGTCTTGATTCCTATAGGAGTATTAACTGGAACAGTCCAATTAACATCAACACGAGCTTCAGAATATGGAGATAGAGCAGGTAGGACTCCTCTAACAGTCGAACCATCTGGAGTTGTAATTTCCATCTCGGTTGCAGGAGAGGTTAACACCCCTCTATTTTGAGCAGGTACTGAGAACTGCATCATGTCCCCTGGCAATGCGTTGTATCCGCTAGCCAATGATAGTATTACAGAGTCATTTCCACGAGTGCGTGTAACTATCATTGAATCTGGTTTAGCAACTAAGTCGACTGCAACAACGTTTAGATCCATTACAATAGTTGAGGCGCCAACCACCTTGTTAACAGGGTCCCAAATAATGACACCATTACTAGTCCAATCATCAGATGAATCGGAATGATCACGACTTGACCCAACGTCAAAGGTTGGATTTACCTTCCCATCACTATCTGTGGTTAAACTCATTATTAGGCCATCAATTTCGTAACGTAGTTGCAAATTCTTACCAACTTCATTTCCTCCATTAACTGTCATGTGACCTTCAACAGGAGTGTCTGAATCCGGCAATGTAGCGATATATTGCGGTGTTACATCGATAATCAGGTTTCTAATACCTGGGGATGAAGTAGGATTATTTCCTGATGAATCAACCGGTGCATAAGTCTTCAATTTCCAATCGATTTGGAATCCTGCAGGGTTTACGATTCGGTACCACGCAAATGTTCTAACAGCCGGGCAGTACCACTCGAAACCACCTGCTGAACCGGTATTGTTCCAATTGTTCACCTTGTATGAGTCTGAACATCCGGTGTATGCTATCGATGAACCATCTTCAGTTGGGCTTCCATCAGCAGTGACCTGGTAAGTCGTATTGTCGTTTACGAATGGTGTGTCGAATGAGGTTGGGTCAAAGTAATCAGAAGAACCCGTGACATTGGTTCCAGATTCATAATTACTAGTCCATTGGTCACCTTTACGTAACGGGAAATCATACTTCTCTCTTGGTGGCTCATACACAGTTGTGAACGTAATATCTGCAAGGTTCTGGCTTAGGAACCCGATATTATATGGAGCGAAATTAACTCCTAAGAAAAATTCAGAATCCCATACCGATAAATCCCTGACAAGAAGGATATCCGTGCCCTCGTAATCAATATCTAATCTCCCAGATATCCCTTCTAATGTAGCACCACTGTTACCTGAACTAAACTCTCCATCGATATCTACCTCGTAAACAAGTGTCTGAGTTCCTTGAATTGTTTCAAATCTGATGTCAACAACTTCCATTGTTGTGTCTCCTGAAAGTGTGCTTATCGATGCGGAAACATTTGCTGATTGTATCAAGCCAGCAACATCAAACAGGGTTTCATACACCCATTTGTCTCCAATTCTCCAATCGGGGACATCATGAACGCCAGGTACTTCTTCACCGGCGAATTTGGTTTCTTTTATTTCCAAACTATCAATCATTGATAGTGGCCCATATGCTGTCAACAAGATGAGAATAAAGACGGGAATAGCCTGTCGCATGGATATACGTAGTATATCCGTTACTCTTTATTCTGTTTGTCAGTGGTATCTTGCATCTGAAGGTATTGATGGCCGTAGTGTTCCCACTGTTCTTCTGTCCAATCAGGAGGCAATCCATCTTCTGGAATTGGAGGCGATTCAAGCAATTGGTCAATTTCTTGAGCGAAAACTTCTGAACCTCCAAATAGGCCCATTTCGGGGGCTTCCATAGGGGCTTCAATCATTGGAATATCGTCATCATCCCAAACGGATTTACGTTTCTTTTGACCTTTTTTGAGGAAAATTACTAGCCCCGATATTACAAGTGCAATCATGACTAATTGAATGAAAGGATTTGCCTCATCCCCCGTTAGGGATTCAATGACTTCTTCGAATGCAGTTCGATCGGGCGAGTCCACTTCAATGACTGTACTCTTACTACTTGGTTTGAGTATTTCTTCATCCCATGCAATAGCCTTCACTGTGAACTTCCCTGCTCTAGGGAATTCGTATTGGACTACCGGCCCAACTAAATCAGCATCATTGTCAACAATTCCGTCACCGTCGCTGTCTACAGAACAATCTACATCCCAGACCACAGTAAGGTATTCTCTATCGATATTGGAATCAATAGTCATAGAAGCGTCAAGAGTTACCACTTCGCCAGCTATTGCAGTACTAGGAACCTTCATTCTGATAATAGGTGGTAGATTCAGTACAGTAACAGAAGCGGTTGAAGAGTTTCTTGCCCCATCATCATCAGTAGCATGGAAAACGACATTGTAAGTCCCAGCATTTTGCCATGACCAAGTAAGGTTCGTCCCTTCAATATCACAGTCATCGTCCGCTGAACCAATACCGTCTGTATCAGAACCTGGGTCGACATCCCAACAAATGATTAGTGAATCTATGTCTGATGATGTGTCCCATGCTGCACCTGAAAGGCTAATGCTTTGGCCTTCTGCAACAGGCATCACTTCTGGTAATGGTTCAATTTGTGGTTCCAAGTTTTGAACATCAATCCAGCGTTCAACCCAGCCACTATCTTCGCCCTCGGAATCAATAGCTTTGACCAGAATTGTCTGCATGCCAGATTCACTCCAAACAGCCGGAATTCTCGATTCTCTTCCGTCTGTATCTACTCCAAACGACCATTCATATCGTAACCCTTCAAGGTCATCCATGGAATCCTCAGCTCGTGCAGATAGTTCAACAGACTGATCTTCTTGAATATGCCAAGTCATTTGGCCTGTGGCATCAATCAGGTTGCCATATTCATCCCACATAGTTACAGCCACGTCATGTGGGGCGATATTCGTGAACTCGATATCTATCGTGGCATATGTTTGATTTCCATCATCATCTGTTCCAACGGCAGTAAATGTTTGCAGTCCTTCTTCCCATGCAGTAGTTGTGCATACTCTCGTATAGTATCCTTCATCGCAATTGGCATTGGGCCAATGTATGTCGACAAGGCCAGGCCATGCGTCTTCTGAGTCGGTGTCATTAGCAAATACATACAGAGTTACAGGGTGTTCTACTTTCACCTGGCTTCTCTGCGATTGAATAGAAACGCTTGGAGCACGGTTGTAAATTTCAACTTCAAGAATCTCCTCCGTAGAGTCGCCTTCTTCATCATTGACAGTCACAAGAATAGAATAAATCCCATCATCCACCCATGTCCAGTTGATGTAACATCCACTTCGCATCACTCTTTGGTGAGCCATTGAATATGATCCATCATCGAATTCAATATCGAACATGCACCAAACATCTCCGCCATCTTCATCGAAACTAGAAGATGCATCGATCAGTATTTTTTCGTTAGTCCAAGCACTCTGATTGCTTGCAACATATGTAGGAGCACTACCAATGAAGATAGGTAGAACTCCAATGTCGTTGGATTGGTCTGCATCATTCGGGTTAGAGAGTTGACGGTCAACTTCCCAAACCACGGTTTGATTATCGATACTAGCATTGGAATCAATACTCCATTGAATCTCAAAGAGATACTGCTCGTATAGATCGAGTGCTGGTAGCGTTTCGACTACTTCGTAGCCATCAGGGAATGTGATATGTGTAGTAGTTGCAATACTGGTGGTAATTCCTCGGTTGTAAACTGGTAATTGGATAGTTAAGTTGTCACCAGGCAATACATTGTATCCCGAAATAGAGTTCAAAGTAGTAACTTCACCACTACGATTACGAAGAATACTAACTCTTTCTAAAGCAGCAACTAAGTCTAGGCCGACTATGTTTTCATCTAGAGTAATTGTCGATACTCCATACATCCCACCGCTAGATGCAACGATGCCATGACTTGCCCAATCAACAGTTGTAGCTGAACTATCAGTTTCTTCACCAACTGAAATCATTGCCCATGCACTTCCATTGGCTGCAGTAACTGCGTTAATAGTGAAATCTTCAGCCTCATGTCTGATTTCAACATCCAGTCCAGATTGAGGATTACCTGCGGAGTCTGTAATGTTGGCCCACACTTCAATAGGGGTATTTAGTGCAGTAATTTGAGTTGAAAGTTCCACATCAAGATTCATATTTCTATAACCTGGGTTGGTATTGGCTACTACTCCTGTGGAACCAACAGGTAGGTATTGCTTCAACCTGAAATCGATAACTAACCCAATATCTTCTTCAGTATTAGACCACGCAAAATTCCTTACTTCCGGGCAGAACCATTCGTAGGATGTTTCAGTTCCATTATCGTCATAGGAAGTAAGTTCGTATGATGCATTACATCCACCATATCCTATCTGTTCTCCAAGGTCGTTAATCGGTTTACCAGTATCTGTAATTTCCCAGTTAGTATGATTCGCACCACTAGTTGGTTGAGGGAATGGTGTGATATAATCTGAAGAGCCTGACCACGCAGTAGATGAAACATAGGAAGTGTTCCATGTTTCTCCGATTCTAAGTGGGAAATCGTAATTTTCACTTGTCGGGTCGTATGTGGTACTGATTGTAATATCCGCAATTTGTTGAGTAAGAGATGAGATGCCATAGGGGACATATCTTACATTCAGAGACAGATCAGATGATAATTTAGATAGGTCTGAAACCCTGCGAACTTCATCGACTTGATATTGAATATACAGGTTGCCAGTATATCCTTCAAGGGCCACACCGCCTTTGTCAAAGTCAGCCTTTGAAGAGGTTAAGTAAACCAGCGTCGGAACTCCATCGATGTCAACTTCAGTTACTGAATCAACAGTTGTAGTCGCATCGCCACTGATTGTTCCTACCACAGCGTCTACACCAGCGTCCTGAACGAGTACAGTTGGGTCAAAATAACCGGAGTAAATCCACTTGTCTCCTACACGCCATGTGACAACGTCTGACACCCCTGGGTCTTCGCTTCCAATACCGCCCGCACTAGCTTGTGGAAAGACCAAAAGGGACGAAAGCAGAAGGATAAGAGCCATCCCCACTTCTCGGCGCATGATTGTATTATGTCAATGGCGGATAGATATAGATGAGGGCAACACGAGTTTTCCAAAAATTCGAGAAAAGTAACAGTAAAAAGGTCATTCAGCCTTGAAATGCCATAATAGGGAATACACTCATGACAAATGCCAAACTCGGCCAAACATGCGCTGGTTTGCCTTCAATGGCGATGCCGATGGAATCTGTTCAATGGTTCAATGGGGGCTAGTGCATGGCTTGGAAGGAAATACAGTTACAGGTGTCAAGAGGGATATCGAATTACTTAGTAAGATAGTTCCTGAGTCTGGAGACGAAATTATCTGCATGGATATTTCACTTGCTAGAAATCATTCCAGAGCGAGAGAATTATGTGAAAGGGGTTTCAAGATTACTTGGTTTGATCATCACCTGGCCGGTGAGCCAATAGATGGATTAGAGGCACATATCGATACATCCTCAAATGTATGTACAGCTAAAATTGTTGAGAATTTTTTGAGAGTAAAATCTGACTGGGCTCAAGTGGCACTACACGGCGACGGCCTTTCGGTTCACTCTACAAAACCCGAATTTACAGAGTTGGGAGAACTTCTGAACTACAATGGATACGGTGCTGATTTGGATGATTTGCACTTCCACCCTGATGTGTTGATGCGCCTTTGCTTAGAATCGAAGACACCTGAGAAGTTTTTGCAGACTCCTGCATTTGAGACATTGAAGAAAGGTTTTGCTGATGATATGAGAAATGTGGAATCAATAAAAGAAGTCGATGGTATCTATCTATTGCCCAACGAAGCATGGGCTCGACGAGTAGTTGGTGTAATGGCCCACAGAATCAATTCAACAGGGCCTGGTCCTCACGTTATTGCAATCGATAAAGGGCATACTTTGCAAGTTTCCCTACGTGGAAATGAAGGCATTGGAGAAATATGTTCAATGTTCGGTGGCGGAGGCCGTGCAACAGCTGGTGGCATCGATGCGCTCCCGAAGGAAGAAATAACAGCCTTGATGAATGAAGTCAACTCCCGTAGGTCTGCTTGAGGTGCTTTTATGCATGACAGAATGACCCATCTGCAACGATTGGAAGCCGAGGCTATCCACATCATGCGAGAGGTTGTTGCCGAAGCAGAAAACCCGGTTATGCTCTATTCTATTGGAAAAGATTCATCGGTTATGCTTCATATTGCCATGAAGGCATTCTATCCCGCTAAGCCGCCATTTCCAATAATGCATATTGATACCATGTGGAAATTTTCTGAGATGATTGAATTCAGAGAAAAGATGGCCGAAGACCTTGGTCTCGACCTGATAGTTCACATCAATCCAGAAGGGCAAGAGATGGGGATGAACCCATTCATCCATGGCTCATCAGTTCACACTGATACTATGAAGACTCAAGGGCTGAAACAGGCACTAGATGCTCATGGATTTGATGTGGCATTCGGTGGGGCTAGAAGAGATGAAGAGAAATCTAGGGCCAAAGAAAGGATATTTTCATTCAGAAACGAGAGCCATCATTGGGACCCAAAACGCCAACGCCCAGAACTATGGAATCTTTACAATTCACGAAAGAACAACGGAGAATCAATTCGAGTATTCCCACTTTCAAACTGGACAGAGTTAGACATCTGGCAGTACATACATTTGGAAAACATCCCTATCGTACCATTGTATCTAGCAAAGCCTAGACCTGTAGTCGAAAGAGATGGTGTTTTGATATTGGTTGATGATGATCGTCTTCCAATGAAAGAAGGGGAAGAGCCGATGATGAAGACTGTTCGTTTCAGGACACTGGGTTGCTATCCACTTACCGGTGCAGTCGAATCAGAAGCAGACACTCTACCTGAAATCATTCAAGAGATGCTACTTACAACAACTTCAGAACGACAAGGCAGAGTTATCGATTTCGATAGTTCAGCGTCGATGGAGAAGAAAAAGCAAGAGGGGTATTTCTGATGGCACATGTCAGCGACCTTATCGCAACGGATATTGAATCCTATCTTGCTGCTCATGAGCAGAAAGAGTTGTTGCGTTTCATCACATGTGGTTCAGTTGATGATGGTAAATCAACATTAATCGGAAGGATGTTGTATGAATCTCATATGCTATTTGATGACCACTTGGCTGCCCTTGAAGCAGATTCCAAGAGGGTTGGAACTCAAGATGGCGAGATAGATTTCGCACTTCTCGTAGATGGATTAGCTGCTGAAAGAGAGCAAGGCATTACTATTGATGTTGCATACAGATTCTTTTCCACAGAGAAGAGGAAATACATTGTTGCAGATACTCCTGGCCACGAAGAATACACTCGTAACATGGCTACAGGCGCATCAACTGCAGATGTTGCAATCATATTGATAGATGCCAGCCAAGGAGTGCTAACACAGACTCGAAGGCACTCATTTATCGTGTCAATGGTAGGTGTCAAAAGAATAATTCTGGCTGTTAACAAATTAGATTTAGTGGATTATTCAGAGGAAGTTTTCAATTCCATAGTTTCCGATTATCATAAATTTGCGGATGAAGCTTTGCAGTTGGATGAGATTACTGCAATTCCAATCTCTGCATTGAAAGGTGACAATATTGTAGGGGCTAGTGATAATACTCCTTGGTATAACGGTAAGTCGATTATGGAATATCTGGAAAGTGTAGAAGTTTCTTCTACCTCACAATCACGTTCTTTCCGCATGCCTGTTCAATGGGTAAACCGCCCAAGCCGAGAATTCAGAGGATTCGCCGGTCTTATTGGAAGCGGAATAGTTTCACCTGGCGACAAAATCAGAGTCTTGCCCAGTGGAACGGAATCTGTTGTCGAGCGGATTGTTACTTGGGAAGGGGATCTTGAAATTGCAGGGGCTGGCCGTTCAGTAACGCTAACACTTGCAGATGAAATCGATATCTCACGTGGAGACATAATTACTGCTGCCGATAGTCCATGTAGTAGTGCTGACCAATTCCAAGCACGAATACTTTGGATGGATGAGGCGGCTATGATGCCAGGGCGTCAATATCTTCTCAAATCCAGCACTCAAACCACTTCCATGACTTTAGGTCATCTGAAGCATAGAATTGATGTCAATACATTAGAGGAATTACCCGCTAAAGTCCTCGACATGAATGAAATCGGAGTTTGCAATATATCACTGTCCAATCGAATCGCATTCGACTCATATGATGAAGATCCTACAATGGGCGGCTTCATTATCGTTGATAGAATGACCAACAATACTGTTGGAATGGGATTGATTGATTTCGCACTAAGACGAGCAGAGAATATCCATTGGCAATCAATGGATGTTACTAAGCAAAGCCGTGCAGAGCAAAAGAGTCAGACGCCTCGCTTAATTTGGTTCACCGGTCTTTCAGGTTCTGGTAAATCTTCAATTGCAAATATATTGGAAAAGAAATTGCAAGCCATGGGCAGGCATACTATTTCTCTAGATGGTGACAATGTCAGACATGGACTCAATCGTGATTTAGGATTTACAAAAGCAGACCGTGTTGAAAACGTACGTAGAGTCGGAGAGACCTCCAAATTAATGGTTGAAGCAGGTCTAATTTGCATCACATCATTCATCTCACCATTTGAATCTGAGAGAATGATGGTTCGTAATCTGATGGAAAATGATGAGTTTGTAGAAGTCTATGTAGATACTCCACTAGAAGTCTGTGAACAGAGAGATGTCAAGGGACTTTATGCTAAAGCAAGAGCAGGGGAGTTGCCAAACTTCACCGGTATCTCTAGCCCATATGAAGGACCAGTTAATCCAGAGATAAGAATCGATACAACTGAAGTTAGTGCTGAAGAAGCTGCCGACCAAATTATTGATTTCTTATCCGAAAATCAATCTTCATCAAATATTTCTTGATTACCAAGTATGAAAGGTTTCAATCTAGCAATTTGGTAAATCAATTTTTCATTTGTTGTTATTGATTTAACTTGCTCTTCTGAAAGAACACTTTCCCATCTCTTATCTGTCTTTAATTTCTTGAAAAAATAACGCTCTTTACCAAGTCGTTTAACCGAATGATTACTACCAATGTAATGTAAATCAGTTTCCCAATATTTTAATGCATTAATATCATTTTTAGTACCTAACCAATCCGCTAATAATTGAAGTATTTCCGCATCATTATTGATGAAAGATTCTAACGAAATTACTGCTAAGTCTTTACCAGACTCGATACTCCACGAGATATGTTTTCTAGTATTTTTAATCCAGAAGTGTAGTGCTTCTTCAAATTGCTCATCAGATAATTTGAATACTGCTTGGCCTTGGTTGTATTCTTTCAGTGAATCTTCGGGATTTAGAAATTTCCTTCTAGCCCAACTAACGATGTGTGAACGGGGATCTTTTATGATGAAAAGTAGTTTATCAGGAATTCCAAATCGGTCATAATGATGAGGCCTTTTATCACCACTTACAACTATATTTTTACCGGCATGCTCAGCAATGGTATTCCACCATTTACCTTCTTGAACAAGACTATCCTCTTGAAGTAATTTTAGGAGCCTATCCGTAAAAACAGGGCAATCACTCTGATAACATTCAGTACAACGACCTGTTTGCTTTTCATTCTTTATCTTGTCAACAATCCAATGAGATTCTCCAATCCCTATACAATTAGGTAGCCCTGACAAAATATTGTTGATAAGTGTTGATCCACAATAATCTAGACCCACAATCCCTACACTTGTAGTTGAATCACATGGGAGCTCGTCAGATGAAGAGAGTCCACGCATGTCAATTGTCCGACATCTCTCTCATTTACACTTTTTCATTTGAGTCGCTCTTGAATTCGCTTTGCAACTTCATCCCACTGAAGCGAATCACGTAACTCAACCATCGATTTGCGAGAGGAATCGAGTTCATCTTGACTGATTTTAGAAACGCTAGCTACTATGTCATCTACTGTTCCACCACGCATCCTGATAGCCCCAGTTACATCATCAAAGATAGGTATTGGTGTTACTGCAAGAGGTACACCTGCTGCAACTCCCATTCTAACAGCGCCTGATGCAGATTCTTTGGTATTCTGGTAAGGGAATACTAGAAGGTCACACTTAGCGAGACTTGCGATAACAACATCATCATCCAAGAAATCAGTAACTAGTTTTACTCTTCCAGTGAGGCCTTTCTTCTCAATTAGTGAATTAATTTTGGCTTCCATTTTACCACTACGTTCTATGGTTGCGCAAAGTAGTAACAACTTATCCCACCCAGGTAGTCTTTCGAATGCTTCAACCAATTCAAGTTGGCCTTTGTGTTGTAGTAAGAATCCAAATGAGCCCATGACTCTACCTTCTACGGGTAATGATTCAGCAGAATCTGATGGCGGAGGGTAGATGCCATGTGGAATCATCACGACATTGTCTTCAATTCCTAATGCTTTCAGGATTTCAACATCTGAATTAGAGTGTACCATGACTGTTGAGCAAGTCTTCAAACCTTCAACAACTTTCTCAATTCTTTTACTTGGGAATACCAGCGAACGATCTCTCGTATTGTGCATTGTGATGAAAACCTTGACATCCATTTCTGACAATTTCAATAACAATTCATTGAGATAAGAAAACCTTAGCAAACCCGGTTGGTGTTGGATGACCACAGTATCAATCCCTTTTCCTGCAATTTGAGCAATGATACCTCCAAAGAAGTTTGAATCTCTTTTCCAACAAGGAATAGCGCCTTCAACTTCGCCTTCACCACTTTGGCACATTACGACGACATCGTCCATTTGCTCAACTAAAAAGCGAGAATAAGTTGCTATGCCACACCTGATTCCCCAGGTGCTAATCCAACCTAACATACCATTCACTCCTTGAAATCAAAATCAGCGTAAATATCCAATACCACTTTGACATCTTTTGAACGAGGTGAATATTTCTTCTTTCTCTCACGAAGCGAAAAGCCGCTCATATCTACTTCGACACCTATTGATTCGAAAGCTAGTATTGCTTCTTCGTTAGTGTATGGATATCGTAAGAAAGCAACTTTGTCGAGATTGTTTTCTTTCGCATTACGGAAACTCTCTAGGAACATTGAGAACCCAACCGGGTCATCTGGGAAAGATTGTAAGAACCTAGAGAGAGGAATTTCTGGAGCATTTATTCCCATGCACATCTTTGCAGCATTTGCTGTGAGAAACTTTCTCCTGTCCATTGAACGAATTGCATCTAAGTAATCTCCATGGATTACTAACACCGGTTTTCCGATACTAGTACCTGGGTGTTGCTTATGACAAATCAACCCGTAATTGTCAGGTCTTGTACGCAAACCTTGGCTCTGCATATGGTCGCATAGAGCATTAGATGCTACGCCGCCATGGGAAACTACCCAGACATCGATGCTATCAGCATCGACATCACTAGGGCCTAAAGGCTGCATTGCAATCACAGCAAGTCCGCTAGTTCATCTTGGATAATCTGAACAGCCTCAAGGATCTCATCCTTGTGGCGAGCACCGGTGATTACCATCTTACCAGATCCGAAAATCAGACAGACTACCTTAGGATAGTCAAGTCGGTAGATTAGTCCAGGGAACTGCTCTGGCTCGTACTCGACCTTATCGAAAGGCAAGTGGAAAGTTAGGTTGTTCAGGTTCAACTTGCGTGGTAGTCCAGCAAGTGGGTCGCCTTTCTTCAATTCTTGAGTATCCATTCTCTGGGTTCCTTCGTAATCTTCAGGGTAGTGTAGAGCATAGGTTGCAACCATGTTCTGTACTTCAATTTCAACGTCCTTTAGGTCCCAAGTTGTGATTCCAGCTGAGCGTAGATCGTTGATCATGCGCTCGATACCTGTGTGGATGTTATCCTCATCCTTTCCACCAGTGCATACTGCACGGCCGGAGCGGAACATAAGGATAGCAAGTTTAGGGTCTGCAACACGGTATACGACACCAGGGAATTGCTCTGGCTCATATTCACAATTCAATTGAATTGCGATGTCTGGAAGATCAAGTTCTTCCGCTACTCGGGTGCTGGCAACGACATTTACTACAGTTAAACGGTCTTCATCGTTCATGATTGGGCCGATTATAAACCCCTATTTAAAGAGCGGTACTTACTCAAAGGGATTCCACAGAGGAGAATTGTCATCAGATTCGACAATTAATCCGTGTGCTGCAATCTTACTAATCAGCGTTCTACCGCCTGCTAACTCGATAGCCTCACTGGTTTCCTTGGGATTGCGGGTGAGCGCAATCATGCAACCGCCGCCGCCAGCGCCAGTCAGTTTGACTCCTAGAGAGGAAGGTGCTGCTGCTGAGATTAGAGACTCAAGTTCTGAACATGATACTCCTATACTTCTGAGGAGTAGATGGTTTTCACTCATCGCTCTTCCAACACCTTCCATATTACCTTCTTTTAGAGCAGCAATGCCTCTTCTGGAAATAATTCCTATCGTCTCAATTTCTCGCATTCGCCCAGGTTCATTTTCTAGCAATCTAGCAACCTTAGCAACTTGCTCAGAAGTTGGCGCATGTATTCCTGTATTTCCAATGACGAGCCAAACATCTTCGATTTCTTTGGGCAAATCTACAGCGTGAACTTCCCAAGAAACATCATTCAAAGTTCTTGAATAAATCCAGTTAAGGTCAGATTCTACTTTGTCTGATAGAACAATACAGCCTCCATGGGAGCAGGTGCTAGAGTCTAGAGGAGAGGCCCGTCCACCTTGAGCAGATGCTTCTACAGCATGACTCAAGATTGCACATTCATCAACATCAACAGAATCTTTGCCGGTTTGCACAGAGTCTCCTTGTTCGACATCCCAAGGGCCAGTGTATACTGCATTAGGCCTGGCTGCAGTCCAGCCTTCGCCCCAATCATCATCCTTTATTTGGCGACCTCTAGCACATCTGAGTGCCGCACTAGCAGCTACTGATAGAGCAGCAGAAGATCCTAGACCGCTTGCCGGCGGTATGTCTCCATTGACCTTGATTGATAGCGATGGACCGTTTGCCCACAATCGTTGTTTTAGAGATTCAACATGAGGGTGGCGTTCTGGACTAAATCGCATTCCATCTATTCGCCAGACATCGCTAATCTCGAGGCTAACAGTCATTCTTTGGTCGATTGCAACCGCTACAGCAGGTTGGCCGTAAACCACAGCATGTTCTCCAAAGAGAATACACTTTCCCGGAGCACTGGCCTGCACCATGTGGAGCGGTTGTGGAGGTGGTACTTGTCCGTTGGGTTGAAGGAGTGAGCCCACTTCGAATACCTGATGCAACATCCACTTGATGTCTCCTATGCCGGAATTTCGGGATGGTATATACTTCTAGTTCTGGGAGTTGTGTCTGTAGGATTTTTCATATTCCAAGTGCAAAAAGCGACCCGATTAGTTCTCTTAGGTGCAAAGGACAATCGCTTCGATTCATGGGGTGCTCGCCTCAAAGAAACCGCTAGTGTTTGGCTGGGGCAACGTAAGGTGCTTGAAGACCCAGTAGCAGGCGGTATGCACGTTCTGATGTTTTGGGGATTCCTCATGCTGTCAACCGATATGTTTGACCTAGCAAGTGGAAACAGATTCAGTGAACACCTTCTTCCAGATTTACTAAATCCATTATGGAATGGGATGGTTGAATTAGGATATACAAGCGCTCTAATCGGCTGTTTCCTAGCATTAAATCGTAGAGTACTGTTTACTCCTGAGAAGTTGAAAGGTAAGAGTCAACTCGAAGGAAATGTAATTCTTTTACTCATCATGACAATCTGTACCACTGCATTCGTAGTCGAAGCAGGAGAAGGTCCAGATCCAACTTACGAGGTGATTGGGGCATGGGTTGCAAACACGTTTGAAATCACTCAAGCAATTGTCAACTGGGCATATTGGGCGCACATGGTTGCTATTTGCACATTCTTGTTCTTGATTCCAGTCTCTAAACACATGCACTTAGTTATGGCATTACCAAATGTGTTCTTCTTCGATACACAGGCAACAGGTAAAATGCGCCCATTACAAGTTGATGAAAATGGAACTGCGGTTTCATTGGATGAATTAGACTTGGAGACCTTCGGTGCTTCACAGTACACTCAACTGTCTTGGAGGAGTTTAATCGATGGCTGGGCTTGCACTTCTTGTGCTAGGTGCCAGGATGTCTGTCCTGCATATGCATCTGGAAAAGATCTGAACCCAATGCAAATTATTCACGACGTGCGAGGTTACGCAAACGAACACTCCGAACTTCTCCTGAAAGGCGAGATGCCAGAAGAGGACATCATCTCCAGATTTGGAGAATCAGCAATCTGGGCTTGCACAACATGCAATGCTTGTGTTGATGTCTGTCCAGTTAACATTGAGCATGTACCAAAGTTGACTGACGCACGCCGTCACTTGATGATGGAAAGAATGGAGTTTGATGAAGCTGTAGAAGACACAGTAATGCCACTGATGGCAACAATTGAGAATCTTGAGAATGATTCAAACCCTTACGGAATACCAATGCACGAGCGTGGAGACTGGGCTGCTGACCTTGATGTCAAGGTTGCAGAGCCTGCTGAATACATCTACTTCGCTGGTTGTGCTGCTTCATTCGATGAGCGTAACAAGAAGGTTGCTCGCGACACGATTTCAATTATGAAAGAGGCAGGACTAGATGTCGGCATCCTAGGTATGCAAGAAGGATGTACTGGAGATGCAGCTCGTCGTGCAGGTAACGAATACTTGTTCCAGATGCTGGCTGAAACCAACCTTGCAACCTTCGAGGAAATCGGCGTAAAGAAGATTGTAGCATCTTGTCCTCACTGTTTCCATACTCTAGGAACAGAATACAAGGACTTCGGCGGACAAGATATCGAAGTTATGCACCACTCTCAACTAATCAATCACTTACAGGTTGAAGGAAAACTTCCAGCTCCTGCCCATGATGGAAATGTCACTTATCACGACCCTTGTTACTTAGGACGCATAGGCGGAGAATTGGAAGCCCCTAGAGCCGCTATTGGCGGCGTGGATATCGAGACTGAGAATCATGGTAGAGGTTCATTCTGCTGTGGCGCTGGTGGCGCACAGATGTGGATGGAAGAACATGTGGATGATGACCATGACCGTGTCAATATCATCCGTGCTAAGGAACTTGCAGAGACAGGTGCAGACACTGTTGCAGTAGGATGTCCTTTCTGTTCTACTATGGTTACAGATGGCCTATCAAGTATCGATTCAAAGATGGAAGTCAAAGATATTGCTGAAATCGTTTGGGAGCAAATCAAGGCAAATGATGCCAAGATCCAGTCTGCTAAAGCAGAATAAGAGTGAACTGGTTAATTCTAATTTGGCTCTGCTGTTGCGAAAATGGTTGCGATGATCCTGTCATCTTCTTCGCCTACACCAACTATGGTAAGAGTAACTTCGACTGAGCATGGTTCTGTGCCGTCGCAGAGGTCAAAATCATCTCCTTCAGAAATTGTGATTTCCTCTGCAACATCCCAATATTTGTCTTCATCAATGCTAAATGTGCAATCTGCAGTAGAATCCCAATTGTCACACATGTGACTTGCACCTCCATCAACTACAATCGACACTTTTAGCCGAGCCCAGCTAAGGCCATCACCTTGTGTCATCATGATGTGTACTAATGCATCTCCACCAGAATCAGACATGTCTCCTGCTGCATCTCTATTATCGAATGTGAAGTAATCTAGGCTACCACCAGATGAATCTTGTGCTAAATTATTCATGTCAGAGCAAGATGGGGCATCATCATCGTCCATAATTTCTTCAGCGATGTTCTCCCAATCTTCTAGCCAACTTTGCATTTCAGCATCTTCGCTACTGCCATCGCCATATCCAGAGGGGGTACCAATGTCACTGACAAGTATGTTGCACTCCCCATCTACCTTCATAACTATGCCACGTTCCAAGGGGTATACCTTGATGCAATCTTCACCTTCGCCATCCATGTCTATGCATATTTTGTAGTAATCACCTTTATCTTCAGAGGAATATTCATCAGGATCCATATCGGCTAGACATATTCCTCCTGATTTTTTGAATTCTTCTTCCAAAAAGCCTTCGTACTCATCACAACCGCCTTCGTATAATGGGAATGCGAATGATAATCCATCTTCTTCGAAGACATATCCAAAGCCCATATCTGACCAGTATACTTCGCCATAGAAATCAGGTTCTGTAAGATAATCGTAAAGGAAATATCCACCAGTTCCAACTCCTCCAAGAACTAAAACAGAAACAACAGCAATAGTTGCAACGGACATTCCTCCGCCTGCAGCAGCAGCTCCGCCTGCAGCAACTGCTCCACCTGCTGCCATACCGCCAGCAGGAGCTCCAAATCCTCCAGCAACCATTCCTCCCATCTCCATGCTTCCAGGAGGCGGAGGTGTCATCATTGCCATTCCTTGGGCAGAGCCATCGAAATTAGGGTAGTATTGTTGAGTAAAATGTGTTGCATCTGCGCTACTGTAGCCTTGTTGCATCAAATCTGCGTAGTATTGGTTAGGGTCCATATTCAGACGTAATAATCAATGAGTATTAGAATTTAGGCATGCATTAAAACTCGAAATTTAAGATAATCGAGGCTTATTTTTATGTTAATAGTAATGAATCAGTAACGTCTAAATCTTGGATTCCATCTCCAAAAGAGTCTCTTTCATTGTGTGACATGTCTCCGCATTCTAATGAATATTCGAGAACCGATTGAACCGCTTCAGGGTGGTATTGAACTGTCTTAATTTGCCTAGTTGGATGCTCACATACCGCTATTTTACAGTGTTCTGCTGAACCAACAACTTCCATTTCACCAGAGTCTACAACATGATCCTGATGAGTGAATAATTGCTTTGTGACAGTTCCATCTTTGTAACTTACCTCTGAAATGAATTGAGAACTTGAATCCGCCCGAATTACCTCTCCACCTAGTGCTTTACAGATTATCTGATGCCCGAAGCATATGCCGTATAGAGGGACGGTACATGTGCGAATTAAATCTGCAACATCATCCATCCATGGCTCCCACTGGGACACATTTCTACGACTTCCAGTAATCACAATCACATCAGAATCTTCAGGTGAATCAATTCTTTTTCCAAATTGGTAATCTACGTAATCATCGGTGTGCGGTGCCCAAAGAAGCACTTCATGTTCAGGGAAATGGCTAACAATTTCTTCAACGCCCTTCTTTCCAAAAGCTTCTCTTTCTGCTAAGAGATCTACAACGAGTAATTTTTTCATAGAATCACTCTTCTTCAGATTTTTGTAATACTTCTGACTCAAAAGAATATAGCGTCAAAAAGAAGGAAACAGCTAGTAAATATTCTAACGGTGCAGCCCAATTTATCCATGGTTGCATGGCAGCCATATCCCAGCCTCCATCGATAAATTCAGGGTATTTTTTCAGCCCTAAACTGATTGCATATGACATTCCAAAAAATCCGATGAAACCTAGAGATATTGACATGTATCGCAAATTTTTACTTCTCTGGCTTCCATCTTTGAATGCTAAATGGGTGAATAACCCCCATGCCAGTCCAAACTGGAACACATTAACGGCGGTTGCAACATGAATTTCGATATGGTCGTACATGTCCATGAATGCCATTACGGCCAAATTTGCTCCAACGAATATGCCGCTGAGAAGTGATAAATACATCCAATACCACCGAGTATGGTGGTTGTTAATTTTGAATAGTCTCCATGATAAATACATCAGGACAATTCCTGTTAAAGCGAATCCTCCAGTGAAAATTATTCGCTGTATGCCAGGGTAATCAGCCTCTGAAATGAAAAATGGAAAGTCTCTGTAATCTCCCGAAACTATGTGCACTAGAGTAGATAAAAAAATTGTTAACGCAGGGAGGACCCATCCCAGCCTTGCAAGTAATCTATCTTCGATCATTGTACTCAGCCACCGTGTCATGAATCATGTCATCGAAGGGTTTCCATTTGATTCCTAATTCTTCTTCGACCTTTTTATTCGAATATCTTGAATCGCCATTGGAGAACGATTTTGCAGCAGAACGTGTCATCAACCTCTTGCCAGTGAACATTCCCATAATCCAATCTTGAAATACTACAATTGGTAACATCCATAGTGGAATTCCAAGGCGAGGGAATTTCATTTTTGGATATAACTTTCTTGCTCTTTTGAGTAAGTCATGTATGTTGCCACCTTGGTGTGGGGCCAATAGGTATCTTCCATTAGCATCATCATTTTCATATGCCAAACGGTGCGCAGTAGCAACATCTTCAACATGTACGAACGCTAGAGGAATCTTTGGTACAACTGGATATTTACCCTTCATTGCATCGCCAATAATGTCTGTTGAGGGTGTCGGTCTAGAAAATGAGCCGCCTAGAACTCCGCTTGGGTTGATTACACGTAAATCAAGACCTAATTCTTCGGCCAATTCCCATGCTCGCTTTTCAGATTCGGTTTTGGCCCTTGTGTAAGGTAGAGAGAAGTTACTGTTCCAATTAGATTCATCCTTCAGTACTTTTCTAGGAGTCGAGCCGATTGCAGCGACTGAAGATGTGTAGACTATCCTTTTGATTCCAGCAGCAGCAGCGGCCCTGAACACATTCTCAGTACCTAAATTGGCGGTATCGAGGATTAGTTGACCATCCTCGCTAGTAGAGTAAATTGTGGCAAGATGGAATAAGCCAGTAGTTCCTTTGAAAACTTCATGCCAATCTCCTGCTTTCAATACGTCAGCTACAACAAAATCCATTTTGATATCTGGTGCTTTGTCCATACTACGAACAGTACCTTTCACAGAATATCCATTTGCCACTAAGTCCTTGCAAAGATTGTTTCCAATGTGGCCGTTAGCACCTGTTACTACAACGACCCCATCCATGGCAGGGCATTGGCCTCACCGCTTTGAATCATGGCATTGTTTGAATAACAGTTAATCTACCCGCTGGGGTAATGCCTCTGCGTGTACATGACACCCGCCGACGGGAAAAAGTGGATTTTACCACTATGAACCCCGGTGTTGTAAACATGTATGTTTGTGGTGTTACAGTGTATGATTTGTGTCACTTGGGGCATGCCAGGTGTTACCTTGCATTCGACTTAATTCACCGTTGGTTAGAGAAGTCTGGTTATGATGTAAATTATGTTCAAAATTTCACTGACATTGATGACAAGATCATCAAACGTGCAAATGAAACCGGTGAGGATTGGCGTGAAATCGTTGAGAATAACATCGCTACATACTACAGGGATATGGATGCGCTAAACATACTTCGTGCTGACAAGTACCCTAGGTGCACAGAATATGTCGACGAGATGATTGCAATAACTTCTGACCTAATCGAAAAAGGAAATGCTTACGCAGTCGCTGATGGTGTCTATTTCAGTGTTGAGAGCGCTCCTGAAAAGTATGGCGAATTGACAGGTCAAAACATAGATGCGGTTCGCAGTGGCGCAGGAGGAAGAGTTGGTAAAACAGGTTCTGGTAAGCGAGACCACAAGGATTTCGCACTTTGGAAGGCGGCCAAGCCTGGCGAGCCGACTTGGGATTCACCATGGGGTCCTGGACGTCCTGGTTGGCACATTGAATGTACTGCTATGTCAATGGATTCATTTGGAGAACAATTCGATATTCACGGTGGAGGTCATGATTTGTTATTCCCGCACCATGAAGCTGAAATCTTCCAAGGTGAATGTCATACTGGTTGCTCACCAGTAGTACATCATTGGTTACATAATGGGTTCGTCAATATCGATGGAGAGAAAATGAGTAAGTCACTAGGTAACTTCTGGACTATTTCCGAAATTTTAGAAAAGGTAGACCCGCATGTTCTGCGTTTCTCTTTGATTAACGCACATTACCGTTCTCCAATTGATATGAACGAGCAATTGCTTAAGGATGCTGAAAAGAATCATGTTCGTTTGATGGGAGTTTACAAGGCGGCTTTGGAATTGATGGGACTCAATTGCCCTCCTCTTCCAGAAGGTGATATTACCTCACAGATTCCTTTGGTAAAGAGTCTAGGGCTTCTCGAAAAGATGGCTCAAGGCTTTGCAATTGCAATGGATGATGATTTCAATTCTAGAGAAGCCTGTGCGAAAGTGTTGGGTGCTCTTAGAGAAATGAGTAAGATGCTTGGTTCATTAGAAGGAGATGACTTAGGAGCATATGCTCAGCACTCTGTCGAATGGTTAGAAGATACTGCAGGAGCAGTACTTGGTGTGTTACCTTCTCGCGAACAAACTCTAGCAGAACCAGAAGAAGACCCAAGGCGTGCTGAGATCGCTGACCAAGTCGATTCTCTAATCATCAAGAGAAGTACGGCAAGGGCTGACAAAGACTGGCCTGCAGCAGATGCTATTCGTGATGAATTAGCAGCGCTAGGAGTTGTCGTCACTGACACTGCAGAAGGGCCGATATGGGACCTAGTCTAATCTTTAGGCGGTTCCATTGGTGGTAATTCTGGTACGAATTCCGCTTCTTTTTCGATAGCTTCAGCCAATGTTTCCTGTTCCTTAGACATGAGAATTATAGCAATCGCAGCAACTAGAATTACTATCATCACCACAGCTAGTGTGACAATAGGATCGCCACTTTCTGATTCTGCAGCATCGGTTACATCCTCGTCACAAATTCCAGTGCATGCTTCATCATTTGTGTTATCGATTACACCATTGTTGTCTGTACCGCCGTTATTGTCGGTTCCACCATTATTTTCTTCGTAAGTGCAACTACCATCTTCGATATCAGCTTGTGAATTGTAATTCAATGCGTCAGAGTCTTTGCATCCCAAAACTGGTTCAGGTTCGGTGTCCGAGTTGTTTGTGTAATCCGAGTCTGTAATGTATGGCCGGTCACCATTAGCATCGTAGGTAATGTCATAGTAGTCGTAAAGTTTTGACATATCGATATGATAGTTAGCATGTGCTGATCGATTGATTACATCGAAGTATCTTGCATCATCCATAGTGTAAATCGGGTCAAGGGTCATGCTCTTCAGGTGGTTAACATTGTCTCTGTAATCGCCATCGAAGGTTGTTGCCAACCAATCTTCAAGTTGTGAGTCAGTCATGTCCTCTACTTCTTGCCAGTTTGCCTTGATGTCATCGAATTGGTTTAGCATTGCCATGGATAATCCGGATTCGATATTCTCCCAGGTTTGCATCCCTTCAACTTCAGAAGTTGAAGTAACATCTACTGCTTTACTGAATCCGCTACCGTTGATGTATTCCCAATCATCTCCCTTCATTGCAGTCATTATGTCTACATCTCCGAAAACAGCCTTTCCTTGAACAACAGTTAGTCTGATGTCAGGATCGATTGCATCGATTAAGTTTCGATATGGATTGTCGTGGAATGTATCAACAACCACAAGGTCAGCATACATTCCTGCTTCGATTTGTCCAACAAATCCTTGCCAACTTGCAATCTCTGCAGCGTTACTAGTTACCATCTGAACTAATTCATAGTCACTGAAATGGCCATCAAGAGACTCTCTGTTCCACATGTCTGCAACCTTCAATTCATGAAGGTTATTCTTCGAGCCACTAGGTCCCCAATCTGGTGCTAGCGAGATAGTTACTCCAGCGTTATCTGCTGCAACTACGTCGGTTGTGTCTCCATACAATAGTAGATTGGAGATTGGTGACCATACAAGACCTGCATCAACCTGAGCCATCTTATTGAACTGGCTTGCGTCGAGAGCAGTGCCATGAATTACTACTGTTTCATCCATGATTAATCCCTTATTGTAAAGTGCATCGAATTCAGATTTACTACTAGAGTCTACACCTTCTGATAGATGGACGAACCATGCATTAAGTGACCCAGTGTTGCTCTTGTCGATTAGATGCTGACCGCTGTAATCAGAATCAGCGGCTCCACAGACTGCGCATGTGTACATGCCATCTTGTCCGAAGTTGTACAATTCGACATTTCGAGATAGCATGCTGTCCCAAGAATCAGTTCCACTGCTAGGTGAACCTTGAACTGCTGTAACTCCTCCAGCGACTGCTTGAACTTCTGCGTACTTCATTTGCTCTGATGCCATATCCCATCGGCTGTAAGATTGAACATTGTTTTTCATCCAAGTAATACTTGGTCCGTAATCATAGTTGTTACCCCATTGGTATCGGTTTGTGTAACCACCTTCGTCAGATTGTTGTGAACTTGACAAGTGTACGTCAAAGTCCCATAGAGGAATGTGGTTGTAGTGCATGTGATTGTGTAAGTCGATTAAACCAGGGTAGATTGTAGCATCAGTGTCGTGAACAGTAATACCATCTGTATTCCTTGGTGGAATTTGCCCGTCAGCCCAAACAGCAACAATCATTCCATCTTCGATCATGATGTTTCCGTTTTCAATAACATTGTTCTCGCCAGTCATTGGTACGACTCTGCCTTGTAGGATGTATGCTGATTCAGACGTGTCTGCCTGTTTGTAACATGTTCCTTGTCGGTCGGCAGGGTTTGCATCGTTCTTGCCCAGAGTGCCATCTTCATTTAGTGTGTAAGCTACATCGTAGAATGAATCTTTAGCAGGATATGAAATCATGCTCTGGATTGTACCATCACTATCTTTCAATACAGCGAAATCCTCTTCGAAGAAGTCGAATATAATCTGTGTTTTGGAGCGGAAAAATGTTATTGATTCACCAGCGGATAATGTTGTATTCCAACCTATTGAACAAGGCGCACTTCCGCCTGCTAAATTGTCATCCAATGTCCAATCTGAAATGTCAACATCGGAGGTTCCGTCGTTTGTTAGTTGGATATACTGCTCACTGTTAGAGAATATTTCTCCATCTCCATCCAAATCAACACCTCCGAAATCTTCTCCAGATGATGAGGCTAGAATCTCTGAGATTCTAACGCCGAGATAATTATTTTCGCTTACAGTCCACTCGCCTACTCCTTGAGAAGAACTACCGCCGCCGTTGTTGCCACCGGTCCCTCCTGAGTTTTGGTCTTCTCCTGGCGTACAGGTTCCAATTGTTGCAGATGGGCTAGGGTCGTTCTTTTCCAACATACCATTTGCACCAGCGGTGTACACCTTGTCCCAATATGAATCATTAGCAGGGTAAGTGAAGGTACTCTGAACTTCACCACTTGAATCAGTTAGTATTGCTGAGTCGCCATCGAAGTAATCCAGTTCAATGTTCGTGTCTGCGCGATAGAATGTAATTGATTGACCTGCTGTGATTGTTAAATCACCGATTAGGCAAGAGCCACTTCCCCAGTTAGCCATGTCGTCTAAGGTCCAACCAGACAGATCCACTGATTCAGTACCTTCATTCATTATCATCATGTACTGGTCACTTTCTCTACTGATTTCTCCATCATTATTCCAATCTGTTCCATCGTTAGATTCATCACTGGGTGATACAAGAATTTCTGAAATCTTTACGCCGAGGTAATTATTCTCGTTCAAAGTCCATTCGCCTACTCCTTCAGAAGAACTTCCGCCACCGTTGTTGCCACCGGTCCCTCCGGAGTTTTGGTCTTCTCCTGGCGTACAGGTTCCAATTGTTGTAGATGGGTTAGGGTCGTTCTTTTCCAACATACCATTTGCACCAGCGGTGTACACCTTGTCCCAATATGAATCATTAGCAGGGTAA
>ENA-ORDA01000459-ORDA01000459.1-marine-metagenome-genome-assembly--contig:-NODE-459-length-41095-cov-3.977498_pt1 | contig 41095 bp, 35 predicted proteins | sample MGYA00237778_ERZ508506 | MGnify/ENA primary metagenome ERZ508506 (study PRJEB26177, sample SAMN06267891) | marine metagenome | isolation source: Monterey Bay, California, USA | place: Pacific...
CTCAACTTTGGCATTGGACCTGCAGGAACCGGAAAAACGTACTTGGCTGTTGCTTGCGCGGTACACGCGTTGTTGGAAGAGGACGTCAAGCGAATTTTACTCGTCAGACCGGCTGTCGAGGCAGGCGAGCGACTGGGTTTTTTACCCGGCGATCTCACTCAAAAGGTCGACCCTTACTTACGACCACTCTACGATGCCTTGTACGAAATGCTCGGATTCGAGACGGTCGGCAAGTACATCGAGCGCAATATTATCGAAGTTGCACCACTGGCCTTCATGCGTGGAAGAACGCTTAATAACGCCTTTATCATTCTCGATGAAGCGCAAAACACCACGCGTGAACAGATGAAAATGTTCCTCACACGGTTGGGATTCGGTTCGACGGCTGTGATCACCGGTGATGCGACTCAGATCGATTTGCCGCGCGGCCAACCCTCGGGACTCATTCATGCAACGCAAGTGCTTGAAGGTGTCGAAGGCGCCTCATTCACATGGTTCAACAAAAAAGATGTGGTGCGCCACCCGCTGGTTCAGCGCGTGGTTAATGCTTACGAAGAGCACGATGCGATAATGGACTCGTCACACAAAGACCGCTGATGATGAAAGTGTGTATTCACATTGACCGCAACGAGATTGAAGCACCCAGCGACTCTGAGTTTCAAAACTGGGTGGCCGCTGCGTTACACGGTAATCACACGCATGTGGATATTCCAAGTAGTCCAGAACTCAGCATTCAGCTAGTGACGGGCGAGGAAATGAGTCGACTGAATATGCAGTATCGAGGCAAGGCCAAGGACACCAATGTGCTCTCATTCCCCGTTGAGCCAGCACTGCAAGCGAAAACGGGGCTGCTGGGCGACATAATCATCTGTGCTGAAGTGGTTTCTCGGGAGGCTGCTGAGCAAGCAAAGCCCGACGCTCACCATTGGGCACACATGACGATTCACGGGACCCTGCACTTGCTGGGTTACGACCACATTGAAGAGGCCGACGCTGCGATCATGGAAACCCTCGAAGTAGCACAATTAGCCTCGTTAGCTATTCCCAACCCCTACCATGCTTGAGACACTCAATCCCTGATGAATACACAAGATTCAAAAAATAGCGACAACGACGACAGGTCTTGGTTGGATCGTCTGACACAAATGGTGACGGGTACGCCCTATACACGCGCTGATCTTGAGGGTTTGTTGCAACTCGCCGCGGACAATGAAGTCATCGACGCCGATGCAAAAACGATCATGGAAGGCGCCATGATCGTGGGCGACATGCAGGCACGCGATGTCATGATTCCGCGCGCGCAGATGGTTGTGATTCGAGCAGAAGCGACGGTCGATGAGGTTTTACCTCAGATCATTCACACCGGACACTCGCGCTACCCGGTGGTTGGAGAGGGTACTGACGATATTCTCGGCATACTGCTGGCAAAAGACTTGCTCGGGTTTGTTCTCAATCCAGATGCCAATTTTGACATTCAAGCCTTGCTGCGACCCTCAGTCATTGTTCCAGAGAGCAAACGATTAAACGTGTTACTGCGAGAGTTCAGACAAGCGCGCAACCATATGGCGATTGTCATTGACGAATACGGCGGTGTCGCAGGATTAGTGACCATTGAAGACGTCCTTGAGGAAATTGTCGGTGAAATCGAGGACGAGACGGACTCGAACGAAGAAATTCTAATCAGAAAGCTTACTGAAGATAGTTTTTTCGTTCAGGCTCTGACGCCCGTTGCGGACTTCAATGAAGCCTTTAACGTCGAATTCAGCGACGAGGAATTCGATACTGTTGGTGGCTTAGTGCTACAAGCGTTCGGTCGCCTCCCGGCACGCAATGAAATCATTACCCTTGATCGCTTTGAATTTCGAGTGATTAACTCAGACCAGCGCAAGCTCAACAGCTTACGCGTGACCGTATTACACACAGAGTAACGAGTGGCGACGAAGCACTTTGTTCAACGTGCCCTGCTTTGCCTGGTCGCGGGCCTCGCCTTTACGCTCGGGCTGTCGCCCTTTGATCTTAAACTTGCATCGATCGCAAGCGTCGGATGCCTATTCTTAGCCATTCAAGGTCAGGGCTGGCGTCAAGGTGCGTTATTAGGCTGGATTTATGGTGTCGGATTTTTCGGCGCCGGTGTTTCTTGGGTCTACGTCAGCATCCATATTTACGGTCAGGCACCTGTTGGCCTAGCCGCCGCCTTGACCGGTATTTTTTGTAGTGGGCTAGCGCTCCTCACAGGTGTCCAGACCGCCCTATTTTGCGCCGTCCAGCCTCGTGACGCGTTATCACGAGTTGCACTATTTACCGCGCTTTGGGTCGTATTTGAGTGGGTTCGAACATGGTTCCTGACCGGCTTCCCGTGGTTATTCATTGGGTACGCAGCAATCGACACACCGATCGAGGGATGGGCACCTGTCCTTGGCGTGTTGGGTGTCTCGCTTATTTTGGTGAGTACTGCCTGCGCTATTGCTGAGGCGCTTACCGTTAAAACGAGACGCAGCGCTGCGTATTTGGGGTTGTGGCTCTTGATCATTATGTCCAGCGGGCTTCTGATAAAGACCGTTGAGTGGACTCAAAAACTCGGGGCAGAAAACAGTGTCGCGATCTATCAACCCAATATCGCCATTAAAGAAAATTGGGATCGACGCAACGCGCAGCGCTTTCTTAGCGACTTTTACGATCACGCAGTGACACACGCTGCATTGGCAGACCTGGTCGTCTGGCCGGAGGGCGCCCTGCCGTTTTACTTCGATCAAGCCCCCGGATACATCACTCAGCTTCGCGAATTGGCCACAGAAAATGGCGCCACTATTATTACGGGAATGCCCACTCGTGCAGCCGGTCAGCGCTTCAACAGTATCGTTGCAATTGGAGATGACCTCGAGACTTACAACAAGCAAAAACTTGTCCCGTTTGGTGAATTTGTGCCTTGGGAGTCTCAGCTCAGAGGCCTTATTTCGTTTTTTGATATGCCAATGTCTAATTTTTCTGTCGGCGATTCGAGACATCAACGACTGAACACCGTCGTGGGCCCGTTAGCGCCGTTTATTTGTTATGAGATTGTTTATCCCGACTTTGTCGCACGGGGGTCAAAGGAATCAAACATCTTAATTACCATCTCCAATGATGCGTGGTTTGGAACCAGCCACGGACCACATCAGCACTTTCAGATGGCTCGCTACAGGGCACTTGAACTCCAAAAGCCATTGGTGCGAGGTGCCAATAATGGCATTACGGCCCTCGTCGACTTCAATGGCGATGTCGCTGCCCAACTGCCACAGTTCGAACGAGACACGTTACGCGCGCAGGTACAGCCACGCACCGGATTGACACCCTATGCGCAGCTTGGAAATTGGCCCGCATTACTAATAAGCCTGCTTTTTTTGGCTTTTGTCATCATAAAAGCTCAGCGACATCGGCGCTGATGCTGATAAACTCACTGACGTCCCCACTTGATACCAGACAACGTCGTACCCCATGAGCTCACCCGAATACCAACCCGAACACCTTGAAGTAGAAATTCAGTCATCGTGGGAGGCGAGCGGCACGTTCGCCGCAAGCATCGATCCCGACCGTGAAAAGTTCTATTGCCTCGCAATGTTCCCCTACCCCAGCGGCAAGCTTCACATGGGGCACGTGCGCAATTACACCATTGCAGATGTGATCGCACGCTATCAACGCATGATGGGAAAGAATGTCCTGCAGCCCATGGGATGGGACGCCTTTGGACTCCCGGCGGAAAATGCGGCCATACAGAAAAAAGTGGCGCCTGCTGATTGGACAAAAAGCAATATTGCAGAAATGCGCAGGCAACTTAAGCGACTGGGCTTCGCCTACGATTGGGATCGAGAACTCACCACCTGCTCGCCCGAGTATTATCGATGGGAGCAATGGTTTTTTACGCGACTGCATGACAAGGGACTGGTCTATAAAAAGATGTCGACAGTCAACTGGGATCCCGTCGACCAGACCGTACTTGCCAATGAACAAGTGATTGACGGCCGTGGGTGGCGATCAGGCGCGGAGGTCGAGCGACGTGAAATACCCCAGTGGTTCATACGAATCACACATTACGCCGACGAACTTTTAGAGAATTTGGATCGACTTGACGGCTGGCCAGAGCCTGTTCGTCTTATGCAGCGCAATTGGATCGGGAAAAGTCGGGGCGTCGAGCTCGCCTTTGAACTAACCGACCGCATAGCAGATCTCAACAAAATAGAGGTTTACACAACACGCCCCGACACCCTATTCGGTGTCAGCTACCTCAGCCTTGCCGCGGAACATCCGATTAGTTTAGAGCTTGCGAAAACAAACACCGCGCTGGCCGCGTTCATCAGTGACTGTAAGAAGTCCTCTGTTGCGCAGGCGGACATGGCGCGCGCGGAAAAGTTAGGATTTGATACCGGTCTTGTGGCAAACCACCCCCTAACAGGGGAGCCCATCCCAGTGTGGGTCGCCAACTACGTGCTCATGGATTACGGCTCCGGTGCGGTCATGGCAGTTCCCGCACACGATGACAGAGACTGGGAGTTCGCTCGCCAATATGGGCTGCCGATCAACACGGTGATTTGCAACGAGCAGGGAGAGCCTGCCAATGTCTCAGAGGCAGCTCATACCGCAAAAGGAAAACTGACCGCCTCGGGCGCCTACACTGGGCTGTCCTTTGAAGACGCCTTCGATCAGATCGCTGATGCGCTGTCTCAAAAAGGGTTAGGTCACGTCACTACGCAGTATCGACTTCGTGACTGGGGTGTTTCGCGACAACGCTATTGGGGCACGCCCATTCCAATGATCAATCTTCCAGACGGCGGAGAAATTCCCATTCCAGCAGATCGACTGCCGTCGTTGCTGCCTGAGGATGTGGTGATGGATGGTGTTTCGTCGCCCATCAAAACAGATCTGAGCTGGCGTCAATTCGAGCTCGATGGGCAGGTCTACGAACGCGAGACCGACACGTTCGATACCTTTATGCAGTCGTCTTGGTACTACGCCCGCTTCACCTGTCCCGATTTTGAAGACGGAATGCTCGACCCTGAGGCGGCTAATTACTGGTTACCGGTCGACCAATACGTGGGCGGGATTGAGCACGCCATCTTGCACCTACTTTACGCGCGGTTCTTCCATAAACTGCTTCGAGATGAGGGCTTGGTCGACTCTGATGAGCCTTTTGAGCGGTTACTCACGCAAGGGATGGTGCTGAAAGACGGCGCTAAGATGTCAAAGTCTAAAGGCAATACGGTTGATCCTCAGGCGCTCATCGATCGTTACGGCGCGGACACAGTGCGTCTGTTCAGTATGTTTGCAGCGCCCCCAGAACAGTCCCTCGAGTGGTCAGACGCAGGCGTTGACGGCTCTTATCGTTTCTTGAAGCGTCTGTGGCGTCTGGTGCAAGACCGTCAGGTCAGTGCGCAGGCGATTGATCTTACCGTTGTATCGCTGAGCAAAGCTCAGAAAAATATTCGCAGAAAGACTCACGAAACCATTGCCAAAGTCAGTGATGATTACGGTCGACGCCAAACCTTTAATACCGCGGTCGCCGCAGTCATGGAGCTTTGTAACGAGCTCAGCAGACACGTTGGTGACGCCGCTGAGGACGTCGCTGTGGTTGATGAGGGACTCACAGCGGCTGTTTTGTTACTGGCACCCATTGTGCCCCACATCAGTCAGGTGCTTTACGCTGAGCTGACCGGCAATAGCCTGCTGACTGCCTCGTGGCCTTTACTGGACGAAAATGCGCTTACGCGTGATGAAATTGAAATTGTTGTTCAAGTTAACGGCAAGGTACGCGCCAAACTATCCGTTTCGGCGGATGCCGGCAAAGATGTTATCGAAACGACGGCACTCGAACACGAGAATGTGCTGCGGTTCACCGAAGGTCTAACGGTCCGAAAGGTTATCGTCGTGCCAGGGAAGCTTGTTAATGTGGTCGCTAACTAAACGTCGTCGCTCAGCACTTAACGCCGTTGCAAGTGTTCTACTTGCAACTTCATTGGTGGCTTGTGGGTTTGAGTTAAGAGGTCAGAGCGATGGCGCTGAAACCCTGAGTCGCTACCCTGTTGTGCTCGTCAGCGCGGCACCCAGCAGTGAATTTTCAGGACAACTCAGGAATGCATTACAGCGGCAGGGAGCATCCTTGTCATCGACCACCGACGCAGGTCTTATTCTGTACGTTGATCTTGAGACGTTTGAGCAGCGCAGTCTCTCGCTTACCGCCAGAGCCCGCGCTGCAGAGATCGAACTCCAAGCAAGTGTCGTGTTCTCACTCAGGCTCAATGGAGAATGGCTCATCGAAGACGAAACCGTTACGGTGGTTGACCAAATGCTCAATGACCCGCTGAACGTGGTGGGTAAAACGGAAGAGTTACGACTACTCCAAGAAGAGCTTCGCACCGTCTTAGTCGCAGCGCTTACTCGACGATTGAATTACGCAATCGCAGCACACCATGCAAGTCAGACCTGAACAGCTCGAGCAACACCTCAAACAAGGTGTTGCCCCCTGCTACTTGGTCACGGGTGCCGAGCCACTGATTATTCAAGAATGTACCGACGCCATTAGAGCCGCCGCGCGCGCTGCGGGCTGCGTTGAGCGCGAACGTATCAATGCGGCTGATAAGGATGGCTGGCAGAGCTTAATTCACAGTGCGAGTTCGATGTCGCTTTTTGCAGACCGCAAGTTGATTGAAATACAAGTCGACAGTGGCAAGCCCGGCGCTGAGGGCAGTAAAGTTCTGCAGGAGTACTTGGCGCTGGGTAGCGACAACGTCCTACTGGTTGTTGCCGGTAAAATAGACAAGCAGTCGCAGCGCGCGAAGTGGTACACCGCGCTCGATAAAAACGGCTCAGTTGTGACCGTGTGGCCTATCAGCGCGCGCGAAATGCCCTCCTGGATCGAGCAGCGAATCAGGCGCCTGGGCTTGAGCTGTGATCGGGAGGCCGTGTCTCTGCTGGCGGAGCGAGTAGAGGGCAATGCGCTTGCTGCCGCCCAAGAAATAGAGAAGCTCACACTACTTGCCAGCGATAAGCACATCACCGCTGAGCAAGTCGCACAATCCGTGGGCGACAGCGCGCGATACAACGCATTCGTCATGGTCGATGCGGCGCTTTCAGGCGATGCCAAAGGTGCTCTGCGGGCACTCAGAGGCCTCAAAGCTGAAGGTAATGCTGTCCCTGCGATTCTATGGCCCGTATCGAAAGAATTAAGACTGCTGATTGATGCTGATTCCCTGGTTCGAAAGGGCGCAGCGCCCAGTACTGCACTAGACCGCCTGGGTGTCTGGAGGAGTCGGCTTAATTTAATGCAACAGGCGCTGGCGCGTCACGACCGCAAAAGCTTAGAAGAGTGCTTAAGTTTAAACTTTGCGGCAGACGGCAGTGCAAAGGGATTCATGCCGGGCGATTGTTGGGATTACCTCGAATCGCTTGTCGTCTCGATTGCCTCTGGCTCTGCAATAACCCGACGACGCAGATAGAGTCCACCAACAGCCAGCAGACCCACGGCTGATGCGACACTAAATGCAGGGACAAACCCAAACCATTCTGCGACTGCCCCGTTTGTCGCCGCACCCAGTGCCGGGGACGCCATCATCGTCATTGACCACAAGCTCATCACACGACCGTGATAGCGTTCATCCACAACCAATTGGGTCAACGTTTGACAGCCCGTTCCTGCCACCGTGGTGACGAAACTCAGACATCCGATCATCCCGGCAAGTAGGGTCAAAGATTCCAGCCATGCCAACGTGGCCAGTAACGTTACAGCACTGATTAACGCGATTAGAATGAGCGTATATAGCCAATCGACGTGAGCGCGCTGTCTGCTCATGAGCAACCCGCCCATAACAGCACCTACACCGGCTGCGGCGGTCAGCCATGCAAGCTCCGTCGGGCCGCCGATCAGTAGACGGCCAGATACCGCCGGCAGCAGTTCGATAAGACTGCGTCCCAGAAGGCCATTAATCACCGTAGAACTTAAAATCAAAAGAATGGCCGCGTTGTGGCGAACGTAATGAATACCCTCAATAAACTCTCGATTAATACTCTTTCTCGGTCGAGTCTCGCGCGTGCCGACCCCTCGTAAACTTGTCAAAATACTTCCGGCGACAGTAAATATAATGACGGAGCTCGCCCACGCCCAACCCACCCCTAATGTCGCAATGATTACAGCGCAAATGGCGGGCCCCACAATACGCGCAATGTTAAATGACATGGCCGTCAGTCCGACCGCACTGGGGAGGGCAGTACGAGGGACTAGAAGCGGGACCAACGCCAGTCGCATGGGACTGTGCATAGCCGACACCGAGCCCAATGCGAGAGCAAGGAGCAACAAGGTCATTGTATTGAACAACCCCAAAAATGTTGTTGCTGCTCCGACAACACCAATTGCCCCATGAATCAGCATCGATGCGATCAAAGCGTGACGAGGATTCGTACGATCAGACTGAACACCAAAGTAAGGTGAAAGGATGAGCGCGGGCGCCAACATGAGCGCACCAACCACACCCACCCAGAGCGCAGAAGCGGTAAGGTCCCATGCGCTCCAGCCAAGAATAAAGCGCAGCATCCAACTCCCAAGCCCAGAAAACCAACTCGCAGGGTAATAACGCCGGAATCGCGATTCACTCAGAGCAGAACTTCTAGCCTGTCGCTTTTCACGACACACGAATAACGCCTCTCTTGCTTTTCAATCACAATGCAACTACTGTTTATTTATACAGTATTTCTGCTGATGCCCTACTGCGAAGCACCAGCCCTATTTTTACGGAGCACATCATGAGCTACTCCATTGAACAGATCATTAACCGTCCCGACACTTGGCAAGGAACTGACAGTCACAGTCACTCACGTGTCATTCTAACCACTAAGTCTGCCAATACAGATTGGCATAATAGACAGAGCGTACCAACGGGTTTTGATTGCCTTAATGAGGAGCTGCAACTTGGCGGCTGGCCGACACACGGTGCGGTCGAAGTATTAAGTGACCACGACGGTGCTGAATGCATGGGACTGTTTTTACCCACCATGCAGCGACTTGCCAGTGAAAAGCGTTGGCAAGCGTTTATAAACGCACCGCACACCCCCTACGCACCGTTGTTACGTGCGCACAGTATTCCAACAGAGCAAATACTCATGGTCCATCCAAAGCATCGGGATGAAACCCTCTGGGCCACAGAGCAAGCCGTTCGCAGTACAACGTGCAGTGCCGTATTTGCCTGGTTAGGAAACACTCATTTTCGGTACGCGGAAATACGAAAGCTCCAATTAGCCGCGGCCAGTACCGACACCTTGCTGTTTCTCTTCAGGTCGAGCGATGCATTATCAGAGTCCACACCCGTATCACTGCGTTTGCATATCAATAACTACCGCGAAGTCAGCGTCGTCAAACAGCGTGGTGGAAAATGTGAAGTCGATATTCGCTTACCTGAAAACCCCAGCCTCGCACCTCACATTACTCAGCCTTACAGTAAAGCTGTTGCCACTAAAACAGGGGTCTTCTTAACGCCTGTCGCATAACTTCCCCAACACCCCGAGACTCGGCTCCCCTTTTCCCCCTCCGAGTTTCGGGGCTCCTTCTGCTCAAAACACACTCACACTAAATCCGCTGAACACCCTCGACTACGGTATGCTCTAGCCTCTAGGTGAGACTGCTGTAATGATTCTCGAATTACCCATCACTACTGATATTTTATACCTGCTCTTGATGACCAGTTTTGTCGCATCAATGCTGACTGCATCGGTCGGTATTGGGGGAGGCACACTTGTACTCGCCGTATTAGTCATCACCGTACCGATTACTGCCGTAGTACCACTGCACAGTGTCGTACAACTTGGATCAAATACCGGCAGGACTGTGATGATGCGTCCACACGTGTCGTCGACCTTATTTTGGCGTCTACTCGTTGGCGCAGTATTGGGTACGCTACTCGCCGCGCCCTTTTCGGCATTCTGGCTAAATGAAGTTCAACTCACTCTCTTACTCGCGGCATTCACACTGTTGGTAACCTGGCTTCCGCTCCCTGCAGTTAAAACGCAAAGCTTGAAAAATCATACTGTATTTGGAACAGGGATCAGTTTCATTGGTGTTTTTGTCAGTGCGACCGGACCTTTAGTCGCCGCCTACATGCGCCATCAAACATCAGGAAAACAAGAGTTAGTCGCCACCATGGCCGCCACCGTCTCAACCATGAACCTCTTCCGAGTTTTTTTATTTAGCGGTTTAGGATTTTTCTGGACCGAGTGGCTGATTCCACTCTTTCTCATGATTGCAGCAGGATTTGGCGGTACATTGATTGGCTTACAGCTACTGGGGCGACTGCCTGAACAGCTCTTTCAAGCCCTACTCAAGCTCCTACTCACCGTCCTTGCGCTGCTTATGATTGTCCGAGTGGTGTAGCGCGCCCCCTAAACTTTCGGCGTCCTGTACCGCACGTCCACACTGCAGCAGACGACCATCCTTAAAACCGGATGATGGAATAAAAAACGGTCAAATGTATCGAGAAACCGCTTGGGTCGTCTGACGATTTCAACGCTTGCTTGAACCGTGCTTGAACCTTATGGTCTAGCAATCCAATTACGGGAGCCCATTGTGTCTCAAGGACCTAATCAGATTGACGCTCAAGCTCATTTTGAGCAATCCACTGCGGACACATTGGATACCGCAAGACGCAAAGCGCGCGACAAAAGACATTCGAAGGGTTTCAGAACTGCTCGTGAAAACCTTGAAGACCTGATTGATCACGGTAGCTTCGTTGAGTACGGGCAACTGGCGGTTGCCGCGCAGCGCGATCGGCGTGATCCGGCGTCACTGCGCATTGATACAGCAGCAGATGGTGTCATTACAGGTACTGCGACGATCAATTCCGAGCTCCGTGGTTCAAGCCATTCAAACGTGGCTCTGGCCATTTACGATTACAGCGTGTTAGCTGGAACTCAGGGGTTTTTTCATCACCAAAAACTTGATCGTATTTTCGAGATCGCTGAACGCGACCGCCTGCCGTTTATTATGTACACGGAAGGTGGCGGTGGTCGGCCCGGTGATACCGACGTCAAAGTTAATATTGCGGGCCTTAACAGCACGTCATTCAGCCGCTGGGCGGGCTTAACCGGCAAAGTTCCGCGCATCACGGTAAACAATGGGTACTGTTTTGCAGGAAACGCCGCTCTCTTTGGCGCGGGTGACATTCGTATCGCCACAAAAAAATCATCCATAGGCATGGCGGGACCCGCCATGATCGAAGGCGGGGGTCTTGGTGTATTTCATCCCGACGAAATAGGCCCCGTAAACACCCTGTGCGGTGCCGGTGCCATCGACTTATTGGCAGAGGACGAAGCACACGCGACCGCATTAGCCAAATGGGTTCTGGGCTACGCACAAGGATCGATAGCGCCCACTCCAGCTGCAGACCAACAAATACTGCGAACGATCCTCCCAGATAATCGGCGTATGGCCTATGACGTCAGGCGGGTCATGGATGTGCTGTTTGACGCACAGTCTGTCGTCGAGCTTCGCCCTGTTTATGGTCGTGCCGTTGTCACCGCACTTGCACGAGTTGAAGGACACGCGGTCGCAGTCATCGCCAGTGACTGCCGCCACCTTGGGGGTGCTATCGATGTCGATGCGGCAAGAAAGGCAGGAGAGATGATGGAACTGGCGAAACGCTGGAAGCTCCCTATCGTGTCTCTTGTCGATACACCAGGGTTCATGGTGGGTCCAGAAAGTGAAGCGATGGGCGCGGCAAAAGTAATGCCTGAACTCTTTAACACTGCGGCCAGTGTGGACACCCCATGGGTCGGGATCTTTTTACGTCGAGGCTATGGACTGGGCGCCATGGCATTGGTGGGAGGGTCCTTTGAGTTTCCCACCATTACCGCCAGCTGGCCACAAGGTGAATTTGGCGGTATGGGGCTAGAAGGCGCGGTCAGACTGGGCTTCAAAAAAGAGCTCGCGGCATTGCCAGAAGGTGAAGCGCGCGACGCACTCTTCGAAAAATTGCTTGCCGAGATGTACGAAAAAGGTCGTGCAACAGAGGCTGCTGCCTACCTGGAAATCGACCTGGTAATTGATCCCTCGGAGAGCCGCGCGGTGATATTAAGAGGCATCAAAAAACGCTAATTGCACCATTATCGAATCATTGTACCCACAACAGCATCGAGTACTTGTGCACAGTAACGCCACTCATATACTGTATAAATAAACAGTATATGAGTAAACAGCCGTGCTCTGGCTTTGCCTACATTTCCCTAAATTACCGCTCGAAGCACTCACATCAAAGCCAAGCTTTGATGAGGACTGCTTACGTGTAGTGATCGAGGCAAACCGCGTGATTACCTGCGATGACGCGGTAGAGGCTCTGGGCGTAAAGCCAGGACTAAAGCAATCCACTGTCAGTGGTCTACTCAGCGGGCAACGCCTTCAGCTTCTCAGTCGGCAAGTTGAGCAAGAACAGCGCGCACTTAAACAGCTCACACAATGGACCTACTCTATTACCCCAACACTCACCCTGTGGCGAGATGATTGCTTACAACTTGAAGTTGGGCGATGCCTGCTCGTTCATGGCGGCCTAGAAAACCTGTTAAAGAAGATAACAGCCGAACTCGATCGTCGCGGGTTTACCGCCTCTGTGGGCATCGGCCCAAGTCAAGAAGCCGCTTGGTTATTCAGTCAGTCTGACCCTTCGCCAATGATGGAGATGCCCATTGAGGGTCTCTCGCTTGAGTCACGACTTTCCCCCATTCCACTGGCTCACATAACCGACTTCCCCAAGGACATTGCCGCACTTGCCAAAGCTGGAGTTCACACCTTTAAAGAACTACTTTCACTCACAAGCACGTCACTGAAGCGACGCTGTAGTCGAGAATTTACCCGGTGGGTTGACCAATTATTATGTCGAGTAGAGACGGCCATTGAAGACTTTTATCCAGAACCGGAATACAGCGATATTATCTGGCTAGGGTACGGCTCAAAAAACCATCAAGAACTTGCGCTACCCATGAAAACATTATTAAAAGGTTTTGCTGAGTTCGTCCGGAATACGCAACTTGAAACACAACACATTGCCTGGGCGTTTTTACCTGTTCAGGGCGTTCATACGCACCTTGATATTCACAGCAGTGAATGCCACAGCGACCTTAACCGCTGGCTGGAACAATCGTTACTGAAATTAGACCTATTGAGGTTTGACGACCTCATAGAAGGTGTTCAGCTGACCGCGTGTGAACTCAGTGCAGCACAACACAAAACGCAGGATTTGTTCCTCGAATCCAAGCACCAAGAACCGCTGTCACAACTGATCGATCGATTACGCAGCCGGTTAGGTTTCCAAGCCGTGACCCACGTCTATGAACGCTCAGAACACCTACCCGAACACTGCTCTTATACTGACCCTAATCAGTTCACCGCTCAGGTCAGTAATCCCTCGATTACTCAGCGCCCCTTCTGGCTACTCAACTCACCACAGCCTATTAGTCAGCGGGGTAATCAACTGTACTGGATGGATGCACTCGAGATCGTTAGAGGTCCTGAACGCCTGGAAGATTACTGGTGGAGCCAGCCTTCAAGTCGAGACTACTACGTCGCTACAACACGCACAGGACAGCCTGTTTGGATTTTTCAAGATCGCCACAGTCGGTGCTGGTTTTTACAAGGCATTTTTGACTAATTTGCCACAGCTCTTAACATTACAGCTCTATTTCATTAACCCTTTATTTAGGTTAATTACGGTTGACCCGCTAAACACTATAAAGCGATAGCTCGGCGTAAGGCGACGATAAGAATAAAAATGAACAAACTATTAATAGGCCTCTGCGCTTTAACCCCCCTTATACGTCAGGTGCGAGTACCAAAGTCGTCCAAAATTGCTTGCGTTCAGGTGAGGTGGTCCGGATTTTTATATCTTAGGTTATTGCTAGTCTGTCGACACCCAGATCAGCTTAGACGTATCAAATCCCAGTGCTTGGCTTTCATTAATAAAGCGCTGGCGTACTTCGGTACTGACATCAGGCTCTCGCGCTAATAACCAAAGATAATCGGTGTTGTATCCGGAAACAAACGCGTGGCTGTAATCGTCAGCGAGTTCAAACACCGCATATGTTCCATAAAACGGTCCAAAGAAGGACACTTTGAGGTGCGCAATATCGCTTGAACCCATCGGTTTGGCGACGCCCTCTGCCTGACGCCACTCGTCCTTTTCAGTATTGAATCCTTTATTCAGAACAGAAATCGATCCATCCTCATTCAAACCATACGTCGCAGTCACACGCTCAAGATTACGCTCAAAGCTATGGTCTAAACGCGCAATTTCATACCAGGTCCCTAAGTACTGCTCGGTATCAAACTGGCTCACCGGCTCGACGTTGTCAGGCAAGCCCGTACAGCTGACTAATAAGACAATACATAACATACCCACTCGCTTAAGCACGGCCTTTCACCTCGTTGAATGAATCTTCAGTACTGAGTATGACTGACAACTGACGGAATGTGGGCTTTATTGGAAAAAGGCTTATACTGTATAAAAACACAGTAGTTTTGACATGTCGTACGCTGAGCTCCACTGCCTAAGTAACTACAGCTTCCTTCGAGGTGCATCGCACCCAGCAGAGCTCGTAGAGCAAGCCGTACAGCTGGGATATTCAGCCCTTGCACTCACCGACGAGTGCTCTCTGGCAGGTGTTGTTAAGGCACATGTCACAGCGAAGGAATTAAATTTCAAACTCATCATCGGCAGTGAATTTACAGTCAGCGAAGGGTTAAAGATCGTCGCCCTAGCACCATCAAGGGCGGCATACGGTGAACTTTCCAGCTTGATCAGCCGATCACGTCGACGCAGTGCGAAGGGCCATTATATGACCCACCTTCGAGATGTTTATTTCCATCTAAAACGCTGTTTCATTATCTGGATACCAACGAATATTGAAAGCGAGTGCCACCATGCCAAAATACTTGCACGACGTTCACCGGGTCGATTCTGGATTGGTGTCAGTCAACTGCTGCGTCATGATGACTTAACCCGATTAGTCGACTTACAAAGACTAGCATCAGAAATGAGTGCCCCACTGCTCGCCTGTGGCAGCGTCGAAATGCACTCAGCACGCCGTAAAATGCTGCATGACGTCCTCACAGCAATACGTTACAACCGCACTGTCCAAGAGCTCGGTCAGCACCGCGTATGTAACGGTCAGCAGCACCTCAGACGTCTCGATAAACTGGCCCCACTGTACCCACAAGAACTGCTCGGAGAGACCTTAAGGCTGGCCCAACAGTGCCACTTTAACCTCGAGGAACTACGATACGAGTACCCTGAAGAAGTAGTACCCAACGGTCATTCTGCCAACAGTTACTTACGAAAATGCGTGTCAGAGGGTGCTCACCGGCGATGGCCCAAAGGTGTCCCACCGCGCATACAAGAACGCATCGAGCGAGAACTCAAACTCATCACAGAGCTCGATTATGAATACTATTTTCTCACTGTGTACGATGTCGTTAACTTTGCTCGACAGCGGCATATTTTGTGTCAAGGCCGCGGCTCAGCGGCAAACTCAGTGGTGTGTTACTGCTTACACATTACAGAAGTTTCTCCTGAACAAGTGTCACTGCTTTTTGAGCGATTTATCTCACGCGAGCGCGATGAACCTCCGGATATCGACGTCGATTTTGAACACGAACGACGCGAAGAGGTCATACAGTATATTTATGAGAAGTACTCTCGCCGTCGGGCTGCACTTGCGGCGACAGTCATCACTTACCGCTCCCGCAGTGCCGTAAGAGATGTCGGGAAAGCACTGGGAATGGACACCGTCTTTGTAGAAGAGTTAGCAAAATCTTTGGCGTGGTGGAATCGCGAGCGTGAGCTCACCGCAAAATTTGAAGCACAGGGCATCCCGTCCAGCAGTATTCAAGCCGAGCTCTTCTTAAACATGACACAGCAAATATTGGGCTTCCCACGACATCTGTCACAGCATGTGGGTGGGTTTGTTATCAGCCGCGGGCCTATTTCCAACCTTGTCCCTATTGAAAATGCCAGCATGCCCGACCGAACGGTTATTCAGTGGGATAAGGAAGACATCGAGTCACTCGGTCTGCTCAAAGTCGATATTTTAGCGCTTGGAATGCTTTCAGCCATCCGAAAAACACTGGCTCTCGTCCAACGACAGGTCCCCGCTATTCAGTCGATTCAGGACATTCCAAAGGACGATCAGGCCACCTTTAGAATGCTGCAGGCCGGCGACTCACTCGGTGTTTTTCAAATTGAGTCACGCGCGCAAATGTCGATGCTCCCCAGACTCAAGCCCACCTGCTTTTATGATTTAGTGATCGAAATTGCGATCGTCCGACCAGGGCCAATTCAAGGTGACATGGTCCACCCCTACCTGCGACGTAGAGCAGGCTTAGAGGCCATTACCTATCCCGATCCAGCAATACGATCCGTTTTAGAACGCACACTAGGTGTCCCGATCTTTCAGGAGCAAGTCATCCGACTCGCCATGGTTGCTGCCGGCTTCAGCGGTGGAGAGGCAGACTCCCTTAGGCGCGCCATTACTAACTGGGGCCGAAATAGCAAACTTCTGACATTCGAAAATAAGCTCAAAAGTGGCATGTTGCATCGGGGATACAGCGCAGACTTTGCCGATCAGCTTTTTAGTCAAATCAAAGGCTTTGGTGGCTACGGCTTCCCGGAGTCTCATTCGGCCAGCTTCGCGTTACTGGCCTATGTTTCGGCGTGGCTAAAATGCCATCATCCCGGCGCATTTTATGTAGGCTTACTGAACAGCCAACCCATGGGTTTTTATACGCCATCACAACTCATCCAAGATGCCGCTCGGCACGGCGTCAAGTCACTGTCCATCGACGTCAATCACAGCGACTGGAACCATCGATTGATCACCGCTGATGCAAGAACACAGGAAGTGATACAACTGGGATTAAGATTAGTCAAAGGACTCAGTAAATCAGGCGCTGACCAGATTATCGATGCGCGCACCAACGCCCTCTTTCAGTCGGTCGCAGACCTCAGACGACGCACCAACATAAATCAAAAAGATCTCGAAGCACTTTCGGCCGCCGATGCACTAGCGACACTTTCAGGGCACCGTCATAAGACCCACTGGGCCATTATGGCTCTCAAAGACGCTCGCCCATTATTAGTCGACGAGCACCGTCAGCAGGACAATGACATGGACGCCATTACAGCACCGTCCACAACCGAGAACGTTATTTTTGATTACCAAAGTACGGGGCTCACATTACGTGCACACCCACTCGCCCTTCTACGTCCACAGTCACCGTTTGATCAATGTCGTCGTCAATCCGACCTCATTGCCATGGGAAACCGGCGCTTTGTTCGAACAGCGGGTCTCGTGACGTGTCGACAGCGACCTGGGACCGCATCGGGCGTCGTTTTCCTGACCCTCGAGGATGAGACAGGCAATATCAACGTTATTGTCTGGCCCCGCGTTCAAGAACAGTTCAGAGCGGCTTTAATGACTGCCCAACTGCTGCTTATCAAAGGGACAGTCGAATCGAGAGACGGGGTCACTCATGTTATCGCAAGCGGTCTTTATGACCACAGTCATGCCCTCAGCGACCTGGCTGTTAAGTCTCGAGACTTCCATTAATGACGATGTCAGATGTCGCCACGTCGAGCAGGGACCGTAAACAGCTGGTCTTTGATTCCCGCATAGACCACCAAAATGACCGCGTCGGTGTCACCAATATTCGCACCGCCGTGCGGCTGATCAATGAGCTCAATAACCGCCTCGCCGGCTCGCGCAATGTGCGTCTTACCCGAGTCGGTCCGCACTTCAATAACACCCTGTAATACGACGCCTGCTGTCATGAACGGGTGCTCGTGTAACGGAAGCGCCATACCCACTGGGATCATGACTCGCGCCACAGTGACCTCAGGCTGGCCCTGTGGATATTCAGCTAATAGCGATCCACCCCAATCCTGGGTCGACTGCGCCAAGATAGTGGTCTCAATTGCTCGCTCAGACACACCGAGCTCTCCACTCATTACACGGGCAGCGAGCATCATCAACCCTATCGCGGCGCCTACACTGCAGCTCGAAAAATGCCTCATAAAAAAACGACTCCCAAAGGTTGTTGGGCTAAAAGCAACGGGCCCGATGCCTCAGCTCAACCGCAAAGACGGCACTGCACACGACACAGGCTTATTCTGAATCGGCGGAGACTAACGCCTTTAACTCACCCAATCCGTCTTGTGTAATGAAAAACTCAATCGGTTGGCAGCAGACCTGGCAGTCTTCAATGTAGTTTTCGCCGAGGTCTTCAGGATTGAGCAAGACACAAATAGACTCCCAACAATAGGGACAGTCTATCCACGACTCTTCAAGCCCTCTATTCATGTCAATCAGCTGGCTTGCTTGAACGACTCTGCCTCGGCATTTCGCTCAGTAAAGATGAGTGCGCCATCGGCCACTGCGCCGTCCCGAAACATCTTTTTGTCCTTCCGAAAGTTCTGTGGATTCACCCACGGCATCTGAGTCCCCTGCCTGGGAAGCTTCGGCATCATTCGCTGCATGTACCCCGCTGAAAAATCATGGATCCAAAAGCGTTTCTCCATGGTTTTTGCGAGCAAGTCGGGAATGCGAGGCGTCGCCTGGTCGTAACCGAACTCCTCCATGTGATTCAGCACGCGACACACCCACTCCGCCGTTAGATCAGCGCGCAGCGTCCACGATGCGTTGATGTATCCAAACGTTTGCACCATGTTCGGGATGTTTGAACACATCACACCTTTATAGGTCCACTCATCCGCGAAATTCACGGGCTTACTGTCGACAGCAAACTCAGCGCCGCCCAAATTGAGCAGCTCGATTCCCGTCGCAGAAACGATAACGTCGGCCTCAATGCGCTCGCCGGAGCCCGTGACTAATCCCGTCGCATCAATGTGCGAGACCGTGTCCGTCACCACCTCGGCCTTTCCGGTGCGCAATGCGGTGAACAAATCGTCATCCGGCACCAAGCACAACCGCTGATCCCACGGATTGTAGGTCGGAGTGAAATGCTTTTTGACATCGACCACATCCCCTACCGCTTTCTCGACCTCTCCCAACAGATTTTCGGCGACACGATCAGGGTTCGTGCGTGTTTGGTTGTAGATCAATTGTTGCCACAACGTATTTTTAAAGCGCACGAGACTGTATGCCCATTTCGCCGGCAATACGTATCGTAAGAAGTTCGCAAATACATCAACGGAGGGTCTAGAGACAACATATGTGGGCGACCGCTGCACCATGGTGACCTTCTCGGCCTTCAGTGCCATATTGGGTACCAAGGTCATGGCAGTGGCACCAGAACCGATAACCACCACTTTCTTTCCAGCGTAGTCGAGATCGTCCGGCCAGAATTGAGGGTGGATCCACTGTCCTTGGAAACTCTCGCGGCCGTCAAAGTCAGGTTGATGCCCCGCGTCGTAGTTGTAATACCCGGCACACATCAATAAAAAATTACAGCTGAAATACCGTGTCTCCTCACTGGTCTCAACGGTCAACAACCACGTGGCCGACTCAGAAGACCAAGCCGCATCGATCAGTTTGTGACCAAACTGCGTCTTTTCACGAATCCCATACTCATCAGCCGTCTCGTTGACGTAGTCCCAAATAGCAGGCCCATCGGCAATCGCTTTCTTCGCGCGCCATGGCTTAAAGTTATAGCCCAGCGTGTGCATGTCAGAGTCGGAGCGAATACCTGGGTATTTAAAGAGATCCCAAGTCCCGCCAATGGCGTCGCGACGCTCTATGAGCATGTAATTGCGGCCCGGACACTTTGTCTGCAGATGCACCGCCGCGCCGATACCAGAGAGCCCAGCACCAACGATCATTACATCGGTATGGAGCGCAGAATTCGGAGTGTTATTGCTCATCGTCATTACCTATTTTTCGGTGCCAAAACACGCAGCGTCAGTCGCCCAGTATGGAGCGACCTTTCTCAGCAGCAATACGCAACCGCAGCGCATTGAGCTTTATAAAGCCCTCTGCATCACCTTGATCATATTTCCCAGCATCATCTTCAAACGTCGCAATAGCGTCGTCAAACAGTGAATCCCTTGAGCGCCGCCCGGTGACCGTCACGTTCCCCTTGTACAGTCGAATTCGTACGTCACCATTAACGACGCGCTGTGTTTCATCAATGGCCGTCTGGAGCATGACCCGTTCGGGCGCCCACCAGTACCCGTTATAAATCATTTTCGCATAACGTGGCATGAGCTCGTCCTTGAGGTGTGCCACTTCGCGGTCGAGTGTCAGTGACTCAATAGCCCGATGCGCCCGAAGCAAGATAGTCCCCCCCGGCGTTTCGTAGCAGCCTCGCGACTTCATACCGACATAACGATTTTCAACAATATCTAAGCGCCCCACACCGTGTTCGCCACCCATCCGGTTGAGCGTTGCCAGCACCGTTGCAGGCGACAGGCGTACACCATCGATTGCAACAACATCGCCGCACTCGAACGTCAGCGTCAGTTCAAGCCCCGCATCAGGGGCAGCCTCAGGGGATACCGACCATCGCCACATCGCCTCCTCGGGTGGGCACCAAGGGTCCTCCAGGACATCGCCCTCGTAGGAGATATGTAACAGATTGGCGTCCATGGAATAAGGAGACTTCTTTTTCGCATTTGAGAAGTCGACAGGGATCGAGCGCTCTGCGCAGTAGGTCATTAGTGACTCACGAGAGCTCAGGTCCCACTCCCGCCAGGGTGCAATCACTTGAATGCCGGGTTTCAATGCATATGCCCCAAGCTCAAATCGAATCTGATCGTTGCCTTTGCCCGTCGCGCCGTGGGAAATCGCATCGGCCCCCGTCTCATTCGCAATTTCAACCAATCGCTTTGCAATAAGCGGGCGTGCTATCGAGGTACCCAGTAAGTACTCGCCCTCGTAAATGGTATTGGCCCGGAACATAGGGAAGACGTAATCGGCAACGAACTCCTCACGCAGGTCATCAATATATATTTCCTTAACGCCAAGCGCCTCGGCTTTCGCACGTGCCGGTTCTACCTCTTCACCCTGACCTATATCGGCGGTGAAGGTGACCACCTCACAGGCGTAAGTGTCTTGTAGCCATCTGACAATAACCGACGTATCCAGACCGCCCGAATACGCGAGGACAACCTTGTTCACACTGCTCATTTACCGCTCCTATAGTTAGGCGATGAAGTTTACGCGCGGCAAGCCCCGTTGGACAGCCGATCACTGCTAAACTACGGCCCTCAAGGCGCAAAGAGTTAGAAAATGTCTCGAATAACCATCACAAAGCCCGATGATTGGCACATTCATTTACGCGACGGCGATATGCTGGAGCGAACAGTCAACGATGTTGCCGCCTGGGCTAATCGTGCCGTGATCATGCCCAATCTGAGTCCGCCCGTCCTCACAGTGGCTGATGCCACGGCGTACCACAGCCGAATTCTATCGGCGCTCAGCGAGGCGCCTGACTTTGAGCCGCTCATGACGCTGTACTTGACCGACGCCACCACCCCGCAGGATATTCGCGAGGCAGCGGCGTCTCCCTTGGTCTGCGGTGTTAAGCTTTACCCCGCAGGCGCAACCACCAACTCTGCATCGGGCGTGACCGGCCTTGAGTCGCTCAAACCCACCTTGGCCGCCATGCAAGAATACGATGTCCCGTTACTCATCCACGGTGAAGTGACGGATCCAGAGGTCGATATCTTCGATCGAGAAGCCAAGTTCATTGAGCGCACGCTCGGCCCACTGACCGACGAATTTTCAGAATTACGGGTTATTTTGGAGCACATCACAACACAAGACTCGGTCGCATTTATCAGTGAGGCGAGAGAAGGCGTCGCCGCCACCATCACGCCACAGCACCTACTCTTTGACCGCAACGATATGCTCGTCGGAGGTATACGCCCCCACCTTTTTTGTTTGCCGGTACTCAAGCGTAGAAGCCATAAAGAATCTCTGCGCGCCGCAGCGACCTCAGGTAATCCCCGATTTTTTATAGGCACTGATTCCGCACCGCACACGGTTGAGACAAAAGAATCGGCCTGTGGTTGTGCCGGCTGCTACAGTGCGCACGCCGCAATCCCTTTGTATGCAGAGGTGTTTGAAGAAGAAGGGTGCTTGGATCGACTCGAGGGATTTACCAGCCACTTCGGCGCAGATTTTTACCGCAGACCCAGAAACACCGACACGGTGGATCTGATAAAGGATACCACCCGCGCACCCGACAGCTTGACCTTTGGCGCCAGCACCGTCACCCCTCTGAGAGCGGGCGAGTTACTGCAGTGGCGATTGGAACCATCCCGATGAGTGATCACATGGAAAAGTTGATGAAAAATCGGTTTCGCGGATTCCTTCCGGTCGTGGTCGACTTAGAAACGGGCGGTTTTAATTCTAATACCGATGCGATCCTTGAGATTGCAGCCACATTTTTTGACATCGATCCCGACGGTCGCCTCACGGTTGGCCAAACGCTTGCACGCAATGTAGACCCTTTTGAAGGCGCGAATCTTGAGCCTGCGGCGCTTGAATTCACTGGGATAGACCCCGAAAACCCCCTAAGGGAGGCCGTTCCCGAAGAAATTGCCTTGGGCGATATCTTTGCTGAAGTTCGGCGCGCCGTTAGGGACATGGGCTGCAACCGCGCTATTTTAGTGGGCCACAACGCACACTTTGATGCAGGCTTTCTCAACGCAGCCGCCGATCGCTGTGAAATAAAGCGAAATCCCTTTCATCCGTTTTCGCACTTTGACACGTCAACATTGGCAGGACTTGCCTATGGGCACACGGTTTTAGCGAAAGCCTGCAAGCGGGCCGGCATCGAATTTAGCAACAGCGAAGCCCATTCCGCGGACTACGATGCGCATAAAACGGCTGAGTTGTTTGCCGGAATCGTTAATCGTTGGCAGGATCTTGGTGGCTGGACCTGGCCCCAGATAGATCAGACCGGGTCGGAATAGATCACCCCGACATTTCGCTCAACAATACATCAAGCTGATCGATGTACCGTGTAATGTCGGTCAACCCAAGCAGTTCATACTTCACCGAATTCTCAATGGGAAGCAACTGCGTTAATACATGACAGACCTCCCAGGCATTTTCCGTGTCGAGAGACAATCCAAGCCGCTTGACTTCAGGGTGACGCTGCAAGCCAGCCAGTACATCGATCATTGAAACGCCCTCCTGTGGAACTACGACAGGTTCGGGCCACGGTTCAACGTCAACGCGGGCCCGATTCAAACCCGAGGATTCTCGCCAGACATCGTCAACATGGAATCGCTGCCCCCCCTCGATCGTAATTCCCAGCAGACCGTTGGGTAACTGATCCCAATCGACGATATTTGCCAGCGTACCGTAGTCGCCTAGGTCTAAGTTGGTCACCGACGCCTCCGCAACCTCCGAGCCCCGTCTGATCCAAATCACCCCGAACGGTGAACCCTCGCGCATACACGCGGAAATCATATCAATGTAACGGCGCTCAAAGATTTGCAGGGGTAAACGCCCTCTTGGCAAGAGCACCGTACCTAGGGGAAAAAGTGGAATATCAGTCACGGGACTCTCCTTCAGGGTCACTCAGCAACTCAAGGTCGGCCAATAACAGTAGCGCTTCTTCACGCGAACTCCCGCAAAACGCAGGTTCAGCCTGAAATTGGCTGCAACATCCAGGCCGACGCGGATCATCAAATAGTGCGCACAAACCCTGCGCACCGAGGTGCACACAGCGTTCGCCTTTACGTTTACCGTTCGGCATACCCAAAAACGGCGTGTGAATAGCGGGCACAATACAGCAGGCACCACACCCCGCCCTACATTCCACTAAGCCGCTCCGGGACCCAAGGGCTTAAAAGTGATAATGAGTTTAGGCAGGAGCAAAAGAGCGCCCATAACCGCGGCCAACATTGCCATGACGGTGAGTACGCCAAAATAGATACTGGGGGTGAAGTTTGACAAGGTCAGCATTGAAAACCCGACTACTACGGTCAATGTCGTGTAGTACATGGCTCGGCCGATACTTGCATGACTTCGGTACATCGCATCGCGATAATTCTGATCGACCGCAAATTCCTTTCTAAATCGATGAATATAGTGAATACAGTTATCAACGCCCATACCCACAACGATCGCGGCAATAGTAATCGTCATAATATCCAGAGGGATGCCTGCCAGACCCATCACCCCCAAGACCAGCCCGGCTGCCAATATATTGGGAGCAAGTCCCAGCAAAGCGAGTGAGACCGATCTAAACAGCGCCAAAAACATCACACCAATGGCAATAAACACCGCGCCCAACGTCAGGATTTGCGACGCGTACAGACTCTGCAGCACATTATTGTAAAGAACGAGAAGCCCCGTGAACTTGACGCGCGTTTCATCAAGTCCGGTCTCAGCGAGTATTTCTGCGTAGAGCGACTCCAGGTACTGTGCCCGCCGCAGTGTTTTACTCGTCTCCATAGCCCTGACCGTAAGGCGCGCCTGCTGCTCCACAGGGTCGTAATAAGGTGCGATCAGTACATCAGCGACCTCGTCAGGAAGGCTTCGCTCAACCAACGCCAGCTCAACACTGCCCAGCTTGTCAGCATAAAGTCGGTCCATCACGGAAAAGCCGGTCGACAGCGACAGCACCTTACCGGACTCGAGTCGCGCATCGACGATGGCGTGAATCTGATCGATGAGGTTACGTCCCTCAAGCGTAAACCAGTAGCCAATTTCAGCCGACGCTTCGTCAGCAAAAGAAACATCTTCGCCGAATGGGTCGTCGCTCCAAAACTCATCATCTTCAATCGCTTCAGCGACCTCGCCACCAAGACTTGGGTCGCTAAAAGAGGCTCCCTCATCGAATATCTCCCCGGGCGGATACAAAATAATATCCAACGGTATCGTGCCGCCAAGACGGGAATCGAGTAACTCCATACCTTGGTAAATCTCGGTCGTATCTTTGAAATAGTCGATAAAACGATTCTCGACCTGCAAGCGTGAAAGCCCCAGCACAATCAGAAGCACAAGCACTGCCGCGACAGCAAACACCAAGCCGCCAAACTTCTCGACAATAACCGCGAAAGTCCGGGTCGTACTCGCTTCATCGCTTGCACCGGTCGCACGCAGCTCCGGCAACAGCGCCATCAGTGCAGGTACGAGGGTAAAACTCACGATAAACGCCACGACGATACCGGCCGTCATCATCCACCCAAAATCGATCACCGGTTTAATTCCCGCCACAACCAACGACGTAAATGCCACCATGGTGGTAACCGCCGTGTAAAAGCAGGGCACAAACATCAACTGAGCCGCTTTAACAGCGCGATCGGCACGCGGCAGGTCCGGTTCTTTGAGTTCAAGTTCTCGGTACCGGACAACAAGGTGAATAGCCAATGCCAGCGATACGACCAGGAGGACCGCAACAAAATTTGACGAAATGATGGTCATTCGCCAATCCGTCAACCCAAGCACACCCAGCATCATTAATGCCGACAGCGTGCACCCGGATATGGGAATTACAACCCAGCGATAATCCCTGAAAATCAGCGCCAGCATACCCACCATGACGCCAATAATCGCCAAACCGAAGGTCACGAGATCGTCTTCGACAAAGTCCAGCATATCTGCCGCGATCATTGGCACACCGCCAACGAAAATACGACTTTGCCCTCGGTAGACCTCGGCGACGGCCCGAACGCTGGCGACAAGCTCCGCCCGCTCGGCGTTAACGGTTCGCGTCGCTGCGTCGTAGTCCCTCTCCACCTCGACTAAACGGTCTTGAATCTCAACACCGCCGCCCTCAGCGACTTGCTGCCTGAGCTCACCTCTCAAATCACCCAGTCGATCCACGTCTTGATTGGGTTCGATCGTGACCTGTACCGCCGTGAGATCACCCGCCTCACTGACCACCAAATTTCGATAGAGTTGGCTGGTTGTGAATTCTTCCAGCGCCATTTCTCGGTCAACCGTTGGATCACGAAGACTGGCAATCGCGTCAAGGTCCGACAGATCTGTCAGGGAAATCGGTGGGCTTTCGAGCAACGGCACATCCAGCGCGGAGGTGACAGTCCGAACGCCCTTTACCCGCTCAAGGTCAGTGACCATATTGGCAAGACCCGACAGCGATTCATCGCTCAACAGTGGCGAATCCGGCTCCCAGGTGAGGATTAAAAATTCATAACTCTCGTAGCGATCAGTCGCCTCTTTGAAAAAAGCAAGATCCGGATCACCCTGCAGCAGTAACGAGTCAGAGGACGCATCCAAACGCACCTTGTCCAATTGCGACGCCGCAAGACCCCCAAGCACTGCGGTAACGACAATGATTAACCCAAAATACTGGGAAATCGCTCGTTGATAAAATGATGACATTACAGCTCCGTCGGTAGGCCCTTAACTAGGCCAACGATTGTAACAACTGCCGGTGTAAACCGGAGAAGCTTCCATTACTCATAATCACAATATGGTCCCCCGACTTGACGTGCTGAACCAGCGCGTCATGGAGATCCGATACGTGGTGAAAAACATGGTGTTTTTCTGTCTCTATCGACCCCTCTAACACAGACCAGTCAAGTCCTGGAGGCTCGAACCAAAATACCTCGTCAGCGTCTGAGGTCGCTGGAATCAATGTCGATTTATGGATCCCGTACTTCATCGTATTGGACCTGACTTCAACAACGGCGATGACGCGGGCAGAACCCACCGTTTGTCGCACGCCGCAGAGTGTGGCGTCAATAGCAGTCGGGTGATGCGCGAAATCATCATAAACAAAGGCGCCACCGGGGGTGCCTATTAGCTCAAGCCGACGCTTGACTCCTCCAAATATTGAAAGTGCAGCGCACGCATCTGTAATGGTAACGCCCATATCGGTAGCGGCTGCGACCGCAGCAACCGCGTTTTCCGCATTGTGACGCCCGATCAAATTCCACGAAACGGAACCTCGCTCACCGCCGGGCGACTGAATCTCAAGCTCACGATGACTGGCGCTTTGAGCCGAAAATTGCCACACCGCATCGGCTGAGCCACCCAAGCGCTCTACGGGCGTCCAACAACCGCGCTTCAACACCTCATCAATAGCCTGTCCCGATCCACACAGAACTTTCCCTCGCGCAGGCACGCAACGAATAAGGTGATGAAACTGCGTTTGAATCGCCCTTAAGTCATCAAAAATATCCGCGTGATCAAACTCCAAATTATTGATAACCAGCGTCTTTGGCTTGTAATGAACAAACTTCGATCGTTTATCAAAAAACGCAGAATCATACTCGTCGGCTTCAACAACAAAGGGGCCAGAGCCGAGTCTGGCCGACCCGTCGAATCCGAAAGGCACCCCACCGATCAAGAACCCAGGGTCACGCCCTGAGCACTCGAGTATCCAGGTCAGCATGGACGACGTCGATGTCTTACCGTGCGTCCCCGCAACGGCCGCGACCCACCGGCCCTCTAACAGGTTTTCGCCGAGCCATTGAGGCCCAGAGATATAGGGGATTTGTTGATCAAGAACGTGCTCCACCGAGGGGTTTCCGCGCGAAAGCGCATTCCCAATAACCACTAAGTCAGGTGCTGGACACAAGTGCGCGGGCTCGTAGCCTTCATGAATACGAATGTCGGCTTGCTCAAGCATCGTACTCATCGGAGGATAGATATTTGAGTCGGAGCCTTCGACTTCATAGCCCAACTCACGGGCAAGTAACGCAACTCCGCCCATGAAGGTTCCGCAAATACCGAGTATGTGAACTCGCTTCAACATCAACCGCTCCAAAATAGGAGTACAAGCGTATCATGATCAGAGAGATCTTAAGCCAGTGATGTAAGGAGATGAACGTGCCTGCAGATCCAGTCCCTAATGCGTTTTATGCACAGTCCGGCGGCGTTACCGCCGTGATCAACGCGAGCGCCTTGGCCGTCATCGAGACTGCACAAAACCATCCCGACAAGATAGGTAAAGTCTATGCTGGGAAAAACGGAATTCTCGGGGCGCTGCGCGAAGAACTTATCGACGTCTCGCGTGAAACGCCGGAAAAAATTAAAGGTCTCCTAACCACACCCTCAGGTGCCTTTGGGTCCTGTCGCTACAAGTTAAAGGGCATCGAAGAGAATCGCGCCGAATACGAGCGTCTTATCGAAGTCTTCAAAGCTCATAACATTCGGTATTTTTTTTACAATGGCGGTGGCGATTCGGCTGACACCTGCCAAAAGGTGTCCGAAATCGCCGCAAAAATGGGGTTCCCGCTGCAGGCGATTCATGTTCCTAAAACAATCGACAACGATCTCCCGTTTACCGATAACTGTCCAGGCTTTGGTTCGGTGGCCAAATACGTTGCACTCTCGACGCAAGAGGCAGCGCTCGATATCGCCAGTATGTGCGCAACCTCAACAAAGGTCTTTATTCTCGAAGTCATGGGCAGACACGCGGGCTGGATTGCGGGAGCTGCTGGTTTGGCGGCTCGATCTGAAGCGGAAGCGCCCCACATCATTTTGTTCCCAGAAATAGCCTTTGACGAAACACGGTTTCTCGCCAAAGTAGAGCAGACTGTCGCGAAATTTGGATTTTGTGTCATTGTTGCGTCTGAGGGCACACAGACTGCTGACGGACAACTGCTCGCCGGCTCAAAATCCAGAGATGCATTTGGCCACGTGCAGCTTGGAGGCCTTGCTCCAAAGCTGGCCAATCTGATCAAGCAAGCCCACGGCTACAAATACCACTGGGCGGTCGCCGACTACCTACAGCGCGCAGCAAGACACATCGCCAGTCAAACCGACTTGGATCAAGCCTATGCGCTGGGCAAAGCCGCGGTGGAAATGGCGGCTGCGGGCGAAAACGCAGTGATGCCCACCCTTGTTAGAGTCAGCGATGCCCCCTACGAGTGGACTATTGGTCGGGCGCCACTTAATGAGGTGGCTAACCAAGAGAAATTAATGCCCAAAAGTTTTTTTACAGCGGATGGCTTCGGCATTACCGACGAAGCGCGACGCTACTTTGCGCCGCTGATCATTGGCGAAGCTTACCCACCTTATCGCAACGGACTGCCAGACTATGTGACGCTTGAGAACCATTTGTTAACGCAAAAGCTACCGACCGACAACCGCTGGTAGATCACACTACGACACGACATATTGGTCAAAAATAGATTCCAAGCGATCGACAACCAATTCAAAACACTGAGGTCGGAGATCCGGCGTTTGCATCCAGAGTTCAATCAAAGCCTCCGGTGTCACCCACTTGCTGAGCAAACTTGCTTGCGGCAAGTAGCTTAAGTGCCAGGGCTCGACAGCAACACCGCCGCGGTCGTGATCGTAAGGACGTGAGAATCCTTCGGCACTGTCAGTCTCAATTTGACGGTCGATCCAAGCAGTCAGAGCAGCAAAACAGCCTTCCTCGCCATATTCACTGGGCACCAACCTTAACGCCTGGCCATTAGGCAGCAAGCTGGAGTCATAGACATCGATGTCAGTACCCCAATGATGTCGTGATGTACCTGGTAGTGCAGAGAATCGGAGGATGCGCGTCAACCACTCCTCGTCCGTGTAATCTGAGCGCCTCAACGGTCGGTCCTGATCGTCGAGTACGGGTCTTTGGGCTGCCCATTTAGCGTCAAAGATCGCAAGCTGCGCACGATACGATCGAAAGCCGGAGGCCGCACACAATGCAAATCCTGACTCGCAGGCCTTCTTTTGCAATGCCATAAAGTGCCGCGCTGTGTCTTCCTGCAGTGTCACACCCTTGTCGAGTTCGACCATGGGCTGCTCTGAGAGCCCAAAAGCCAAAGCCTTGTAATCCGCGTTCTGCATACCCACCTTTACGAGCAATCACCGACGAGAGAAAATATGTCTTGTTAGCAGACTCAAAAGCCGCTAGCAAACCGCCCCTAATTCTGATAGCTTCCCGTGCCCAATCGCGCAGGTCAACTGCAATTCAATTAGCATGCGTTTCAATGGAAACTTAAATGGCAGCGAAGAAAACAACAAACCCCGACGTTCAGGCCGCGCCGAAAGCGAAGGCTACACCTAAGACGAAGGCTGCGCCAAAAGCAAAGGCTGCGCCAAAAGCAAAGGCTGCGCCCAAGGCTGAGCCTAAGAGCAACGCCACACCCAAGGCCAAAGCCGCCCCCAAGGCAAAGGCTGCGCCCAAGGCCAAAGCCAAAGCCAAAGGCACTTCAAAACCAAAAGGGGCTTCAACGGTTGCGAGAGCCGCGGGTAAAACCCAGGATCTTGATAAGTTTACGCCCTACAAGCCCGCACGTGGCGAGCGTTACATGAACGATGAGCAACGTGTGCACTTCCGGGAATTATTGCTCACGTGGCGCTCAGACTTAGTCAACGAAGTCACAAAGACAGTCGGGCACATGAAGGACGAGGCCGCTAATTTTCCAGACCCCGCTGATCGGGCAACCCAAGAAGAAGAGTTCAGCCTCGAGCTCAGAGCCCGTGATCGCGAGCGCAAGCTGATTAAGAAGATTGATGGAACACTTGAGCGGATTTCCATCGATGACTACGGGTATTGCGATGCCTGCGGTATCGAGATCGGCATTCAACGGCTGGAGGCTCGTCCCACAGCAACGCTCTGTATTGACTGCAAGACGCTCGCAGAAATCAAGGAACGCCAGGAGCTAGGCTAAGTTCCTCGCGCGCACTCAGCCTTGATGTATCGAGGACGTTTTGCTCCATCACCCACTGGCCCTCTGCACAGTGGCTCTCTTGTTGCTGCCGTGGCTAGTTTTTTAGATGCGCGCGCTAATGATGGGGATTGGTGGCTGCGGATCGATGACATAGACCCTCCTCGCCAAGATACCAACAGTTTCATATCAATCCCCGAGTGCCTACGGATTCATGGTCTCCACTGGGACAATGACATCCTTCTGCAAAGCAAGCGTCAGGAAGTGTACGAAGCCTATCTTGATCAGCTGACGGGCGAGGGGCTGCTCTTTACCTGCGTGTGCACACGTTTGACGCTCGGGAAACTGGGGCAATGCGAGACCGATTGCGCATCACGAACGCACAGTGCGGGAAGCCTAAGATTTAAGGTGCCCAGCGACGCCCCGCAGTCCATCGACGACTTAATACTGGGTCAACAAACGGCCTCGGAACTACCGAATAATTTTGTCGTCAAGCGCAAAGATGGCGCTATCTCCTATCAACTCGCGACCGCCGTGGATGATTTGGATGAAGGCTACACCCATATAATTCGAGGCGCTGACCTCCTGGAATCGAGCTTTCGACAAAAGGCCATACAGCAGGTACTCAAAAGACCGTCCCCCCAGTACGGCCATGTCCCGGTGTTGACTGATTCCGAGGGCTACAAGCTCAGTAAACAAAGCGGCGCTCAGGGGATTGATGTTCGCAGGCCTGTCCAAAATCTCAGGGATGCGCTGTCATTTCTCAGACAGCCCACACCTCCTGAGCCCGTCGAGCACATTGCCGACGTCTTGAAGTTCGCTCAAGAGCACTGGGATACCTCCGCACTGTCTACCGTGAGTTGTAACTTTTTACCCCGATAAGTGTTACCGAGGTGACACACATTAAAGAGATCGTGTTAGCCTCATCGACAGTTTTTTGGAGCAAAGAGTTTTAATGCTGACTGTTCTATTACTCGATGACGATCCCATAAGTGCAACGCACACAGCCGATGATTTGACGGCCGAAGGCTTTAAAATTATCAAAGCGTCGCCCTTTTCCGCACTGGGAGCCATTAAAAGTGCGGAAAAAGTTGACGTTGTCCTTCTTGACCCAGGTCGAAACGAAGCGGGCGTTAAGCAGCTGATAAACGACCTGCATCCGCTCCCCGTTTTTATCCATGCGCAACATGCCTCGCTGCGCTCGGCTGTGGACCTGATGAAGTTAGGTGCCCGAGACTATTGGCCCAAGCCCGCACCACTTAGAGACTTGCTACGGGCGATAAAACGCGTCGCAGGGCCCACTACCGAAACATCAGCGGCAAGTGCCCCGGCAGTGGATGCCTTTGTCGGCCGGTCGTCTGGCATGCGCTCACTGATGAACATGGCGAATAAAGCCGCCAAGGCGCGGTCGACCGTTTTGATCATTGGGGAGACGGGCACTGGAAAGGAACTCGTCGCGCAACACATCCATCAAGCCAGCCAGAGAACCCATAAGCCGCTGATCTCGATCAACTGCGCGGCGATTCCTGAGACGTTAATCGAGTCCGAACTTTTTGGGTATGAGAAAGGCGCGTTTACCGGCGCAAACGCACAGCGCTTGGGCCTTATTGAGGCGGCCGATGGCGGCACGCTTTTCTTAGATGAGATCGGTGAGTTACCGGCGTCCGCGCAAGCACGTCTGCTTCGCTTTATCCAAGAAGGCGAAATAAGGCGTATTGGCTCCGTTGAGAGTGCCAGCGTCGATGTGCGACTGATTTGTGCAACGCACCGAAATTTGATGGAGCTTGAAAATACAGATGTGTTTCGCCGAGACCTCTTTCACCGCATAAACGTATTGCGCCTCGAGTTGCCGCCACTTCGAGAGCGCGGTGACGACATTGAGGGACTCACGAAGTTTCTCATTAAAAGAGTGTCCACCAAGCTGCAGTTAGACGCGAAGCCGTTGAGTCCAGACGCCAAGAAAGCGCTCTCTAGCTACCCGTGGCCAGGTAATGTAAGAGAGCTCGAGCACACGATCGAGCGCGCACTCGTCTTGGCGGACGGCGAGTCATTAGAGCCTCACGATTTAAATCTTCCTGATAAACCAGCCAAACCCAAAGGCACTGCAAGTCCCTTCGCCAGTGTATCTGCGGTCATCGAGCCAGAGCCCACAGCGAACAGCGACGCCGATTCAGGCGAACTCTCACTGGAAGACTACTTTCAGCGATTCGTCCTTGAAAATCAGGACGCGATGAATGAAACAGAGATCGCTCAAAAGCTAGGCATCAGCAGGAAATGTCTCTGGGAGCGCCGCCAGCGTTTTGATCTTCCTCGCACGCGAAAGAAAGGCGGCGCCTAGATTTTCTAGTGGTCCCATTGGTAACAGACTCGGTTTATTTCCGTAACACTTCTGTAACAAACAAGGCGATAAACGCACCCTGAAAAATCATAAGCGCCTGATATCATTAACTAATACTCTCGTGGCACAACAAATGCAGTAATTGTGACAGAGCTAAAATAATAATAAGCGGCCGAATAAAAATAATATGTGTAACTACGGACCTGGGCGGGGAAGGCAACTTCCCCCAGTTTCTTTGTTCCCTACCTATTACAGCTGATAAGATCGGGACTCACGTTTTCGAGCTTCCTATTTTGCAGAAATTTGATTCAAGCAAGCTGATAGACCACTCCGCGTTGTCGCGAGGCGCCGTCGCTGTCGTTGCGCGTCTGTGTGATCACGAACACAGTGCATACATCGTGGGAGGGGCAGTCCGGGATTTACTCCTAGGGCAGCGCCCTAAAGACTTTGACGTCGCAACCGATGCGACTCCCGAGCAGGTTGTTGCGCTGTTCAAAGGCGCACGGATTATTGGTCGTCGATTCCAGATCGTACATGTCCGAATGGGCCGTGAAATTATTGAAGTCACCACGTTTAGAGGCCACCACGCTGGAGACTCATCAACACTGTCTAAGAAGTCGCAGAACGGCCTCCTCCTGAGGGATAACGTCTACGGGACATTAGACCAAGACGCGGCGCGGCGCGACCTGACGATCAACGCGATGTACTTAGACCCAACGAATAAAATTATTCTCGACGATCTCGGCGGTCTTGAGGACGTTAAGCGGCGAATCGTCCGGATTATTGGGGACCCCGCAACGCGTTACCGAGAGGACCCAGTAAGAATGCTACGGGTCGTTCGTTTTGCCGCAAAACTTAAATTCTCGATCGACTCTGACTCTCTCAGCGCAATCTCAGCGTGTCAGCACCTGCTTAATGACATACCCGCTGCTCGCCTGTTTGATGAGACTCTTAAATTATTTATGGCTGGGTATGCAGCACCGACGTTTGAACACCTCGTGTCCCATAATTTACTCAGCCCGCTTTTTCCTGACGCACTGAACTCACTGACTGATGAGTCCGCCCAACCACTCATCGTAAAAGCCATGAGCAATACAGACGCGCGGATTGCACGCGGCAAGCCAGTAACACCTGCCTTTTTACTTGGGGCCTTGCTATGGCCCGCCGTTCACTGTCGAAGCGACGAGATCGCACGCTCAGGGAATCATGAAGGCGCTCCAATTCAAGCGGCTGGTCAACAAATATTGATGAATACTGTCCAACACGTTGCTATACCCAAGCGCTTTTCTATTCCTATGAAGGAAATTTGGGACTTGCAGCCGCGCCTTGAAAAATGTGCAGCAAAGCGGGTTACATCGATCATCTCACTGAGGCGGTTTCGCGCCGCCTTTGACCTTTTGTTACTGCGTGCCGAGCAAGAGCCAACGCTTGGGCAAGCCGTCACATTTTGGGAAGAGCAACAGCAACTGTTCCCAGACCTCGTAGGCAGTCAGCCCGCAACCGAAATTCCGACGCGCAAGCGCCGCACCAGGCGGCGAAAAAATACGCCATGACACTTGCGGTCATTGGACTAGGGTCCAATATTGACGATCCGCCGCAACGACTGCAGGAGGCCAGTCATCGCCTGTACATGCTGCCCGGCCTTTCCAATCATCGGGTCTCACGCGTGTATTCGTCGCCACCCATGGGGCCCCAAGATCAGCCACCTTTTTTTAACGCCGTGCTAACCGCTGACTGCAGCAACGAGGCGGGTGAGTTGCTCTTAAGTCTAAAGGCGATCGAACAATCCATGGGCCGGGTTCAGAAGCGACGTTGGGGCGAGCGGTGCATTGATCTAGACATCATCCAATTTGGCGAACTCGAGCTCGACACCACAAACCTCGTTATCCCCCACTCCGGTCTTTGTGAGCGCCTGTTTGTCATTCAGCCCATGATCGATCTGCTCGGACCGAATCATAAGGTGCCCGGATTGAGGGATCTTGGTACCCTTCGACGAAGGCTTTCGGATCATTCGCTCACAACGTGCGAAGCGTTCCAGTTGCATCTTTAGGCTATGGCATTAGTGGGTGGACAGTGACAGAAAAGACCGTTCCAAGCGTTGACCTTCGCAACCGAGCGCCTCAGCCCTACATTGCGATCGAGGGGCCCATAGGTGTTGGAAAGACTACGCTTGCAAAAAGGTTAGCCGATTTATTCAACTACCAGCTGCTCTTAGAAGACGCGCATGAAAATCCATTTCTCAGTAAGTTCTATGAGAATCAAAGACAAAATGCGTTGGCGACACAGCTCTTCTTTTTGTTTCAGCGTGTCCAGAAAATGGATGACCTGAAACAGCAAGACATGTTCAAGCCACTGCGTATTGCCGATTTCTTGATTGACAAGGACCCTTTGTTTGCTCGTGTCAATTTAGACAATGACGAGTACGAGCTCTATAGCAAGGTATACGATCAAATGACGGTCGATGCGCCGACACCCGACTTAGTCATCTACTTACAAGCATCGGTCGATCGACTGCTTGAGCGGATTGACCGACGTGGCGTTGCAGCGGAGCGATCCATTAGCCGCCATTACCTCGAATCGTTAAATGAGGTATACAGCGAATTCTTTCTCTACTACGATGCGGCGCCTCTATTGATTGTCAATGCCAATCAAATTGATTTGATTAATAGGAATGAAGATTTCGTGCAGCTGGTGGACTATGCTCTGGACATAAAAGCAGGTCGACACTATTTCAACCCAACACTGATCGACTAACGTAGATAAAACAAGCACCAAGGAGCTCATCACTCGATGCCTGACCGAATAACAACGAGCAAACTCGAAGCCATGAAGACCGCTGGTGAGAAGTTTGTAATGGTCACTGCCTACGATGCAACATTTGCGCGACTCGTCAGTGACGCAGGCGCTGAATGCATCTTAGTGGGTGATTCGTTAGGAATGGTTTTACAAGGTCATGATACAACGGTGCCTGTATCGCTCGACGCAATGGTGTATCACACCGAATCTGTTGCGCGAGCGCGTCCAACGTCCATGATTGTCTCTGATCTGCCGTTTATGACCTATTCATCACCGGACGTCGCACTAACTGCCAGCATGGAGCTGATGCAAAAAGGCGCACAAATGGTGAAACTTGAGGGTGGAACCTGGCTCAGTGAGACGATTCACCAGCTCGTTCAGCGTGGCATCCCCGTTTGCGCACACCTCGGCTTAACGCCGCAGTCTGTAAACGTTTTTGGTGGTTATCGCGTGATGGGGCGCACACCCAAAGAAGCGAAGTCTATTCTAGCGGATGCTGTGGAAATTCAAGATGCCGGAGCAAGCATTTTGTTGCTTGAGTGTGTGCCTGAGAAACTGGCCGCCGACATCTCCTCCAAGTTAGATATTCCCGTGATTGGTATTGGCGCGGGTGCCGGTACCGACGCACAAGTGCTGGTACTTCACGACCTTTTAGGTCTCACCGAAAAACCAGCCCGGTTTGTTGAGAACTTCATGACCGGCGCAGATTCGATTCAAGATGCTTTAGCGGCCTTCGTAAAAGCCGTTAAAGACGGTAGCTACCCGCAAGAGCAACACACCTACCAGTAGTATGGAGATCCTCCGAACGATAGATGACATGCGAAGTTGGCGCGCTCGTCTGAGTCAGGACATCCGAGTAGGGTTTGCACCCACAATGGGTAACCTTCATGCGGGACACGTCTCACTAATCCACACCGCCAAGGCACACACCGACGTCACCGTCGCCTCTATCTTTGTGAATCCGATGCAATTTGGTCCGGATGAAGATCTAGAAAGTTACCCAAGGACACTTGAGGTGGACCTGGCGAAGTTACAAGAGGCCGGAGCCACTGCCGTGTTTATTCCACGAGCAGAAGATATCTATCCCGAAGGGATTGATCAGCACACGTCAGTCGACGTTCCCGACCTTACAAACGTGCTCTGTGGTGCTCAACGGCCTGGTCATTTCCGCGGTGTCACCACCGTGGTCAGCAAACTACTGGGCGTCGTGAGACCGCACATTGCATTCTTTGGGGCCAAAGACCTGCAACAAGTCCTGGTCATTAAAAAAATGGTTCGCGACCTACTCATAAACGTGGAGATCGTGACCGTGCCTACCCTGCGCGATCCCGACGGTCTCGCAATGAGCTCTCGCAATGGCTACCTCACACCAGAAGAGCGAGCTCTGGCGCCCAACTTCGCAGCCGCCTTAACCGCTTGCGCCCTCACGCTTCAAAACACGCCCTCCGATGCCTCAGAAACAATCGACATTGCCAAAAAGGCGCTTGAGGACAACGGATTTGTGATTGACTACCTAGAAACCCGCCGCACCAGCGATTTATCGCTGAGTCCCGAGCCCAACGATGAAATTGCGATCTTTGGCGCCGTCTATTTGGGAACAACGCGGCTCATTGATAACCGCGTGATACCAATCTAAAGGCCAGACCTTAGTCTCCCAAGCGAGCGACTCAACTAAGACGCCACATCACAGGGGTCGTGTAGAAAGTCCAGCAGTTCATCGACCGATGAGGGGGGTGGCGATGTTAGGCGACTCACCGAAAAAGCGACGGTAAAGTTCACTAGCGCACCCACAACACCAAAGGCATTGGGTTCGATACCAAAAAACCAATTCGGCGACATCGCGCCAAGGAACCCTGTGTCAGGAATAAACATGATGCCCTTGTGCTGAAAGACGTAAAGCAAGGTCACTGAGATACCTGCAAGCATGCCAGCGACCGCGCCCTCCCGATTGACCCGGCGCGCGAAGATTCCCATTAACAACGCGGGGAAAAGCGATGAAGCAGCCAGCCCAAATGCAAGCGCGACCGTCCCAGCTGCGAATCCGGGCGGATTTAGTCCTAAATAACCTGCACCTAAAACCGCAACCGCCATTGCAATCCGAGAGGCTCTTAGCTCTGCCTTATCTGAAATTGACGGCATATACGTGCTTTTAAGTAGGTCATGCGAAATCGCACTAGAAATAGCCAATAATAGTCCCGCCGCCGTGGAAAGCGCCGCTGCCAATCCTCCGGCGGCGACTAAGGCGATAACCCAATTAGGAAGGTTGGCGATCTCTGGATTAGCCAAAACCAGTATGTCGTTATCCAGTTTCGTGAGCTCATTGGTTTTTGGATCTGACGTATATTCAATTCGACCATCACCGTTCAAGTCCTCGACCTTGAGGAGACCCGTTTGTTCCCAGTTTTCAAACCACTCGGGCTTGTCTTCAATGAAAAGTGCTTGTCCATCGGATTGCTGCATTGTGTCGACGATATTGAGTCGTGCCATTGCGGCAAGGGCAGGTGCTGTCGTGTAAAGCACCGCAATAAATACAAGCGCCCACCCGGCGGAGCGACGCGCCGCCGCAACGCTTGGCACCGTAAAGAAGCGAATAATGACGTGGGGCAAACCGGCTGTACCAATCATTAGGGACGCGGTAAATGCCACCATATTCAACGTGCTACCACGCAGCGTTGTCGTGTATTCCTGAAACCCCAGATCGAGCAATATCAAGTCGAGTTTGTCGAGCAGGTAAACATCCGTCCCAGTTAAGGTTGAACCCAGACCCAGTTGGGGCAAGGGATTACCCGTTAGTTGCAAACTGATAAAGATGGCTGGAATGGTATAGGCGGTAATGAGCACGCAATACTGCGCGATCTGCGTGTACGTTATTCCTTTCATCCCGCCCAGTACGGCATAGAAAAAAACAATAAACATGCCGATACCTAAGCCCGTTTCATAATCCGTTTCTAAGAAGCGCGAAAAGGCGACACCCACTCCTTTCATCTGACCGATCACGTAGGTTACTGAGCAAAGCACCAAGCATATGACTGCAACCACACGCGCCGTATCCGAGTAATAGCGCTCTCCTATAAAGTCGGGAACCGTGTACTTGCCATACTTTCGCAAGTAGGGCGCGATAAGTAAGGCCAGTAATACGTACCCCCCCGTCCACCCCATGAGAAATACAGACCCGCCATAGCCGTTGTAGGACAGCGCGATCAAACCGGCCATAGAGATAAAGGAAGCGGCCGACATCCAATCTGCGGCGGTCGCCATACCATTCGCTATCGGGTGTACACCGCCGTCAGCAACGTAAAAATCTTTGGTAGAGGAGGCGCGCGTTGCGATCGCAATACCGATGTAAACGGCAAAGGTCGAACCCACAACGAGATACGTCAGGAGCGTTAAACTCATTGCTCTGCCTCCTCTTGGTACTCGCGCTCAAAACGAGTCATGGCTGCGGCGAAGTAGAAGATCAGCGCGATAAAAACAAAAATCGACCCCTGCTGCGCGAACCAAAATCCAAGCTTGTAACCACCCAACCTAATTTCATTAAGAGGCTCCACCAAAAGAATGCCAAATCCAAAGCTCACAACAAACCAGACGATGAGAAGCCGAAACATCAGCGACCTCACCCGTGCATAAAATTGAGCCCTTTTTATTTTATTATTTTGCTGGTCAGCCATTGACTGGATATCTCCCTTTATAGCGACGCTTGTTATTCCACTGCCGCACGACATACGGCATTATTAAGATAGCATTGCGCCTTTACGTCACTCGCGCGCAGTGATCAAAACACAAGGATCCAGTGCATGTCTAACGAAGCGATTTATCCCGTACCGCCAAACTTTGCGGACGCGCACATTAGTCCCGATGACTATCAAAAAATGTACCGACAGTCTCTGGACGATCCTGAGTCGTTTTGGAGTGGGCAAGCTCACGAATTTTTATCGTGGGACGCCCCGTGGCACACCACTTGCGAGAGTGATCTGTCAAAAGGGCAGGCGCGGTGGTTTGATGGCGGGCAGCTGAATGCGTCAGTGAACTGCATTGATCGGCACTTGCCGGCGCGCGCGGAGCAGACCGCCATTTTGTGGGAAGGAGACGACCCCTGTGACAGCCAGCACATCACCTACCAAGTGCTGAAAGATGAAGTGTGCCGTCTTGCAAACGTCATGCACGATCGGGGTGTGACCGCAGGAGATCGCGTCTGCATCTATATGCCCATGGTCCCTGAAGCCGCCTATGCGATGCTCGCCTGCACACGGATTGGCGCGATACACTCGGTAGTCTTTGGCGGCTTTTCACCCGAGGCGCTCAAAGATCGGATTAACGACTCCGGTTGCCGGATGGTCATTACGGCTGATGAAGGCGTGCGCGGCGGGAAGACAGTGCCACTAAAGGCCAATGTTGATCAGGCACTCACAGCCTGCCCCACCGTAGACACCGTGATTGTCTTGCAGCGCACGAATTCAGATATTCACTGGGAGACCGAACGAGATATTGCCTACAGCGCGGCCACCCGAGCGGCAAGTACTGACTTCACGCCTGTCTCAATGAGCAGTGAAGCACCACTCTTCATTCTCTATACATCAGGATCCACGGGGAAACCAAAAGGTGTGTTGCACACCACCGGCGGTTACTTACTGCAGGCGGCCAGCACATTTAAACACGTGTTTGATTACCGAGAGGGCGAGGTATTTTGGTGCACCGCTGATGTCGGATGGGTGACGGGACATTCCTATATTGTCTACGGACCGCTGTGTAACGGCGCAACAACCCTCATGTTTGAGGGCGTCCCCACCTACCCTGATGGCGGGCGCTGCTGGGAAATTGTCGACAAACACAAGGTCAACACATTCTTCACTGCGCCAACGGCCATTCGCGCCTTACACGCACTCGGCGACGAGTTTGTCACCAAGCATTCGAGAAAGAGCTTGCGAATCATCGGCTCAGTGGGTGAGCCTATCAACCCTGAGGCCTGGGAGTGGTATCACCGGGTCGTTGGCGACGGTCGCTGTCCCATTGTCGACAGTTGGTGGCAGACCGAGACAGGTGCAATGATGATCACACCCATGCCGTCTGCACACGCGATGAAACCGGGGTATGCGAGCTTCCCCTACTTTGGTGTTGAGCCTGCCTTGCTCGATGAGCAAGGCCAGGAAATTCACGGCGAAGGGGCGGGCTATCTGGTCATTAAACGCTCGTGGCCTGGTCAAATTCGAACGGTTTACGGCGATCACCAGCGGTTAATCGACACGTACTTTTCAACGTATGCAGGCTACTACTTCACCGGCGACGGGGCACTGCGGGATGCTGATGGCTACTTACGAATTACCGGCCGTGTCGATGATGTCCTGAATATATCGGGGCATCGAATGGGTACCGCCGAAATCGAGAGCGCCCTTGTACAGCACAA
>ENA-ORDA01000460-ORDA01000460.1-marine-metagenome-genome-assembly--contig:-NODE-460-length-41089-cov-5.379084_pt1 | contig 41089 bp, 18 predicted proteins | sample MGYA00237778_ERZ508506 | MGnify/ENA primary metagenome ERZ508506 (study PRJEB26177, sample SAMN06267891) | marine metagenome | isolation source: Monterey Bay, California, USA | place: Pacific...
CTCGCGCACTACAATGCCGGAATTTTTCCTGTGTCCGAGTCGCCTTTGACGATCACGCCAACGGAATCTGGTTACGATCTGACATGGGCAAGCCGGAGCGGGGTATCTTACAACGTGCGGAGCAGTCCTGATCTAAGCGGGGAAATTTCTACCTGGACCCTCGTGCAGGGTGATATTGAGGCGACTCAGGATTTCAACACCTTCCCGGTCACGCCAACGGAATCAAAGCTTTTTTACGTGGTTGAGGAGTATCTGCCCGGCGATCTAACCATCGAATTCTTTGATGATATTGACGGTTGGATTTGGATTAGAAACGACGGGGCGGCATTTGGCAGCCAGGCTTTGACTGCAGTCGCTGATCCCGACGGGGAGCGGGATGGAACCGTCGTTAAGTTTGACTACGACAATAGTGGTCCTGACGGAAGTGATTTTGCCTTCGCGCTTGACGGTGGTCCGATCGATCTCAGTGAGTATGACGAGATGGTCTTGTGGAAGAAATGCGCGGGCGACAACACCCTGGAGACCAAGCTCTATTTGCACATCAATGACACCAATAACGATGAATCGGCACGGGTTGAAATCAGGAATAGTGATCTCAGACTTTCAACCCAATCGGAGGAGCCAGGCGAGTGGCTGAAGTGGACGATTGACCTGCACACTGATTTGGATTTCTCCAAATCGGAAGGTCGTGCTTCCAGCCTGACTGACCTCACCGACTTCAGCAGCTTCTTTCTCGGATGTTGGTCGAGCGGCGGTGGTACTGGTACGATTTATTTCGATGACCTTCAATTGATCAAACGCCCATAACTGAGGGGATACAATTTGCTACTGAGGTGCTAAGAAACGAGCGAGCCTGGATTACCGGGTTGTCAGGTTACGGCCACCCCGTCGTTTGATCGGGCATGGCACGGATGGGGAATTTTTCTGCAAGGATATCACGATGAAACACAAAGTCATTTTCTGTCTTACCAGCGGGCTCTGTCTCGCTGCGATGACGCAAGCTGCTACGACCAGCTATCGGACCGCGGTGTTGGCGGACAGCCCCATTGTTTACTACGAGTTCGACGAGACGAGCGGCACCACGGCAGCCAATTCTTCTACGACGGGAGCAAGCTACACCGGCACTTTTAATACGGCGGGAGGATCGGTCACGGTTGGCCAGGCGAGCTTTGCCCAAGGTGGGACGGCTTATGATTTTGGCGGCGGGTTCGTAGGCGCGGCGTCCGCCGTGACCAGCTCGCTGGACGAATGGACGGTGGAAGCTTGGGTGAACTACGACGCCGCGAAAACAGGTGCGTCCAATTTCCTCTCCAACGACCAGGGTGGCTGGAACGATGACGTGCTGATCGGCATCGGAGCGGAGAACAACAACATCCCCGCCGGGACGGTCGGCTTGGTTCATCAAGGCAACCCTGGGACGGTTCGGGAGACGGTCAGTCAGGCCATTGATGCCGGTCAGTGGTATCACGTCGTGATGACCGGAAGCGAGAGTGCCGGTGAATTCAGGCTCTATCTCAACGGAGTGCAGGTTGCCATCAACAACAGCTTGAGCAACGGGGCAATCTTCAACGGAGCAGGGGGCTTCGGTGGCGCTCCTCATCTCACGGTCGGCGCGGCGCGGCCCAATAGTGGGGATGCAGGCTACCGCCCTTACGATGGATTTTTGGACGAAGTTGCCGTTTACGACTCGGTGTTGGATGCTGCCACCATCGGCAATCACTTCAACGTCGGTTCCTCCACCGCGGGCACTCCGCCCGTGGTCGTCGCGCTGAATCCTGCCGATGGCTCGGACGAGGTGGCGCCCTCGTCGAATCTGGAGGCGACCTTCAACGAGTCACTGGTCCTCACCGATCAAGGCGCGGTCACTCTCAGAAACCTGACGCTCGGTTCGGGATCGGACGTCCTCATCAACCTTCCGAATTCTCAGGTCTCCGTCTCCGGATCCACCCTGATCATCAATCCCTCTACCGCCCTTGCGCTGGACACAAATTACGCGGTGCAAGTCAGCGGCGATGCTCTGGAGGATGTTTCTGGAGACGCTTTCGTCGGCATCCTCAACGATAACGATTGGAATTTTACGGTGTCTTTGCCTGAGACCGAGTTTGGCCTCATCGTCAGCACCTATGCGCCGGAGGCAGGCGGACTGCAGCTCAAGTGGCCGACTCACATTGCCTTTGGACCGGGCACCGGGGAAGTGATCACCGACCTGAAAAATAACCGCTTCGTTTACCGTGACAGTCCCGATGCTGCTTGGCAGGCATCGCCCGTTTCTGTCAGTGGGCAGCACTCACTGGTCTTCAATCCGACAGATGGACTCTACTATGCCAACGATACCGGAAATAACCGTGTCATCGCGTTCAGTGATCTCTCAAGCGGCACGATCGCAGCCCAAACCCGCACCATCGCCGGTGTAACTCTGGATCGCCCGCACGACATCCTACGCGATCCTGCCACAGGTTGGATTTATGCTTTGAACCCCAACTCCGGACACGTGTTCCGTTTCACCGCGATCGGCGTGAATGAGAGTGCGGTCCAAGCTCCCACTGGCGGTTATGCCCGTGCTATCAGTTTGGTGAACGGTAAGATTTATGTCATCGGATCAGCCAAGGGACGGATCGTGGAAATTGTCGATTGGGACACCCCGACCTTCAAAATTTACGATAGCCATGATCCCAGCGGAGGCAGTGGACCCGCAGGATCCTGGACGAGGACCGGACTGGTAATTAACGATGCCGATTACTTTGATGGCCACTGGTATGCCAGCAGTTATTTCACCTCGTCCTACGCCCGCGGAACCGACTTCGACGAGAACAAGTTCATTCGCTTCAAAACGCTGGATGATCTTGTTGCGGGCAATTGGACGGATCTCAACAGCTTGGTTCCCAGCGGAATGACTCCCTATTTTCTCACCTCACACGGTGGCAGTCTGTATCTTGCGATTTTCAATCACGAATCGGCCGGAAACGGCGATGCCATTCTCCGTTTCAAAACGGTTTCCGATGACTTCAATTCATGGATTTCGGATCCATCCTTCGGTCTCGATCCCGCCGAGCGGGGCTTTGCCCTCGATCCGGACGGTGACGACCTCGCCAATGGAATTGAGGCTTGGCTGGGAACTCATCCGGTAGAGTTTAATGCGGGACTCGCGGACCTTGTCTTCGACGGCACCACCGCCACCTTCGAGCATCCGCAGAATGATGACCCGCCCAGCGACCTGACCGGTTTCTACGAATGGTCGCCGAACCTGAGTGACTGGTATGCCAGCGGCAGCGGCCCGGCGGGTGGGCCGACGGTGAGCTTTGTCCCGAACACGGAGGGAACGACGACTACGGTGACCGCGACGGCGAGTGAAGTGATGGTCAAACTTTTCCTGAGGGTGAGAGTAATGCAGCTCCCCTGAGAAACTTTCTACAGGTAATCCAAAAAAGACGGCGGCTTCCTTCGGGAGGTCGCCGCTTTCTTCCTACCATTCAGAATGAAGATACGCATGAACGTGGCAATAATGATGAAGAAAAAGAGCTGGCCCGACCATTTTCATCAGGGCAATAATTTCAAGGCCATCGTCCTTCGTGACTATCCGGTGAAGAAATCGTCGACTGAGTCATAACCACAGAACCAAGAAGGAAAACATCATGAAAAACATCTTTTGTGTCCTAAATTTCTGGGCGATCAGCCTTGGCTTTTTAAGCCCATTGATTGCGCAGGATTCCTCTCCGTCGAAAGCGGTGCCCGGTGGTCTCAGCAGCAAGAAGGGGAGCGGGAAGATCTTCCCGCCCAATTCCCAGTTCCTGCAGGTGGCGGGGCACGACGCGTATTTGGCCCTGCCCGAGGGAGTGGACGCGGGGCAGAAGACGCCGTGGCTCTGGTATTGTCCTTCCGACTACAAGCTGCCTGGGAAGCTCGAGCAGTGGATGATGAAGCAGTGCCTGGACAATGGCATCGCGGTCGCTGGAATCGATGTGAAGGGGGATTTTGGAACGCCGGCCGGTCGCAAGATTTTCACCGCGTTTCACAAGGAACTTACCGAGAAGCATGGCTTGACCAGGAAGGTTTGCATGCTGGCGCGAAGCTACGGTGGCACGCAGATGTACAACTGGGCCGCTGAACATCCCGAATCGGTGGCCTGCCTCGCGGGGATCTATCCGGTTTGTAATCTAGCGAGTTACCCGGGGATGAAATCCGCGGCGGGCAAGTATGGGATGTCGGAAGAGGAATTCGCGAAGGAACTCAAACAGCACAACCCGATCGACCGCCTTGCTCCGCTGGCCAAGGCGAAGGTGCCGATTTATCATAACACCGGGGACGTCGACACGCTGGTGCCGCCGAAGGACAACTCCTTCCTCGTGGAGGAGCGCTACAAGTCTATGGGCGGGCCGATGACGGTGACGATCTTTGAGGGCCAGGGCCACAATTACTGGACCGGCTTCTTTGAGGATCAGGCCATGGCCGACTTCATCATCAAGCACGCCAAGAAGACTGCCTCAGCACTTGTCGAGCAGCCCCCTGTAAGCACCCGTTCGTTTGGGTCAATGCAGAAGAGCTTAGAGCCGAGCAAGGTGCTCACATATAAGACGGTCGGACCGCGGAAGCTGAACCTCCACCTCTTCCATCCCGAAGGCTTCCAGGCCAGCGACCAGCGACCGGCATACGTGGTTTTCCATGGCGGCGGCTGGCGTAGCGGCAGCCCCCGTCGCTTCTACCCCTACGCCGCCAGTTTGGTGCCGGACGGCTTTGTCGGGATCAGCGCGGAATACAGGTTGACTGGCCGCGCTACCACGGTCTTTGACTGTGTCAAAGACGGCCGAGCGGCGATACGCTATATTCGGCGCCATGCCAAAGACCTGGGAATCGACCCGGAACAGATCACAGTCGGCGGCGGTTCAGCCGGTGGGCATGTGGCGCTGGGAACGGCGCTTTTCGATACCGTCGAGCACGCCGATGAAGACCTGGGAGTTTCCTGCAAGCCCAATGCCCTGGTTCTTCTTTTCTCTGTCCTCGACACCTCACCCGAAGGATACGGTAACAAGGTGATTGGCGCCGAATGGAGAACGATCTCCCCACTGCACCAGATCCGTCCCAAGATGCCGCCCACGCTGATCTTCCACGGCGACAAGGACAGTGTCGCTCCCTATCCTACGATCATGGCGTTCTATAAGAAAATGCGTGACAGCAAGAACGTCTGCGAGCTGGTGCTTGAGCGCGGAGGTGTGCATGGGCATATCAACAACGATATGAAGTTGTTCGACGACGCAGCCAATCGAACTAAAGCGTTTCTCTCGAAACAACAGTTAGGTCCGTCGAGACCTCAAAAAGGAACACAGGCGGATTCGATTCCCAAGGTTTTGATCATTGGAGATTCGATCTCCGGTGGTTACAGCAAATCCCTGATCAAGCTCCTGGAGGGTAAGGCGGAGGTGACCAAGCTGGGTGCGGTGGCGGGATACCGGATCCAGAAGGAAACGTTTTGGCATTCACGTGGGGAGGCGAAGTATCTGGATTTTGGCAGTGCCAAGGCATGCATTGTGGATTTCGAACGTTTCGGGAAGCATTTGGAAGACACCCCTTATGATGTGATCCATTTCAACTTCGGTCTGAACGACATCTTTCGCGGTCGGAACGGAGCGTGGCACAACCCGGTCGATCAATACGCCAAGGATCTGGCCAAGATCGTGACCTTGCTGAAGGCTAATGGAGCCAAGGTCATCTGGGCCAACATCACCCCGATCCCGGCCAATGCTCCTCATAATCCCGAGGGCGACGAACTCATCTACAATGCCGCGGCCGCCAAGGTGATGAAGAAGCACGGAATCCCGATCAACAACCTGCACAGCGTAGTGACGAAGTGGGAGGGATACGCTGAATGGAAGGGAGGAAATGATGTGCATTTCTCTGGAGCGATTTACTCAAAACTGGCTGAGCAGATCTCAGAGAAAATTCTGGCGGAACTTGAAGTCTCAACAGAGAAATAACATTTAAAAATATACCGCAAAAATGAAAATAAGTTTACTGAAAAATCGTTACTATTTAATCGGGTTTGTGCGCTCGCACTTCCAATTGGGATTCCGGATGCTGCTGCCGAGAAAATCGCCAACGGTGCGGACTTATATTTTAGACTCACCCCTTAAGGTGTCGTAAATCAGCGAAGCTATTCTGTGAATAAGGGTCTGCTTAATACACAATCCATTGAAAATTCTGCGTATTTGCGTAGACCGAGCCGAATAGCGCCTAGACCGCCCGTCCATCCCGAATATGAGATTTAAGAAACATCGGCCTCACTTTGTTCCCCTAGCGTTGATCGCTGGGATTTTAATGCTACTTGCCGGTATCCTGATTGCAGAAAATAAGCCCGATGCCGCTGTGCCGAAATCAGCCGGGAAAGAGATCCAGCAAGGAAAAGCTGGCTTCGAGTCTCACATCAAACCCTTTTTCAAGGCAAATTGCGTTAAGTGCCACGGCCCGGATAAGAGCAAAGGTGAAATTACGGTGCACAGTCTGGCTGGCGATCTCGCTGCCGGGCAGGAACTTGAACGTTGGGAGCACATACTCGATGCACTTGCGCACGAGGACATGCCACCCGAGGAAGAGGATCAACCCAGTGCGGCCGATCGCGCTGCCGTGGTCAAGTGGATCGAATCCGGTCTGCGCGATTATGTGAAAAAGCAGAGCAAAGTCGCGACCGCGACAACAACGCGTCGGCTGACGAACTTCGAGTATCAAAACACGATGCGTGATTTGTTAGGTTTCGAATTGGAGTTGGCCAAGGATCTGCCTGTCGATCCGGATAAGCCTTACCATTTTAATAACACGGCAAAATTCATGATGATCGGGCCGGATCAGCTGGTTCGCTATAAGGAGGCCGCGATCAAAGCGATGAACAGTGCGATCGTAGATCCGGGGAAGCCGGAAGTTCATCGAACGAACCCGAAGTGGGAGCATGGCAAGGCGGGTAAGGGCGGGCTGACGAAAGCGGAGATCGGTGTTTACCACGGGCCAGGAGTTGGCAGTAAAACAACAGGCGTGAAGAGCTGGCCGAAAACCGGGGAGTTCAGAATCCGCGTGAAAGCCTCTGGGAATTTCCCCCGGGGATCGGATTTTAAGGAAGTGCCGCTCCGCCTGGTCATGGGCACAAGCCTTCGTCATGACTCGGGATCGGGCGTTTATCACGAGGTGGGAACCATCCATCTGACAAACACGCCTGACAAGCCTGAGGTCTTTGAGCTGCGCGGGCGTATTGAGAATATTCCCGTTCAGCCAGCCCAGGCACATCGGAATAAAGTCACCCCGCCGAGCATCACCATCACGGCGCAGAATATTTTCGACAACGGTGAACTTAATGACCACCGCAAGAGCGGCTTCGATTCGTCATGGAGTGTGGAAGCTCCCCGCGTGGTTCTTGAGTCGCTTGAATTCGAGGCTCCCGTGACCGACGTCTGGCCGCCGGAGCACCATACGCGTATCCTTTTTGATTCTCCACTGCGTGAAACGAAGCCAGCCGAATACGCCTACGAAGTGATCAGGAAGTTCATGACCAGAGCCTTCCGCCGACCCGTTGTAAGGGATGAAGTGGATCATTACTTTTTGATTTATAAAATCTACGATAAGGAATTCGAGACGCTGGAGCAGGCCATGCGCGAGACGTTGGCGATGGTGTTGATTTCTCCTCAGTTCCTCTACCACACCGTGATCGATAACGCCGCGGCGACGAAGCAGTATGAACTCGCCTCGCGCCTTTCTTATTTCCTCTGGGGGAGTATGCCTGACGAGGAGCTCTTTGATCTCGCGGCCTCGGGCAAACTGAATGACCCCGCAGTGATCGAGGCTCAGACACGTCGACTCCTCGCAGATGAACGGGCGGCGGGATTTGTCAAAAATTTCACCACGCAATGGCTGAGCATCACCAAGATGAAAACGGTGAACATCAATCGTGATCTTTTCCCGCGATTTCTCTACACCGTTCATCTCGGTGAGCGGCGTGGGCAGGAGCAGCTTTTCCGCCCGACCATCCGTGACTACATGCTGGAGGAGACGGTTGGGTTTGTTGGCGAGTTGATTCGAAAAAATGCGAGCGTCATGAGCATCATCGATTCGGACTTTGCCTACCTCAACGAGCCACTTGCGGTGCATTACGGAGTGGATGGCGTGAAGGGGCTGAAGTTCCGCGCTGTTCCCATCAAGCCCGAAAATCGTCTCGGCGGGCTTCCAACACATGGTTCTGTATTGATCGGAAACTCGACTGGTTCGGCACCTCATCCAATCTATCGTGCAGTGTGGCTGCGTGAGGCAATTTTGGGAGATGAGGTGAAGCCGCCGCCTGCTGATGTGCCGGCTCTATCTGACTCGGCAGGTGAATCGGCGGAGGAAGCGGTTTCGATCAAAGACCTTCTCGCTTTTCATCGAAAAAAGGAGAGCTGCTATGATTGCCACGTGCGTCTTGATCCGTGGGGCATTCCCTTCGAGCAATACAGCGCGATTGGGAAATTCCAGCCTCTGGTGCCGAAAGAAAAAGTGCGAGTGCGAGGCTTTAGCATCAAAGAAGATAAAACCCTTGCTGGCTATCAAGAGTATTTGAAAACGGTTTACACCGAGAAGGCCGATGCCACCGCACGCGTGCCTCACGGGCCTGAAGTGGATGGTATGGAGAAGCTCAAAAAATATCTGCTCAAGGAACGAAAGGATGAGATCACGAAGAACGTGATTCGCAGATTGATGACTTACAGCATCGGTCGAGAGCTGACCTATCGTGACCGATTTGCGGTTGAGGAATTACTCAAGCAAGCAGAGAAAAATGGCTATCAGCTGCAGGATATGATCGTCTCAGTTTGCCAAAGCCCCACCTTCACAGGAACTAAATCCAAAAAATCATAATCCTATGACACAAAAATCCTGGCATCTCAATCGACGTGAATTTATTCGAGGCGGCGGCGCGGCATTGGCCTTACCATTTCTTCAAGGAATGTCGTGGGGCAAGACCGCTGGCAAGGCGCTGCCCAAACGCATGGTGGTCAGCTACATCGCCTACGGTGTTTACGAACCGAAGAATAAAGACGGCTCACACCACGATTGGAACTGGTGGCCGTGCAAAGAGGCAGGCCTGCTTAGTTTTAATAAATCGGCAGCTCCTTTTGCCTCGCTGAAGGACTCCGTGAGCTATTTGCGCGGTCTCGATCATGCCGGTGGAGTCGGGATGGGTGGCCACAGTAGTGGTGATGTTTTTGCCACTGGAGCTAACATGTCGGGGCTTGAAAAAACGAACAATATCTCTGTCGATCAGCTTGCCGCAAAGATCAACGGTCACAAGACTCGCTACGCCTCGCTGGTGCTGGGCACGGAGGGTGGCACTGGCTCGTATGGCAGTGCCAAGACGCTCTCGCATTATGGGCCGGGTAAGCCGATTCCCTCGATGCATCGCCCGCAGGAAATTTTCAATCGTCTCTTCAATCCCTACGCCGGAAAAGGGGTCGAGCAAGTCCGTGCCGACCTCAAGCGCGAGGCCAGTGTGCTCGATCTCATGATGGATGACTCCAGGCGGCTGCAAGGTCGGTTGGGAAAAGAAGATCAGCAGAAAGTGGAGGAGTATCTGGATTCGATTCGGGCTTTGGAAAAGCGGGTCGAACGCACCAGCGAATGGACGCACAAGTCGCTCCCGAATGTCGATACCAAGGGGCTGAATATTGAGGTGTCTCACAAAGATCCCGAGGAATATACGAGGTGTATGTATGACCTTCTTTTCCTCGCTTTCCAGACTGATTTGACGCGCTTTGCGACCTTGATGCTGGAGAGTGAGCATTCGAGTGCTAGTGAGATGTATAACTATGCGAACTATGTCCTGGGCTACAAAGGGGCGACGCATGACATCGCGCATAAGCGCCCTACAGAGTCCGGGCAATGGGATAACTGGCGCGCGAAGCAACATGCTTACTTTTTGAATCGATTGAAAAACACTCCCGAAGGCGATAGCAACATGCTCGACCAAACGGTGGTCGTTTGGGGTTCCGCTCATCCACATGCTTCTCACAGCACGAAGAATTATCCCATTCAGGTCGCAGGGGGAAATGCCCTTGGTTTCAAACATGGGAACCTGCATTCCTTTGAAGGGGAGAAGAAGGTGCCGCTGGCGAATCTGTTTGTCTCGATGCTGAATGCGGTGGATACGCCGACGAAGAAGTTCGCGGATAGCACGGGGGAGATGACGGAGATTAGGTCTTGATTTCAATGGATATGGAGCGGCACCGATCCCAATAAGCTGAACAACGAGCTTTTAGGATCCCCAGAACGACGATCAACTTTTGGGTTGAATAGTGGGCTCTCAATCTCGATTGGTTGAAATTAGATTTTGCGATAGAGAAATTGAAAGAGGAGTCGAATAATTAGGATGAAGATCTTAAGAACGCCCCCCCCTGCATCTATGGGGACAACACACACACTTACGCACTTAACCACAGAACAGGGAGGAGCTTGCACTCCAGAGAAAGTCATTAAAATAAAGAGGGTTGGGGGGGCTCTGCATCGGGAACAAGGTAATCTAAAAACAGATTCCTTGCTTATGTTCGGTTGACAATCTCTTGCTTTGAATTGCCTTCAATCTTTTGCGTTTTATGCTGATGGGGGATCCGATTTGATATTTTTCTTCCGAAGCTACTTCTACAATTACGGGAGTCAGATTATTTTGAATTTTTACATAGACCATCTGAGTCTTCCCAAAAAATTCAATCTCGTGGATTATGCCGGAGGTAAAGCCTCCATGGCTTTCTTCAACGAGCTCGAGTTCATTAGCCCGTAGCCAATTGGGAAAATTAGAAGAGGGAAGCTGGTTAATTTTGTCAAAGAGCGAGGCGGCTACCGGTGATACAGGGTTTCTCCAAAGATTACGTGGGGTGTCACATTGGATAATGGTTCCAGAATCCATTACTGCGATAGAGTCTCCAGTGGAAAGGGCGTCTTCAGGATGATGGGTGACGAAAATAGTCGTTGTTTTCTCTTTTCGAAGAATGTCAGCTGTAAGTCGTCGCAGGGATTGGCGAAGATTTGAGTCGAGGTTACTGAAAGGCTCATCTAGGAGCAGAAGAGGAGGTCGTGGTGCAAGAGCTCGGGCTAGTGCGATACGCTGTTTTTCTCCGCCTGAAAGTTCATGAGGAAAGCGCTTTTCAAAATTAGGAAGGCCGATTGCTTCAAGTAGTTCTTTGCAACGAGTTTTTCGGTCTGCACGGCGCCAATTTGTCAATCCATATCCTAGATTTTGAAACACGTTAAGATGCGGAAAGAGGTCGCCGCTTTGGGAAACCAAACCGATCTTCCGCCGATCGGGGCGGACGAATTTGGCTGAACTGCAGAGAACTTGACCCCCAAGTTTTATTGTCCCACTTGCTGGGGACTCAAGGCCACATAGGGCGCGTAGAAGAGTTGATTTACCGCTACCGCTGGCCCCTACAATGCTTAAGATTGAAGATGCGGCTACATTTAAAGTAACTTTTTGAAGGGCCGGCTCCTTACTGTTAGGATAAGAAACCGAGAGATTCTCAACAGCTAGGGAATTGGGAGAGGTCATCATCTTATTTCGTTTTGGAAAGCTTACGCCAACCATTTAATTCTACGATAATCAGCCCGAGCATACTAACCGAAATCAAAAATAGAGAGGGTATCGCACAAGCGTAAATTGCACCTTGATCGACCTTGCTATAAGTAAGAGTGCTAAGAGTTTCAAAATCAAAAGGACGCAGAAGTAAGCAAAGTGGCAACTCTTTGCAGACATCAACGAATACAAGTGTTGCACCTCCCAAGATGCTGGGCTTTAGGAGTGGAAGGTTGATTCTGAAAAATGTTTCGGTAGGTGTTTTACCGAGACTAAAAGAGGCTTGATCAAGGCTCTTATTCTGTCGAGCTAACCCTTGTTGAACCATCTGGGATCCTATGGAAAAATAGCGGGTAACAATTGCAAAAAGTAGCCATATAAAACCGCTTGGGACGAGGAGCCTTCCTATCCAATTTTCTGAGGGGAATTGGTTTCCTAGAGCAACCGCAAAGCCCATGACACCAAGAGCGATGACAGTTCCTGGGCAAGCGTAACCAGCTACAGTCGAGAACTTAGATATGACACGCAAAATTGGATTTTTAGAAAAACGAGCGGCTCCGATAATTGTTAGGGCAGCGATAATACAAATTACAGTCGAGCTGAGTGCGAGAATGAGAGTGTGGCGACTTGCAGTGATGATTTCTTCCCAATCAATCTGATCATAGATACTCGAAGATTTTAGGAGCCAGTCGATGAGCCCAAAGAGTGGTAGAAAAAGGCCAAGTGAGATGGGAACTAAACAAGAAAGGTAGCAAGCTATGCGAGTGATGATTGAAGAAGGAGAACCAAAAGATCTAACTCCTTCGGGGTGAAGGCTACGAAGAGCACGCCCACGATGCCAATGTTCCAAAGCAACGAGAAAGAAGACACTTATAAGAATCCAACTGGCTAGTTTTTTAGCAGTTTCGATCTGATCCATCCCAAACCAAGTTGTGAAAAGGGTAACGGTCAAAGTATTGAAACCAAAGTGTTTCACCGCCCCGTAATCATTGATTACCTCCATTGCAACAAGGAAGATACCTGCGGCAAGGGCAGGACGAGCGAGCGGAAGTTGGACTGAACTAAAAACTCGCCAAGGAGAACGTCCAAGCATCCGACCAGCCTCTCCCATGATAATTCCGCTTCCGGCGAAAGCGCTTCGGCCTGCAAGAAAAACGTAGGGATATAAGACTGACCCAAAGAGTAAGATGAGACAGCCATAACGCAGATGCTCTTCCCACCAGAGAAAGGATTCAACTCCCTCTTCCCTGCGAATTTTAACAAGGAAAGGGATCAATTTCTCCCTTAGGTCACTCGAGATGATTGCCGCTATAAACGGAGGAATTGCAAGGGGTAAGACGAGTGCGATGGAAAGAAGTCGCTTCCCAGGGAAATCGAAGTTCTCGACAAACCAAGCTGCTGGGATGCCAAGTAAGGAGGCTACAACGCAGGAACCAATAACAAGGATGATTGTTTCTTTGATAGCGTCCTTGAGAAGAAAGCTGCTGATTTGTTGCCAAGCTTCCGTTGAATCCGGAGACAAGCTACTAAATAACGATAAAAGTATTACTAAGACGGGAGCCAACAAAGTAAGCCCAAGCGCCCAAGCTAAAAATTTCCATAATCGGAGCCCCCATGTATCTGAGTAATAGGGCTTTTTCTTGAAGAACATCTATTCGAAGTTTTAGAGGATCAGCGCCATCCCTCTCTTTCAGCATTTCTCTCCAGATCCCTGGTTAGGAAAAGTGATTTTTCTGATGGAAAGCTTTTCTGATCCTCAGAAATTTTGAGTGAGAACCTGTCGGTCGACTGGGTTTGGGCCGTGCCACTAGATTCCTTTGACGAGTGCTTTGCTAAAAAATATAAAAGTAAAATGAAGAGAGGTATCAGTAGTAGTAGCCCGAGCGTCCAAGCAAGAAAGTGCCAGAGGCAGGGGCCAATCTTGGCAGTTACTGTTTCTTTAATGAGGCACATTTAATACCGGGGACCTATGAATTTAAGTGGTTACCTCCATCCCACCATATTGAAGATTTTCTGGGCTTCTTGGTCATAGACCCCAAGTTCATGAATCGATTCAAGGTCTGGATTAATTTCACCCCAAGCTTTTTGTAAGGGTTCATGTTCAACCTGAGTCGATACGGCGTATTCGGAAGTGAGTCGTTGATATTTTCTTTGGACTTCTTCTGAGACGAGGTATTCCAGAAGCTTACGAGCATTACTGGAGTTCTTGGCGCCCTTAATAATTCCACCTCCGCTGATGTTGACGTGCGTTCCACGATCTCCTGATGTTGGTAAGATCACTCCTACGGCAGCGTGTGCGTCACGGTCCTCCTGGCTTTCTCCGTTTTTTAGAAGCCCGAGGTAGTAGGTGTTGACGATAGCATAGTCTGCGATGCCCTTTGCGACGGCGCGGACTTGGTCACGATCATTTCCTTGAGGCGGCCGGGCGAAATTATTTTTCATCCCAGTAGCCCATTGTATAGCCTTGGCTTTTCCTTGGATTGCTATGATCGAGGCGAGGAGGGACCGGTTGTATTTGCTCGTTGAGGAGCGAATCAGAAGGTTACCTCGATACTCTGGTGAAGCGAGATCTTGATAACTTTTCGGGAGTTGTCCTTTGACCCGGTCCTTAGCATAGACAAGGATTCGCCCTCTCATCGTAAAAGCGGCCCACGTATCTTGCTTCCCCCGAAGCGCCTGAGGTACTGCAGCATTAATGAGTTCACTTTTAAGTGGAGCTAGGAGACCAGCTTTTGATGCTTTTGTGAGGCTTGCAGCATCGGAAGTGATATAGAGATCAGCTTGTGGAGAATTCTTCTCTGATTTGAGCCTGGCAATAAGTTCGTTGGCACCGGCTTTGACGACTTTAACTTCAATACCAGTTTTATCCGTGAATTCAGAAAATACTTCTTTGTCTGCGTCGTAATGGCGCTCGGAATATAATCGAACTTCTTCAGCTTGCGCTAGGAAGCCTACGAAGAAAGCGATTGCTGCTATAGGTGAAGAAAATCGTGTTTTCATTTAGTTAGTAACTTGAACAATTTCAGTGGATATGCTTCTGATCGCTTGTGACATTTTAGCGCTTGAATAAGCTTTTGGTAAAATTTAGGCCAAATCAGTTTAAGAGTCAGATTATCGATTTTCTTTTGTTTGGGTGGCTTTAGCAGTTAGTCCTTAATCTTTGAGGAATATTAATAATCCCGCCCTATTTTCTAATTTGGATCTGATATCAGGGGATATCTTTATTGGCTTAAAGAGTGGGAAGATGAAAATCCTTTTGCTAGTCCTGATTTTGGAGAGATTTGATCGAAAGATGAAGAAGAGCCTTTCAATTGCATTCAGCATTGCGTGCCTGATGGGGCCGGCAGCTCTTGCTGCTATTGCTGACGAGAAGGCGTTAGAGATTTTTGAGCACTACTGCTTCGATTGTCACGGCGACGGCTCGGACAAAGGCGGGCTGGATCTCTCCGGGATGCTCGGGAAAGAGGACTTCGATGGTTCTCTAATTTTTGAGAATTTGGTGACGGGAAAAATGCCACCCGCTGACAAAGATCAGCCGGATGCAAAGGAGAAGCGAGAGCTGCTGGAATGGCTCGCTGGCCGGCAGGGAAAGCAGGTGGGGAAATCCTTTCGCCGAATCAGCCGGCATGAATTTGTCCATTCGGTGAATGATTTGCTGGGGACGGATCTCGATCTTGCCGGAAAAATTCCCGAGGACCGGGGCACGAACGATTTTGATTCCAACCGGAAGATTCAGTTGAGCCGTGAGATGCTGGGTTCGTATTTTTCAGTGGCAGACGAAATGCTTGATCATGCCTTTCCGGATGATGGGTTTCCCGCGGAGAGGAGCTGGGCGACAAGCAAAGTTCGGGACAGTAATGAGGGCTACCGGATCTACCATCGGCCCTATCAGGAAGGCACCCTTTTCTCGTGGACCCGGGCCAACAATGGCAACAGCTATTCTTTCTTCTACGACAACTTTGAGCCCCCGGTGGCAGGTTGGTATGAGTTGACATTTGATGCCGCAAAGGTGGCCGACTTCGAAGACGATATGAGCCTGCAAGTATATGCGGGAAAGTATTACTATGCCGATGACCGGCCGCAGCAGCAGCGTCTGCTGGGGGTGGTCTCATTGGGGAACAAGGAATTGGAATCGCATACCATCCGCGCCTACCTCCATCCCGGTGAAAGCGTTTCGGTGCACTGTTTTTCGCGGCACAATTTTCGTCACAAGAATCCAAAAGAGGGAATCTACATCAAGCAATTGAAGGTCCGGGGACCGAAGGTGGATTCATGGCCTCCGACTTCTTATCAACAAGTCTTCGATGGAATGGAAATCCAGGCCGGGCAGCGGAGCGTCCGGAAAGCTTCCGGCTTTCAAACAAAGCTTAAGAGGATTGGCGGGGCGCTTACGGTGAGTAGTTTTCAGGAGGGGATGGAAAAGGAAAAGATGCAGGATGGTTCCAATCTGACCTTCTGGCATACACGCTTCTCTCCCTCAGTGGCGAAGCCGCCGCATTACGTGATTTTTGAAAACCCGAATGGAGCGGTCATTGAAGGACTTTCTTTCGCGACCTGGTCGGGCGGAAATGGCAATGGCTTGGTCAAGGCATACGAGATTTACTTTTCCGACGATGGAAAAACGTGGGGTGATAAGGTGATGGAAGGTGGACTGGATGTCAGGCTTGCCAACGAGCAGCCGATTATCTTTCCCAAGGAAACGACAAGTCGCTTTATCAAGTTTCTCGTCACCGATGCGGTTTCGCTGGATGGGAAATCAATCGCTTCGATTGGCAAGCTGGACCTCATCACTCCTTTGGGTGAACAGATTGAAACGTCTACGGTTACAGTTGCTTCAAAGAACCCTGATGATTTCAAAAAAGTGATTCGCAGTTTTGCGGAGCGAGCTTTTGCGTCGACCCTCAGTGAGGAGGAATTGGCGCCATATTTTAGGGTGGGACTTCGCCGACTTGAGGAGGGAGGCGACTTTGTCGAGGCGACCAAGGTTGGCTTAAAGGCCATTCTTTGCTCGCCAAGATTCCTGATGGCGCCCGGGGAGCATGCCAATTCGTCGGTTGGCAAAGCCTCGGATCTTGCTCGTATTTTGTGGCTTTCGGTTCCCGATGAAGAACTTCTGAAATTGGCGGCTTCAGGTTCGCTCCATGGCGCGACTTTAAATGATCAGGTTCAAAGAATGTTGGCCGACAAGCGCAGCCGCCGCATGGTTCGCTCCTTCAGTGATCAGTGGCTGAACCTGCGGGGTCTCAACAAGGTGACGCCTTCCTTGAAACTCTACCCGCTTTACGATGATCTTCTGAATTACTACCTCCCAGTTGAAACCCGGAAATACCTTCAGCATTTGATTGAGGAAAATCTTCCCGCCCGCAATCTCATCGATTCGAATTTCACTTTTCTCAATCAACGGCTTGCTCGGCATTATGGGATCAAGGGAGTGACCGGGCAAAACATACGCAAGGTAAACTTTTCAGACGAAGTGCCCCGTGGCGGACTTCTCACGATGGCAAGTGTCCTAAAAGTGACTACGGATGGTTTCGAGACCTCGCCCATTTTACGCGGAGCCTGGATCTCAAAAAATATTGTGGGCACGCCCTTGTCACCACCGCCGGAGAGCGTTCCGGCCCTGGAACCGGAACACGGAGAAGCCATCACGCTCAAGGAACAGATCGATCAGCACAAAAGCAACAAGACCTGTTACGCCTGTCATAAGAGTATCGACGGGTATGGCTTCGCATTGGAGAGCTTTGATGCCACGGGAGAATGGCGTGATCAATATCGGGTCAAGCAAGCCCATCGAAGCACTTTTCAGTATCGTCCTCAGGGTTACTTTAAGAAGGGTGCGCCGGTTGATGCATCCGGAGAGATCGACGATACCAGCTTCCAGGACATTTTTGGGCTCAAGAAGGTTTTGCTCTCCAACGAGCGGAAGCTTGCCTATAATTTCGGCAAGAAGTTTTTCGAATACGCCTATGGAGACAAACCGGATTTGAGCCAGCGCCTTCAGTTGTGGGACTTTCTTGGTACGAATCCCGGAAGCCTGCGACTGGGAACTCTCATGACCCACGTCCTTACTCATTCAACGAACGGAAAAGAGAAATGAAGCAATACCGCCGAAGAGAGTTTTTGAGGTTTGGAGCGGCCCTACCGTTGGCTTTGCATTCGCTGAATGCGCGGGCGGCAAGCACCCCGGGAGTGAAAGCACCGCCGAAACGGGTCATCTTCATTTGCAATTCGCTCGGTTTCTATGAACCAAATTTCTTTCCCACCAAGCGGGGGGACTTGACCAGTTCCAAGTATCTCAAAGAGATGGCAGTGAGGGAGAAAATGACGGTCTTTCAAAACCTCTTTCACCCGGGGATGGAGACCAGCAACCATGATTCGGAAAAATCTTTCCTGACCGGAGCGCCGAGTCCCGAAGCCACGAATTTCACCAATACCATTTCACTCGACCAGATTCTCGCCCGGGAGATGGGTGGTGACACGCGATTTCCGTATCTTTCCTTCAGTATCTACGACCGTGGCTGGGGATGCTCCTGGAATGATCGCGGGGTGGCCATTCCACCGATGCATGACGAACGGCAGATCTTTGAACGGCTCTTTGGTGAAGAAGATCTGAGTGCGAAGCGCCAACAGATCGAGAACGACCAGCAGATCGTGCACTCCCTCTACCGCGACATGGAGCAGATCAAGAAGAAGGGAGGAGGCGATGCCTCGAAGATCGAATCCTACCGGACCGTCATTTCAGAACTGGAAGCGCAATTGAAGCACGAGGAATTTTGGCTCAAAACCAAAAAGCCGGAAGTTCCTAATACCTTGAGCGATGACCAGGAGTTCGCTTTCTCGACCAAGGTCCGCAATCTTTTTGAACTCTCCAAACTGGCGTTGCAGACGGACTCGACGCGGGTCATTACGCTCTCGCTTGATTGGATTTATGGCGCGATCAATGTTCCCGGCGCGACGGGGGGATGGCACACCCTTTCGCACCACGGAGGCAAGGCTGATGCGCTCGGCAAGCTCAGCCGGATCGAAGTCGATATCGTGAAACATCTCGACCGCTTTCTCGCTGAGCTCGATCAGATCGACGAAGGAGAGGGCAGTTTGCTGGACAATACCACCGTGGTGATCGGGAGTAACTTTGGTGATTCTTCAAATCACACCTGCAACAATCTCCCGACAATCGTGGCAGGTGGCGGTTACCGTCATCAAGCCCACACCGTCCTCGAGAAACCGACTCCGCTTTGCAATCTCTACCTGGAGCTCCTCCACAAACACAATGTGGACTTGGGGCGCTTCGGAAGTAGCGAGAAGGATCTTGGTTTACTGAAAGGATGAATCGGATCCTTTTTGGGGTCTTCATCATCGTAAGCTTTGAGATTCTTTCGTCATCACAGGCGACTAGAGGGGCGGCGACCCATTCCAAGGCGTAGGGAGAGGCCAAGTAGCTTGTAAAGGTAAAGCATCAGGCAGGTGGCCTTCTTCAAGCGCTTATTATCAATTGACCTTTACCCCTGAGTCACTACATCGATTGGATTGAATTGGGTCATGAAGAAGCAAGTAATATTCCTCATTTTGCTTTTGCCGGTTTCGGTAATGGCGGTGGATATGCGGAGCTACAACGATCTTGTGATGCCGTTTTTGGACAAGCATTGCACGAACTGTCACGATGCAGATGATCCGAAAGCCGACCTAGACTTGTATGCGATCAACGCAGAGTTCGATAAGATTGAAACGGTGCGGGTCTGGCAGAGAATCTACGAGCAGGTCCAATATGATGAAATGCCGCCTGCAAAAAAGAAGCGCCCTGATGCCGCGGAGCTGCAAAAAGTGATCCAATGGATCTCCTCTGAACTCAACAAATCAGGACATGGCACCGGTCTGGAGGAGAAGCTACTGCTGCCTGATTACGCCAACTACATGAGCCACGAATTACTTTTCAATGGCAGTATTACAACAAAAGCGTATACCCCGGCTCGCTTGTGGCGCACCCGCCCGTTTATTTACGAAGCGAACTTTGCCGAGCGATATGGGAAGAAGCCTAGGCAGGGATTTCAGATCGGAGGGAAAGGCCGAGATATCGTTAAGGAAGGCGATCATGCGGGAAAGACTCTCGCGCGTGGACGATCCTACCAACACCTTCGTTATGCCAACCCCTTTTTTCAATTCGTGCACCATGCTTCGGGGATTACCGACTATAGCTCGATTGTAGCTGATCAGACTTCCCTTGAAACCCTGCTGGTCAATGCGGAAAAGATGGCTGAGATCTTGACGGTCGGCCGAGCGATTCCTGTCAGCGTGACGATTAAAAATGACGGTAGCAAGTTCGCCAACAATCCGGGTGGCTTTGCCGGGGGGGCTGTTACCAGTTTCGTGAAGAATGTCGGCTTGATCAAACCGGCTTTTATTAAAGTGCTCAACTCTAAGGGAACTCCAAGCGACGCGGACATCAACACGGCGGTGCAGACCTGCTTTAAGGTCCTCTTGCATCGTGACGGGAACCCCGAAGAAGTGCGCCGCTATGGCGACGACCTGTTTAAGAAGAACTTACCTCAGGGCAATCTAATGGCACTGCAAAGCGTCCTAATCGCCATGGCGATCTCTCCGGAGTTTGTCTATCGTCTAGAATTGGGCATGGGTGAAAAGGACAGTCACGGCCGCCGACATCTCTCAGAACATGAGCTTGTTTACGCCTTGAATTATGCCCTGTTCAACAGTCCTCCCTTTGATGACTTTGACCACAAGCGTAGCAAGGACAAAAATAAAAAGGGAGGCCTAGATTCGCCGGGTGTCGACGACCTGCTCTACTATGCGAAGAACAAAATCTCCAAGCATCCACTGGACGGAGTGGAGGATATGGCGCTGATTGATGAGACCTTGGAAAAGTTTCTCATGACCCCTAGGGGAAGTGTTTCGGGGCTCGGCGAAGTGATGAAAGCAGGCCAGCTCAAGACAAAAGAAGATGTGGAACGTGAGTTACGCCGACTGCTCAGTGTGAAATTATTCACTCGTCCCAAAAGTGACAGTCGCCCGGCGCATCGAATTAAAAATCCAAGGATCCTCCAGTTCTTCCGGGAATTTTTCGGCTACCACCACGCTCCCAATGTGTTTAAGGACGAAAAGCGCTTTGCTTATTATTCGGAGAGCGGCACTCGAAGCATGGTCAGCGACACTGACCAGTTAATTCTCTACCTTGTTGACCAGGACGAAAATGTGCTGGAGAACATGCTGACCACAAACCTCAGTTTTTTTAGCACGAGCATCGGTAATAGACCATTGAAAGCGGCTCAAAAAGCGCAGGAAAAATTCGAAAGTAAAAAGATCACAGGCGAACTGAGCCCGATTGAGAAACTGCATAATAAACATTACTCGATGTCTTATAATGTGAATCCGGGTAGCGCTGAAAACTCGAGTAAAAAGCCCTTCAATCTGCCTAAAGCGCAACGCATTGGCATCCTCACTCAACCCTCTTGGCTAGTCGCCCATTCAAATAATTTTGAAAATGATCCTGTGCGTCGAGGCAAGTGGATACGTGAAAAGCTGCTGGCCGGCTTTGTCCTTGATGTTCCCATTAACGTAGACGCAAAGGTGCCAGAGGATGAACACAAGACGCTACGCGAACGTTTCTCGGTCGTTGAAGCTGAAGAATGCTGGCGCTGTCACAAGAAAATGAATCCGCTCGGGATGCCTTTTGAAGGTTATCATGACAGCGGTCGTTTCCGTACTGAGGAAAAAGGCAAAGCGGTCGCCACCAATGGTGCCATAAGCTACAGCGGGGAAAAAGGTCTTGATGGCGAAGTGGCGAATGTTTTCGAGATGATGCACAAGCTGGCTCAGTCCAAGCGCGTTAAGCAATCATTCGTCAGACATGCGTTTCGTTTTTTCATGGGACGTAATGAATTGCTTAGCGATTCGCAAACTCTCATCAATGCGGAAAAAGCTTATGTCGATAGTAATGGAAGTTTTAAAGAAATGTTGATTTCACTTCTCACGTCAGATTCATTTTTATACCGGAAATAGGAGCTAGCTCATGAAATACAGCAGACGCCACAGCATCAAAACCTTCGGGAAACTATCTCTCGGAAGCATGGCCTTCACGCCCTTCATGAATCACCTGGCAGCCCAGCGTACTACGGGAGCCACGCCTAAAAGATTTTTGTTTGTGCTAAAAAGCAGTGGCCTTACCGAAGAGCACATCACCCCTCCGGCCTATCGGCCTTTTCTTGAGAGTCCTGTCGATAAAGTGATCGATAAACCGCTTCAGAGCGTCGCGCTGCCCGAGACCTTAACCTCTCTTGATCCGTTCAAGGATAAGATGACGATTGTACAGAGGATCTCCGGCAAAATGTGTGCCACGGGCCATAGTGGATTTTATGGCGCGCTGGGTGCCTTTAAGGGTTCGAACACCAAAAAGCCGATCGCTCATACCATCGATGGTTATCTGGCCAAGAAGTTCCCGAGTGTTTTCAATCATGTGGGTTTAAAGATGGGCAACGGTTCGGAGTCTGTTGCTTATCCATCTATTTCTTCGGCTGGAGGGGGTAAGCAACTTCCCTATCAGTGCAACCCTATGATTGCCTACATGAATCTCTTCGGTTCGATCGCAGAATCTGGAGATGTTCAAAAGAAGTATGCGGCCTCAGGCAATATCTTGGACTTCGTATCAAATGATGTCAAAAAGCTGAAGCGACAACTCAATGGGGCCGAAGCCGAGAAGCTCGACTATTATCTAGAGGGGTTTGATGCCTTGAAAGAGCGCCGCATTAAGCTCACAGGCATGCAGAAGATTTTGAATCAGAATGCACCGGAAGTGACCGACACGTTCACCTCGCCCACCCCCACGCATCATCTCGAAGCGCACTTTGATTTAGCGGCCGCCACCTTGATTAGCGGTCTCTCCAATTCTATCAGCATTCTTTGCGATGATCTTCAAACCAACTACGACGGTATTGGAATACCTGGGACGGTTCACGGCATCGGCCATGGCGCGACGATTGGGGAACACAATTCCGAGCAGTGCCGAGATTTGATTCGTAAGTTTCACCTCGAGCTTCTCTCTGGGCTGATGCATAAACTTGCGAAGGTGCCCGAAGGCGATGGCACGATGCTGGACAATACCGTCATCGTCTACCTTAGCGATAACTCAGATAAGCATCACTCCTTCGCCAACGAGTGGCCTCTTTTGCTTTTTGGCGGTAAGTTTAATGGCCGGCTGAAGTCCACCGGGCGCTATCTACAGTATCCCGATTACGGCAAGCAGGGACATCGTACGATCGGCAACTTCCTCACAACCATCGTGCAGGCGGCTGGCCTGCCCGACAAACATTTTGGCCACTTGGATCTTGGGCTGAGCGATCTCGACCAAGAAGGCCCGCTCCATGAACTCTTAGTTTAATCTTTCTCTCCCTCACCCTAAATTATGATGAAAAAACTCACCCTCTTCCTCCTCGCATGCAGCCTGTCAAACGGTCTCCTCGCAGCAAACAAAAAGCTGAAGGTCTACATCTTAGCTGGGCAATCCAATATGCAAGGACATTGCACGACCTCTGTGATTGAGAACCGCTTAAAAGATCCGAAACTCAAAGTGGGATTCGAAAAATACCATCAAGGTGGATCCTTCGTTAAAAGGAATGATGTTTTCATTAATCACATCGAAAAAGAAATGCATGGACCCATGAGCGTGGGCTATGGGGCCAGTAATGAGAAGATTGGCCCGGAACTTTCCTTTGGATGGACCATCGGTGACAAGCTGGATGAAGACGTGTTAATCATCAAAGCAGCCTGGGGAGGGAAATCACTCTTTCGCGATTTCCTGCCGCCCAGTGGCCGGAAGCCGGACGACGCCTTCATTCAGGCGCTAGAAGATAAAGCAAAAAAGAAAAAGAAGCCCTTTTCAAAAGAGGAATATAGGGAGGGGTTTGGGCATTATTATCGACTGATGATGACAAGTGTTGGTGAGACTCTCGGTGATCTCAAAACTTACGCGCCCAACTACAAGGGGCAGGGGTATGAGATTGCGGGGTTCGTCTGGTTTCAGGGCTTCAACGATAAGTTCTCTGACCATTCCACAAGCACCTATCAGGAGAACATGGCGCATTTCATCAGAGATGTCCGCAAAGACTTAAAGTTACCCAAGCTTCCTTTTGTGATTGGAGCGATGGGGCACCAAGGCACCGAGCAAAAAGGAACGACCAAGATCCTGGCCGACGCGCAAATCGAGACCGCGGAAATGCCTGAATTTAAAGGCAACGTCATCACCGTGAAGACCGCTGATTTTTGGGACTACGATGCCGGGAAAGCTTTTGAGAACAAAGACAAGGACCCCGATACTTGGGCAAAACTTGGGAGTAATAGAGCCTATCATTATTTTGGCAGCGCCGCTTTCTTTGAGAAAACAGGAACTGCCTTCGCGGATGCGATCATCGAATTAGGGAAATAGAACGACCAAGCTTAGGTAAGGATATCGCTGATCACTTTCCCGTCGGTGGTTGGTCCAATGAGACGTTGGTCAAGTCCCTGATAGGGAAAGCTGAAGCGATGCGGATCAAGTCCGAGCTGGTGCAGGATCGTGGATTGTAAATCACGGATCCCCACTTTGTCTTCCGCGATGTAGTAACCAATGTCGTCTGTCGAGCCGTAGGCACCTGGCTTTACTCCGGCTCCCGCCATCCACATCGTGAAGGCGTGCGGGTGGTGGTCGCGGCCGTAGAATCCTTTTTTCAATTCGTTACGTACGTTGTTCTGCATCATCGGGGTGCGTCCAAACTCGCCGCCCCAGACGATGAGTGTTTCATCGAACAGGCCACGCTGTTTCAGGTCTTTGATGAGGCCCGCGATGGCCTTGTCGATTTGCTGACATTTGATCGGCAAAGTTTCATCGATTGATTCGCCCAGCGACGAACCGTGGTGATCCCAACCCCAATCGTAGAGCTGCACGAAGCGCACTCCGTTTTCGACCAGTCGCCGTGCTAGGAGGCAGTTGTTGGCGAAGGTTGGATCGTCGCCCTTGTAAATCTGGCGTGGGTCGGCGGCGGTTTCGGCGGCAGAAACGTGGCCCGGTTGCGCACCGTAAAGATCCAAGATGTGCTTTGGTTCCTTGCTGATGTCCATCACCTCCGGGACCGACATTTGCATGCGGAAAGCCAACTCATACTGCGAGATGCGAGTGAGGGTTTCCGGGTCGCCGATTTGTTGGTGCTGGAGTTTGTTTAAGTCGTTGAGGGCGTCGAGCGTCTTGCGACGCATTTGACGACTCATGCCTTTCGGGTCCGAGAGATACAGGATAGGATCGCCGCCATCAGTGCGGCACTGCACACCCTGATAAACGGTCGGCAGGAATCCCGAACCCCACAAGGATTTGCCGGCACTTGGCGTTTTACCACCTGAGGCGAGCACCACAAACCCGGGTAGGTTCTGGTTCTCGCTGCCGAGTCCGTAGGTCACCCACGATCCCATCGATGGTGAACCAAGGAGTTGGCTTCCGGTTTGCAAAAGAAGCTGCGCGGGCGAGTGGTTGAACTGCTCGGTGTGCATCGAGCGGATGACACAGACATCATCAATCACGGAACTGAGACCGGGAAGGAGACTGCTGATCCACTGGCCACTCTCGCCATGCTGGGCGTAGTCGAATACCGGCCCCATCATCTTTGGCTTCCCCTTGATAAAGGCGAAGCGTTTTCCTTCGAGATACTCGTCCGGGCAAACCTTGCCGTGATACTTGGTTAGGGCCGGCTTGTTCTCAAACAAATCAATTTGTGATGGCGAGCCCGCCATGTGCAGGTAGATGATCGACTTGGCCTTGGCCGGAATGCGGAACCGCGGCTTCGCGGCTGCTGCTGTCTCAGCTGACAACAATTGCTGCAGGGCAATCGCACCGAAGCCGAGACCGGATTGCTTGAAAAAGTGGCGCCGTGTATTTGCGCGAAGTTGTTCGAGTTTGAGGTTCATGGTTTCATCAAAGTTTCATCAAGGTTGAGAATGACGCTCGCCACGCACACCCGGGCCGCGTCGCCTTCTTTGAGTCCGGCGGACTGAAGCAGTGCCTGAGCCTCCTCCGGTTTCGATGCGAAGTCGGCTTTCATCGTCTCGTAAAGCGCGTTCAGTCGTTTCGCTTCCTCCGCGGTCGGCAGGCGTGTTAGGACAAGCCGGAAACCGTGTTCGATGTTGGTCATCCGCTTTGCCAAGGCACCGGCTGCTTCGATGAAGGCTGTGTCGTTTAGGGTCACGAGTGCTTGCAAGGGCGTATTGGTGCGGACCCGGCGGATTTGGCAAACTTCGCCGCTGCCGGCATCAAAGGAGAGCATTGCTGGATGTGGGCTGGTGCGCTTGGCGTAGGTGTAAAGCCCGCGCCGGTAGCGGTCCGGTCCGGTTGCGTTTTTCCATCGCTCACCGCTGTAGGTTGACTTCCAAACGCCATCTGGTTGCGGTGGCATCACTGATGGGCCACCAAGTTTACGCGTTAGCAAGCCGGACGCGGCGAGTGATTGATCGCGCACCATTTCCGCTGAGAGACGAAAGCGCGACCCTCGGCTGAGGAGCCGATTGCGTGGGTCCGCCGCAAGTCTTTCGGGCGTCACCACCGCGCTTTGCCGGTAGGTCCCGGACATCACGATAGTCTTCAGCAGTTGTTTGAGCGACCATCCCTTCACGCGGTAGTCCACCGCCAGCCAATCGAGTAATTCGGGATGCGATGGCACCGCTCCTTGTGAGCCGAAATCCTCCTCGGTCTCGACGATTCCGATGCCGAAAAGCCGCGCCCAAACCCGGTTCACCATGACTCGCGCGGTGAGTGGGTTCTCCGGCTGCATCAGCCATTGTGCAACGCCTAATCTGTTCGCTGGCGATTCGCCGGGCAACTTGCCGAAGATCTCCGGCACGCCCGCTTCGACTTCGTCGCCCTGATCGAGAAAATTACCGCGATTGTGAATACGAGTTTTGCGACGCTTCTCTCCAGCAAGCTCTCGCATGATCGCGGTCTTGGAAATCCTCGATTGCACACCCTTGAGCGCTTTCTGTGTTGTCTCCAATTTCGCCTTCAGTTCGCGCGTCGGTCCGTAGACTTGTTCGGTAAACATTTTTTCCAGACCCGCGATCGGATCGAGGTTCGCGGTCAACCATTTCACCGGATGTGTGCTTGCTGACAAGCGGAACGATTCGAAAATCAGCCCGAGGCCGTATTCCATGTCCAAAGTCAGGCGTAGTTGCCCGCCCGAGATCGGCTTGGCAAAATCGAACACTGCAACGTGCGGCTCGGCGGCCTTGGGGGAGAATGCCCAGCCTGCTTTAGGCTTGCCATCAATCGCCCTGGCGACTTCCCAGCCGCGTTGCGAAAAATCAGCGCGCGGGTTGGCAAGTTTGAGCTTCACGGGTTTGGCGCCCGGGGCGAGAAACTCTGCTGTGAGCTCACGCAAGGCCACGTTCTTGTCTGGCCACTTACCACCCTCTTTTTTTGGCAGCGCGTCAATGCGCAGTGCGGTTAAGGTTTCCCCCGCTGGCAGATTAAGGGTCAGGGTCCAGGTGTCTTTCTCCGGATTTTCCGAGCGGACCTTGAGCGTCCCGTCTTTTGCTTGAGTCAGCTTTACGCCCTGTTTGGACTCCATCCCGGCCAGCTTTAACGGTTGCCAGGGCGGCGTCTTTTTAAAGGCCGCTTTCCATTTGGAAAAAGCCTCTGCGTAGCCTGCTGGCTTTGCCTTTAGTTTTTGATCGAGCGCCTTAATTTCCGCTTCGAACTTCGCGACCTGTTCGCTTTGCTCGGCCGTGGGAGTTAGCATGACGGGCGCAGGTCGGTCGGCATCCTCGGTTTGGTTGAAGAAGCTGTAGAACGAGTAGTAATCTCCGATACTGATCGGATCATACTTGTGTGAGTGACACTTGGCACAGCCCATTGTGAGCCCCATCCAAACCTGCATTGTGGTGTCCGCTCGGTCCTTGACGGCAGCGACGCGGAACTCCTCATCGTCTGTGCCTCCCTCGTCATTTTCCATCGTGTTGCGGTGGAAAGCGGTTGCCAGAATCTGCTCGGTCGTAGGCTTGGGCAAGAGGTCGCCAGCGAGTTGTTCAATCGTGAACTGGTCGTAGGGCAGGTCGCGGTTGAGTGCCTCGATCACCCAATCGCGGAAGCGCCACATGTCGCGGTGACGATCTTTCTCGTAACCTTTCGTGTCCGCAAAACGCGCCAAGTCGAGCCACATTCGTGCCCAATGTTCACCGAAATCTTCAGCCCCCAACAAGCGATCAACCACCGCTTCGAAATCACCCGATTTTACAAAGGTGTCTGTGTCCTCAATCGTCGGAGGCAAACCAGTAAGGTCGAGCGACACCCGGCGGATCAACGCGTAACGATCCGCCTCGTCTGCAGGTGCAAGCCCGGTCGTCTTTTTCAGTTGCTTACCGACAAAGTGATCGATGGGATGCCTGCCCTCTGGCACGGCCGCCTTAACGGGCGGTTCAAAGGACCAGTGCGTATCGTATTCCCCCCCTGAAGCGACCCAAGCCCGCAGCAATTGCTTTTGAGTCTCGGTGAGAACATGCCCCGTGTCCTCTGGCGGCATGAGGTCGTCGGGATCGTCAGTCTCAATCCGATAGACCAACTCGCTATCCTCTACCGGTCCGAGCATTTTCCTAGCCCCCTTTGCGGTATCAAGCCGCAGATCACCTTCACGGGCCTCCTTGTCTGGTCCATGACAGGCGAAGCAGTTCGCCGAGAGGATTGGCCGGATGTCCCGGTTGAAATCCACCGGTGGTTCACCAAAAGCGATCGAGACCAGCAGGAGGGAAGGAAGGACGACCAGCGAAAGTTTCATGATGGCGGATACTGGCATAAGAATGAAAGGTGGTCTGGTTATTTTCTTGGATAAACGACGAATTAAAATGCACAGGTATTTCTTAGGGTCAATTAACCATCTTGCTCTTCTCTCCCTCTGACATCATAGTCTTTGCGCTCCACTTGGGGCAAAATTCTGGAAAGCTCACATCAAAATTACCGTAGTAAATACCTAATGAAACATTACCTGATTCACCTCACCATTTTGAGCCTTTTGTGCCCGAAGGCCTTTGCTGCCGATCCCATGTGGATTTGGAAGGCCGGCACCATCGCAAGCGAAGAGGCGAACTTTAAAACAACTCTGACGCTTAAGGCAAAGCCAGCCAAGGCTCCCTTGATCATTACCTGTGACAATTCCTTTAAACTCAGCATCAATGGTAAAAAAGTCACCGCTTCTAAAAATTGGGAGACGCCAGTCAGGATGGATGTTGCGAAGTTTCTTCAGGCTGGAAAGAATTACGTGCTCGTTGAGGCCGATAATGAAGGTTCGATGGCCGGTTTCATCATGTCGCTGAAGGCTGGAAAGCAAAAACTGGTCACCAATAAGAGCTGGATGGCGCAGTCGCATGAGGGCGAATGGCACCAAGCCGTTGAGCTGAAGAAGTATGGAGCAGAACCCTGGGGGAATGTTTTCAACCAAGCGGCAGGCCCTGGCCAAATTGCTAAAGCCACGAATTCGCCTAAGTCAATCCCGGTGACCACCTTACCGGGTTTCAAGGCGGAGAAGATTTATGACGTAAATAAGGCATCGCAGGGTTCATGGGTAGGGATGACGGTCGATCCCAAGGGGCGGCTCATCACAACGGACCAATATGGTGGAATTTACCGGGTGACGCTGAACCCGAAAGTTTCGGTTGAAAGGCTTAAGGTCAATGTGAGCGGCGGCCATGGTGCGCTCTATGCTTTTGATAGCCTCTATATCATGGTTGGCGAGGGGAAGCGTGGCCTCTACCGCTTGCGCGATACCAATGGCGACGACCAGTATGATAAAGAGGAATATCTTATTCCGCTCAAGGCTGGTGGCGAGCACGGATCGCATAGCCTGGTGCTGAGCCCGGATAAAAAGTCGATTTACATGGTGGGAGGTAATAACACGGATATGCCACCCTCCGTGACTTCATACCGGATGGCAAAAGCCTGGAAAGAAGATCATATTCTTCCGCGCATGCCCGACGGACGGGGTCACAATAATGGGCGGATGGCTCCTGGCGGTTTCATCATGAAGGTTAGCCCAGACGGTAAAACCCAGGAAATGATCTGCCACGGCTTCCGTAATGAATTTGACGCGGCCTTCAATCTGGATGGTGAACTCTTCGCGTTCGATGCAGATATGGAATACGACATCGGTGCTCCATGGTATCGTCCCACCCGCGTGAATCATGTCGTTTCTGGCGTGGACTGGGGCTGGCGCCATGGCACTGGCAAATGGCCGAACTATTACACCGATACTTTACCGGCAACGATCGACATTGGACCTGGTAGTCCGACCGGAGTCAGTAATGGACTGGGAGCCCGCTTTCCCGCGAAATACCAAAAAGCGATCTACATCAACGACTGGACCTATGGAACGATGTATGCGATCCATCTTGAGCAGGACGGAGCGAGCTACAAAGCAACCAAGGAAGAATTTGTCTCCGGAAAACCTCTTCCTTTAACCGATGTCACCATTCATCCAGATGGCGATATGTACTTTATGGTTGGTGGACGCCGGACCACTTCGGCTCTCTATAAGCTCACTTACGTGGGTGACGAATCAACTGCTCGGGTGAAAGCTGGTGCGGTCGATACGGATCTCACCCTTCGTCGTAAAATTGAAACTCTTCATGAGAACGGTGTTGGTGAAGAGGCGATTGCCAAAGCGCTGCCATACCTGAAACACCAAGACCGGTTCATCCGATATGCGGCACGCGTGGCTCTCGAGAAGCAGCCGGCAACAAAGTGGCAACAGCATCTCACCAAAGAGAAATCTCCCTGGGGCGTGATCGAACTTTCCACTGCGCTGGCACGCATGGGCACAAAAGACCAACAGCCTAAGATCCTTGCGGCATTGAATCAGTTGGATTTCAAAAACATGGAAGCGAAGCAGTTTTTGGCCGCTCTGCGCGCGTACCAATTGGCCTTCACTCGACTCGATAAACCGAGCTCTGGTGATGCAGCCTCAGTGATTGGGGCCTTGAATGGTTTATACCCACACGAGGATAATTTCGTGAATCGCGAACTCAGTCAGATTCTACTCTATTTGAATGCCCCTGGCGCGGTGTCCAAGACCGTGCAGCTGGTTCTTAATGCCACTGACATTCAGGAGAAGATTCTCGACGACAAAGTCCTGCAGCGAAATGACAATTATGCCAAAGCGGCTCAGCGGACCGAACAATTCCGTCCGAATGTGCAACAATTCGCCCTGGCCTTCTCACTCCGCTCGATCAAAGAGGGTTGGAGCGCCGCCGACCATGCGAGCTATTTCTCATGGTTCCCTCGAGCAAAAACCTGGCAGGGCGGAAACAGCTATGGGGCCTTCATTGAAAACTCCCGCAAGCAAGCGCTCGCTAATGTTACGAATGAAGCAGCCCGCAAAAAATACGAAGCCGCTTCCGCCAAATCCATGATGCCAGCTCGGGCAATCCAAACTCCCAAAGGCCCGGGTCGTTCGTGGACTGTGCAAAGCGCGGTCTCGGCGGTTGAAGGGAATATGAAAGGCCGAAATTTCGCTAGAGGAGAAAACCTCTTCCACGCTACCGCATGTGCGTCGTGCCACCGCTTTGCCGGGGAGGGGATGGGGATCGGCCCGGATCTCACTGGCTCCGCCAATCGTTACGCTTTACGGGACATGATGGAGAACATTGTTGAACCATCCAAGGTGATTTCAGATCAATACATCAGCACTGGGTTTGCTATGAAGGATGGTTCCACTGTCATTGGCCGTATTGCCAAAGAAAAAGACGGGATGCTTCATCTCATGACCAATCCCTTCTCTGCTGACAGCAACGTGCAAATCAAGGCCGCAGATGTGAAGAGCAGAAAACCCCATGAAGTCTCACACATGCCACCTTCGCTTATCAATGGGCTCAACTCTGATGAACTGAGTGACTTGATTGCCTACATCTTTTCTGCCGGAGATAAAGACCATCACTATTTCTCGGGTGGTAAGGACTAGAGAGAGGAATGGCTTAGCTCTCCGTTAGGAAACCAATTGGTGAAACACTTAAGAGGAATTTTCTCAGCGCTATTCGCTTCCTCCGCATTGCCCGCGGATGAAGTGGCGCTTAGCTTTAACCGCGACATCCGCCCGATCCTATCGGACAACTGCTTCGGTTGCCATGGAACGGATGCACACGATGCGAAGGCAGGACTGCAACTGCATTCGTTCGAAGCGGCGACGGCCCCGCTCGGCAAAGGAAAGGATCGCCAGGCTCTGGTTCCCGGAGACCGGGGAGCAAGCGAGCTGTGGAAACGCGTCCGCTCGAAGAACCCGGAGGAAATCATGCCGCCGCCCGATTCGAACCACCGGCTCTCCCCGGAGCAAATCGAACTCCTGGGACGTTGGATCGATCAGGGCGCCGGGTATGAAGGACACTGGTCCTTCCAAACGGTAGCTGCCCCAAAGGGAGCCTCGATCGATTCATTGATCCGTGCGCAGTTCGAGGAGAGTGGCTTGCGGCCTGCTTCGCCCGCGAACCGGGAGACTTTGTTGCGCCGGCTCACTCAGGACTTAACCGGATTGCCCCCGACGCCTGAGGAGATTGATGTCTTCCTGGCCGATCAAAAACCGGGTGCATACCAGCGGGTGGTTGACCGGCTGCTTGCGTCGCCCGCGACTGCTGAACGGCTCGCGGTCGATTGGCTCGACGGCGCGCGCTATGCGGATACCAACGGTTACTCGATCGATGACCATCGTGACATGTGGATCTGGCGCGACTGGGTAATTCATGCTTTCCTCACCAACAAGCGTTTCGACGAGTTCGCGGTCGAACAGATCGCCGGCGATCTTTTACCACAGGCCACCGAGCAGCAGCGCGTTGCCACTGGGTTCTTGCGCAACAGCATGAACACGCACGAGGGCGGAACGATCCCCGAGGAATATCGCGTGACTTATAACGTCGATAAGGTCGACACGGTCGCCACTGTCTTCATGGGGCTGACCATGAAATGTGCGCAGTGTCACGATCATAAATACGACCCGATCTCACAAAAGGAATTCTACCAGTTTTACGCCTTCTTCAACCAATCGAGTGAGCCGGGCAGTGGCGGGACGAATTCCAACACCGCACCACTGATCGAAGCCGGATCGGCGATCTGTGATGCTGATCGGGTCAAGCGCGACGTGCGTCAACGGATCGCTGAACTCGACCGGTTACGCGTCACACCTGAACCAGCAATGGCCAGGATCCGCGACGAGTGGGAATCACGCACCTTGCCGACCCTCGCACCGCCGCCGAAAGAGGCAACAAAGCCCGCAGATTTGCCTCGCGTTCCACATAGCTCGGCCTCGTGGATCTGGGCGGCTGACGATAAACAAGCGGCGAAGGCGCAGTTCGAGCATCGCTTCCAACTCGAGGGGGAGCCAACCGCCGCGCAGTTGCTTTTCACCTGTGATGACGCGTGCACGGTCAAGATTAACGGCGGGAAGGCGATTGAAAAAAAGTCGCTTTGGATGGAGCCAAAAATTGTTCGGATCACCAATTTGAAAGCGGGAGAAAACCACCTTGAAGTCTCCGCCGCCAACGATGGCCCGAGCCCGGCTGGCTTGTTGTTCAGTCTCGCGGTGCGCGCTGACGATGGCACTGTAAAACACTTTGTGAGCAGTTCGGCATGGTCGGCGAAAGTCGTGGGTGCCAAGTGGAAACCAGCGGCTGATTTGGGTCAGTACGGTGCCCAGCCGTGGGGGAAGAAATTGTCAGAGGAGGCACCTTCCGGCGCAGGAAATTCAGCTCTCTATGCCGCCCTCTCAAAACCGAAGCCGAAGCGCAGCAAAGCTGATTGGAAAACGATCAACGATGCTTTTGCTGCTGTATCGGGACCTTTCAAAATTTACATCCATCAGCTCAACCTTGAGGAGAAAGTGCTGAGCAAGACCGCGCAATCGGGTCGCGCCACTGTTATGGTGATGGACTACAAACCGCGCGACACCCATATTCTTGACCGTGGGGCCTACGACCAACCCGGAGAGAAAGTCACTGCAGATGGGCCGGCGATCCTCCCTCTACTGAATGGTCCCGATGGCAAGGCGAAGACCCGACTGGAACTCGCCAGATGGCTAGTTGACCCAGCGCACCCGTTGACCTCGCGCGTCATTGTTAACCGATATTGGCAGATGATCTTTGGAACCGGCTTGGTGAAAACCGCTGAGGATTTCGGTGCGCAGGGCGAGTATCCGTCGCACCCCGAATTACTGGACTGGCTAGCGGCTGATTTTGTCGAGCACGGATGGGATCTGCGGCGCGTTCTCAAGCAGATCGTGATGTCCGAAACCTACGCCCAATCGTCTGCGGCGACGCCCGACTCTCTTGAATTAGATCCCTACAACCGCCTGTTAGCCCGTGCGCCACGTTTCCGGCTTGGTGCCGAGTTCGTCCGCGACAGTGCGCTCTTGGCAGCGGGCTTGATTAATCGCGACCTTGGTGGCCCGAGCGTCCATCCCTACCAGCCGGATGGCCTGTGGGCGGAGATTAGTCACTACGGCTACCCGGCCGGATTCACCTCCCAGAAATTTCTGCCTGGTAGTGGCCGGGCACTCTACCGTCGCAGTATGTATACGGCCTGGAAACGAACCTCTCCCCCGCCGAGTATGGCAATATTTGACGCGCCCTCCCGCGAGACCTGTACGGTGCGCAGGCTGAATACTAATACTCCGTTACAGGCGCTGGTTTTACAGAACGACCCGCAGTTCTTGGAGGCTGCGCGGGCGCTCGGCGATCTTATGGCGGCTGCAGGATCGGTGGAGAAGGGGGTCACCCACGGCGCCCGGCGTGTTCTTGGCCGGGGACCGACTGCAAGAGAACTAAAAATTCTGTCCACCGCCCTGATTCGCTATCAGAAGATTTTTCAATCGGACACTGAGAAAGCGCAGCAATTGCTCACCGCTGCCGGAGCACAAGACAGCGGCGATCCCAATCAGACCGCGTGGATGCTGGTCGCTAGCACTTTGCTAAACATGGATGAAGCCGTGACAAGACAATGATCATCAACGACGACACCGACACTCTACTTTCGCGTCGCGCCTTTCTGGGGCAGTCTGGTATCGGACTTGGTGCCCTTGCCGCGACCTCACTGCTCAATGATGCTGGGGGCGCGGAATCTGGTCAGAATGATCTGCCGCATTTCCCGGCGAAAGCAAAGCGCGTCATCTACATGTTCCAGTCGGGTGGGCCGTCGCACATCGACCTTTTTGATCATTCGCCAGCCATCAAAAAATTGCATGGCAGCGAATTGCCCGACAGCGTCCGTGGCGGACAGCGCGTGACCGGGATGACCGCCGGGCTGAAGAATTTTTTAGTCTGTGGTCCGATGTCGCCGATGAAGCAGCGCGGAGAGAGTGGCACTTGGATGAGCGATTTTATACCCTACACGGCGTCAATTGCTGACAAGCTCACGGTGATCAATTCGATGCATACCGAGGCGATCAATCATGACCCCGGGATCACTTTGATTAACACTGGTTCGCAGATTCCGGGTCGTCCCAGCCTCGGTGCTTGGGCAGGGTATGGATTAGGAAGCGCAAACGAGAACATGCCTGCCTACATTGTTCTCCTTTCGCAGGGGAATGGGAAGAATCCGGGACAACCAATTTTCTCCCGCTTATGGGGAAGTGGTTTTCTTCCTTCAAACCATCAGGGTGTATTGATGCGCAGCGGTAGGAATCCGCTTCTCTACCTCAAAGATCCCAATGGGCTCGATCGCTCGACACGGCGCGAGATGCTCGATGATCTCGCGGCCCTCAACGGGGATTCGTTTGCCCGCTTCGGCGACCCGGAGATCCAGACACGCATCGCCCAGTATGAGATGGCCTTCCGCATGCAGACCACCGCTCCGGAAATCGTCGATCTTTCGGACGAGCCAGAGAGCACTTTCAAACTCTACGGCGATGCCGCGCGTCAACCGGGCACCTACGCTTACAACTGTCTTTTGGCGCGGCGCCTGGCCGAACGCGACGTGCGATTCGTGCAACTGTTCCACCGTGGTTGGGACCAACACGGCAGCCTCGTTCCTCATCTGACCGCGCAGTGTAAGGATACCGATCAGGCCTCGGCAGCGCTGGTCACTGATCTTGAACAGCGAGGGTTACTCGACGACACTCTGGTGATTTGGGGCGGCGAATTTGGGCGCACTAGTTACAGCCAAGGAGGCTTGGGTAACGGCCGCGATCACCACGGTCGCTGCTTTTCAATTTGGATGGCGGGTGGAGGGATCAAAGGTGGTAACGTCCATGGTGCCACAGACGACTATTGTTACAACATCGTCAAAGATCCTGTGCACATCAACGATATGAATGCGACCATCCTCCACTGCTTGGGGATGGACCACGAGCGATTCACTTTCAAATTTCAAGGACTCAACACCCGTCTCACTGGAGTGGAGGAAGCGCATGTGGTGCAGCAAATCCTCGCTTAAGGCGAGAATCACCTGATTTAAATGCTACCGTCAGGAATTTGCTTTTTGCGGAAAGGCTCAGGCCCAAGTCGTCGGTGACAAACAGCTTGAGGGCCCGGGTTTTAGGAATCTTGATCAGTTGAGGTCATACTGATGAGAGATCGGGACTCTCCCCCCATATGGCTTTCCGCCTAAGTCGCTAAAACGAGGGCGGCGGTCCCGCCGACTTGCCATCATCCTTTTTCAACGGATATTTCGGTCTCCAGGTCGAATGTTTCTGGCTGAGCCAGGCATGTATTTTTTGGGAAAGCGAGGCGGCGATGGAGGTGTGGGTCTTAATGAGATTGGTTTTTTCTCCGATGTCGTGATTCAAATTGTAGAGTTCCCAATCGTCGGCTTCGTAGAAATAGAGAAGCTTGTAGCGTTGTCCCTCGATCTCGTCGATGGCAGCGACAGTGGGCTGGGCGCGCGAATCCATGTAGCCGGGGAAAAGGTAGAAGATCGGATCACGCATGCGGTCAGTATTCGGATTGAGCAGGACATCGACGAAGGATTCTCCATCGAGAGGATGTTCGGCTTCTGGGGGTATCCAACGATCGCCGGCGAATTGAAGGTAGGTTGGGTAGTAGTCGACTGTATGGACCATATGATCGGTGACTGTGTTGGCGGGGATGACACCCGGCCAGTAGGCGATCAAGGGAACGCGGATACCGCCTTCGGTGAACATTCCTTTCTTTCCGCGCAGAGGGAGGTTGTCCTTGTGGGTGCCGCCATTGTCGGAGGTGAAGAGGATCAGGGTGTTTTCGGCGCAGCCGGTGTCATTCAAAACCTTCAGCAGACGACCGATTGTTAGATCAATGCTGGCAACGAAGCCGGCAAGTTCATCGCCGGTGCTTTCTTTTAGGTCCGGCCGTGAACGCACGGGACCGTGCACTGCATAAGGATGGAGTTGAAGATAGAAGGGCTTCTCGTCGTCGGCGAACTTGCCGATGGTCTCTTCCATGGCATCGGATAATGCGTCGCTAACATGCTTCGGCGTGCCAAGCAGAGACAGCGGAAAGTTGTGCTGTTTCAGATACGACTCGGTGTAGGGTTCGGCGAAGCGGTCGAAGTGGCCGCGCCCGAGTTTCCTGAATACCCAATTGTCGCCATCCTTGCTGGCAAAGCAGACCGGCTGATGTCCCTGCGTAAAGCCACCGATGTTAATATCGAAACCGGCGTTTTCAGGAAGGGTCTCCCCACCTCCATGTCCGCCGACGTGGTATTTGCCGATATGCGCGGTTGCATAACCGTTTTTGCGCATCGCTTCAGCAACGGTGATTGCTTCGGCAGCCACATCTTCCGTCTGTTCCGGAGCGGTGAATTTTGCCTTCTCCTTCGAAATTCCTCCACGACCGTATCGGTTGAGGCTCCCGACACAGTAGACATCATTGTGGATGCGCGCAGGGTATTGTCCCGATAGCATGGCCGCGCGGGTCGGCGCGCAGTTGGGCTGGGCATAGGCATTAGTGAAACTGAGTCCTCCGGCAGCGAGCTTCACCAGGTTTGGTGTGCGGTAAAGCTTTGGATTAGTCCCCATCGTGCTCTGCTCAACACCGATCTGGTTCCAGCCAAGATCGTCTACCATCACGGTGACGATATTTGGCTGACGCCTGATCTTATTGAAGGCTACCGGAATGAAGGGCGGATTCGTATGACGAAGCAATTTGACCGATACCCCGGCTACGCCGGACGCTTCTTGAAAAGCAGATTTACTCGCGGCTTCAATACCCAGCAAGCTGAAGGCGAAATCTCTGTCCTTTCCGCCCGCACTGGCCCAACGGCCTTTGGAACTCTTGTTGTTGCGGATCGCTCGACCACCGGCGTATCCGCGGCCTAGGATGAAGTGCAGATCGGATTCCTCGGCGGAAAGCACTAGGGCATAATTGCCTGTCTTTAGTTGTGGCGGCGATTCAAATTCAAGCTTTAGGGTGGCCTCGGCGGCGCCCTTGGGCAACCTTCCAGATTCTGAATGCAGCATATCACCGACCGGATAGTCATTCTCGGTGCGATAGATACTGACCGTCAGATCGGCGGCGTTCACAACCCCGGCGGTCAGCACGAAAAGGCCCTCGAGTTTTCCGGTTTTCTTTACCGTGAATGTCTGCCCCTTCGAGTTACCGGCTGCAACAATTGTCGATCCGACCTTGCCGTGGGGCGGTGAGAGTTTTTCCGATCGATCGGCAACGGTCAATTTTAGCGCTGCGCTAACAGGTAGGGCAATCAACAAGGTTGCGGTAACGGCTGCGAAAGTCTTTTTCATAAGGGACTGATTGCTAAATGAGATGGGTTGTCAAGGGTGGGTGAAATCCTTTAAGCTGACGATTGTTATCAATGAAGAAGAAATAAAATCCTACGATACAATCAAGCTCGGAATCGACGCCCGAAGGGCTTGGTATTATGTGACCGGGCAATTCGACGCGGCGCCTGATTTTTGAGTCACTCACAGTTAAAATTCTGCCTCCCAAACGACAACAGTCGTCGAATCTGGAATTTCTTGTTTTGTGGATCGCATCCACAGATACTATTACCCAATCCGTTCCGAGGAATATGCGTTCTCATTCAGCTACTTGTCATCTTGCTTTCGTCGTGGGATTACTTCTTCCCGCTCCGGGAGCATGGGCCAAACTGGAATTCAATCGGGATGTTCGGCCGATCCTTTCCGACAAATGTTTCGCGTGTCATGGGTTTGATGCGAAGACGCGGAAGGCCGGGTTGCGTTTGGATACGGAGGAAGGAGCCTATTCTTTGAAGGATGGCGTTCAGGCGATCAAGCCGGGCGCTTTGCAAGAAAGCGAAGTCTGGCATCGCATCACACATGACGATGAAGACGAATTAATGCCTCCGCCGGAGAGTAATAAGAGTCTCACGGAAGGGGAAAAAGAAGTGCTCAAACGTTGGATTGAGGACGGTGCGAAATACCAGCCGCACTGGGCTTTTGTGCCGCCGAAAAAGCGGGCGCCTCCGGTGGTGTCGGGAGCGCGCAATCCCATCGATCAATTCATCGGAGCACGGCTCGAAGAAGAGGAATTGTCGTTCTCGCCCGAGGCTGATCGTAGGACCTTGATTCGCCGGGTCACTTTGGATCTCACTGGCTTGCCGCCGACTCCGCAGCAATTGGATCAGTTTCTCAATGACGCGGCATCTGGAGCTTACGAACGATTAGTGGATCGCTTGATGGCGACTCGCGATTATGCCGAACGCCGGGCGCAGGATTGGCTCGATCTGGCTCGTTATGCCGACACGCGGGGCTTTGCGGATGACAAGATGCGTCAGATCTGGCCCTACCGTGATTGGGTGGTTCGCGCGCTTCATCGTAACATACCATTCGATCAATTCACGATCGAGCAACTTGCGGGGGATATGCTGCCCAACGCGACTGACGAGCAACGAATTGCGACGGGCTTTCACCGCAACGCGCCCCAGGCTCGTGGGAACACCTACCCGGTCGAAGAGTATCGTCTCAAAGGAGTGACCGACCGCGTCAACACGACGGGAAAAGTTTGGTTAGGTTTGACCATGGAATGTGCAGAGTGCCACGACCATAAATTCGATCCGATTAGTCAGCGTGATTACTTTTCGCTGTTCGCAATTTTCAACAACACCGAGCACCGTGGCAAGGGGCATGGACAGGGAGGCCCGACAATGACCTATCGCCCTCCAGTGGCTGATCCTGATCCGGACCTCCTGGCCGAGCGGGCCCGTCTCAAGGCTGAATTGATTTCAGCTCGCAAGAAGCTTCCTCCCGCAAAGGCTCTTGGCGGGGAGGGCTTGTTGGGAAAATGGGACGCGCCTCATCTCGAGCCCGACGCCGGGAAATTTTGTATCACCGGGGACCTCACCATCACCGCCAAAATCCGTACTAAGCAAGCGGTCGCGAATCTTGTCTCCAAATATGATTGGCTCGGTAAGCAACGCAGTTATGTTTTTGGGATCGGCGGTGAGGGCGATGAAGAAGGAAGGCCTGGACACCTCTTTTTCTGGGCATCCGCTCGGACTGATCCTTACCAAGGTGTCGCCGTCCATGGTAGTCGCGCGGTCAATGATGATCATGATCACGATGTCGCCCTTGTCTTTAAAGCCGGGGAATCAGTGCGCCTCTTCGTCGATGGAATTGAGGATGTCGAGGCTCGCGTGCTCGGTGCGCCGCCTCGATCGATTGCCGTTTCAAATCGCCCTCTCGCGATCGGGGCTGGGTATAAAAACTCATCCAAGCCCAATGCGCATCGCTTCGGAGGTTCGCTTAGTGAGGTTCGGCTCTACGACCGCGCACTCGAGCTGATTCCAGAGAGCGAGGAAACTCGAAAGCTCCGGTCGGCTTTACATAAAATCGACGATAAGCAATCTGCAGGTTCGAAAGAAATTCTGGCTGTTCCCGTGATGAAAGAGCGCACGTCGCCCCGGCAAACATTCATTCACCAACGTGGAAGTTTCCTCAGCCCGGGAGATAAAGTGTCACCTGCCGCGCCTAAAGTCCTGGTGCCCGAAGGTGAGAGGCAACCTGGTGATCGACTCGAATTCGCGCGCTGGCTCGTCGATGGAAAGAATCCACTGGTGGCGCGGGTTGTTGTGAATCGCTTTTGGCAGAGCTATTTTGGCCAAGGTCTGGTGAGCACTTCGGACGACTTTGGGTCGCAAGGGGCACCGGCCACTCATCCCGAATTGCTTGATTGGTTAGCGACTGAATTTGTGGATAGCGGTTGGGACATGAAATACCTCAACCGCCTGATTGTGACCTCGGCGGTGTATCGGCAAGGGGCGAAAATGAGTTCGCAGCTCAGGGAAAGAGATCCAAAAAATCGACTCCTCTCCCGCATGCCCCGGGTTCGCCTGCCGGCGGAGCAGATCCGGGATCAGGCGCTTGCGATCGGTAGCTTACTGAAGCCGTTTGCCGTTGGCCCGAGTGTTTTTCCACCCCAGCCAGACAGTTATTGGGAAGATCGGGACCTGCCCGGTAAGTGGGTCGCAAGCAAGGGCGATAATCGTTATCGCAAGAGCCTCTACACCTATTGGAGACGAATGGCTCTGCATCCTACGATGGAACTCCTTGATGCCCCGGCCCGTGCGGTCTGCGTATCTAG
>ENA-ORDA01000461-ORDA01000461.1-marine-metagenome-genome-assembly--contig:-NODE-461-length-41076-cov-6.192371_pt1 | contig 41076 bp, 36 predicted proteins | sample MGYA00237778_ERZ508506 | MGnify/ENA primary metagenome ERZ508506 (study PRJEB26177, sample SAMN06267891) | marine metagenome | isolation source: Monterey Bay, California, USA | place: Pacific...
ATAAATATGGATAAATATATAAAATTAAAAAATGTGACATCGTAATTACAGTAGTGCCATTTACAAGCTCTGTATTACTTGGGCTAATACAAAAAAAAAGATTCAAAAACTCTAAGCTTTGGGTCCACATTCAAGATTTTGAGTTTGACGCAGCTCTTCAAACAGGAATGGGTCAAAAAAAGAATATTATTTTTACGATGTTGTTTAAGCTGGAAAAATGGTTGTTTTCAAAGTCAGATATTGCAAGCACGATTAGCCAAAAGATGTTAGAAAGACTCTCAAAAAAAACATCATCAGAACAATTTTTTTTACCAAATTGGATTGACGGAAACCATATAAACCCAGACAGATTTATAAGACATAATTATCTAAAGTCAGAAAAAGTAAAAATATTATAATCTGGAAACATTGGTGATAAGCAAAATTGGAAGGTTTTTGTTAAATTCTGCAGTGATATAAGGACAAAATCTTTCGAAATTGTGGTTGTTGGAGATGGCTCTCAAAAGGATTGGTTAATAGAGAGCATAGAGCAGTTTGATAATGTTACATATTTTCCTCCAGTTACGTATGAAGAACTTCCGAATCTACTTTGTAGCGCAGATATTCATATTTTATTTCAAAAGATAGATGTTATAGACACGGTGATGCCTTCAAAGGTTTTAGGGATGATGGCTAGCGCCAAACCCTCAATTATAATTGGAAATAATAAGTCTGAAGTAAAACAAATTCTAGAAGCGGCAAAAGGAGGTTTTTATTATACTGAGTATAACGAAAAAATTGTTTTTGACTTAGAAAGATTATCAGAAAGAAAAGAAGAATTAAGCGTTATGGGCAGTAATGCAAGGGAGTTTGTGATTGAGAATTTTTCGAAGGATAAAATACTTTCTAAATTCATCAATAAGATGAGGAATCTTTAATTCAAATAGCTTTATAATCTTTTTCTATATTTAATAACATTACTTGTTTATTTTTGTTAACGGAAAATGTAAATAAATTGAAAAGAGTTTTAATAACAGGTGCAGCAGGTTTTTTAGGATCATACCTTTGCGATAAGTTTATCGATCAAGGATATGTGGTAATAGGTATGGATAACTTTATTACTGGAGATCATGACAACATTAAACATTTACGAAACAACTATAATTTTAAGTTTATTGAGCACGATGTAACTGAGTTTGTGGAAATAGAAGGAAATTTAGATTACATTTTACATTTTGCCTCCCCTGCTAGTCCAATAGATTATTTAAAAATACCTATACAGACCTTAAAAGTTGGCTCATTAGGAACACATAACTTATTAGGTCTGGCTAAAGCTAAGAAAGCTAGAATTCTCATAGCATCTACCTCTGAAGTTTATGGAGATCCTTTGGTGCACCCTCAGTCTGAAGAATACTATGGAAATGTTAATACGATTGGACCAAGAGGTGTTTATGATGAGGCTAAACGATTTCAAGAGTCTATTACCATGGCTTACCACAGAGTTCATGGGTTAGAAACCAGAATTGCGCGTATATTTAATACTTATGGCCCTAGAATGCGCCTCAACGATGGGAGAGTGATACCTGCATTTATGGGGCAAGCATTACGAGGTGAGGATTTAACTGTTTTTGGAGATGGTTCTCAAACCCGCTCATTTTGCTATGTTGATGATCAAGTTGAAGGAATTTATCGACTATTACTAAGTGATTATGCCTATCCTGTAAATATTGGTAATCCCCATGAAATATCGATCCGAGATTTTGCAGAAGAAATCATTAAATTAACGAAGACATCACAAAAAGTTATTTATAAAGACTTGCCTGTTGATGATCCTATGCAAAGACAGCCTGACATTACCCTAGCAAAAACACTATTAGGTTGGGAGCCAGAAGTCACTCGAAAAGAGGGAATGTCAAGAACGTTGAATTATTTTAAAGGCCTTACAAATAAAAAACTTCAGAAAAGTGAACATAAAAGTTTTGACAATCTTAATCGTAAATAAATGGCTTACAAACAAGGAAGATACTCGATTTATATAAAACCATTATTTGGATTTGTCGATTTTAGTATTATTATCTTTACATTTCTGCTTTTTGATACAAATGTAAAAAGCCTCCCTTTTTTTATATTATATGTTTTATTATCATGGATAGTAATTTCAGTAAGTAATCATTTTTATGAAATACAAAGGTATACTAGATTGATTCATATTGTGACTTTGTTAATAAAGCAAATTGCGTTTTTAGCCATTTTACTTTATGCCTTTATCGGCTTTTTTAAACAACCACATATAAGTAGACTAGCATTAGGCAATTACATTGTAACAATTTCTTTATTGTTAACCTTATTTAAGATATCTTCTTTCTTTTTGTTGAAGAGATATCGTGCAGTTTTGGGAGGTAACAGAAGAAATGTAATCGTAATTGGCGAAAATGAAAAAACAAGACAACTCATAGAAATTTTTAATGACAAATCTGATTTTGGATATTTTTTTAAAGCTCAATTTGATGTCAACGACAGTGGTTTTTCACTTGAAAAATGTTTCGACTTTATTATTAACAACAATATCGATGAAATTTACTTTTCAGCGAGAGAGTTATCAAATAAGCAAATAATTAAACTAATTGATTTTGCAGACAATAACCTTAGAGAATTAAAATTTATTCCAGACAATAAGGAAATTTTTTCTAAAAAACTCAAGTATGAATATTATGATTACATTCCAATTTTATCTTTAAGAGAAATCCCTCTTCAGGAGCCAATTTATAAATTTCTGAAAAGAGTTTTTGATATTATTTTCTCATCATCTGTTATAATTTTTATTTTGTCGTGGTTAACACCATTAGTGGCAATATTAATAAAATTAGAATCCAAAGGACCTGTGTTTTTTAAGCAAGCAAGAAACGGTTTTAATTATAAAGAGTTTTATTGTTATAAATTTAGATCCATGACTCCAAATAGTGAAGCAAATTTTTATCAGGCGACTCGTGGTGATCAAAGAATAACCAATATTGGAAAATTCATTCGAAAAACTAGTATTGATGAGTTGCCTCAATTTTTTAATGTTTTATTCGGTGATATGTCTGTTGTCGGGCCAAGACCTCATATGGTAAGTCATACCGACATGTACGCGAAGCGTATAGATAAATTTATGGTTAGACATTTTGTAAAACCTGGGATAACAGGGCTTGCTCAAATTAGTGGTTATAGAGGAGAAGTAGAAACAGATAAAGATATCATTGGTAGGGTTAAATTTGACATTTTTTATATTGAAAATTGGTCTTTATTGCTGGATTTAAAAATTATTTTTAAAACTGCAATAAACGCTGTCAAAGGAGAGGAAAAAGCCTATTAATTTCTATGGTTTCAATAATTACCCCATGCTATAATTCAGAAAAGTACATTGAAACAACAATAAATTCAGTTCTTAATCAAACTTACCAGAATTGGGAGATGATTATAGTTGATGATGCATCTCAAGATGATACTTATAATATTGTCTCAAGAATCACAGAGATAGACACCCGAATTAAGCTTTTTAGGCATCATATGAACTTAGGTGCCGGAGCAGCAAGAAATTTCGCTGTAAATATCTCTCGAGGAGATTATATTGCATTTTTAGACTCAGATGATATTTGGAAACATAATAAGCTTTCAACACAAATTAACTATATGAAGATGACTAATTCAAGTGTTTGCTTCTCGTCATATGAACTTGTGGATGATAACGGAAATCCGTTAAATAAATTAATTGAGGCGTTACCAGATTTAACCTATGATAAACAACTCAAATGTAATTACATTGGGAATCTTACCGGGATGTATGATGTTAGAAGATTAGGAAAGGCTATTATTCACGGCATCGAGAAAAGACAAGACTGGATAATGTGGTTAAATTTAATTGAGAAGGCAGGTCATGCAAAAGGTATGAAAGATTCTCTTGCTTATTATAGAGTAAGAAAAGAGGGTATATCATATAATAAACTCAGTTTAATTAGGTATAACTATAGGGTGTATAGATTTTTTCTTGGATATGGGTTTTTAAAATCTTTGAGGTATATTTTAATCTTTTTAGTTGAGTATTTCTTTATTAAACCAAGACAAATTAGGAATCTATGATTTTATATATGATGTAAATTGTTTTAATTTTCCTTTGGTTGTTCGTTCAAGTTGGGTTTTTTTTGAGAAGTAAACTCTTACTCCTTTTTCTAAATATTTATTAAGAGCAGTTTTGACTTTCTTTTTTTGTGTATTGTTCATTTCGACTTTGGATACATACTCAACCTCAAAGATATCGATGGCATGTTGTTTAATTTTTATTTCTTTAATGGAGCAGTTACTATCCATTATTGATTTTGTAACATAGTAGAATGAAAGGCCTGGAGATAATTTACCACTCGGAAGTTTTATATAATCTTCTTTCCTTCCAACAAGATGGTCTAAAAAAAGTTTCTTTTGATTAATTTTTTTGATGCTACCAACATCTCCTATTTCATATCTAATAAATGGGTGCGCCTTATTATATAAGTCTGTAATAATGATTCTACCTGATTGCCCTTCAGGAACAGGGTTTCCTTTGTCATCTAAAACTTCAATGTAAAGATTGACATTGTTTAGATTCCAATGATTATCATTTTCAAGAGCAATTAATCCAAATTCCGCTGCGCCATATTCATTGATAATTGCAATATTAAATGCCTTTCTCATTTGTTCTCTTTCTGTTTCTGAGCACATTTCAGAAGTGGTAAGACAGGCTTGAAGCGTAGGACAAACTTTGGATAAAACGATCTGTTTGCTTAATAAATGTTGTGCAAAAGCCACCAAAACAGAGGTGTATCCAGTAATGTAAATAAATCTTTTATTGTTAAATTTTTTTATCCAATTGTCAAAAGCTCCCTCCGTTAAATCAAATACGTTAAAGCGATATCGGTTAAGCGCCAAGTCTTTTACACGCTCTTTGTAGTAAGATTTTTTATCTAACGGAATGCCATAAAACCTTCCTTGTTTTCCATTAAACACAGTGTGCCACCCATACCATTCCTCAAAAATAGCCCAAGTCAAGGCATGACAAAACTTGTCTTTTGCGAAAGTAAATGGGTCGCCCGATGAGCCTGAAGTTTTATTGATATACACATTGTTAAGGGAATAGCTCCTAGACAATCGGTTTTTTAATGGTTGTTGTAAATCTCGTTTTGTCATGATTGGTACAGAGGACCAATCAGAGGAATCAATATTTTTTGCTAGGAGTTTGTAAAATGGAGTGTTGTTGAGGTGATGAGTTAGAATAGTTTTTTTTTGGTCAGAAAGATACGTACTATATTCGGCCTCTGGAATACTTTGTATACTCTTTAAGAGGTGCTGGGCTTTCTTGATTGGAAAGCCATTAAATCGCATAGAAAGGTCAAATAATTTCAAAAGAATAATATGATCATATGTTTTTGTAAAATAATTGTTTTTTAAACGCAAAAGCAATTATTTTTGTGCAAACAATTCTATAGATGAACATTTTAATTCTTGGTTCGGGAGGAAGAGAACACACTTTTGCTTGGAAAATTGCTAAAAGTTCTCGGTGTAACAAGTTATATGTTGCGCCAGGAAATTCAGGAACGGCAGAGATTGCAGAAAATATAAATTTAAAAGTGACCGACTTCGAGGCTGTCAGAGCAGTTGCCCTTTCTCATCAGATTGATATAGTGGTTGTAGGTCCAGAGGATCCTTTGGTTCAAGGAATTCATGATTATTTTTTGAATCATGAAGAACTTAATGGGATTGCTGTGATTGGTCCGCAAAAAGCAGCTGCAGAATTGGAGGGTAGTAAAGAATTTGCTAAGGAATTTATGATGAGACATAACATACCTACAGCAGCTTATAAGAGTTTCACAAGGGACAATGTTGTCGAAGGGTATAAGTTTCTTGAGACATTAAGTCCGCCGTACGTTTTAAAAGCAGATGGCTTAGCAGCAGGCAAAGGGGTTCTAATTCTTCATGACTTGGATGAGGCCAAATTAGAATTAAAGCAAATGCTTGTTGGTGCCAAATTTGGTGACGCAAGCACCAAAGTAGTTATAGAAGAATTTCTTGATGGTATAGAGCTAAGCTGTTTTGTATTAACTGACGGGAATAACTATAAAATACTTCCTACGGCAAAAGACTATAAGCGCATCGGTGAAGGAGACACAGGTCTAAACACGGGCGGTATGGGGGCTGTATCACCAGTCCCTTTTGCAACACCTGCATTTTTAAATAAAATTGAAGAAAGAATCGTCAAACCAACGGTATTTGGACTTCAAAAAGATAATTTACCGTATCAAGGATTTATTTTCATTGGGATTATTAAGGTAGGAGATGATCCTAAAGTTATTGAGTACAATGTTAGAATGGGAGATCCAGAGACAGAGGTGGTTCTTCCTCGTGTTAAAACGGATATGGTAGAAATTTTCGAAGCAATTTCAAACAAGAGCTTAGATAAAATAAATATCGAAATAGATGATAGAGCAGCAACAACGGTGATGCTGGTTTCGGGGGGCTATCCTGAAGCATATGAAAGAGGAAAAGAAATTACTGGACTTGAAAATATAAAAGACTCAATACCTTTTCACGCAGGAGCTGTTAAAAGTAATGGTGAAATCATTACCTCGGGAGGGCGTGTTATGGCAATTACAAGTTATGGCAATACTTACCAAGAGGCTATAGAAAGGTGTTACAAAAATATAAGTAAGTTAAAGTTCGAAAAGATGTGCTATCGCAAAGATATTGGTTTTGATTTATAGATAAGAGTGGGATGTAACGCTTTTGTCTTCCTCATTATTTTGATCAAATTTTCTTAATTGAAGCATCCAGTAAACAAAAGCAACAAGACCTATAATAGTTAATAACCATGTCATTGCATTAGCAACCCACCAATTTTCTAGTTCGATTTGACGTAAACTGTCAAATGGTAAAAATAGAACGTTTACAAATAAGTCTTGTATAGCGTAAAAAAAATCTTTCATGTTATTAATATTATATTTACTCTGCAAATATACAAACTCATTTAAATGATTACAAGATTTTTTAGTACTTCTAAACCAATACACTTGGTGCTTGTTTCTGTTTTTATTTTTTGGCTTTTTATTACGGTGCGATTTGAATATTACTCTGATGGGATAACTATATTAGAAGTATTTAGAGAACTTAGCCTATATAGCATTTTAATGCTTTCTATAGTTGTTTTTTCTTTTTTTGTGAGTAAAAATAATTTGACTAAAAAAAATAATTTTAAGTTATTAATTTTTACTTTGTTTTTAGCGTGTATTCCTGAAACCGTGATGCACGGAAAGATGATAATTTCTAACGTCTTTATTCTTTTTGCCTTAAGAAGAGTCTTAAGTTTGAGATCAAATTTGAAGATTAAAAAGAAGTTGTTTGATGCTGCATTTTGGATAACATTGGCATCATTATTTTACTTTTGGTCAATCTTATTTTTTATATTAATAATTGCTGCTTTATTCTTTCATGGCATTCATCAACTTAAAAATTTGATAATTCCCTTTACAGGATATTTAACAGTGTTTTTGATAATTATAAGTTACAGTGTTATAGCTCCAAGTTCAAATACTATTAATTGGTTTCAAATTGACACTGTTAGTTTTGATTTCTCAAACTATTTATTAAGTCAAGTTGTATCAATAACAGTATTAACCACATTAGGAATTTATTCGATGGTGTTTTATGTTCGTAAAATTGGAGATAAATCTAGCGATTTTAGGTCGTCTTTTTTGTTGATTTTGATTTCTTTATTTATTGGGGTAGGATTGGTTGTTATTGCGCCTGTAAAAAACACAAGTGAATTATTGTTCCTTTTTGCGCCATTATCAATTATCATTACCAATCACATTGAAGCCTTTTCGAATAAATGGTTAGCTGACTTTTATTTAAGTGTATTAGCTGTCACTCCCTTCATACAATTAATGCTGTAGTTTTATCCCAAATGATAAGTCACCAGCATCTCCTAAACCAGGAACAATGTATCCTTTATCATTTAAATCTTCATCAACACCAGCAATCCAGAGTTGGGTGTTTTTTGGAAACTTAGAGGCCGCTAAAGTAACACCCTTTTTAGCTCCTAAAACGCTAATAATATGGGTGTTTTTTGGTGTACCATGGCTAAGCAGTGCCTTATAAGTTGACACTATAGATTGCCCTGTAGCTAACATTGGATCTACCAATATGAGTGTTTTACCTTCTATACTTGGGCTTGCAATATATTCAACAACAATTTCAAATTCCGTTTTACTTTTGTGATGCCTGTACGCAGAAATAAAGGCGTTTTCAGCATTATCAAAGTAGTTTAGCACACCATTGTGTAAAGGTAAACCAGCTCTTAATACAGAACATATGACAAAGTTTTCTGAAGGCTGCATGAGGGACATTTCTCCAAGAGGTGTTTTTAAATAACTCTTCTTAAAGGATAAGGTTTTACTCATCTCATAACACAATATTTCACCAATGCGCTCAATATTTCTTCGAAAACGCATTCTATCTTTTTGTATTGAAATTGAACGAATTTCTGACATGAAATTATTTAAAATTGAATTTTCTTTTGAAAAGTTGTGGATGCGCATCTCGTATTTTCTTTATTGTAGTAAAGTTAACAATTAGAAGTATATTTGTACGCTAAACGATAAGAGAAATGTTTTCAAAAAAAGCTAATAAAATATTCAGTGAGGTAATTGAGAGATATCACGTCATTAATACGGTTGATCAAGTATTTTTAAATCCATATAAAAAAAACAGCACACTGTTAGAGCATTTATTATATCGAAAATGTTGGATAGATACGGTTCAATGGCATTATGAGGATATCATTCGGGATCCTTATATTGACCCAATTGCAGCTTTGAAATTAAAACGTCAAATTGATTCTTCAAATCAAGACAGAACCGACATGGTTGAATATATTGACAGTTATTTCTTAGAAAAATACAAACATGTATCAGTGAATGATAATGCTTCAATTAATACGGAAAGCCCAGCTTGGGGCATTGATAGACTGTCTATTTTAGCATTGAAAATTTATCATATGAATGAAGAAGCTACCCGAACAGATGCTGATCAATCTCATAAAGATGGTTGTCAGAAAAAGCTCGATGTTTTGTTAGAACAGAGAGATGATTTATCTTCAGCGATAGACACCTTATTGAAGGATATCGAAAAGGGTGTAAAATACATGAAAGTTTATAAGCAAATGAAAATGTATAATGATAACGAATTAAATCCAGTGTTACGTTCAAATAAATAAAGTCTTGGAAGAAAGGTCTAGAGGCAATGACTAAACCTAAAAACATACTCATTATTCGCCTTTCCGCCATGGGAGATGTGGCCATGACTGTTCCGGTTATTCGAGCATTTTGTCATCAATTTCCTGAAGTAAAAATCACTGTGCTTACTAAGGAGTTTTTTACACCTTTTTTTAGAGGATTACATAATGTTACTGTTATACACCCTGATCTAAGTGATAAACATAAGGGTGTTCTAGGCTTGTTCCGACTATCAAGGGAGTTAAATCAATGGAATTTCGATGGTCTCTTGGACTTACATAATGTGTTAAGAAGCAGGATCTTAAAAACCTTTCTATCAATTAATCCTAGCGCGCAAATAAACAAAGGACGAAAAGAAAAAAGGGCGCTAGTTTTTGGTAGTTCTTTCCATCAGCTAAAGACAACACACCAGCGTTATGCAGACGCTTTCAAGGAATTAGGATACGATGTTAATTTAATAAATCCTGAATTACCAGGGCCTGTTAAGCTTAATACCAAGCTTAAAGGTTTTTTAAAAGGGACAAAAAATAAGCGAATAGGAATAGCTCCTTTTGCAGCACATAAGGGTAAAATGTATCCATTAACACTAATGAATCAAGTCATTCAAAATTTAAGTAAAAAACACCTTGTGGTTCTTTTTGGAGGAGGCTTGAAAGAAGTTAATCAATTAAAAAAAATAGCATCTAATTATAAAAATGTTATTAATACAGCAGGAAGGTTAACTTTAGACGAAGAACTTGATGTCATTTCAAATCTAGATCTTATGCTTTCCATGGATTCAGGTAATGGTCATTTAGCTGCCATGCTTGGTATTGACGTAATTACAATTTGGGGAGTGACACATCCTTATGCAGGATTTTTGCCATTCAATCAATCAATAACGTCCGCTCTAACACTAGACAAATCACGATATCCAAAAGTCCCCACTTCCGTATACGGGAATAAGTATCCAAAAGAGTATGAACAAGCCATTGGCACTATTTCACCCGAAACTATCATTTCTAAGATAAAAGAGAGACTTGATGAAAATGTGCTTCATACATCATCATAATCAACATAGATACTTGGTGTTGTTGGGTGTGCTTGACAAGTTAAAATTAAACCCTCAGCAACCTCAGAATCTGTTAACACATTATTTTGTGTCATAATTGCTTTACCTTTTTTTATTCGAGCTAAGCAGCTACTACAAATACCCCCTTGACATGAATATGGTGCATCAATATTTTGAGATAATGCCATGTCTAAAATGTTTTTTGTTTTTGGCATTAAAAAAGAGGTTTCTTCATCGTCAACCATAACAGTAACCTCTGATTGTCCATCAACAATGACAGGATTAACCGAAGACTCTCCAGAGGGCGCTGTAAATAATTCAAATAAGATTTTAGTCTCAGAAACACCTCTTTCTAAAAGAGTACTTTTTACTTCTTGTATCATTTGTTGAGGGCCACAAAGATAAAAGGTGTCAGTGGAGTTGAGGTTGGAGTATTCATTTAGAGTTAGATTAACGGTGCTTTTATCGATTCTTCCAAAAACAGCATTTTCTTCATTTGCTTGGGAATATAAAAGTTGTGCTTGAAATTTTCCTGGGTAGGTTTGTTTCAGTTCACTTATTTCTTTTAGAAACATTGCGCTTTCTGGAGTTTTATTTCCATAAACAAGTAAAAAATCACTTTTAGGTTCTTCCGCTAAAAGCGTTTTCATGATTCCTAATATCGGTGTGATGCCACTTCCGGCAGCGTAAGCAACTAATCTTCTTGACAATGCTTGGTCAGGTTCAAATGTAAAACGTCCTTTTGGAGGGCTCACTTTCAAAACATCATTTTTTTTTAATTCTTTGTTAGCATAGGTTGAAAAGACACCGCCATCAACAATTTTTACAGCAACAGAGAGTGTATTACTTGCGGGTGACGAACAAATTGAATAGTCTCGACGAACATCATTCCCATCTAAATTAATTTTAAACGTTATATACTGCCCAGCTTTAAATTTAAATGTTGCTTTTAATTCATCAGGAATGTCTAAGAACACCTGTACCGAATGGTCTGTTATATTTTGGATATCTTTAACTGAGAGTTCGTGAAATTGGCTCATAATTTTTTATTCAAAAATAAGAAACTTTAAAGTTAATATTGTGTTATTTTTATTAGGTAAACGTATAATTTTATCTGAGTGATTTAAAGGTGTTGAAAGAAACGTTTTAATACCTACTTTTAGACCGAATTATGGCGAACGAGTATTTTAAGTCATGAAGAAAAGGAAGGTTTAAATCATGCCTTAAATACACACTATTTTTACATAAAATGAAAAAAGATAGTTATTTTTACGCTTATGCATAATATATTGCGGTACTTTAAGTTATTTCATCATCAAATAAGACGAACATTGAAAACATATAACACCTCGATCTTACTGTTTTTTTTATTACTCCTTGTAACAGTTTCATGTTCCCGTAAAAACGACACTTTCATTAGCAGAAATTATCACGCCGTAACAACGGAATATAATACTCTATATAATGGATTCAATGCTTTAGAGCAAGGAAGACAGACTCTAAATGATAGTTATTCTGACAACTATTGGGAAATTTTACCAGTTGAACGAATGCAAGTTTCAGATGAGCTGATTCTTCCCGGTCAATCAAAAAATGCAGATTTTGAGCGTGCAGAGGAAAAAGCAGTGAAGGCTGTGCAAAAACACGGGATGAACATTGATGGTAAAGAAAAAAATCCTCAAATCGATGAGGCTTACTTGTTGTTGGGCAAGGCGCGTTACTTTGATCAACGTTTTGTGCCTGCAATGGAAGCTTTCAATTACATCCTTTACAAATACCCAGCAAGTGATAAAATTAATCAGGCAAGAATTTGGCGGGAAAAAACAAATTTAAGATTAGAAAATACAGAGTTAGCAGTAGCAAACTTGAAACGATTGTTATACCAAGAAAAGCTGAAAGGTCAAGATTTTGCTGATGCCACATCGATGTTGGCTGAAGGGTACATCGCTTTAGAGTTTTTGGACAGCGCGATTGTTCAATTAGAATTAGCATCGAATAATACAAAAAGTAATGATGAGAGAGGTCGATATCGTTTCATCCAAGGACAATTATATAACGCTTTAGAAAAAAGGGACAGCGCAAATTATGCGTTTGATAGAGTTATCGAGCTAAATCGTAAGACGCCAAGAATTTACTTGATAAGTGCTCATATTGAAAAGGCGAAAAATTTCAATTACACGGAGGGTAACAAGTTGGAGTTTTTAGAGGAACTCACAAAACTTGAAGAAAATAGAGAAAACAGACCTTTCTTAGATAAAATTTATCATCAAATAGCTGAATTTCATTTAACAAACACCTCTGATTCTATCGCTGAAGTATACTATAATAAATCTTTAAGAACAGCCTCAAGGGACAGGTTTTTAGTTGCTTTAAATTATCAGAATTTAGGAGATATGAGTTTTGATAAAACAATCTATAAGCAAGCTGGTTCCTATTACGATAGCACCATGCTCAACTTAAAGAGAAATAGCAGACTGTTTAGAGATATTAGGAAAAAGCGTGAAAATTTAGACGATGTGATTCGTTTTGAAGACGTCGCTCAGAGAAATGATAGTATTTTATTTTTAATAAATCTTTCAGAAGATCAGCGCCTTGAATATTTTACTGTATACACAGACAAGTTAAAAAAGGAAGCTCAAGAAGCTAAAGAAAAGGCTGAAATAGCTGAAAAAAACAAGTCTGTTGGATTAAAATCAGTTGGGAGTAAAATTAATGGCATTGGTCAAAAAGCACCTAATATTAAATCCTTTTATTTTTACAATCCAGTGACGGTTGCTTATGGTAAGAATGAGTTTGTTAAAGTTTGGGGGAGTCGATCTTTGGAAGATAATTGGAGATGGTCGAATAAAGGAAGTGATGGTCTAGAGCTTTCTTCTTTAGGAGAAGAAGAGGGATTTGCAGAAATTGAAGACAATGAATTATTTGACCCTCAATTTTATATTTCCAAAATACCAATTGAAAATAAAGCTATAGACAGTTTAAAAAAGGAAAGAAACTTTGCCTACTATCAATTGGGTCTAATTTATAAGGATAAATTTAAGGAGTACCAATTAGCTAAAAATAAACTTAAGGATTTATTGGAAAGCGCCCCAGAAGAGCGATTAATTTTACCTTCAAAATATAATTTACATAAAATATACATCCTTCTTAGTCAATTTGATGAGGCAGAAATAATCAAAAAAGATATTATCGACAACTATTCCAATTCAAGATATGCTGCTATTTTATTAAATCCAGATACTGATTTAGGTGAAGATGAAAATAGCCCAGAGTATTTGTATGAAAAATTATACGAACAATTCGAATCCCAAAATTACACTTCAGTAATTTCAGGATGTGATAAATTTATTAACATGTTTGAAGGGGAGGTTATTGTCCCAAAGTTTGAATTTTTAAAAGCAGTGTCAAGTGCACGGTTATTTGGATTCAAAAGCTACAAAAAAGCAATTAATTTCATAGCCTTAAATTATCCAAACAGTTCAGAAGGAGAAAAGGCCCAAATCATGCTTAAAACGAGTATACCTGCTTTAGAAAAAAAAGAGTTTGTAGAAGAGGGTTCTTCTAAAAATTTTAAAGTTTTATATAATTTCACCAATACCAAAGAGGAGGAAATAAATAAGTTCGTAAAAACATTGAATACTGCAATAGCTGACGTAGCGTATTTTGATCTTTACACGTCTATTGATAAATATGATTTGGAAACAACATTTGTTGTCGTTCACGGTTTAACTAGCTTCCAGGGAGCAGAAGGTTTTAAGGATCTTTTAGGCGATAAGAGTAATAAAATTAAGATGGACCATCTTCCTGTTTCCTCAGAAAACTACGAGGTTATTCAAATTCATAAAAATCTAGACGTATATTTAGAGTCTCAATAATTAACAAAGATGTTTTCAGACAATAAAAAAAGTAAAATGGCAACAGAGAGTATATCAACACAAAATATCATTGCTGCAGACACAAAAATTGTAGGAGATATTGTAAGTAAAGGACCTTTTAGAATCGATGGTCAAGTAGAAGGAAATATTAAGACTAGGGACAAAATTGTTGTTGGCAAATCAGGCTTTGTTAACGGCACTATTGACGGTACAAATGCTGATTTTGAAGGGAGCTTCTCCGGAAAGCTCAAATTGTCTGGGACGCTGTCATTAAAATCTTCAGCTTATGTTCAGGGAGAAGTAGAGGTCGGCAAATTAGCAGTAGAGCCTGGAGCAACTTTTAATGCAACATGCAGTATGAAAGGAGCTGTAAAAGAACTAAATAAAGGTGGGCAGCAACAATCAAATTCAGAAAAAGAAAGAACGGCTTAATAATTATGCCCGTTTTTCGGGTGTTGGGTTTCAAATGCTTGCTACGATAGGAGTTGGTGTCTGGGGAGGAATAAAACTAGATAATATCTACCCTAATAACTATCAAGTGTTTACTGTAATTTGCTCATTAATCTCAATTGGAGTTGCTCTATATCTTGTTATTAAACAAGTCACTAAATTTTCAAATCAAAAAAACAACACAAATGACTAAAGAAACAATAAGTTTCGTTACAAGATTATTATTATTGACAGCTATTCTTTTAGCCGTTCATTTATATATATTAAGTCAATTTTTTACTGGACACCTATATTTCCCTATTTGGACTATTTATGCCTTTAATGCTGTTTTGGTTTTTATTGTTTATAGTTTTTTAAGATTTAAGGCTAGTCAAGGAAGTAACAAAATGTATCAGTTGTTTTTGGGATTGACTAGTATAAAGATGGCCTTAGCGATCGTGTTTTTATTACCTCTTTTTTTTGGTAAATCCGAGCACGCTCAACTCGAGGTTATTAATTTTTTTATTCCATATTTTTTGTTTTTGGCCTTTGAAATTTTCAACCTTAATAAATTTCTTCAAAAAAGCTAAACATTGTAAGTTTTAATTTGCAATTTGATTAAATGTACGTACATTTGCACCGAATTTTAGAAGCTATTTTAATTTAAAAAACTGATGCAAATCAACACTTTTAAAACACTGTTACTAGGCTTACTTCTTTCACTTTCGTTTGTAGTAAAAGCAAATGAATCAATTGAAGAAAAATCAGACGAAAAAGATTTCAATGTTACTGACATGATTATGCATCACATTAAAGATGCTCATGACTTCCATATTATGGACTGGGATGGACATGCTATTTCTTTTCCTTTACCAGTTATTTTGTGGACAAACGATGGATTAGTGACTTTTATGTCATCTGAGTTTCACCATAATGATGATGGAACAATTGTTGTAGAAAAAGGAGGTCAGAAATTTATAAAATTCCATGAAGAAATTTATTATGCTAATGATGAAGCAGATCATGGCTCTTATGTAAGTTTTGATCCTGAACATCATCCCACAAATGTAGCTCCTCTAGACTTTTCTATCACTAAATTGGTGTTTTCAATGTTTATGTCAATGATATTATTGATGTTAATATTTGGTTTTTCTGCGAGAGCGTATAATAGATCGGAAAACGGAGTTCCAACAGGAATTGCAAAATTCACAGAACCTTTGATTGTGTTTATTCGTGATGAGGTAGCCATACCCAATATAGGAGAAAAGCATTACAAAAGATTCTTACCATTTTTATTAACGTTATTTTTCTTTATTTGGATAAATAATATTATGGGATTAATTCCTTTTTTCCCTTTCAGCGGAAACTTGAGTGGTAATATTGCATTTACAGGAGTATTGGCATTAATAACATTTATCATCACAACGTTTGTTGCAAATAAAGATTACTGGAAACACATTTTTTGGATGCCAGGAGTTCCGGTACCAATGAAATTGTTTTTGGCGCCAATAGAATTTATGGGCATTTTTATTAAGCCTATTTCTCTTATGATACGTTTGTTTGCAAACATTTCAGCAGGACACATTATAGTTCTGAGTTTAATATCATTGATATTTATAGCAAAGAGTATTTGGATTGCGCCAGCATCTGTGATATTCTCGGTATTTATTAGTGTTATTGAAGTATTAGTTGTGGCTATTCAAGCCTATATTTTCACTATGTTAACTGCTTTATATATTGGTAGTGCCATGGAGGAACACGAACACGAACATTAATTAATTTTTAATATTTATAAACTATGAGTTTAGCATTATTACAAGAAGCAGTAAGTTACGTTCCTTTCGCAGCGATTGGAGCAGGTCTTGCAGCTATAGGTGCCGGAATCGGTATTGGTAAAATTGGTGGATCTGCTATGGAAGCAATGGCGCGTCAACCAGAAATGCAAGGTAAATTACAAGGATCTGCAATTGTACTTATCGCTTTCGTTGAAGCGGTAGCACTTTTTGCGGTTGTTGTATCACTTATTGCAAAGTAAAGAAGAAAATGGTGCAGCGGTTGGCTGCACTATTTTTTTAGTATTAAAGATTTTAAAATAAATTAAGAAATGGATTTAGTTACTCCAGATGTTGGACTATTGTTTTGGACAGTTATCTCGTTTTTTGTGCTTTTATTTCTATTAAGAAAATTTGCATGGAAACCAATTGTAGGTACAGTTAACGATAGAGAAACGTCTATTCGTGAAGCATTAGAATCTGCTGAAAAGGCTCGTCTTGAAATGCAAAACCTCACTGCTGACAATGAGCGTATTTTAAAAGAAGCTCGTGTAGAACGCGAAACCATGTTAAAAGAGGCCCGAGAGATAAAAGCAAAGATGATTTCTGATGCAAAAGATGAAGCTCAAACTCAAGCAAATAAAATGATTGAGCAGGCTCAGATTGCCATTGCCAGTGAGAAAAAATCAGCGATGGCGGAGCTTAAAAATCACGTAGCAGGTTTATCAGTTGATATTGCAGAAAAAATGGTAAGAGAAGAATTATCTAATAAGGAGAAGCAACTTAAGTTAGTTGAGAATATGTTAGGTGAAGCAAAGTTAAACTAGAATCATGGCACAAACAAGAGCAGCAATACGATATGCAAAAGCAGTTTTGAGTCTTGCAAATGAACAAAACTCTGCTAGCAAACTTAATGACGACATGAAGTCTATTGTTAATGCTGTTGCAGAAAGTAAAGATTTAAGCGATATGCTTCAAAGCCCTGTGATACATTCAAAGGTAAAAAAGGCAACGCTTTTAGAAGTGTTTCCTAACATGAATAAGCTCAGCGTTAAACTTATTGATCTACTTGTCGAAAACAAACGTATTGACATAATAGACGTAGTTGCTCAAAAAATAAACATGTTATTTGATGAATCTCAGGGAACCCAAATAGCAAAAGTAACTACTGCAATTCCCTTAACTAAAGAGTTAGAAGCGAAAGTACTTACAAAAGTAAAAGAGCTTACAGGGAATGATGCAGAAGTTCAAAACACTGTTGACGAATCTATATTGGGAGGATTTATTCTAAGAGTTGGAGACATACAATACAACGCTAGTATTGCTAATAAACTAGACAAATTAAAAAGAGAATTTACATTAAACTAAGATATTTATATCTAAATAAATAATAAGATGGCAGAAGTAAAACCAGCTGAAATATCAGCAATCTTAAAACAACAATTATCAGGATTTGAAGCATCTGCTTCACTAGACGAAGTTGGATCAGTATTAACCATTGGGGATGGTATTGTACGTGCTTACGGATTGTCAAATGCACAATATGGAGAATTAGTAGAATTTGATGGGGGGCTTGAAGGAATTGTTCTTAACTTAGAAGAAGATAACGTTGGTATTGTATTGTTAGGGCATTCAAAAGAAGTAAAAGAAGGTTCAACTGTAAAACGAACTGGACGTATCGCATCTGTTAATGTAGGTGAAGGTATTGTTGGTCGTGTGGTTGATACTCTAGGAAATCCAATTGACGGTAAAGGACCAATTGCTGGAGAAACATATGAAATGCCATTAGAGCGTAAAGCACCAGGTGTTATCTATAGAGAGCCAGTAACTGAGCCATTGCAAACAGGAATCAAATCTATTGACGCTATGATTCCAGTTGGACGAGGACAACGTGAATTGGTGATTGGGGATAGGCAAACCGGTAAAACGACAGTTTGTATTGATACCATCTTGAATCAAAAAGAATTTTATGACGCAGGTGTACCTGTATATTGTATTTATGTAGCGGTAGGACAAAAGGCATCTACAGTAGCAAATATTGCTAAGGTATTAGAGGAAAGAGGTGCTCTTGCTTATACAACGATTGTCGCTGCGAATGCATCAGACCCCGCTCCAATGCAAGTATATGCTCCAATGACAGGCGCCGCAATCGGTGAGTATTTCAGAGATACTGGTCGTCCAGCGCTAATAATTTATGATGACCTATCGAAACAAGCAGTTGCTTATCGTGAGGTATCATTGTTATTACGTCGTCCACCAGGACGTGAAGCATATCCTGGAGATGTTTTTTACTTACACTCTCGTTTGTTAGAACGTTCGGCAAAAGTTATTAATGATGATGCTATTGCCAAGGAAATGAATGATCTTCCTGATTCATTAAAACCAATAGTAAAAGGAGGAGGATCTCTAACGGCATTGCCAATTATAGAAACTCAAGCAGGGGATGTATCAGCATATATTCCAACAAACGTAATTTCAATTACTGACGGTCAAATTTTCTTAGATGGAGATTTATTCAATTCTGGTGTTCGTCCAGCAATTAATGTTGGTATATCAGTGTCTCGAGTTGGTGGTAATGCTCAGATTAAGTCAATGAAAAAGGTTTCGGGAACACTGAAGTTAGATCAAGCACAATTCCGGGAATTAGAGGCTTTTGCAAAATTTGGTTCTGATCTTGATGCGTCAACGCTAAATGTTATTGAAAAAGGAAAGCGTAATGTTGAGATATTAAAACAAGCACAAAATGATCCCTTCACAGTTGAGGATCAAATTGCCATCATCTATGCAGGTTCCAAGAACTTGTTGAAAGATGTTCCAGTTAATAAGGTAAAAGAATTTGAGCGTGATTATATCGAGTTTTTAAAAGCTAAACACACGGATGCCTTAACTACTTTGAAGTCTGGTAAGCTAACGGATGATGTTACAGATATATTAACAAATGTTGCTCAAGATTTGTCAGGGAAATACAAGGCTTAAATTAAGGTTATATTGAATTAGAATTTGTTTAATGTTTTAAAACTATGGCAAACTTAAAAGAAATACGTAACAGAATATCGTCAGTGTCTTCAACAATGCAGATAACTAGCGCTATGAAAATGGTGTCTGCTGCAAAGTTAAAAAAGGCCCAAGACGCTATTACAGCGATGCGTCCTTACTCAGATAAGTTGACAGAGTTATTGCAAAGTTTGAGTGCAACGTTAGATGCAGATTCTGGTAGTAAGTTTGCTCTTGAACGAGAAGTTAAGCGCGTACTATTAGTTCCTATAACTTCAAATAGAGGTCTCGCTGGGGCATTTAATTCCAACATAATTAAAGAAACATTACGACTGAGCTCTGAAGACTATTTAAGCACTGAAATTAGTTATTTGACTATTGGTAAAAAAGCAAATGATGCCTTCAAAAAAACAAAGCATCTGATAGCGGATCGAAGTGAAATATTTGATGATTTAACTTATGATAATGCATCCGAAATTGCTCAAATTTTGATGGATACTTTTGTTGATGGAAAAGTTGATAAAGTTGTTCTTGTTTACAATAAATTTAAAAATGCTGCAACACAAGAAATAATGACGGAGCAATTTTTACCAATTGTACCAACAAAAGACAATCTTAATTCAAATCTAGATTATATTTTCGAGCCATCTAAAGTTGAAATTGTTGAACAGCTAATACCTAAATCGTTGAAAACACAATTATTCAAAGCGATTAGAGATTCTTTTGCTAGTGAACATGGCGCAAGAATGACCGCGATGCATAAAGCAACCGATAACGCTACTGAATTGAGAGATCAATTAAAATTAACCTATAATAAAGCGCGTCAAGCATCTATTACAAACGAAATATTAGAAATTGTTGGCGGGGCAGAAGCCTTGAATAATTAATTCTAATTTATAAAATGTAATAAAGCTAAACGTTCTTGTTTAGCTTTTGTCGTTTATTAGATTGTCGCGAACATAATTTTGTTTAACGAAAAGCGATTATAATTAAACAGTAATTGAAAAAATAGTCTTAATTTAGAACATTATTTAAAAATAAACACTAAAAATGAAAACACTAAAACACTTATTGCTTGGTGCTTTGTTATGTTTTGTGGTTGTTACAGCCATTATAACTAATTGGCACAATCAAAAAACAGATGTTTTAATGTCACCCAACGACATTACAAAAATTCATGAAGATAATTTAAAAAACAGTCCTTTCAAAGAATCGTTGTTATTAGATAAAGAGCAGCGTAAAGATGCAGGTTTACCTCCAAACAAGTATTTTGAGGAAGAATATGAATTAACTATGAATCCGGTGTTGGGCCGACCTACATTCGAAAACCTTCCAGAGATTAGAAATCAAATAAAGTCGTTAGAAGGATTGAGAACTCCTGGAGACGGTATTGATGATGATTGGGTTTCAAGAGGTCCTGATAATCTTGGAGGAAGAACTAGAGCTGTGATGTTTGATCCAAATGATAATTCAAATGAAACTGTTTTTGCAGGCGGTGTTAGTGGTGGATTATGGAAGAACACAGGTATATCTGATGCAAATACTGTATGGTCAAGAGTCAATATTCCGAGCAATCTAAATGTTTCTGTTTTGACTTACGATCCGAATGATTTTAACATATTTTATGCAGGAACAGGTGAATCATATACAAGTGGCGATGTAAACGGTGACGGTGTATGGATGTCCGAAGATGCTGGGGAAACATGGAAAAACGTCTTTGGTGGAATTTCTGGACCTACAACGTTTCAATCTGCCTCAGATATTACCATTAATGCTCCAGGAGATATTGCAGGAGATTATTTATCAACACCGACTACTGCCTTTGGATCTACAATCACTTCAGTTATAACTGCTGATTTAGTATTAGCTAATGACACATCCATAGCACCAGCGGAGGGTTGTGAAGAGTTTGGTGCTGAAGTCTCAGGTAAAATAGCTTTGATTAGGAGAGGGTCTTGTAACTTTACCGTTAAGGTTAAAAATGCTCAAGATGAAGGAGCTGTTGCAGCTATCATTATGAATAATATTCCTGGCTCCCCTATTAGTATGGGAGGTGAAGATGCTTCAATTACAATACCGGCAGTGATGATTTCCAAAGCAGACGGAGATTTAATCGAAGCAGCATTAGCTGAAGGAGATGTTAATGTTTCTATGAATCCTTTATCAGGAGATTTTACTGGTAATCTTGTTCCAGGAATTCAGCATATTAATGACATAAAAATTAAAGATAACAATGGAATCTCAGAGGTCTATGTGGCCGCAGGCGAATCATTTTATGGTGATGCCAATTCGACAACATATTTGGGAGGTCCAGAATTAGGCCTCTATAAATCAATTGATCAAGGAGATTCATGGACTGAATTAAACATGCCATTGACGGCATCAGGAAAGAAACACGAGCCAAATGACATTGAAGTGGGAGCTGATGGAAAAATTTGGGTTTCTACAATTTCGAGCTCTATTTATGGAGAGGGTGGAGGAAAAGTATTTTCATCTGAAGATGGAGAAACGTTTACAAATGCATACACTTTAGAAGGCGCTAACAGGACTCAAATAGCAGTTTCTTCACAAGATGCAGATAAAGTTTATATACTCGCACAAATCTCAGAAGGTGTAGCGATGGAAGTTACAACAGATGGATTTGCTACAGGAACTTCGGATATGGCACTCCCGAACGATGCTGATACGGGAATTAGTGCAACAGATTTTACAAGAGGTCAAGCTTTCTATGATTTAATGTTAGAAGTTGATCCTACAGATGATGACGTTATCTATAGTGGAGGAATTGATTTATTTAAGTCAGAAAATTCTGGGACTTCTTGGAACCAATTTACGCATTGGTATGCCGGTTTTGGTTATCAATATGCACATGCGGATCAGCACGGAATGACATTTTCTAATTCAGATCCTAATACAGTTTTATTTGGGAATGATGGAGGCGTGTTTTATTCTAACAACGGCGGGACAAATACCTTAGAGAGAAATAAAGGCTTTATTACGTCTCAATTTTATACTGTCGGCGTTGCCCCAACTACCGCGTTTGATGGCGCTGAATACTTTGTGGGAGGCCTCCAAGACAATGGGACACATTTATTTTCAAATGCAGACCCTGGTATCAATAGCTCTGTTGAAACCTATGGAGGAGATGGAGCTTACAGCTTTTTTGATCAAGACGGAACAGACCAATACTACATAAGAAACTATGTTTATAATAATGGTATTAATTTGTATAATTTATCGAATAATCAAAGTATCACGATAAATAGTGAGAGTAGTAGTATAGGATCGTTTATTAATCCGCAAGGATTAGATTCAAACTTGGATATTTTATACTCTAATTATTCCTCGGGTTCAGATGCTGCAATTAGAAGATATGCGGGAATAAAATCTCAAGGAACTATAGAAAAAACAAGTTTAACAAGTACAGAACTTGTTAGTAGACCAACGGCATTTACCGTATCACCTTACACAACTTCTTCTTCAACCTTGTTAGTTGGAACTGTTTTGGGTGATATTATTAAATTAGAAAATGCTGAAGCAACTCCGACATGGACTAATATCGAAACATTAAATATTATTGTTGGAAGTATATCAGATATTGAGTTTGGCGCATCAGAAAATGATATTTTTGTGACTGTTCATAATTATGGCGTACAGAGTATATGGTACACTAATGATGGAGGGGCCAATTGGTATGGAAAAGAAGGAGATTTACCCGACATGCCAGTTAAAGCAATATTACAGAGTCCATTAAATCCGGAAGAGGTCATTGTTGGAACAGAATTAGGCGTGTGGTATACCACTAACTTTTTGTCTACAAACCCAAACTGGCTGCCTGCTTTTAATGGAATGTCAAATGCAAAAGTCATGGATTTAGATTTGAGAGATGATAATGCAATATACGCAGCTACTTACGGTAGAGGTATTTTTTCTGGACAATTTATTATAGATCCAAATGGTGATGATGATGGAGATGGTGTTCCTAACGGGACAGATAATTGTCCGAATACAGCAAATCCAGATCAAGCAGATACTGATGGCAATGGTATCGGAGATGCCTGTCAAGATACGGATGGAGATAGTGTCATCGATACAGAAGATAATTGTGTTGAAACCCCTAATGTTGATCAATTAGACACAGATGGAAATGGTGTGGGTGATGCTTGCCAAGATTCGGATGGAGATTCCGTTTTTGACAATGAAGATAATTGTATAGATACACCAAATCCCGATCAGTTAGACACCAATGGAAATGGCGTAGGAGATATTTGTGATACAAGCTATGAAAACACAGACAACATCATTCTGGAAGTTATTTCGGAGTCATGTGAAAATCAAGATAATGGTATCATTAATATAACGGTTACTGAAACATATGTTTCATACACGGTTACTGTTACAGGAGATGGAACTGATGAAAATGAAACAATGACATCAGGCTCAATAAGTTTTGATAACCTATCGGTTGGAGCTTACACTGTTTGTGTAAATGTTGACGGAAGAGATTTTGAGCAATGTTTTGAAATAAATATTGACGCGGCAGTTCCTTTAGACGGTATATTTGGCTTGGTAGATGATAGTAATGGTGACAGCGACGTAGAAACCACAATGGTTAACATCAATTCGGGAACACCTCCGTTCACAGTAATGTTTAATAACGATATCATTTTAATTACAAATGAAAAAATCTTTGAGGTTGAAACAATGGGCTCTGGTTTATTAGAGATTAAATCCGGAAAAGCTTGTGAAGGAATAATGAGTAGAGCAATGGAAGGCAGTAATATTTTAAATTTTGTTGCAAGCCCTAATCCGGTAATCGATGTTTTAAAAATCACATTGCCTGAAATATCACAAAATGCAGTCTATACAGAAATCTTTGATATTAACGGGAAATTGATTTATAAGAGTGAAATTCAAGTATATAATTCTAAAAGTATTAATATCCCATTCAGCAGTTTTAGCAGTGGTCTTTACTTTGTAAAACTTTCGTTGAATGAGCCTAAAACTATTAAAATCATAAAAAAATAATTATTATGAAAAAAGCGATAACCTTGTATTTATCCTTAGCAGTATTATGTATTGCTGGATCCTGCAGTAGTGGAGGTGACGATGACAGCCCAGGTCCAACTCCTCCTCCACCAGCCGAGAATAATAACCCTACAGCAGTTTCACAATTAATATATCCGTCGTCAGATTTACTTTGTATCGAAAGCACGATAATATTTGAATGGGGAGCAGCCTCAGATGTTGATGGCGATCCAATCAGTTATATTCTTGTTGTTGCCGAAGATAGAAACTTTACTAACATTGTCGAACAGCGAACAGTTTCAACGACTAGTCTTTCAATAACTCTGCAACCAGGTGTTGCATATTATTGGAAAGTAACAGCCATTGATAATCAAGGTGGTGAATCAGATTCTTCAGCGACTTTTGCTTTTTTCACAGAAGGTGTGGGCATTTCAAATCATGCTCCGTTTAGCGCAGCTTTAAATGCTCCAGATGATGAAGGTTTTGTAAGTGAGGGAAGCGTGAACTTAAACTGGACAGGTAGTGATTCTGACTCTGGAGATGTATTGACATATGATTTGTTTTTTGGAGAATTAGATCCAGCTGAACTTATTGAGACAGACTTATCAGAAGACAATTTTGATGTCACTGTAATTTCTGGTAAAACATATTATTGGAAAGTAGATACTACAGATGATTCAGGTTTAAAAACAATAGGTCAAACTTGGATGTTTACGGTAAACTAGGCAGGTAATTTTAAAAGTAAGCTAATGAGCACTTTAATTTTATTTTAGTGCTCATTTTTTATTTAAATAGCTAGAGATCTGAACCCTTCATTTTTGGCATGGCTATTGTTTAATATTAGTAATATTAACCTTTGAGTAAATGAAGACGATGTATAAACTATTTAATTTATTGATGTTAATAGTTGTGGTAATTAGTTGTTCACACTGTTCCAGTACTAATGATTTGCAGAAAAACCCTCCTTTTGATCTTGAAAAGGTCTATTATGAGTATTGGACTTCTGGTGTATCAGGTGGTGGATCTGGAATAAATGTGTTTATTGAATTGAAAAAAGAGTTCGTACAATTAGACAGTATTTATTTTAGGGGGAAGGTTGTAAGCCTCGAGGTTAAACCAGGCAATAAGAAATTGTTTATCGGAAGAATTTTGTATCCGCCGTCAAATAAATTCGATAGGAAACTTAGTAAGGAGTCTTTAAATGAGTATAATAATAAAGCACCAATTATTGAAATAAATACTTTTTATAATTTAGAGCAAGACGAGTGCGTCGTAACCTACGAGTCAAGGGGTGAAATTAAGTATTACAAGATTACCAATATGGTTGAAAAAAGAAGACATGATGTTCCAATGACTTCCATGGCTACAAAGAACTAATGTTGCAAAACGTTTCACAATAGCGTACTTTTAAAATTCATAATTATTATTGTTGAGTACATTTCAAAATCTTTTTAAACAGACATTTGTCTATGGGCTAGCGACGGTGCTCCCCCGGATGCTAACTTTTTTATTGGTTCCATTGTATACAGAAGTTTTGGCCGTTGGAGTGTATGGTAAAGTTTCTATAATTTTTTCTTGGTTTGCTATTTTTAATGTCATTTTAGCTTATGGAATGGAAACGGCATTTTTTAGATTTTTTAATAAGGAATCTGATAAGGAGTTTGTAACAAGTACTTCAGCTCTTTCAATAATTTTTACATCCATAACAATTTTTTTAGCAGCATTATTTTTTAAAACCCAGTTAGCTTCTTTAATTGACATTAAAGTAGAATATCTCAATTTTGTATTATGGATCTTATTTTTAGATGCGTTAGTAATTATTCCATTTGCTTGGCTTCGAGCTAAAGAGCAGCCAACTCGATATGCTGTTATCAAGATTACAAATGTTGTTGTAAATATCAGTTTTAATTTATTTTTCTTACTTTTTTTAGAAGATTTCGCTTCAGAAAACTCACTGTTTAATACCTTGTATAAATCTAATTATGAAATTAATTACATTCTTGTTTCGACATTAGTTGCGAGTGTGGTTACATTAATGTTGATGTTTCCTTTTTACAAAAGGATCAACTATACATTTAATGTTGCTCTGTGGAGAAAAATGTTAGAGTATGCTTTTCCGGTACTAATTGCAGGGCTTGCTTATACAATTAATGAGACATTCAATAGAATTCTTTTAGACAGTAGTTTATCTACAGCATTAGATTCAGAACGTGAGGTGGGAATGTTTTCAGCTTGTTATAAATTAGCTTTATTTATGACATTATTTGCCACAGCTTTTAGACTAGGTATTGAGCCATACTTCTTTAGTCACTCTAACAGTCGTAATCCTCAAAAGAATTATGCTAAAATTTTAGAATATTTTGTTATTCTTGGAAGTGTTATTTTAGTAACCGTTGTTGTGTTCGCAGATATTATAAAGGTATTGATTATTAGAGATGAGGCCTTTTGGGAGGCCATGTGGATTGTCCCAATAATTTTAATTGCCAGTTTTTGTTTAGGAATATATCATAATCTTTCTGTTTGGTATAAAATTACTGATAGAACAAAGTTTGGAGCATATATATCAATGTTTGGAGCAATGATTACTTTAGGGTTAAACGTATGGTTAATCCCAATAATGGGATATAAAGGCTCTGCATTGGCTACACTCGCAGCCTATTCTAGCATGGTTTTATTGTCTTATGTTTTTAGTAGAAAATATTATCCTATACCATATAATCTAAATAAAATTGGGGCATATCTTTTTTTCTCCATTTCAATGTCTGTTATTGTATTCTATTATTTCAGGGAGAACTATCTAATAACGGTACCTTTACTTTGCGTATTTATTATTGCGATATTCCTCTTAGAAAAGAATGAATGGGAGCAATTGATTAATTCAGAAAAGAATAAGAATTCTAATATTTAATTCCAGAAATAGAACATTAATTTTAAACACAAATCATGACTATAAAAATTATAAATAAATCTAATCATGAATTACCTTCTTATGAGACCATAGCTTCTGCTGGTTTAGACTTGAGGGCTAACATATCCGAGACTATTGAATTGAAGCCTTTAGAGAGATGCATTGTTGGAACGGGTCTATTTATAGAATTGCCTGTGGGTGTTGAAGCACAAGTTCGTTCGAGGAGTGGCCTTGCTGTTAAAAATGGTGTATGTGTACTTAACTCGCCAGGAACTATAGATGCAGATTATCGAGGTGAAATTGGGGTTGTTTTAGTGAACTTATCTAAAGAAGATTTTAGTATTATAAATGGTGAGCGTATTGCTCAACTCGTTATATCTCGTCATGAAAGAGCTGTATGGCAAGAGGTTGAAAAGCTTTCTGTTACCGAACGAGGTGAAGGAGGCTTTGGGAGTACCGGAACTTTATGAAAAGTGTATAATCAAAAATTTAAAATTTATATTGGTTCTCAAAATTGAACATGAATTTCACAAATATGTTTAGAGGTTTGTTTTTAGGGATGGTATTAATTCCTAAGATAGCTATCACTCAAGTTGATTTCAATAAGACACCTGAGGATAATTCTATTGATTCTACAGAGAAATTTCAAGAATACTTTTTTGAAGCTCTTAAGCAGAAAGGAATTGAAAACTATGATAGAGCTGTAGTATCTTTATTAAAATGTGTCGAATTAGATGACACAGAGGCTGCAGTATACTTTGAATTAGGAAAAAGTTACATTCAGCTCAAAAATTTTGGTGCTGCTGAAAACTCTTTAAAATTAGCCATAGATAAAAATCCTAATAATGAATGGTACCTAAATAAGTTATATGGTGTTTATGAGCAAATAGATGATTATGACAATGCTCTTAAAATAATAAAATTATTAATTAAATATCATCCTGATTACGAAGAGAATTTAGCAAATTTATACGCAAAACACGATAAATCTAGACAAGCTTTAAAGGTTTTAGACGATATGGATAATAAGTATGGATACTCAAAATCTCGAGATTATTTGAGAAATAAAATTTACAATGCCAAAGGGGACGACCAAGGGCGTATTGAAAATTTAAAACGACGGATTGATCTTAATCCACAAGATGAACAAAATTACTTAGTGTTAATTTATAGGTATAGTGAACAAAACAATAAAAAAGAAGCTTTTAAAACGGCCCAAAAGCTTTTAAAAAATATTCCTTCATCAATATTAGTTCACTTAGCATTGTATAAATTTTATTTGGAAGATAATGATACCGAGAAAGCAATTAATTCAATGAGTATTGTTTTAAAAAGCGTTAAGGTGAAGCCCGAAGCAAAAAATAGAGTATTAAATGACTTTATAAAATTCACACAAGATCATCCAGAGTATGAAAACAGATTATTAGAAATTACAACAGAAATTTCTGCCGATAGCTCATTAAAATCAACCTCTGAGATGGCTCAATACCACTTACAGGCAGGTAATAAAACAGAGGCTTTAAGCTTATTTAAGACTAGTTTAAAAAGTAATCCTAATGATTTTAAGTCAATTAAAAATGTAGTTCTGATACAGATCGATTTGGAGATGTTTGTAGAGGCAATCGAATTTAGTTCTAAAATGCTTGAACGATACCCTAATCAACCAATTTTGTATTTAGCGAACGGTGTTGCTAATAACTATATGCAATTGTATCAAGAGGCGGTAAATGCTTTGGAGATTGGAATAGATTATGTAGTTGATAATAAAATGATGGAAATAGATTTCTATAAACAATTAAGTCTTTCACATAAATATTTAAATAATATACGACAATCTCAATCGTTTTTAAAAAAAGCAGAGATATTATTAAATGGACAGTAAACTACATACACATATAATTAGCAAACTCTTTTTGGTACTGCTTGTCATTAATTTTGTGGGATGTAAGTCTGTGAAAAATGTTGTGTTAAACAACGATATCAATACGAGTCTTACAACGAAGCAGATTATTAAAGAACATTATAAAAAAGACCCTCAGTTTAAAACACTCCAATCGCGAGTGAAAGTTGAGTTTGCTCAAGGAGAAAATTCACAATCTTATTCAGTGAATCTACGTGTAGAAAAAAATAAAACAATATGGTTAAGTGCTACTTTGGGGATAGTTAGAGTAAAAATCACCCCTTTAAAAGTACAATTCTATAATAAGTTAGATAATACATATTTTGACGGAAACTTTTCAATTATAAATAGCTTATTTGGGACAGAGCTAGATTTTAAAAATGTACAAAACATATTGTTAGGTAATGCCATTTATGGCTTAAAAGATGGCAAATATAATCATGCGATTTATGAAGATTCATTTGTACTATCACCGAAGAGACAAAGAGCATTGTTTGAAATTTTTTATCTTCTAAATCCTAAAAATTTCAAGATGAATTCTCAGCAATTTTCACAGCCAGAAGCACGTCGAATGTTACAAATAGATTATAAAAAATACCAAGAAATTGATTCGAAATTAATACCTCAATTCTTAAAGATAATTGTACTTGAAAGGGATGAAGAGACTACTCTCAAAATGGAATTTAAATCTGTAACTATGAATACAGATTTAAGATTTCCTTTTAGAATACCTCAAGGATTTAAAGAAATTATGATAAAATGACATTTTTCAAAAGTAACTTTTTAAAAATATTTCTTCTTTTAACTGTCTGTTTTTCTTATTCTCAAAACTCAAAACAACAGGAGTTGGAGAGAAAGAGGCAAGAATATCTTCGTCAAATAAAAAAAATAGAAACACTATTATTTCAAGGGAATAAAGAAAAAACCTCGGTAGTTTCTTTGGTTGAAAACCTAAGTTTTAAGGTGACAGTAAGAAAAAATTTGATTGCAATTACAAATCAGCAGGCAAACCTTTTGACCAGAGAAATAAATAACAATCAGAAAACAATCACAAAATTGAGAGATCGGTTAACAATTTTAAAGGAAGAATATGCTTCTATGATTGTTAAGTCCTACAAGAGCAAATCCGAACAAAGTAAGGTGATGTTTTTATTGTCATCAAGTAACTTTCAGCAGGCTTATCGAAGACTTGAGTATATAAAACAATATGCGCTTTATCAAAAAAAACAAGGTGAACAAATTAAGTCTAAAACAATTGAATTACAAGCTTTAAACCAAAATCTACTCTACCAAAAAAAGGACAAAGAGGCACTTATTAAAGAAAATAAATTAGAAAAAAATAGACTGGAAATTGAGATCGAAGAACAAGAAGCTTTGGTGAGCTCTATTAAAAATGACCTAAGGAAATACACATCCCAAATCAAATTAAAACAGCAAGAGATAAGTAAGATTGATAGACAAATAGCAAAAATCATTCGTGATGCGATGGCTGCTTCTAATGTGAAAGCGGGTAAATCCAAAGGCTCTAAAACCTTTGTTCTAACGCCAGAAGATAAGCAACTTGCTGCAAGTTTTACAGCGAACAAAGGAAAGTTACCATGGCCAGTAAAATATGGATTAGTGAAGGTAAGGTACGGTATTCAAAAATCTCCAATTGATAGAACGGTACCGATAAAAAGTAATGGTGTTAGAATTATCACCAATCAAGGGGAAAAAGTCCGTGCAGTATTTGATGGCGTTATCCATTCTATTTTTATCCCAAAAAACGGGAACAATGCCATACTTATTCAGCATGGAAATTATTTTACTGTTTATAAGAACCTTTCTAAGATTCAAGTTCAGAAGGGGCAAAAAGTAACAACAAAACAAGTAATTGGTGAGGTATTAACGAGTAAAGCTACGGGAGAGGCAATGCTTCAATTCAGTATTTTTAAAAATGGAGATACTCAGAACCCTGCACATTGGATCAATCAAATGTAGTACTACGATCAACAGGGTTGGAAAAGTTATTAGTGTGGTCTTTTACCCCTTCAACTGTATTATGCTTGTCACGATTGAAGACATGAACATGAAAAAAAGAGTGTATCACGTATGCATGATATTTAAATAAAGAATCCGAAAATTAAATGAAGTTTTTGTAGAATTGAAATTATTAGGGTCGTCATAAATAGTTTTACTTTAAAAACAAAGCCTTCAGTTCAGTTGCATCGTGAGGATTCATCTTTCCTGCTAGCACTAAACTTAATTGTTTTCTTCTAAGAGCCCCTTCAAAACGAGTTTGTTCTTCGGTTGTTTGGGGGGTTATGGATGGAATTTTGACAGGATTCCCAGCATCATCCACAGCTACAAAAGTATAAATTGCCTCATTTGCCTTTGTTTTTTCACCAGATTCACGATCGTCTATCCAAACATCAATATAAACTTCCATAGAAGTTTTGAAAGCGCGAGAAACCTTTGCTTCTACTGTGACAACACTCCCTAAAGGTACTGACTTATTAAAAGCAACATGGTTTACAGATGCGGTAACCACAATTCTCCTTGAGTGTCGTCTAGCAGAGATACTTGCTGCACGATCCATCCGAGCTAATAATTCACCCCCAAAAAGATTGTTTAATGGGTTTGTCTCACTTGGTAATACCAAGTCAGTCATTATAGTTTTTGAGTCAATGGGATGTTTGATTGCCATAAAAATCTAAAATAAATTTAAGCAAAGGTAAGTTGCTTTTGATGATTACAGAAGTAATTATTACTTTAGTTTTTGAACTAAAAGCCATGCGTTTTGATTATGACTTTCTCTTATTTTATACAGTTCTTTTTGAGCTTCTGTTCTTGAATTGTAACTGGAGTAGACCACTTGATGAAGGCCGTATTTATTAGCACCTATTTTTCGAGCATTATATCCTAATTTTTGAAGTTGCTCTAATTTTTTGTCGCAGTTTTCTTTAATTCTAAAAGCACCTGCAACAATATGAAAATCACCATTTTGTTTAGTAACGTTGAGTGTTATCGATGGCAATGGATTATCAATAATGAAGGTAGCTTTATTAATTTTAGCATCAATTTCTTTATTTGCTGTTTCTTGGGCAATTTGATTTTGTTTCTCAATTTGATTTAATTGATAATCCGAAGCTAAATACCCTATGATTCCAAGAGCAACAATAATAATAGCAGCATATTTCTTGTAAGTTTGATAGGTTGTCTTTTTGTTTAAAACAGATATGGTAGTGGTAGATGCAGTATTCGCAATTGTTTCAACCTTTTTCTCTTGTTTTGTACGTTGAATCGAAGGGGAGGTAGCTGGTGCTAATCCAAATGAGGCTGTTAAGAAGTTCACGCTTTCAGCTGGTTCAAAACTAATGTTATTTTCACTATTAAAATTAATAACACCAATATTTGTGAGCGTTATGGATTCACCCTTATTTAATAGTAACTCAAATTGCTTTGTTTCTTTTTTGACTTTTTTTAATGCTTGTTCAAAAGAAATGCGTTCAACATCAGCAATGTAGCCAACTAATAAGCCATCATTATTTTGTAATTGTTCATTAAATGAAATTACTTTTTTGGGAGGATAAAATGTCTGGTTTTTAATATTGAGGTTCGCTGAAACTGTTTGAGCGAGAAAGGCACCAAATTCTGGAATTATCACGCATTCATATCGGTAAAGTAAATCGTTAATGTAGGTGTCTAAGTGCATCATAACAAAGTTAAAAATTTTTGTTGTCTGAAAAAAAAACACGAAGACTATTTATTAACAGTAATTTTTTTTATTTTATACTGATAATCAAACAATTACATGTTAGACGAAGATTTGCTTTTCGCACTGGCTTTACAACGCACACCAAATATTGGAGATATTACCGCTAAAAAACTCATTGCTCATTGCGGGTCATTACAAGGTGTTTGGAACGAGTCTAAAAAAAACCTTTTAAAGATAACAGGTATTGGATCTTATACCATTAATTATTTGAATAAAGGCTCGTTGTTGCATCAGGCAGAAAAAGAACTTACGTTTATTAAGGACAATCATATTCGAGTGTGTTATTTTGAAAACGATAATTATCCAGCACTTTTGAGGCAGTGTATTGATGGACCTATTCTTCTTTTTCAAAGAGGGAATATTAGCATTAAAAAGCAACCTGTAATAAGTATTGTTGGCGCGCGTAAAATCACGAATCAAGGCGTTGCTAATTGTGAAGCTATTATTGAAAAGTTATCACCTTATAATCCTATCATAGTCTCAGGATTTGCTTACGGAGCTGATATTATTGCACAAAAATTTGCAATAAAACATCATTTACAAACAATTGGATGTTTAGCCCATGGGCTAAATCAAATTTATCCTAATGCTCATCGGGAATACATGTCTGCTGTTGAAAATAACGGTGGGTTCTTTACTGATTTCTGGAGTACTGACAAAATTGAAAGAGCTAACTTTTTGAAGCGAAATAGAATTATTGCTGGCCTTAGTGAGGCTACAATTATAATCGAATCTGCTGAGAGAGGAGGGAGTTTGGTAACCGCAGATATTGCGAACTCATATAATCGAGAAGTTTTTGCAGTTCCTGGTAGGATTAATGATAGTCAAAGTGTTGGATGTAATAATTTAATTAAATTCCAAAGAGCACATTTGCTCTCGTTGGCAGAGGACATACCCTATATTTTAAATTGGAAATTTCAAGCCCGTCATCAACAAAATAACAGCCTTGTCCCTCACGACTTAGATGCTGATGAGAAGCTCGTTTACAATTTCTTATTAGCCAAGGATAAGGACTCAATTGATAATATAGCGCGCATGTGTCAAATGCCTATATTTAAAATGTCTTCGCTATTGTTGAACATGGAATTAAAAGGCCTGATCAAGCCGCTTTCTGGGAAATATTTTGAACTAATTAAATAATATGTTACGGGGATATTGAGCTTGCCTTTTGACGATATTTATTGTTCTTTATCTATATTTTTTCTGTACAATCAATAAATTACTGAACTTGTCTTATAATCAAATAGTTAGCTTACTTATTTGTCTAAAAATGTCATCCCAGTGAATTTTAAGAACCTATTGTTTTCACGTTCGTCATATCTTTGTATTTATTTCATGTTGTTTTTTATGAGCTTTAGTGCTCATTCACAAACAATTACAGGCGTTTATCCAACAAGAGTCACAGATGGTGTTACTGTGACTATCGAAGGGTCAGATTTTACGGATACTACTAGAAACTCTATAAGCTTTATCGGTGGGGGAATGGATGTTCAAAATAAGAAGATTGCCCCTGACGGTACAAGGATGTTTTTTGATATAGGTAAAAGTACTACCACGTTAAATTCAAATCCTTTTAACAGTGCGTCAGAAGATATTTCAAGACAATTACAACTTTCTATTAATGGAACTTTAACCCCTGTTGAAATCGCTAACGAAGCGTTATTGGTGACTTATATTGCTCCTACCGCTATGATCCATGCTGTTGCTCCTTACACCGAGAATAGTCGTATCAGAGTGAATAATAGAATTGAAGAAATATACACTGATTACGGCGGTATTAAAACCTATGCAGATGGCGATGAATTCACAAGAGGGGCTAGTTTTAATTCGACAACTTTTGGAAGGTGGGAGTTTTTTAACCTCGAATTTCCCGCTACGCCAAGTGGAGTTTTGGTAGAAACTGGAGGCCGTGGAAGAGGTATGTTTATAGGATTTAATAGTTCAGGTGAATTTGTAGCTAGAGGAGGTGATGGAAGGAGCTTGAGGCCTGACGGCTGTGCAAGACTTGTCTTACCTGCGTCAACCTTTGCCAATAATTCGGGAGGGAGAATTTTGGTGACATTAGACCCCCGAAACGGTAGTGGTGAGCTTACTTTTCAGTGGGATGAAGACAATGACGGTACTCCAGAAATTAGTACGTCAGTCATTGCTGGAGCTAATTATCTTGGATATGATACCTTTAGAGAGTGGTCAGGTGGAAATCGAGGTTTTGTTGGAAAATCTAATGGGAATATAGCAGGTTCTGAAATTTCGGGTACTGCTGATTTTAACGGAACTATTGGTTCTATGACCTTTAGTAATTTTGAAGAAGCACCGATCGCATGGAGGTCCTCTTGGGGAACATATTCAAATCAACCTGTTTCTGAAACACCTGATAACCCAATCATTCCTGATAATTACCACGATTTATTAGGATTTAAATATGATGGCGTGGTCTATGCTACAGGAGCCAATAATGAGTTGTTAGAGATGTTTTTAGGGAACGAAATTGTTGACGACTTTGGAAATCCTGTCCCTAATCGATATGATCAAACAAAATTTAAGGCATATTCTACCAACGGTGTTCAAAACACTACCGTAGCACAGCACCATATTTTTACAGGTGAATTTGTGGATGGAAAAGAATTGGAGGGTCCCACGGAGTTTAGAAATAATATAGATCCAGATGACCCAAATTATGAGGCTGCATTTGCTGAAATTAGGGGCTTAAAAATGTTTGATGTTTTGATTGATGGTAAAAATGGACTCAATATTGGGTCTGGAATCAATAATTTGAATCAATCTACTTCGATTCAATTCTTTAGCGGAAATGGAGAGTTTGGTGGCGCATCAGACGATGTTCCAGATTTGTTGATACCAAACATGGCCGAAGCGGGCGGTACCGATGTTTATTACTATACAGATACTTTGGGGAATGTGATTGGTCGTCCAATTAGTATAAGGATAAATAATAGTGACATAAACAATCCTCCATTGTCACATTGGCAAAACGATCAGTATAGGGTGACTTATCCTGGAGTTAGTTTTGATTTAGCAGAGCCTATTGAACGTATTTACGGCAGTGCTCAGCAGCGCCCTATGAGACTAATAGCTTTTAAATTACAGGATTTTGGAATTAGTGAGGGAGATGATTCTTTTTCTGGCTTAGAGAGAATTGAAAATATTAATGCTGGTGCTGGAGGAACAGCTGACATACCATTTTTAGCCTACAATGGGGATACATTTCAGATTAGATCTCCAGAGGTTATTTCACGTCCAACTCCTCGATCAATTTGTGAGGTTCCCAGTAATATTGATGTAACATTCGAGGTGACAGCAGGAGTTGATGGAGGATTTACAGGAGATCCGAACGAAGAACTTACATTTAATTGGTTTAGGTTTAACACTAATTTAAATCAAGAACAAACTGGAGGTACAACCTCTAGTATAACCATAAATAATGTTGGTGTATCTGATCTTGGTCTGTATCGTGTAAGAATAAGCAATTCTTATGGCACTACTATTGTTACGGTACCGATTGAGGAAGGGGGAACACCAGCCATATGGGATGGCAGGGTATGGAACTTTCCAAGTGGTTTTATTGCTCAAGGAGAACCTAATCCAGGAAATTTATTAACAGAAGTTGCTGACGAAGATAGAAGACTTATTTGGCAAGAGGGATTTGCTATCATGAATGCGGATGTTGAGGGGTGTGATTGTGTTATAGCAGCGGGCAGTCTTGTCACCATATCTAATGAGAAAACCTTAAAATTATTTGGTGATATTGTACTAAATCCAGAAGAACCAGAATTGGACGATATGGGAACTCCAACAGGAAACATGAAACCGGCGGGACAATTAAATATTTACGATGGCGCAAGTTTAGTTCAAACTAAGGATATTGATGTGAATAAAAATGTAGGCGACATAGTCATGGAACGTCTTGCTTCAGATATTAATTTGTATGACTATATTTATTGGTCTTCACCTGTCGAAGAGTTCGACATTGAAGATTTATCGACTACGCCAAAATATTATTGGAATACAAATACTATGAATTCTAATGGGACAGAAGGTAATTGGATAGCGGCGACAGGAGCAATGCAAAAAGGAAGGGGTTATATTGTCCGAGTGCCTTCATCTGAAAATTTCACATCAACTTTTACAGGGAAGCCCAATAATGGTAGACAACTTTTAACTGTGCATAAAACGATTAATGGAAACCAGAACGTGGCTGACAAGCATTGGAATTTAATCGGAAACCCTTACCCTTCTGCTATTAGTGCACAGGATTTTTTAAATGCTCCTGAAAATGATAAATTAGAAGGTGCTGTTTATATTTGGAGTCGTGCCAATGCTATATCTGATGCTGCTGCTGACCCTTATTATGACGATTTTTCTTATAATTATCCTGATTCCTACATAACATTTAATAGTACAGGTTCAAACCCTCCAAATTTTAATGGGAACATTGCAGCGGGTCAGAGCTTTTTCGTTAAAGTAGATGATGCAAGTTCGGCAGGAGATATTTTATTTAGTAATACAATGCGTTTTGATAATAGTGGCGATGTGTATGATAATTCTGAATTTTTCAGCCCTCAAATATTGAGTAGAAACGATGAAAAACAACTTATTTGGCTAAGTATGGTTGACGCATCCAATAATTCAGCCACAACACTTGTGGGATTTGTTAATGGTGCTACTGAGGGAAGGGATCGATTATATGATGCTTATATGAATAGTTTTAATGAATTACGTTTGTATTCACTCCTAGAGGAATCTAAAATGTCAATTCAAGGTTTTCCATTACCACTAGAGGCAGAAGATAAAGTATCACTTGGTGTGGTGACACCAATTTCAGGTTCTTATCAAATTGCTATTGAAAAGTTACAAGGAAGCATTGTTCTTCATGAAAGTACAGACATTTATCTTGAAGATACACTCCTTGAAGTATTTCATGATTTAAAACAAAGCCCATATTCTTTTACAATAGAAGATGGGGTACTAGATAATCGATTTGTACTTAGATTTAATGCCAACGAATTGTTGTCTACAGATCAAGCTACTTTGAATGATACAAATGCTTACATCATAAATAATGAGTTACATGTAAATTCCCAAAGTAATATAAGAGAGATAAAAATTTATGATGTTTCAGGAAAAGAGGTTGTTCATTTTAAACTCTCAGAAAATCAAATGAATTTTTCAGCTAATTTCCAATTTTCAAAAGGGGTCTATTTCGCCGCTATAAGTTTAGAAAACAATCAAATTATAAACAAAAAATTATTAAATTAAATCCAATTATCAAAATGATGTATCAGTACTGTAAATGATGTTAACAGGAGACTTTAGACAAAGAGCTGTAAAGTAATTATTGTAGAAAAGAGTGATTTTTTCATAATGTAGCAGTTGAAATAATTGCTGTAATCTTCAACGTTAGATTTAGTGATTTACGATTTAAATTTACGCTATACTAGTACCCAACTCTTGTTCGGACTCTTTTTAAAACCGTATCCGCAACTACTTTTGCTTTTTCTGCTCCAATAGTTAAGGCTTCGTCAATTTCACTGAGGTTATTCATGTAATGATTGTAGCGTGTTCTTTCTGTCGAGAATTTATCTTTCAAGAGATCAAATAAAGCTTGTTTAGCATGACCATAACCATAGCCTCCGCGTTCGTAATTGTCTTTCATTTTGGCAATTTGTTGTTCGTCTGCCACTAGCGTAAAAATAGCAAAGCAGTTACAAGTTTTCCAATCTTTTGGGTCTTCCAACGGAGTGCTATCTGTAGCAATACTCATGATCTGCTTTCGTAATTGTTTATCTGGTAAAAATAAATTGATAATATTATTTTGACTTTTACTCATTTTGCCACCATTGGTTCCAGGGACATACATGGTTTGGTGTTGTATCTCTGCTTCTGGAATCACAAAAGTTTTGCCAATTTTAGCATGAAAGCGTGAGGCGACATCACGGGTCATTTCAATGTGCTGTAACTGGTCCTTGCCAACAGGAATGATATTTGCATCGTACAATAAAATATCTGCTGCCATTAACATAGGGTAGGTAAATAGCCCTGAATTAATATCTTCAAGTCTATCAGCTTTATCCTTAAAACTATGCGCCAAGGTTAAGCGTTGATAAGGAAAAAAACAGCTCAAATACCAAGCGAGTTCTGTGACTTGCGGAACATCACTTTGACGATAAAAAACAGTGTTATCAATATTTAATCCACAAGCTAACCACGCAGCTGCGGTTGAGTAAGTATTATGTTTTAATGTTTCAGCATTTTTTATTTGAGTTAAAGAATGCATATCAGCAATAAATAAAAAAGATTCATTGTCTACGTCATTACTCATTTTAATCGCAGGAATAATCGCCCCTAAAAGATTTCCTAAATGAGGTGTTCCTGTGCTTTGAACTCCAGTCAGTATTCTTGCCATTTCGTTTTATTGTGAAAATTAAAGCAAAGGTAATTTTTTTGACCCAATAGCTCAATTATTTTAGTAGTTTTGACATAATGAATATTTTTAAATATCCTTTTTGGATTCTTTATCGGGTTTGGTTTTATGTTTTGGTAATCATACCAATTTTGGTGCTACTACCCCTGTTACTTGTTTCTATCACAAAAGAAAAATGGTATCCTCTTTTTTTTCGTCTGGCTCGTATTTGGTCAAAAACGATATTAGTAGGAATGGGCTTTAATTGGAAAATAGATAGATTCGAGTCACTTGAGGAACACAAAAGTTACATGTTTATTGCAAATCATACTTCTATGATAGATATCATGTTGATGTTAGTTGCTGTTAAAAATCATCCCTTTGTGTTTGTCGGTAAGAAAGAGTTGGCTAAAATACCGTTGTTTGGATATTTTTATCGAAAAACATGTATTCTTGTTGACAGGAGCAGTCCAAAGAGCAGACAGGCCGTTTTTTTACGTGCTCAAAAGCGTTTGCAGTCAGGATTGAGTATTTGTATATTCCCTGAGGGCTTGGTCCCTGAAGAAGAGGTTACCTTGTCAACTTTCAAGGACGGTGCTTTTAGGTTAGCAATCAATCATAATATTGATGTAGTCCCAATAACCTTTTATGATAATAAAAAGAGGTTTTCCTATTCTTTTTTTAGCGGGGGACCAGGGACATTAAGAGTTGGAATTCATAAATTTCTAAAAACAGGACATTTGAATAACGGAGACACAAGAGAATTGAATAAAACTGCTTATGATATCATTTTTAAATCTCTTTTGGCACAGTAAACTGAGGTTGTGTATTTAAAATGTTAACGAAAAGGGGTTTATGAAGAAGATTACATAGTCTAATGAGAACTCACTATGCTAGCTTAAAATCTGTAACTGAAGCCAGAATATATTCCAATAAAATAGGGCTTAAATTCCCCTGAGGTATTGTTAAAGGTATTTATTTGGTATTTAAAGGTGGGCTCAAGATTTAATTTTATTTTTTCTGATAATCTAAAATCCATACCCACTCCAAAATTTGCAGTGAAACTTGTTTTATTAATATTTGTTGCTCTCCCGATTAATAATGTTTCTCCATTGAGGGAAGAATAGACCTCGTTTTCGTTTAAGAATAAGGCGCTAAAACCTCCAAGAACTCTAAGTCCTAATTTTTCGCGTGATAGCTCATATTCTAGCTCCACAGGTATTTCAATAAAGCCCAATTTTTGATCAATGCTTCCTATGATTTGATTTGAAATGACAGAAGGAATTTGAGCAAAATTAAATTCCTCTACACTGATAAAAGAAATATCTTTACTTTCTTCTTTTAAGGCTACATTTCTTAAAAGAAACCTGTCATCCGCTGGAGTTGCAGTAACATTATTTAGAACAAAAACGTCATCTGTACTATAACCCAAAGTCACTCTGCTCACACCAGAACGAATACTTAATTTCGTATTTAACGCATAGCTGCCGCGAACGCCATAACTTATATTGACATCGCCTGTTTTTGCGTTTTTATTGAATTGTTCGTGAATTGAGGATCCTGTACCCAAGGTGTTGAAATATACAGGGGCGATACTTGGAGCAATTTTCCAACGATTTAAAATCTCTTTCTTTTTCTTTTTGTCTTCCGAATCTTCTTCATCTAA
>ENA-ORDA01000463-ORDA01000463.1-marine-metagenome-genome-assembly--contig:-NODE-463-length-40959-cov-4.718360_pt1 | contig 40959 bp, 31 predicted proteins | sample MGYA00237778_ERZ508506 | MGnify/ENA primary metagenome ERZ508506 (study PRJEB26177, sample SAMN06267891) | marine metagenome | isolation source: Monterey Bay, California, USA | place: Pacific...
ACAGTGGAAATGATTCCTGGTGCAAACCCTGGCAGAGTCATTGCGCCAATAATGGAATCTACTCCTGAAAGAATCAACATGCGAAATAATCTTCCAGATTGGAATAGAGAAGATTTCCCAATGGATGCAGTAGATGCTATGATTGACATTAAAGTGCATTATGACATTACAGGTAACAGCACTACAGAAGGTAAAATGGGAGATATTAATAATGCCTTTAATGATCGTTTAGAACGATTACGTAAATTGATAATTACAAACTCTAACCTACCTAGAAGGCCGATGGAAATAGCAAGGCTACAGGCTGAAAAAGGGAGATTCCAAGCACGTGAAAATGTCGCAGTGGCGATTGGTTTGGTAAATGATCCTCGCCATACGAAGAATGGTCATCTGATGTTCTCTTTAGAAGATGCAAGCGGAGAAATGAGTTGTTTGCTGATGAATAGAAAGGGTGAGGATAGGGTGATTGAACATGCTCAAATTGTCGAATCAGGATTGATGCCCGATGATGTAATTGGAGTCTCTGGAACCTTCTCACAAAATGGAGACATGTTCTACATCAATGACTTGCATTTCCCAATGCAGGATAAACACGACAAGAGTTTTGCAGAGCAAGGAGTTTCAGTGGCTTTCTTGTCAGACATCCACGTAGGTAGCAAAACCTTCCTTGAAGCACAGTGGCATAAGATGATTCAATGGTTCAACAACGACCCCTTGGCTAGAACTATCAAGTATCTTGTTTTGTCAGGAGATTGTGTTGACGGGGTTGGCATTTATCCTGGGCAGGATAACGAATTAGCAATCAAGGACTTGTATGGCCAATATACAAGATTTGCAGAATTGCTAGAATTACTGCCTGAATGGGTAGAATGTATCATGCTTCCTGGTAATCATGATGCGGTTAGGCCAGCTGAACCTCAGCCAACACTAGAACCGGATATCCAACAAGATTTCAACAGTACAACATTTGTAGGAAATCCATGCGACTTCAGCCTTGATGGAGTTAGGCTCCTGTCATATCACGGTAAATCGATTGACGATTTCGTTGCAGGACTTAGAACTGTCACTTATCGAGACCCTGTTGAAGCGATGAGGCAAATGTTACGACGCAGACATCTTGCCCCTCAGTGGGGTGGTAAAACACCACTTTCTCCTGAGCCAGAAGATGGACTTGTGATTAGAGAAGTACCGGATATTTTCGTAACAGGTCACGTTCATGGTCATGCATGTGTCGATTTCCGTGGGACCACACTAGTTTGCTCATCGACTTGGCAAGATCAAACATCGTATCAGAGAATGTTAGGTTTCCAGCCTAAGCCCTGTATGTTGACCATCGTAAATCTTGGAACTCACAAATCGATTTCAATACCGTTTGCGTGATCACCAAATGTGCTCTTCAAGAGTGCCTTCACTTACTACTTTTGTAATTCCAGTTATACCTTCAGTATCATCTACTAACAACAAATGGATGGCTCGGTTATGAACTCCAGATTGGAAGTTCATACCTCTGTGATCTACTCCAATCAGGGTGCCATCTAATTCAGCAAACATCCATGCAGGCGTTGCTTTAGCCAAATCCTCTCGCCGAATTAGAAGCCATCTGAGACCTTTCATTTCTTGGCGAAGGTCGCCTTCAATATCATGAAACCACCTTGAATACATTTTCACACCTTGAATCTCAATAATGCGACAGCTCCGCCCATTCCCAGTAATTGCTCACCAGCATCATGGTCTGTCGAGCACTGTACTAGGTTAGCGCCGATATCGCTGAGCCCGTTAACTACAGATTCCCAATCTGCTTCTCTCAATAGGTCTGCACTTACCAGTAGCGTTTCAATGGCGCCTTCTTCTAGCGCCTTGATTATCGATTCTCGCCCGTAGGCTACTGCGCCATCAGTGGAAATTCTTTTCCAAGCTTCTTCTAGCATTGCAGTTTCTTTTACAACAGCATGTTCAGAAAGAACGTCACCTGCAAGACCTTCGCTGATAACTTCGTTTGCAGCGCCACGTCCACCCATACTTGTAGCAATCAATTTCTTTGCCCCATTTATCATTGGTGCTAATTTCTCTCTTGAATATCCAGGACCACAAATTACGATTGGTGTCCCTTCCTTGATCGAATCGTTTGCTTCTCTAGCAATCTTTTCGAAGAATGATTTCGAAACGCCTTCGCTAATTTTAGCTCCAGTGTATTTTCCTCCTCCCCGCATTGTCCAAGTTGAAACTTCTCTCACACCTCGGCTACTAACCTCGTATAGTATCGCTTCATCTGCTTCAACTACAATAATGACCACCTTCGCTTTTCCACTATTTGCGCAAGCCTGTCTAATCAAGTCATCATCTACTGATGGAAACTGGTGATTCGAGGTTATTTCAACTTCGTCTCTTACTTCGACTATGTGTGTGTGGTGACTTCCATGATCGAATTGTGCTTCTTCGATTATTCCATGAACTCGTAAAGTCTCTGCGAATGTGTGGAACTCATTCGACTCTATTGCTAACTTAATCCACATCTTCTTTCTTTCAGCAGCCTTTGCTCTTCCGCCTTCTTGGCCAGCAGTCGTTTGGTCACGACGTTCTCCAAGCATTGCAATGCTCCTGCCTTTGACACAAAGGCGAGCCAAGGTCCAGAGGTCATCATCACAGTCTATTCGAATGCGATACAACCCGAAATCACGCTTGAGAACTTGCATCTGCTTCACCCGAATACGCCGAGAAGGTTTCCGTCTTCATCCATATCCATGTCCGAAGCAGCCGGGCGCTTAGGTAATCCCGGCATTGTCATGATTTCTCCCAGAACAGCAACCACGAAACCAGCACCAGAGTTCAATCTGAACTCTCTTATTGGGACTTCAAAGCCAGTAGGCGCACCTAGTAGGTTAGCATCATGGCTGAATGAATACTGAGTCTTTGCCATACAAACTGGCAGGTGTCCATACCCCCAAGAATTGATTTGCTTGAGTTGCCTGTCTGCTTTTGCTTGAATATTGATTCCATCAGCCCCGTAAATCCTAGTGGCAACTCTTAGAGCCTTTTCTTCAATCGGGGTATTTGGATTGAATAGAGGAGTGAATGGCCTTCCTGCTGCTATATGATCTTGGCAAGATACGACTACAGCCTTTGCTAATTGTGCACCACCTGCTCCACCTTTAGCATGCACTTCAGTTAGGCAAACTTGCGATGCTCCTGACGCACGTGCGCATTCAATTAGACAATCTAACTCTGCATCGGTATCGGTAGCGAACCTATTGACCGATACTACAACCGGCATTCCAAATTCGGACATGTTGCGTATATGGCGGTCAAGGTTGCTCTGTGCACCAGTTCGGACTGCATCGACATCCTCTTTTTCTATTTCTTCTTTCGAAGGACGACGTGCAGCACGTGCTCCAAATGCTCCTCCATGTAGTTTCATAGAACGGACAGTGACATTCATCACGACACAATCCGGTGCCTTCCCGGAGTTTGCTGCTTTGATGTGCATGAACTTTTCAGCACCCATGTCTGAACCAAAACCAGCCTCAGTGACTACGAAATCAGCCGCTCCGAGCGCAAGTCTGTCAGCAATGATGGATGAATTTCCATGGGCAATATTTGCAAATGGTCCTCCATGGATGAATGCAGGATCTCCTTCAATGGTTTGAACAAGGTTTGGCAAGAATGCTTCTCTAAGAAGTAGTGACATTGCTCCTGCAGCACCTATGTCTTCTGCTTTAACCGGGCTTCCATCCATACGCTGGCCGATTACGATTTCGCCAAGCCTTCTCCTTAAATCGGCATAATCCTTGGCCAATACCAAAATTGCCATGACCTCGCTTGCTGCTGTGATGTCAAATCGATCTTCCCTGACAACTCCATTAGCGGGCCCACCAAGACCCACAGTTACGTTTCTGACGGACCTGTCGTTTAGGTCGATAACACGAGGCCAAATTATTCTGGTTGAATCAATATTCTCATCATTTCCATGCTTGAGGTGGTTATCTATCATCGATGACAACAAGTTGTGAGAACTAGTTACTGCATGCAGGTCTCCTGTGAAATGTAGGTTGATGTCTTCCATTGGGAGTACTTGTGAATGTCCCCCGCCTGCAGCACCGCCTTTGATTCCAAATACGGGTCCCATTGATGGTTCACGAATGACACATGTGGCTCGCTTTCCGATTCGATTTAGTGCCTGTGTTAATCCAATTGTTGTAACAGTCTTACCTTCTCCAAAAGGGGTAGGGTTTACACTGGTGACTAGAATTAGAGAACCTTGTGGTTTAGATAGTCTAGATTTGAGTGCTTCCCATGTGATTTTCGCTTTACCACGACCCATTGTCATGATTTCACTATCACTTATTCCAAGCTTCCATGCTATAGCCGAAATATCCTCCATTTCGGCTGCTCTTGCAATCTCGAGGTCACTCTGCATGGACACTCTGGTGTTTGTAGGGTTCTTGAAACCACGGTCCCTTTAGGGACCGCTAAAGCCGGTTTCATTCGTCCTTCAGACTTCCCAAGTAGTCAGGTAGGTCTACACCTGCCATCTTGGCTACATCATGCACTGGTGGCAATGCGTGTATTAGGCTTGAAACGAAGTTAGCAGTGGAGCCTTCTCCCTTGCCGCTACCCGCTGAATCCCAGACTGTAATCTTGTCAATCTTCAGGTTGGAAATTGCTTCAACCTGGCGTGAAACGATACCTTCTATCTTCTCAACCATCAGTAATGTGGCTGCGGCCTTGGTGTCTCCACCTGCGCTTGAAACTAATTGTGCGTATCCAGTAGCCTTTGCTTCTAGTACTGCTTGGATACCTTCCGCTTCAGCATTGTATCTTGCAAGAATAGCGTCTGCTTCACCACGAGCGATACGGCGCTGGCGTTCAGCTTCTGCTTCTGCAGCAATCTCGATCTGAGTCTTTGCAATCTCTTCACGTACGATTTCTTCAGCCTTGAGTCTCTCTTGCTCTAGCAAATATTGTGCTTTCTGAACTTCCATCTCTGCAGTTCTGCGAGCAACTTCAGATCTTTGCATTGCTTCTGCTTCTCTCTCAGCAAGGCTTGCATTGTAGTCAGCGATGCTTCCTTTGGAGGTGTTCTCTCCTTCGATTGCATTTGCTTCAAGGGCAGCGACTTCCTTACGTCGGTCAGCATCAGCAGCTTTCTTTCCTTTCTCAGCGGCTGCTGTGTTCTCAGCAACTTGGATGTCACGAGTACGGTATGCTTCCGCTTGTCCAATAGCACCATCACGGTCAGCAGCAGCGACGTCAGACTTTGCAGCGTTTACTGCACCTGCAGCAGCCTTCTGTCCAATACTCTCGATGAAATCAGAGTCGTCTGTTATGTCACTGATGTTAACGTTGATTAGGTTAAGTCCTAACTTGTTAAGTTCGTGACCTACGTTGTTACGGATTGCTTCAGCGAATAGTTCACGGTCGGAGTTGATTTGCCTAATGGTTAGAGATGCTACAGTCAAACGAAGTTGACCGAAGATAATCTCAGATGCCATTTCCTGGATTTGTGCAGGAGTAAGGTGTAGTAGGCGTTCTGCAGCATTGTTCATGATTGTAGGGTCTGTACTTACACCCACTGTGAACGTAGAAGGTACATTGATTCTGATGTTCTCTTGTGATAGAGCTCCAGTCAATGGGATGCTAATTGTTAGAGGGATCAGACTTAATTTCTTGTAGTCTTGAATCAATGGCCAAACCATTGTTGCACCACCATGGATACAACGTGATGCTTTTCCGCCACTAACTCGTCCATATACTACCAAAATCTCGTCAGATGCACAACGCTTGTATCTTGTTACAAGCATGATAATTCCAAATGCAAATATTAGTCCAGTTCCCATTATTAGTAGGAATAAAGTTGTTCCAGTCTCCATTTTACTCGCCTCACTCTTCTTCTGTTATTATTTCATCACCACTGTTTAGTGGTTCGACTATCATAGTAGCTCCTATGACGTCTACGACTCTGATTAGTTCATTGCTTGGAATAGATGCAGTCTTATCCTTGGCACGTGCAGTAAGAGTTCTCAAGGTTCCATCTACTGCAACTTGAACTTCACCTGTTGCATTTGGTAATATGCGGGAGTAAACGTGACCCTTCTCTCCAATCGCATCAGAATGCCTCATGGTTCCATCTGCTTGCAAATTTGTTATTCCTTGCATCATTACTCTGACCATGAATAGAGATCCACCTGCGGCAAAACCTCCAGCAACTACTGCCAGTAATTCCATTCCAGTTGCAGAAACAGTGAACAGACCCATAAGTCCGAACATCATAACCGCCGCAGCAATCCCTTGAAGACTGAATAATTCAAACGAGAGGTCAGTATCTAGGCTGAAATCAGTGTCGAATGCAGTATCAACAACTCCTCCTAAGATGTCGCCAACAAGCATCAGTCCCATCATTATGATGAAAAATGCAGCACCTAGTACGGCACATGTGATGAAGATTAGTTCTATTGCAGATGGTGCATCGAATCCCAATGCCTCAGCAAACCAATCTAGTAGACCCATACTCGACCCTATCCTACGCTTGTCGCTTTACTTAATGACCTTATTCCCAGCAGTGGTGCTGTCACTTTCTTGCTTTAATCGATATTTTTCGAATATTGCGACTGTTGAAACTGACAGTCCTGCCAATATTGCAGAAATCATAATGTGTAAATTAGCGCTGTAGCCAATCAAGAATACCCAAAGAGGTAGAAAAAGAATTAGAAATCTTTTCATGAATGGCCAGAACCCCTCAAATAGGTTTTCTGAACCATCATCAATCATTAAATTCAACTCAGAAGAATACGGTTCCGACAAAAATGGTCAGTACCCACATGCCAACTCCGAACCAGATGCCTTTACCTTGTTTGGAAATTTGATCTTCATGTACTTCTTTATTCAGATTTTTTAGCGGGTTGATCAATAATTCTCTTTGCTCAGACCTTAGCACTATTAGGCCAAGAACGAAACATGCAGCGGCTCCTGCTCCGAATAATGTGGTAATGGCACCCTCGACTTCTTCCATCAACTTCAATGCAAGCCAAATCTGAGTTGCTGCCATCAAGAACCAGAGAAATGAACCGCGTTCGACTGCTGCTGCCATGTTTATCCCACAACCCATTCATAATTCATGATTGCCCCGTTTTGTTCGATGGTCCCTAACTAAATGTAGGCTTATTCAAGTACTGGAACTTGTGATTATGTCTTATGGCGAAGGTGAGTCACGCAGTGGCCGGTGAGCCAATTGTTCACTCTTTGTCTCCAGTGTTGACCGCACTTGTCCACTCTCACCTTTCAAGAATTGAGGGAATTACATTACCTGGTCTGAAAGGTGTGGTTGTTATTCCTACCGAAGGGGTAGAGAATGCTCTGGCTTGGGGGTATGCCGGCTCACTGCCTTCTCCTCCCGATTGGGAATTAGTTGGCTCGCCATTAGGTAAATTCAGAGCTAACACTCTTCTTGATAGAGCAGTTACTGCAAGTATTGACGCTCACCCTGAAGCAGATCCACGCCTTCCAAATGCTCTACAGCCGGTTGTGAATTTTGAATCGGCCTCAGTTTACGGTGATGAGGTTTGGTTGTCCTTAACCTCTCCACTCAAACATCAGTTATCGGCAGCTGCAGTGAAATGTATCGATAATGCAATGGAGATTCGCTCAGTCAATACTTTGCGATGGGATGGACAATCATGGTGGGCCGCCTCTACCGATGGCCCAGGGATGCTAATTGTAGCAGATGTATTTGGACATAAAACCTCCAGTGTACTTGGAATAAATGGAGGAGGGGGAACCGCAAGGTCTGTAGCCGCTGCATGGTGTGCAAAAGGCGGTACAATCAACCAATTAGGTGGGAATCGTCTTCTGGAAGATGATGGCCCATGGGTATTTACTGAAGATGAACCATCGGTTTCGATAGATTTTGATAATGATGGTGGGGATTTACTGGTTAGATACGCCCCCATGGATGGTGATTACGATTCAAGAATCGAGAAGTTGTCTAATGTTGCTGATGGCCGTTGGCTACTATGTGCGCAACACCTCATGTCTTGGGCTAGTCTTTGGGCTCCTAAATATGCGGAGCATTTACCTTCAATTTCTCTCTTAATGACAAGGTTGGTTGCAGTTGAGGTGCATTTAGGATGAACAAAGTAGTGCTATTTCTAATCGCTATCATGATCATTCCTACCACTATGGCAGAGGAATTCCCTGTTCAGAATGTGAACTCAGGTTTTGCGGGATGGTCACAAAATGAAAGCCCTACTATTGACGAATACAGAATCTCCTATCCATCGGTTTCAGATGGTGAAGATACAAACGTGGCCCAGAATGGACCATTTGCGATTGTAGTTTTCATTCCTGATGATGGTGAATCCGTAGAGCAATACATCTGGCTTCAAGATGGGCTTTCCAAGTGGGGTTATGTTAGCTTGGTCGTTTCTTCTTCTTGGCAATCTGTAGAACAACAATTGATAGATTGGAATCAAAATGGTTCAGAAGATTTACCTAGTTTGCAAGGGATGCTAGCTCTGAATCATATTGCTCTGTCTGGGCATGGCACAGGTGCACATGAAGCGGCAGAGATTGTGAAATCCGGAGTATCTGAAATCGATGGACTTTTTGGACTTGGGTTTGATGGTACAGATACTTCGACAACATCAGAAATCTTACTTTCCAATCCCTCCTCTGCCTTATTCCTGACTGGAACTACAGACGATATAGCCCCTGCCAGTGAAAATATTTTGACTTACGTAGATGATTGGTTTGGCGCATGGCAAATTATGTACCCCCGCGGGGCAAATCATTTGGGTTATCAAGAGAGTGATACTTTCTTTGAAAGATTTGCAGATGGCGACTCGACAATGGGTAGAGATGGTCAACAAGAGCATGCCTTGAATCACATTCTACCATATCTGAATCTATCACTTAGGGGCGACGATTCAGCATATCAGGCAGCATTTAATCGTGAAGACAAGTCCGTTTCTTCAGACCCTGATGCTTACATTGACGAGGACTTATCTCGCTCTAGATTGTACGATATGAGTAATATCTCATCTACTGCATTATCTGTATTACAAGGCCAAGAGTTCACAATTTCTTCTGATGTAACATTTCGAGATGGAGGGATTGCAACCGGCAACACCACCTGTCTGTTGCCAAGCGGCGACACTGTAACTGGAAATTTACAGAATGGGGTTGCATCATGCACGCTCAATGGTTCGATGTTTTCTCCAGGTGCAGCCATTATCGAGATACAAGTCGCGGATTATTCGTTTTCAGATTGGTTGGATTTTACAGTTATCCGTTTGGGAACTCCTCTAGAAATCACCGAACCTCTACCAGAGGTTACCTTGGATCAACACTCATCAGTCACAGTCATTCCAGATGTTTTTGCATTTGACCCAGACGGTGAAGAGGTGTTATTCTTGGACGCATACATGGTTTCAGATAATGATAGCATCTTACAAATTAACAATTCTTTAACAGAATTGGAGATAACTCACCAAAACATTCAGGAGTGGGAAGGTACAATGGAAATGAACATTGTATTGGCTGCAGGTGATGATATTGCCAACATCACCGTGAATGTCACGGTAATCCCTGTAAATGACATAGTTGTACAAGATGGTGTTGTTCCCCAACAACAAACAATCGAAGACGGTGAAAGCATAGTTGTAGATTTGAATCAATATGTAAGCGACCCTGAAGGGCAAACATTGGTACTAACGGCTTCTAGAGAATATCCCGGTCTTAGAATAAATACGTCGCTGCCTACTATTTTGATAGATCCTCAGACGCATTGGAATGGTGCAGAACTAGTGGAGATATTGGTGTCGGACGGAGTCACGGAACCAATCACAGTTGTAGTTCCAATTAATGTGGCTCCAGTTGATGATATAATCCAATTTTCAGATTCTGTTATTGAAGTAGAAATGGATGAAGATGGTGTACTTATCCTCGATTTAGATAACTTCACCATCGATGTAGACGATGATAATTTAGTTTACGAAGTAACGGGTTCTTCCGAAATAGTCGGGTTCTCATTAGCTGGTAGCGAACTCGTTTTCGCTGGTAATCCCGATTTATTTGGAATTAGCCAGTTCACAATAAATGTTAGCGATGGTTCTAGTAATAGTTCGATGAATCTCATAGTTGATACAAAATCAATTGCAGATCTGCCGGTAGTTGGTATTTCTACCATCGACGTAGACGGTAATACAATCTCCATCTTGTGGACTATTTCCGACAAAGATGGCGGTGCAGGTTTAATTTATTCAGTTACATTTGCCGGTGAGTCAATCGAGCAGGGAACCGAATGTATTGGGGATAAATTGTTGACATGCGTTACTAATACCGCAACCGGGCCAGAAGGGACATACACTGTAGAAGTGAAAGTTTGGGATGGAGTTGCCCAAGAGTGGTCAAACACTGCTACCAAAGATGTTGATGTACAAAAAGTGGTTATCCCTCAAGATGATGCAGAATCAGAAGTGGCAATAGGAGATTGGGTACTCCCAATCGGGCTAGGTCTGATAGTGATCTTACTGGCGGGTTATCTTATTCTATCAAAAAGAGAATAATCAAAGAGGAATATTTCCATGTTTCTTAGGTGGGGACCATTCCCGCTTAGAAGATAGAATTCTTAGGGCCCTAATCAGGCGAATACGGCTTTCTTCTGGCTCAATGACGTCATCTAGCCATCCATTACGAGCAGCAACATATGGGTCTCCAAACTTAGATTTGTACTCATCAACCAACTCTAATCTTGTTGCTTCCTTCTGGTCTTCTTCTGCTGCAGCGATTTCTCTTCGGTGAATGATGTTGACTGCACCTTCTGCACCCATTACGGCTAGTTCTGCGGTGGGCCATGCTATGTTGTAGTCAGATTGTAGGTGCTTGCAACTCATTGCCAAGTACGCTCCACCGTATGCTTTTCGAGTGATTAGAGTCATCTTAGGTACTGTTGCTTCTGCGTATGCATACAGTAACTTTGCACCGTGTCGAATGATCCCTCCCCATTCTTGGACTACACCTGGTAAGAATCCTGGGACGTCTTCAAAGGTGACCAGTGGAATGTTGAATGCATCACAGGTCCTGATGAATCTAGCTGCTTTAATTGAGGCATCAATATCTAGGCAGCCAGCCAGTACCTTAGGCTGGTTTGCTACTATTCCTACCGACTTACCATCTAGTCTGGCATATCCAATGATAATATTCTCTGCGTAGGAATTGAATAACTCCATGAATATTCCATCATCAACAATCTCTTCGATTACCTTGACCATATCATACGGCCTGTTGGGGTTATCGGGTACGAGGGTTTCCAGTTCTGGATTCAATCTTGTAGGTTCATCAGCAGTTGGTTCAACCGGTGGTGATGACATATTGTTGTCAGGGAGGAATCCGAGGATGTCGATTGCTAGTGCGCAGGCTTCTTCTTCGTCATCCGCGATGAGACAAGCGATTCCTGAACGGCTAGCATGGAGTGTAGCTCCTCCTAATCCTGCAGCATCAACTTCTCCACTAATACACTCAGGTGTTTCTAGAGGAGAGGACATGAATAATTGCCCGTGGTCATTACCAAGGATTGTGAAATCTGCTAGACTAGCGCCGAGTGCAGAAACTCCAACCACTGGTCCAAGAACCAGTGAAACCATTGGGATTCTTCCGGAGCATTGTACTAACTTATCTAGGAGTTCTCCTGTTCCAGCAAGGGCTGTAATCCCATCCTGAGCGCGCTGTCCACCACCATCCCATATTCCTACAAGAGGTACTTTGCTGCGTTCTGCCATTTCTACAACTTTGGCGATTTTCAGGGCATGCATTTCGCCCATTGAACCGCCATGTACCGAGAAGTCTTGTGCAAAACAATAGATCCTTCTGCCATCAATCGTGCCGTGCCCACAAACAACTCCATCTCCAAGAGTGGGGTGCATGAACATCCCGTGATCGGTTGACCTGTGTGTCAAGAATGTATCCAACTCTACAAAGGAGTCTTCGTCCAAAAGATTGCTTATCCGGTCCCTAGCAGTACCCCTGCCAGATATGCGAATGCTCTCTTGGCGCTTCAGACCCCCGCCTATGCGAGCTTGCTCGCGACGGTATCTCAAGTCCTCGAGCGCCTCGCCCGAATCTTTCGACATGATACTTCCAGTCCTCAGAGGTTCTTCATTGAAGCGGTTATGATTTGAGTGATGATTTGTTCTCTCCACACAAATTCTCAGTTAGTATTGAAAGGTCTTTGTTATTGGATAACGCCCAGTGAATTTTCGCTAAAAGTGCTTCAGGTGAGGATGTAGAACCATGGCCTAATACTCCAATTTCCTGCTGGTGTCTACCTTTTGAGTATACATTCAAATCTACCGGGCCATTAATACATTGATTTCCCACTATAATGGGTATTGTTGCCGATTCAATAAAGCGTGCAAGTTTCACATTTTCAGGAGCATCTCCGTTCGGGTCTTCAATTGGTAAATGGCCAAGGCCAGTGCCATGAATCAGTATCGCTGAATAATCGGCATTCACCGCGGCTTCAAGCAAGTCTGAATGTAAGTGTGGGCCCGCCATGAATTGTGCAATCCTGATATTGGTGTCGTACACTGTTGGTTCAGTAATGCCACGACTTTGAGGGCGAGGTGATGCTGAATGCGATAACTCGTTTCGTGAGATTTTAATTTCTCCAATCCTTTCACCGTTTACCATTTGGAAAGCATTTCTTCTAGTTGAGTGCATCTTCCTAACGCTTACCCCTGGGCTTACAGCACATACTCCATCCCCTGAACCAGCATGCATTACAGTGACTGCAGCATCGCTTTCTCCCGTGACTTCAGGACCGTTTGCTGCCCAATAAACTGCAGATAACAAATTCTCTGTTGCATCTGAGGATGCTCTGTCTGATGACCGCTGAGAACCGGTGAAAACAATTCTTCCAGCAGGTCTACCTCCTTCCCCTGCAAAAGCAAAGGAAAGGGCGGCTGCGCTGATGTGCAAGGTATCTGTGCCGTGGGTAATCACAACTCCTACAGATCCGGAGTTGAATGCTGATTGGCATGCTTCAATCATTTTGTTCCAATGTTGTGGACGGATATCATCTGACCACATGTTACCTAATTTGACAGCATCAATATTTGCAATTTCAAGAATTTCTGGCACACTTGATAGTAACTCTTCAGGCTCAAACCTAGCGATTACAGCACCAGTTGCGTAATCCACTTTGGAAGCGATTGTTCCTCCAGTGTGTATAATTGTGACCTTTGGTAATTCCTGATTTTGCTCCACGCTCTTAGTTTCGACAATTTTGTTCACAGCATCACTAATTTCTTCAATTGATTCCACCATGTCAATTGGATAACTAACATTGTAACCATTTACAAGCTTTACAGTGATATGGTCTTGAGCAGCACCTGGTAAGACTACGCCTTCATGTGATGTACTTCCAGCAGGGCCCGCGACTAACATCTTGACCCGCTTTCCAATCGTGGGCATCTCTACCATGAGTTAGCCTAGTCCTAATGTCACTTGAATGTTAGTGATTGATATAAATCAATCAGTGCAATCTGAACCTTAGGAGCCGAAGCCATATATTGAAAGCAACATATTTCTGATTAACAAAAGAGTCATTGGTTTAACCAATTGACTACACCTGTATCAACATCGTAAATAGCACCTAAGATTTCAATCTCATCATCTATGAGTTCATTGTTTTGTAATGATTTTACATCTTCTCTCAATCTATCTTCTGCATTATCTATCATCCTAGGTTTGAAGTTTGAAAAGTCCTTGTTAGATAGTTGAGTTAGTTTATGTTGAACAACACCCTGTGGCATACTCGCCATCGCACATTTTGTGTGCGGCATGACAATTATTGTGTGGCAGTTTAGAAGATGTGTGGCAAGAATGATGTCTTTCTCAACTTCAGAATTTAATTGGCCGCCTGCATTTCTAACGACTTTGACATCCCCTACATTCAACCCAAATATTTGGTGAGGAACTATTCTTGAATCCATACATGTCAGTATTAACAATTCTTTTCCAGCTATTCCAGGGACATCCTTACTCGAGAATTCTGCACAATATCTTTGGTTCTGGGAAATCAAATGACTGAGTAGATTTGATTTCGACATGCATCGTTGGCTTCCAAGGTAGCATTTTGTTATTTTCATCTGAATGAGAAACAATTTGTTCAAATCGGTTACGGAGATTAAGTGTGACCAATGATACATCACAATTAAATGAGGAAATAGGGACGACAAATCATGTCATCTACCCGGAGTGTGTCGATTTTCACTGCAATCGTACTTCAGTTGCTAATGTTTGGAGCGATAGCCTCCCCATTAGCTGATTTGACGAACCCATACGGGGATGAATCGAAAATGAATAATGACCTCATCGAAAAGATTGATGAAGTTGATGGAAACACTATACTGCCAGTGATTTTCCAACTGAATTCTCCTGTGGAATCGAGCGATGAATCATATCTTACTGAACTTGGATTCGAATTATTAGGTGATGCGCCATTAGTTGATGGGGGTTTGATTGAAGGTACTGCTTCAGATATTCGCCGACTTTCGACTTGGGAGCGTGTTGAATATCTAGAATTGGACAAGCCCTTGGAATTCTTTTACCTACCTCCTGAGTGGGGAGGCGACCCTACTGAGCCGGGAATAATGATGCATGAAACAACACATGTCGTGAGGGCCACTGATGTTTGGGACAGGGCTATTATCACTCCATCTGGAGATGTGGAGCGAGAAGTTGATCTCTCCTTTTCAGAGTGGGATGGAGATGGAACTGCAATCGTCGATTTAGACACAGGCGTAGATGCTGGCCATCCGGACTTTGATTATCTTGGACCATGGACTGGCGACAAAGTAATTTTTTCAGCTAAGTATAACGGGATTTCATGGTCTGAAACTCGTAATTCTGACACCTCATCTGGACATGGAACCCACGTGGGGGGAACTATTGCAGGCAATGGTGACGCATCAGGTGGTAGAAGAGCAGGTGTCGCTAAAGGTGGACAACTAGTTGCCTTAGGAACAGGAGATGGGGCCTCAATCTTTGCCGCAGAGCAAGGCCTAGAATGGACATATGACCATTCTGTGCCAGGCCAGAATCCATATCACGTGCGAGTCGTATCCAACTCTTGGGGTACAGATGGAGATTATGACCCAAATGGAGTTATCGCACAACTCACTGATATGCTAACCTTTGACAATAGCGTTGCAGTCATATTTGCAGCATCTAATTCGGGAGGTTCAGGTGGGGAGTGTTCCGGAGATCTGCGAACCAATGTATATGCAAACACGCCATCAGCAATTTCAATTGCAGCACTAACTCACGATGGTACGGCAGTAACATCATTTTCATCAAGAGGTTGTATGAATCAACAACACACTTGGCCGGATGTTGGAGCGCCTGGGCGTGACATTTGGGCTACTGCGCCTCGTGGTACAGCCATTGACGCATCCACTAGGACTCAAGGCGACTTGTATTACATGTCAATTTCTGGAACTTCAATGGCGACACCTCACGTAGGTGGAATGGCGGGATTATTACTCAGTGTGGCTCCGTCATTGGGAGTCGCAGATTATCATAGAGATGACCATGACTTTGGAACGAGCATAGTCGGCGGCGATGGCACAGCATCATATGGCCAGTTTGAAGATTGGAATGAAGCAAATTTCAGCCGTGTTCATGAGATTGAATTGATACTTGAACTTACAGCAAGGTACGACGGAATGGCTAATTCTTGTGAAGCAGGTAATGATGAAGATGGTTGTGCCGATATACCAGCAGAGTGTTATCGTAGTGCTACTGGAAAGTGCCATGACTGGAGAGTTGGCCACGGGCTAACAGATACAGATGCTGCTGTTGCATTAGCAAGAACTCTTCAATTGATGCGAGATCAAGATCATGATGGAATTGTAGACCACCCTGAATACAATGTTTGGGATGCTTACGAGATATATGAGAATATGATGGTAGATGCAACGATTCCTGTAAATACCGACCGTGTAAGGCATTCGTGGAAAGGTGACTGGAATCATTTCAACAATGGAGCCACTGGAGCAGTTTACTACACTGAAGATGCACACTATGTCTGGATTCCTAATGGCACGTCTCGTTTAGAGGCAACTTTCACAGCAACAGAATTCGACAGTGATACAGCCCAAGCCGGAGCCTTGCAATTATCGATTGACCTAGCGGAAGATGGTAGCAATGACGCCCAAGGCGTAGGAATTAGACAATCAGATTCTTGGTATTACGACTTGGATGTAGATGAATCCGCATGGGGACAATGGGCTGAATTTGATATCTCTGGGCAAGCTGTTACCGTGTTTGGATTTATTGAAGATATTGAGTTCTTTGAATCTAGAATTCCATATACTGTTGATGTAATGCTAACACTTGACCTCTCTCAATCAGTAGATATTCAATTTGATCAACGTCCAGATTTCTATTCCGACCTCAATCCAACAACTCCGTCTGATATGTACGATGCATCAATGGATGGCATGCTAACCTTCACCAAGCCAGCATATGATCAGGAAGGTGTGATATCTCTTATCACTCCTAAAGAAACAGGAGAGGATAGTGACGAAGGAGGCATATTTGCTTCAATTGCACAATTATTCACTGATAACCCTGCAACTATGATGTTCATTCTTCTGTTGATTTTACTAGTTGCAGGCGGAGTCGGCTATGCGATGAGAAATGAGAAAGAAGAAATTCAAATGGCCATTCTAGAAGAAGACGAGGCATGAGTTCATTCATTTTCAAAAGTCTGCTAGTTCTAAATCAAGGCTAGCCTAGTGGTTTTGTTACCTTCAGGGCTATTTTGTATTGCCTTAGCCAGAATTAAAGTAATGCCGTAATTGCTTAATTCGTGAGGGGTGGTGGACGCTGGGGGATTTGAACCCCCGACATCTTGGTTGCAAACCAAGCACTCTTCCAACTGAGCTAAGCGCCCCTTATTCCAGCGGGTAGGCTTCTCCCTTTTGAGGATTCACACGCGGTCAACAGTAGCATCACGGTCTGGACCTAAACCTACAGATGAGATTTTTACTCCAAGCAATGATTCTAGTTTAGTGATATAACTCTGGGCTGCTGCAGGTAATCCCTTGAATCCTAAACCTTCAGAATTGCATTTGCGTGCAATACCCAACCATTCTTCTAAAGAGTGGGAGGCGAATCCCGGAATCGTGACATAAATTGGTTCACATTCTTCGAGTGCTACTGCGCTTGCTGGCATTTCATTGATTTCAGTATCTCCCATCTTGTATCCGACACAGATTTTGATCTCATCTAATCCACCTAACACGTCTAACTTAGTAAGTGCTAATTCTGTGAATCCATTTATTCTGTTAGCGTGACGCATCACAACAGCGTCGAACCATCCACATCTGCGCTTACGGCCAGTGGTTGTTCCAAATTCATGCCCTACGGTACCCAGGTGGTCTCCATCTTCATCGAATAATTCGGTGGGCATGTGTCCATTTCCTACTCGTGTGATGTATGCTTTAGTAATTCCAATCACAGTTTCGACATGACCTGGATGTATTCCTGCACCGTGTGATGCATTACCTCTAGATGTTACAGATGATGTGACATAAGGGAATGTTCCTTGATCAATATCTAGTAAGCAACCCTGTGCCCCTTCGAGAATAATGTGCTCTCCCATCTTCAGAGCATTGTCAAGAAGTATCCCAGTGTCTGTAATGGCCGAGTTGAATCGATTAAGAATCCATCCAATTTGCTCTTCGAGTTCTTGTGCTGAAACCCTTTGTCTGCATCCTGCATTTTCTAATGATTCATTTTGTCGTACAGCCATCTCTTCAAAATCACAGTATGGTAAGTCTGCAAATCGCAATCCTATTCTGTTAATCTTATCAGCATAGCAGGGGCCAATTCCTCGGCCAGTTGTCCCAATTTTTTTATCTAAGCCATCGATATATGTGTGGTAAGGGAGTATGATGTGGGCCCTGTTAGATATGAACAGGCGATTGCCAGCAGGATCTTTTGCTCCTCCTTCAACCCAGTCGCTAAGTTCTTTGTCAAGTACCCAAGGGTCGATTACCATTCCATCTCCAAGGACTAATCCACAGTCCTCTCTGGTAATACCCGATGGTAACAAGTGGAATTTCAGCACTCTGTCGCCTAGGACAACTGTGTGTCCAGCGTTGTTACCGCCTTGGAATCTGGCGACCCAAGTCGCATTTTCTGCTAGTCTGTCGACAAGCTTTCCTTTACCTTCGTCTCCCCATTGGGCGCCTAAAACTACAGTGGCTGGCATGCTCTTCAAGAACCTCTCAGCGAATAGAGTGCATGAACTATGCGCTAGGATTGTCCGAAATGTTGGGGTGGAGTTTGAATGTACTTAGACAATTATTTCTATATTTGGCCTATTCTGAATCAGAAAAACCACGGGTTTAAATACTCCGCCAGCCAATGAATACTGTTCACGGGGAAATGAACTGTTCTATACGCTTAGTCAAGCGTTTGAATAGTGGGTAATCCTACGAAAAGTATTTAACCTCGTGGCGCTACTACATAACTCGGAGTTGGTAAGACATGGTACAAGATGAACAGGACCGCCGCCTGGCGGAGAACAAGATGAAGATGCAGAGAGACAATATCGTGCGTGGAGGCATTGGTTCAGCACGTCCACAGCGTAGAGTTGTAGATGGCCACACTACCCCATGTGATGAATGTGGAGTCGTTGATTGGAAGAGTGATATCTCCAGAGGGGAGGTTTCATGCAACAGCTGTGGATTGGTAGTTGAAGAGAACAGTATCGACCCTGGTGCTGAATGGACCAACCACGATAATACAACAGACCGTTCTCGCGTAGGAGCTCCTTCGACTTACACCTTGGCTGACAAAGGATTGAATACTTCAATCGCAAGTTCAGACTTGTCTTCAGGCGCAGCAGGAAGACTAGGCATGTCTGCCAAGGCACGTCGTGATTGGCGTCGTCGTCGTACTATCGATGAACGTTCTAAGACTCGCGCTAGTCGTGCTCGCAATCTCGTTAAGGCAAATCAGACAGTCCGTGACAGATCCAGCCTTCCGAAGTCGATGCAGGAGGAAATATGTCGTCTCTACAAGATTCTTTCCGAAGAAGGATTCGTTACTGGGCGCTCAATAGCAGGGGTAACTGCTGCTTGCACATATCTTGTAGCAAGAAAGGAAGGCGTACCTCGTCAAATACCGGATATTGCAGAGGCTTTCCAAGTTAACGAAAAAGAGCTGTCAAGGATGATACGTCACATTGCACGTAAGTTTAGAATGCACAAGGTTTCATCCCCTGCAGATTACTTTAGCCGTTTCATAAGCGACTTGAAATTGCCTCCTAACACCCAACTACAAGTTGACCGACTCTGGGGTATTCTAGAGCAGCATGTGGATATCTGGCAAGGTAAGAAGCCGATGGGAGTTGCTGCCGCATTAATCTACAAGGCTGCTTCAGAGTCTGGTCATAAGAGGACACAGGCTGAGATATGCGAGGTCGCAGGTGTCTCCGAGGTTACACTACGTGGATTGAACCGTCTCGTTGAAGGTATCTTCAAGAGTTTAGGTGAATCTGGTAAAAACTGAAGATATATTCATTTGGGCGTTGTTACCGCATCGTACCATGAGCCGCAGAACCGACCGTGTCCAGAGGAAAGTAAGAGTTCCTTCTAACTTGGGTAAGAAGAATAGCAAGAAGAAAGTCGAAAAGCAAGGCGAGATACCTTGTGGGATCTCTAGTTGTGATGGTTTTTCTGATAAACACATGGGCGGTAGGTCTCTCTCTCAAGAGAATGCTATCGATACATGGGGAGAGGGTGGATTCTCTGTACGTAAGAATCGTGTGAGAGTTTGTAAAAACTGTTACAAGGCCTGGAAGAAGGACAACAAAGATGACAATAGTACCCACTATTGATTCACTTTCACTTTCAGTTATAGGGTCTGGAAAAAGAAAGTAGACCTAAGGCCAACAATTCAGTTGTCATGAGACAATTGAGAACGGTGATAAGATCGATGGTTACCTCCGATGGTTGCGTAGTCGCTATGGATGATGCAACCATAGTTTGGAAGCCTAAGAATGGTAAGCAAAGAAGGGTGAAAATCGAAGCACAAGCGAGCGTAATACTAGGTTTAATGGGACCTCAAGGAATGATCGACAGAGTAGTAGTGGGCGATGAGTACGGCGGTGTCAACTTAGTATCATTATCCAAGATGGAAGTTCTTGACCGGTTTGTTGTTGGTAACTCAATGGTCCGCTCTTTATGCGCTTCATCCATCAGCGGTGAGAGCATACTAGTTGGTTGTGAAAATGGTTCAGTTTACATGGTTGGCCAAAATATACCTGGGCGTGTAGTAAATCTGTTCGAGTTAGATGGGCCTGCATCTGCATTGAGGATTATTGGCCAAGATCTGCATATCCAACAAGGTTGGGAACGCAAAGTCGTAAGTTGGACAGGTCATCCGTCACTTATCACTGCTTGAATTCTCTTTTTCTTTCAATGGCCAAGGGGGCTCAGACACTAGGAAATAGGCGGTTCTTGCTGGCCTAGGCCAACTTCTTGGAACTTCCCCATTATTTTCTTCGCATTCTTCGAGGAATTGTAAATGCATATTCAATACCTCATCAATCCGTTCTCTACCCTTGATTGTTGGACCTCTTGCGGGAACTAAACTGCTAGGCGATAGGTCATGAATTGTTTTCAGTGATGTAATCAGTTCAGGAAGACTTCCTCCCGGCATATCCCACCTTGATGGGGTATCTGCTCTTGGAAGGACTGCACCGGATACTAACACTCCTCTTTCAGTTTCGAAGTACCCCATCCCGTCTGTGCAATGGCCTGGCAAAGCTAGAGAGAATATTTCTCCATCTCCAAGTTTGAATACATCGCCTTGGATGACTGGTTGACATTCGGTACGTGGCATATCCGAATCATAGCGGTTTGACCAAGTAGTGAAGAAGTCACCAGTTTCCAATACAGAAACTGCATCTGGATGGATGTGAATGGGAATGTTGCCATGGCCTTCAGAAATGTGTTTTGCAGCACCGGAGAAAGGGTACCTTCGACTTGTTAATAGAATCCGTTCCAGAGGATTTGAGTTTTCCAGATGTCCTGAAATCCTCTCCATTTGCAGCATTTGGTACCAGGTAGTACCTGCATCAACTAGGAGTGACGATTCACTTCCTGCGAAGATTGTAGCATTGGCATCATGGTGTATGCCGGGCAGTCTTACTATGCGCACATTAACCTCCACGAGGATGCGGCCCTTCAAACCGAGGGTGATTTGACACGGGTTTGGGTTAAATACAGGAAGTCGGTCGGCGAAAACATGGCTCGATTCCCTGAGGCAGAAGCACGTTTACTTCACCGCAAGATTTGCATGAAGTGTAATGCACGTAACGCTGTTCGTGCAGCAGCATGCCGAAAGTGTGGGTACAAGGGACTACGTCCTAAGAATATCGAGCGCAAGGGTAGCTGATCACAGTCCCAATAATGGCATGATAAATGCCATCGGACCTCCTAGGAGGAACATCGGTAATATCGCCGGCCATAAGAATACTAGCAATGGGTACTTTTTGGTAACCCATACTTCTTCTACACCATTTTCTTTTAGAATTTCAATATCTTTAGTCAACTTTTCGATAGTCGGAGTTTTTCTTGGTGCTCGAGTACGATGAAGTATTTTCTTTTCACCATTAGGCATCTCGGCAATTGTAGTAAGTAGCCACACATGGTTTGAAATTACATTATCAACATTCATTCTTTCTGCATGCCAGATTAGTTTCAATGAAGTATGCCCGTTCTTTAGATTCTTGAATGTCATAATTAATGGTAGAATTAAGAACGCAAATCCACCCCACACTAGCAAGGCTATTGCAGGCGGCATTGCAATTACAGAGTTCTCCATCGTTTCCGGGAATAGAATTGGTATACTAGACCAAGACGGTACTAGAATTGCAACCCACATCAGGCCTTTACAATCGGCACCACCATGGATAAGGCGAGTTCTCCATGCCATCTCCACTAAGATAAGGGGTATGAATACTGCAAATGTTGACCACCAAAGAGTTGCTTCAACAGAAGCATCACCTAGTATTACGGATAGTATTGTCTCATCAGTGTGCATAATAAGACCTTTCACAACTCCTGCAATTCCTACTACATACCACAGGCTAACAGCGATGTCCATCCTGCTTCCCGAAAGTATGTCCTTCATCGTAGGTCTACCTATTACGGAGATTGAGGCGTAGGCAACCATTCCTGCAGCTGTGGCAAATACATACCATTCCGCTTCAGCAACCAACAAATCAAGTGTCCACAAGAATATTGCTGGTTTAGCCCACACAATCCAGAATTCATTTGGGACTCTTCGTTCTTTATGATCTAGCCAACCAGCAATTCCAAGGGCGCCAATTAACACAACTAGGCGAGTCCAAGATATGATCTCGGCTGAATCCATGCCCGACGGGTGGCGGCAATCACCTTAAAGCCGCTACTCTTGAGCAACATCAGCACGAGTCTTTGTGCAGGTGTATATCATGTCCGACATCGAGACCACGATTATTCAAATCGCATCAGTAATTAACCAAATTGACGACCCTAAAGTACCGAGGAATATCCGTAAAGGTGCTAAGGACGCTTGCGAACAGTGGCTTCTAAACAAAGCCAAAGAAATGGATATCAGAATTGCAATAACTCAAGCAAAGTTAGAGGAATTGTACGAAGATCCTAATATTCCACCAGAATTTGGAACATTGATTCTGATGATCAATACCGAGTTGGAGAAACTTCTCCGCCAAACTCTGTGATTATTCTTCTTCATTCTCTGAATCAAGAGATGCGATGAATTCAATCAGATGGTTTTTGATGTATTTTGGGACTCGCCCTGGTTTTAGATTCTTGAATGAATCTGAATACAGGTCTCTTCCAGCCAATGCACTCTTGATGAAATCAATTTCATCAATTCTAGCCTTGCCTCTTCTGAGGATTGTTTGAGCGGCAGACCTGCCAGATATACGTACAACCTCGTCATCACTGACGCCCAAAGTTTTCTGCAATTCAGACAATTTGTGGAATTCACCAGTGGATAGGTTTCCATCCTTCAATGCATCTTGCCAAGCTTCTTCAAGCGTTGGTGCTCTTTCTGATAGCATGATTGCAATTGGTCGTGTTTCCTCGATGTTTTCTAGAACAATCTTGACTATTACGAATAGAGGTACAGCGAGAATCATTCCTACAATTCCCCACAGCCAGAATGAGAATGCCGTGATTAGAAGTAGTACGACAGGTGAAAGGTCCAATGCTCTTCCAGCCCACTTAGTCTCGATGTAATTCCCCCAAACTTGTTGATTTACTAGTAGGAGTATTGTCATTAGAAGGAACATGCCAATATTCGGGATTAGAATAATCCCAAGAATTAGTGGAGGTATAGTGGCAATAAGTGAGCCAATGTATGGGACGTAATTGAGTATGAATGTCATCACAGCCCATACGAACCACAGATCTATTCCAAACATGAACATAATCATCGCAGCAATAATTGCACTACCAATCCCACAACCAGTTTTTACAATGATATAGGTGTTAATTCCCTCTTCAATTTGGCTTTGAATAATATCGACCTTTTCTGAAGAACTTCCAGGCCAAGCTCTTTCTATTCGCCCCGGCAGTAAGTGAGCCTCGAATATAATGAATATCAGGAAAAAGAGTACAGTGATGCTGGTCGTTATTACCGCCCCAACTTCACTTACAACAGAGGTTATCAAATCAGTGGCCGCCCCTCCTGAACCGACACCAAGGTTCTGCAAATCACTACCAAGTGTTCCGTCATCACCATTTACAGACTCAGTAATCGCAGGTCCAATAACTGGGAGTTTCTTCATCTTCTTCCACTTATTTTCTAATTTTTGATTATATTCTTCTTGTCTTTCTTCGTCCTCGACCAATCCTTGAACTTGTGACCATGCCATAAATGCAGCAGAGGTTATTATCAGAATAAACAGGAGTAACATAGTGAGGTATGATAAGAATACAGGGAAGTTGTTCTCTGATAATTTATCAGCCCCTGGCTTAAGGACAAAATATATTCCAAGAGCGATAAAAAATGGCTTTAGCACACTTTCAAGATGAATCATTGCTAAACAGAATACAGTTAACAATATCGCTGAATGAGAAAATGTAGAAATTCGGCGATGGAATGTCGAATCCTTAACTACGCTCGATTGTTCTCCCATAGTTTACGACAAATGTATCGCATACTTGAGTTATACACTAGTTTCAGTTGGTATTTGTTTCATTCTGAATTGCAAGAACAATGCGATTGCCATCATAATTCCACATAGATGGAATGCAGTTGCAATTGAAAGAATTCCTGTTTTCATTACGGTAAAGTCCCAAACTAATCCTCCAGTGAGTGGGCCAAGAATCCTCGCAAAAGCCGATGCAGATTCTTGGGCGCCCATGACCATCCCCATCTCCTGCCCTTCGTCGATGGTACGCTGAGCTAGAATCGCAGAAAATGATGGCTGGAACAGTGCGTTACCAGTGGAAATTAACATGACGACCAGACCCATCGTTATCCAAATGTATTGGTGGGATACATATGGCACCAATACTAATCCCAGTCCACAGGTAAATGTTCCAAATTTCATTAGGTTTAACGAACCATATTTCTTGGTCAGTCCGCCAATAAGTGCGCCTTGTATAATCATTCCATTTATTCCAATTATTGCGAATACTCTACCATTTTGAGCTTCAGAAAAACCTAGATCATGTTCGGTGAATAATACGAATACTGCATGCATTATAGTGAATCCAAATGAAAACATAGTTGCAATCATAATCAATCTGCCAATTTGTGGCATTTTGATTGCTTTCTTCATGTCCCTACCCATGTTGTATATTGTTGAAATAGGATTTAATGACACCTTTACATCTTTAGATGGCTTGTGGCTTTCAGGTAATTTGTATACTGCAAAGAAAAATGATATTGTCGAGAGAAGGGAGGCTATTAGGCATGGTAGGAGGTAGGGGTGGGTGTCGAAAATCGTATCGCTAAACATGCTCCATTTGTCTGCAGGATTAGAGAATTCACCTCCTAAAAAGGGTCCAATCGTGAAGCCTACACCGAATGATGCGCCGATTAGACCCATCCTTTTTGCTAAATTTGAATGGTCTGATACATCACCGATGTACGCTTTTGCTACTGCAATATTAGCATTGAATGCCCCTGCACAGAATCTAGCAAATAATGCCATTAGTAAACTTGTTGAAATTCCAAATAATGTGAAGAACACAGTATTTCCAACCAAGCCAATTAGGATAATTGGTTTTCGACCCATTCTATCGGATAGTGAACCCCATAATGGTGAAAACAAGAACTGAGCAGCCGAATAACTGACCATCATCAATCCAACCCAAAGGCCGAATTCAGTTATCCCCTCGACAGTAGCTAAATCTTCAATGAAATAGGTTAGGAAAGGAATTACAATTCCAAAACCAATCATATCTATCATTACTACAAGAAAAAGAATAGGCAAAGCAGAGCCTGATTTTGTTTCTTCAGTCATAGCGAACCTTCCTTTCAGGATAGTTGACTATTGGGTGATACTTCAGGTGTCAAACGGTCTATGACTGCAGATAGGCGTTCAACTAGGCTAGTCTTCTTATCACCCTTGAGCAATGCGTGTTCCATTACTTCGTCAAGTGTGTCAACTGCGATTACTTCGATGTGTTCGTATTGTTGATCTAGCAATACGTCCTGTGCATTAGCACGTGGTATTATCACGGTCTTAATTCCGGATTTAGCAGCAGATTCAATCTTGGCAGTTACGCCTCCGATTGGCAGAACTTCTCCGCGCACTGATAGACTTCCAGTCATAGCCAGGTCCTGTCGAATTGGTATGTTTTCTAGAGCCGATATAATTGCAGTAGCGATTGTAATGGATGCAGAATCTCCGTCTACACCATGGGTGTCGACAAATTGAATGTGTATGTCGTAATCCGAAACATCTTTTCCAGTTAATTTCTTGATGACAGCACTTACATTGGTTACACTTTCTTTAGCGAGGTCAGAAAGACCACCCGTGGCGTATACATGTCCTCCGCTAGATAGTGATGGTGTGACTAGGGCTTCTACAGGTAACATAATTCCACTGAAGTCGGAAAGTCCAGAGTCGGCACCTAGAACAGCCAGGCCATTGACTCTACCAATTCTGTTTCCTGAGTTAACGACCAATGAATATTCTTGACGTCGCTCAATCATTCTGTCAGCAACTTGCTGTTCAAGAGGTTTAGCGATGTTGCGCGCTGCTAGTACATGTCTAGATGTGGTGAGTTCAGCACCTTCTTCACAGGCTAAGTCGCCAGCGATTCTTACTAAACCACCAAGTTCACGTAGACGTAGAGATAGTTTTCCTCTTCTTCCTGCACGTCTTTGTGCCTCTCTTAGAACGACTGAAACACCGGATCTATCGAAGTGAGGTATTTCTCTTGAAGTTCCTAAATCTCTGCGAACTTCTTGAGCGATGAATCGTATCAAACGTCTTCGGTTAGCGGTGGTATCTGGCATGTGGGAGTTGACGTAAACTTCGTATCCATAGCCTCGGATACGACTTCTCAAAGCAGGATGCATTCCTTGAATTGCATCTAGGTTTCCAGCTGCGATTAATATGAAGTCGCAAGGTACTGCTTCTGTCTTGGTAAGTGCTCCACTTGATCGTTCAGACCTTCCAGATATAGGGAACGCTCTTTCTTGCATTGCAGTCAGCAATGCTTGTTGTTCTTCTAATCTAAGGAGGTTGATTTCATCGATGTAAAGTACTCCGCCGTGTGCTCTGTGTATTGCTCCCGGCTCTACTCTTTCGTGAGCAGGTGTTTCCATTCCACCGCTCTGGAATGGGTCGTGTCTAACATCTCCTAGTAAACTACCCGATAGCGTGGCTGTAGCATCTACGAATGGAGGTGCATCTTGTCCTTGGTGCTTGACTAATACCTTGGGGATACGGCCTTCATCAGCCCCACCCATACGTGAGCGAAGGAACATGTAACCGAACATTAGCAATAGCATTCCGAATAGCAGTGTTAGAATATCTCCGCTTTGAATTGCCACTACTGCTAGTAAGAACGCAATTGCAACAAATCCAATCATCAACATTTTCTGACTCTTCTCTCTTTGAATCCTAATTACTTCTTTTTGACTCTTAACAATACGGTCACCCCTGCCGGCAGGTACTGTGCGGACGCGTGGTTCATTCTCATCATCATCATTAGGATAGCAAAGTATGTCTTCCAACTTATCTTGTGGGAGAAGTTCAGTCATAGAGCGTGCTAGCATAGATTTCCCAGTTCCGGGATCACCAATCATCATCATGTGGCGCCTCTGTTCAGCAGCTTTGCGGATTACAATGGAGCCAGCATCTTGACCGATTACTTGGTCTACTAGTCTTTCTGGAATTGGTACTTGGTCAGTAGATGTGAAATCCATTCCACGAACCCATTCGTCAATAGGTGTAGAATTGATCTCTATGTTGTCTGCAGCCTCAGGGCTCCAAACTGTGACCATTTCTTCCTCCTTTTCAGTAGGTGAATCGTCCTCTTCTGAGGTCGGATTTTCATTAACTTCCTCTTCGGTCACAAATTACCCTCCACACGGTCCGTTTTAGCCGTTTGGCAAGCACCATAGGTGTGCCAACCGATAAATCCCCAGTAATCACTGCTGGTATTGGTGGCCGTAATACGCCCACTGCTCCATAGTCCATCCTGCAGGTAATCCTCCAGGTGGTAGTGGAAGTGCACCTGCTGGCACTTGAGTGACGGCAGGGGCAGGCGTTGCAACAGGTTGCTGGAATATTTCTTGTGCTCCGCCATACATTGAGTTGGCAATTGCATCGTTAGCAGGAAGTTCGTTGGCCCAATTTACAGTAACTTTTCCAACTTCTCCATTTCCTCCACGCATGAACATTAGTCCTGCGAGTAATCCTGCTATCACAACTCCAACGACTACTAGGATGACTGTAAGATCAAGTCCAGAGGACGATGGTTCGCTGCTACCTGAATTCTGTTCGATACATGTTGTGTATTCACAGGCCTCTTCAAGTTCGCTTTCTAAAATCTCTAGTTCAAGTGTGGCTTCGTCAAATTCTGAAGTTCCCTTTTCCATTCCGTCTAATTCGGTCTTCTTAGCGGAAATCATTCCTTCGATTTCAGAAACCAATTCATTGACTTCTTCATCTGTCATGAACTCTGGTCCAGGCGCAGTATCCTCTGCAGTCCACTTCAGGTTTGAATCCTTGAATTCAAACTTATCACCGTTGGCTGCAATTGCAACCACTTTGGCTAATGCGACGTAGTCTTTCTTTTGCATACCAGTTTGGTCAATTTGTCCATTCAATGGATCGAATGTCCATCCTGTGTTCTTTGCAGTTATGTCATGCTCTAGTATGACGTTTAGTGAACAAATACCAGTTAGGGAATTACATTGCTGCCATGTGGTAGTAAGCGACGTGATAGTCACGTCATCTTTGTTTAGGAACATGGTCACTTCTGGAACTTCATCAATGTAGACATTAGATACACTGACTCTTAAATCGGAATCAGTATTTTCTCCTACTGTCATTGGCATACTATCGTACACATCAACAACTAGAACATATGTTTCAGAGTCATATCTGTCTTCGACCTTGATAGTTACAGTCTGCAGTCCTTCGTCTTCCCAAAGGAGTGTAAGTGTGTTGTCTAGGAAGTTTACTCTAGCCGAACCAGGTATTGGATTGTTAGCAGAGACTACAACTTCAGCGACATCTCCGTCTATATCACTAAGTATCTCATTTAGGTAGATTACCTTCTGTTCTCCTACTTTCAATCTAAGGCCCTCAAGTTCTGATAGGTCAAGTCTAGGGGCGTCGTTAACTGGACTGACTGCAATAGTGATCATTTGGTCAGCAACTTGCTCACCATCGCTAGCACGGATTGTGATAGTAGTTTCACCATTGATGTCCGGATTGCTTGTTTCATAATTCAGTGCGAACCCATTCAAATCAACATTCAAAAGTTCAGGATTAGTATTATCGATAATTGCTAATACCAAATCTTCGGATGAAGCTATTCCTCCATCTGCATCAGTGTCGGATAGGTAAGGTAGCAAGAATAACGAAGATGCTGCATCTTCGTTGACATATTGCTTTTCTACACCAGCCCAGCGAGGCTGTCCGTTTTCAATAACATTGAACAGAAGAGTTCCGAATCCAGTATCGACTCCGTCGTTAACTGAGATTTCTATGCCAGATGCTGTTGCTTGACCATTGACAAACCTGATGTTTTCGAAGTATACTTCGATTTCTTCTGTAGCGGGGTGCCATGCAACAAAGTTAGGGCTGGAACTTGTTATTATCAATTGATCAAGATCAGTTTCAGCGTCATTTATGTTGTTGATAATTGATACCTTGGTGGATGTCTGTACCTTTACAGTAGGCACAGGTTCAGATGTGATTACAGGAAGTGCATTCTTCAATTCAAACCCGTTATCGGTAACTAGCCAATCACTTGTTTGCATTCTTGAGTCAATGGAGCGGACGCGGATGTCGTAGTATCCAGCCCCCATGTCCATTCCCGGCTTGACCAGATACTCTCGATGTTCGTTGGATGTTCCCTCTTGGGATACTTCTTCTCCACCTGTTATCAGATTTCCATTGAACCACTGTTCCATTCCAGCAGGCGAGACTTCTAGGTCGAACGTGAAGAATGAAGTGTTGGTGTCAACAGCATCGTTGAAAGTAGTCTTAGCTTCTATTAGGAAATTATCTCCTCTCTCGATTTCATTGTTTCCGATGACTTGTGCCTTACGTGCCACAGGAACTAGGTCATGAGGCACAATTTCTGTCCCTTGATTGTTCGTACCAGACTTGTCTGCAACTAGGTTTGACAACTCTACTCCAAATGTAGTTTGATACGCACTTGCAGGAATACTTGTTGTGTCAATCTGCCCATAGAATGTTTGGGTGGCGCCATTGCTTGCGAAGTTAGAGAGGGTTTGAGTCGAGCCGACGTAGTTCTTGTTTATTCCAGACTTGTAGAAGAAACGAACGTCCCCTCCGTCAACATATGCATCTACTCCGTTGTTAACAACTGATGCTTGTAAATTCAATACATCGCCATTGATATATCCTCCATTTGGGGCACTCGGATTACTGAGGGTGAATGTTTTGACTCCAATGTCGATCGTTGGCGCCATGTTTGAGTCTGCTGCAGATATTACATTACGATGAGAGGTGTGATCTCCATCCAATAGTGCTGCTACTGTGAGGAAGTTGTCAGCTGAACTTATTCCGCTTACTGCTCTTGCGGTTGAAACAGGTACTGTCCAAGTTTTGGTCACTGGCGAACCTGATGTTAATGTTAATGTCTCGAATCCGGTGTTTCCGTTGTTTAGTAGCCACTTTTTCCACAAATGTGGTGGGTGGTCTGAGCCACCGCCTGCTGTGTAAGGTTCGTATCCCTTTTCTTCAGTTACTGCAGCGTAAAGGTATACGGTCTTTGAGCCAGATCCGCTGTAAAGAGCTGTGATTTCTATGTCCATGTTATTCCCGTTTTCGGATTGAATAACAGATAATGCGTAATCGTTTGCGTTCTGCATGTTTCCACCATTTTGGTAGTAACTATCGTACGACTGTCCGCCTACTGTGTAGTATGTGCCGGATGGGGCATCGCCAAAGACTGTAACTGGGATTCCACCGGTGTATCCAGGAGCGTTTTGGATGTGACTCCTGCGATTGATTGGAGAATCAGCTGGCCATCCCGATGTTTGAGATTCCCAAAATGATACGAAAGTAAAATCGGCGGATTGGCTTCCCCCTCCTCCGTTAGTGTTGTACAAACTTTTCAAATTATTTGTAGCCGAAATGCAGGGTCCACACCAATGGGCGCCCATGTATTCAGCAAATACCGGATGGCCAGGGCTTGTCGCCTCCATTTCAACAGGTGCCTCTGATAATTCAGTGACCACATTTTCTTCTGATGCAATCATTCCTCCTAATGATGCCAAAACACTCAGGAGCATCAAGGCCACAATGGATAAAGCGGTTGTACGAACAGTCTTCATGCTGTACCGTTTACATGCATGGTATTTAGTCATGCTCTGTTGAGGTCTACCCCCCCTATGGGGGGATTCAGAGGTTTGAAGCGAATCGTTCTTGGTCCATTCCTCCTCGGACATACATGGCAGAGTATGCTGTGTTGATGGAAAAAGAAGGCCGAGTGCACATTTTGGAAATCATAGATGAAATGGCTAAACACAAAGGCCTAGGTGTTCTCAATACTGCAACACTGCTAACAGATGTTGATGTCGGAGAGGAAGTTCTTGTTGGACAGAAATACCTCACTAGGATGCCTCCTAGATTACCTGAATTAATTTCTGGTATGGCAAGAAGAGCCCAAACAATTTCATCCAAGGACGCAGGTGTTTTCATCAGCAGATTAGGAATCGGTTCTGGCGATACAGTCTTGGAAGCCGGATTAGGGTCAGGGGGGCTTTCTTTACACCTCGCTAAGGTGTTGGGTAACTCCGGTCATCTTGTTACGGCTGAACCAAGGTCTGAACATGCAGATGTAGGATTGCTGAATCTAACCCGGGCTCGAGAATGTTTTACAGAATTCCCCCAACATACTCATATTGAGGGAATGCTGGAAGATGTAGTTCCAGATATGAGTTTTGACGCTATCATCTTGGATATGCCTGTGCATTCCCCTGCTATTTTGGCTAGTGCTCCGAAACTAGTTTTTGGTGGACGTATTGCTTGCTATGCCCCAACGACTTCACAATTAGAAAAGTGCTGGAGATCATGCGAAGAAGCCGGTCTTGAAGTTGAATGGGCTGGCGAATTAATGGAACGCCAATGGGGAGTTACCTCTAAGGGTGGAATGAGGCCAGTAAATGGCCCATTCGGCCATACAGCTTTCCTTATTTTTGCTCAGAAAAAGTAATCATTCTACAACTCTAATTCTCGTGTCACATTTAGGGCAAGTGAATCTAAATGGTGGCTCACTGCCTTCTGGCACACCTAAGCGCGCTTCACAAGAGCAGCAGGTCACCTTATTGTATTCGTCAACCCTCACTTCGTTTGGACCTAATGGCACTTCTTCTTCTTCCTCATCTTCTTCTTCTATTTGTGCCGGTTTTCTGAAGTATCGAATGTATGTTATCAGAAGTAATGCAACAGCCCAACCTGTGGCTAGTAGTATCAGTGAGTTTTTGTTATCCAGCTCTAATATCCCTAAGTTCAGACCATCTGGTGCTATGTGTGGCCCGGCTACATTTGCAGTGATTTCCTGAGACTCATCTCTAACCGTCTGGCCTTCTACTTGGCTTACTGAACTGATTACCAATACTGCATCGAACCCATCTAGGTTCAGAGGTGTTAGCATCAGTCTGAAGTCTTGACATCCATTGCTTGCCAGATTGTATGTCGAATTGATGCCAGTTTCTCCTGCGCGGTAGAATACTCCATCCATTTGAGGTTCGTTTTTACCGAGGAGTTCCAAAGTTCCTTCAACAAATGTATTTGCCTGGTTACAGATCGTTAGGGAGATAGTTTGCTGTTCTACACTCTCGTCAAATGTGAGTGTGTTGCTATCAAGGGTGAATGCAATCACATCATTATTCCATGTGGACTCTACCTGATAAGACTCATACGAAGTTACCATCATTTCAGACCTGGCAGCCGAGGTTAGTCTGAATGTTAATGCGTAAGGTCCGGCATTGGCGTTGTCTTCAATGGTACACGACCATGGAATTGGTGTAGATGACATGCTAGGGGCTAATTCGACAACTACATTATCTAAGTTACAATCTAATTCCAAGGTATTAATTTGCATAGAATCACTCGCAGTACCCATGTTTGTGATGATCACATTCCCATAGATTGTCTCTCCTGGCGCTGCTTTATCATCATCGCTCATAATGGTAATCATGCCATCTGCTACTTGCGGAATGACATCAATAGACAGTGTGTCATAAACCATTGAATCTGCAGTGCTTGTTACGGTAATGAGTAAGTCGTTTCCATCAACTGGTGCTCCTGAAGTAATTTCTCTAGCAGATATAGTGATGGTACCAGACTGTCCTGCATCCAAGGTTAGAGACAGGACATCAACGCTTATCGTGAACCAGTCACTAACTTGTGAGTTGTTGATATTGGCGACAAAGGTTTCTGTAGATGTTCCAAGGTTTGTAACCTGCAATGTGAGGTTTGAATTTCCTAACGGGGATGCAATGATTCGGTCTTCACTTGAATCAACCAGCACCTCATGTCTGTCTGTAATTTGAAGTTCGAGAGTCAAATCTGCTGAAATCCACCCACCATCAAACGTTATTGTGAATGAGTCACTATTCGGCTGAAGTCCAGATGTGGATGACAATTCGAGTTCTAGATTAACAGATTCATTGGCTGCCAAACTTATTGTCTCAAGTCCTTTAACTACAGATATTCCATTAGGTAATCCAACTATTGATGCTGTTAGTTCGAGGTCTCTTGTACCGTCATTGGATAATTCAAATTGGATCGAAGAGTTTTGTCCGGGGATGATGACAATTCGATTGTCAGCAGGTCCACTTATCTCCATTTCAGCATACTCTTTGACTTCGAAAATACCACTAGAGTTAACGCTTCCAGCACCACTATTTGTGGATGATATAGTGAAATCCAGTGATATATTTCCGACAATAGATGAATCGATCATGACCTCCATTACAACATATTGTGAAGCGCCTCTGGCTAGAGTGACTGGTTCAGGGTTGGTGAATGTAACACCTTCTGCGTCAATTCCAATTAGAGAGATTGTATCTTCTTCAGTGCCAAGGTTAGTGATGGCGACATTGAAAGTTTCAGCCTCGTCAACATCTAATTTAATCGAGGTGGGTAGCACCATTGATAATCCCCAAGTTTGTCCAAGATAAACATCGAAATCAAATTGTTCAGTAACTGTATTATCTGTATCTAATGTAGCATCAATTTTAATCGTGCAAACATCGTTTACATTTGTATTAATTCCTGCAGTAATGCCCATTTCTAGGTCATACACTGAATCTTTGAGAATGAAGGACTGGTATTCAGATAACTCAACAGTACAATCTCCAATCTCAACCATTGCTTGCCATGTCCAATCGCCATCAGCTGATGAAAGACTTGTAATTTCCACAGTAGAGGTTGTGTTATTTCCTGGAAGAAGTGTTTGGCCGGGTGTATGTGAGAAAGATAGGTCATGTATTGCAGTAACATTCACCACTAGAGTGGTGCTTACAGAATAATTTCCAAATACACTCGCTGCGAATAAATCGAATCCAATGTATCCTGGTTCTTGATTAGAAGGAATAATCACTTGGAGTGTTGCGTATCTCATTTCAGCAGGATTCATCGTATCCATCGAGTCATCAACAAATCTGACTAGCCAACCCTGGGGTATCGTGCCTGAACGTGCAGACCTACTATCGAGTCCATCTCCGCTAGAACTGTTACCACCGGTGCTGTTGCCGCCAGTGCTGTTACCGCCAGTGCTGTTACCGCCAGTGCTGTTACCACCAGTGCTGTTACCGCCAGTACTGTTACCACCAGTGCTGTTACTGTTATTTGATCCACCTCCAGTTGTCCAATTTGCCCAGAATCCTGTTATGTCTGGGGATTGGTCTGCTGATAACAAAATAGTGTCGTTTACATTTCCGCTATTTGTGATGCCAATCGATAGATTCAACTCATCCCCTGGAGCCATTTGTACTAGTCCATTATCTCCTGCTAAGTTTGCGTTGATGGCTGGCAAGTACATTGGTTGAACAGATAGCGTAACTTCTATCTCACTAGATACATTTGCATCCGGTTCATGAACCGTAATAGTCAGAATTCCAGAATCACTTGGAACGGCACTAGTTGCCAGTCTGATAGCAATAGTGGTCGTTGCTGAATAGGTTGGTATCACATTGCTAACATTTGCATCAGCAGGTATTATTTCCCATGCTGATCCAAATCCGGAAACCGCCACTGAGTAAGTTTCGATGGAGGAGCCGTTATTGTGAATTGTCAAGGTAAGATTTGTCGCTTCACCTGGCGACAAGATGACATGACTAGAATCGGTTGTTAGTCCGATACTAGGGTGTGCACTTGCTAGAGGTACTAGCGGTGCGAGGGCCATGACCAAGACCAAGATGAGAGCATTCACACGATGCGACATGATGTTTGCGACTATATGCTGACATTTCATCCAATCGGCCCTAAGGGCCGGATAGAATCAGTTCTGAAGAGAATCTAACTTATCCTGGCTAAGAACTTCCCACGGAAATTCTCCATCAATGCCGGGAGTCCTACCAAAATGGCCTCCTGCGGCGGTAGATGAGTAAATTGGACGCAATAAATCCAACGCTTTAGCAATCGATTTAGGGGTGAAATCGAACACTGAATTCACTCGCTTCGTTAATTCAGTGTCACTTAGAGTGGATGTACCAAAAGATTCAGCACGAACGCTAACAGGTTCAGCAACGCCAATCACATATGCAAGCTGGATTTCACATTTTGATGCAAGCCCTGCTGCAACAACATGTTTGGCAGCCCATCTTGCAGCATATGCTGCCGATCTATCGACTTTGGACGGGTCCTTTCCAGAAAATGCGCCCCCACCGTGTCGTCCCATGCCTCCGTATGTGTCAACTATGATTTTCCTTCCAGTCAAGCCAGCATCGGCATAAGGCCCACCTGGGTCCGCAAAGCGTCCAGTTCCATTTACTACCAGTCGATAACCATCTGCTAGTAATTCTTCAGGAATCGCATGTTCGACAACGTGTTTTTTAATTTCTTCAGTAATGTATTCTCTTTCTGCAACTTCATCATCGCCAAAATTACTCTTCAAATTATCATCATGCTGGATTGCAATAACTACTGTGTGGACCTTTGATGGTTTACCATCGTGGTATTGTATGGTGACCTGGCTCTTGGCATCTGGTCTGGCCCATGGAAGAGTACCATCGTCTCTAGCGTTTGTCATTCTACGTGTTAGTCTTTGAGAAAGTGCGGCTGCAAGGGGGAAGTATCTACCTTCTAAGACATCGTAATTCTCTGTCTCTGTACATGCGTAGCCGAACATTAATCCTTGATCGCCAGCACCTTGCTCTGAATTGTTTACCCCTTGGCTAATATTCGCAGCCTGAGCAGTAATCTTGACAATTACTTCGCATCGACTCTCAGTTCTTGAATCAAATCCAATCGAATGTGAATCATAACCTATGGCTGCTGCAGTTTTTCGGGCTACACTTTCGTAGTCAGGATGTTCACCAGATAGGGTAACTTCTCCAGCAAGGAGAATGAGTCCCTTCTCAACCCCACCCTTTACGCTAGTTTCGACAGCAACCCTTGCGTTATTATCGATTGACAAACAGGCATCTACTATTGCGTCGCTTATCGCGTCGCATAGCTTGTCTGGATGGCCAATTGCCACACTTTCAGAAGTGAATAGCTCATCTGCCATGTATAATTGGCCCGGATTATCCTCTATAAAATCTATGTTTTAACCAGCGATGACTTCTTGTCCGAAAGTGTCACGCCCCTAAGCATGGCGAGCGACACAGTTTGGCATCCGACCTCATTTCGAACTCATACTTTAGGCCAAATTCAGTCCGATGGTGAATCCTTAGTGGGTTCTGAAGTAACCATCTGTGGATACATGGAAGCAAACCGAGGTAAAGGGAAAATTTGTTTCATGGATATTAGAGATGGAACAGGCCGTGTCCAGATTTTCTTAAAGCAAGGGGGAGTTAGTGATGAGGAATTAGAAACCGCCCAAGGACTTTCACGGGAATCAACAGTGCAAATCATTGGTGAAGTTGCTCAAAAACGTCCACCGAAAGTTGCTGAAGGGGAACCAGTTCCACCACCGACCTACGAAGTTGTAGCTTCAACATTTACTGTTCTAACTCAGGCTGCAACACCCCTGCCCCTCGGAGTTACAGACACCGTGTCAATTGGATTAGACACTCGATTAGACAACAGATTCCTCGACCTTCGCAGATCACATGTCAATGCAATGTTTACTCTTAGGTCGAAAGTTTTGCAGTATGGAAGAGACCATCTGATTACTGAAGGGTTCAAGGAGATTAACTCTCCAAAGATTATCGCTTCAGCATCTGAGGGAGGAACCAATCTTTTCCCTATGATGTATTTCGATACACCAGCATTCCTATCACAAAGTCCTCAATTGTATAAACAATTGACCATCTTAGGTGGAATGGAGAGAGTTTTCGAAATTGGTCCGGCATTTAGGGCTGAAAACCACGATACTTACCGCCATCTAAACGAATTTATTTCCTTCGATATTGAAGGTGCTTGGATGAACGACGACGATGTAATGTGTGTTCAAGAGAGAATGATTCACCATATTTGGAGTCAAGTTGCAGAACATGACCAAGACCAAATCGAAATCATCAATCAGTACAGAGAAACCCAAGGTGATGAACCAATTACAGTTGACGTACCAAGCCTTCCTTTCCCTCGAATCGAGTACTGTGATGCTATCAAGATGATTCAGGATGCAGGAGAAGAAATTTCTTGGGGAGATGACATTGATTCTTCACACTGTGACATTATCGCAGCGAAGTATCCAGGTTTCCACTTCCTGCCTCGATGGCCAATGGAGATGAAACCATTCTACATTCACCATATTCCTGGTGATGAAGGAGCAACTGGAGAGCAGTTGTCTCGTGGGTTTGATTTGAATTATGGTCGCGATGAAATGACTAGTGGTGGCCAAAGAGAACACAACGTCGATGTTCTAGAACAGAATCTTCGCAACAAAGGATTAGATCCTGCTGATTTCGCTTTCTACACCGATGGATTCCGTTACGGTGCACCTCCGCACGCTGGTTGGGGTCTTGGTGTTGCTCGCTTGTTGATGGTTTTGACCGGTTCACGCAACGTTCGTGAAACCGTTCTATTCCCAAGAGATAGAAGCAGAGTAACTCCTTGAGTTGGTATTTTTGGCAGTAGACCGCATGCAATGGGGTGCCGAAGATTGGCAATTCGCAGACTTGTACATGCCTGATGAACCGTCTCCTTACCAGAAGGACCAAGGCGTTCCATGCGTGATGCTGATTCACGGTGGTTTTTGGAAGAGTGAATATACACTCGAGTTAATGGCACCAATCGCTGAAGACCTTGCTGAACAGGGTATTGCAGCATGGAATATTGAATTCAAAGGATGGTCATCTGGAGATGAAGGTGTATGGGTTGACACATTGTCCGATGTTATGCGTGCATGGGGCCAACTAGCTTTACTTCCAGGAATTGACATAGTCCGTTCAATGATAATGGGACATTCAGCAGGGGGCCATCTTGCATTAATGATGGCCGCAGTTGCAGATCGAAAACCATGGTTGACAATTGCACAAGCACCACTAACTGATTTGGTTGCAGCAGATCATGCTAAATTATCTGATGATGGAGATGCAGTTCGTCGCTGGGTAGGTTGCAAGCCTGAAGGCAATGAAGAGATATGGAGGAGAATTAATCCAATCGATAATCCTCCTCAAACCGCAGTTCTAGTCATGCACGGTAAGGGCGATACAGATGTCCCATGGACTCAATCCGAATCTTATGCTAGAGCAATGGATGCCAAGGGAATCGAAATTCAGAAACTATGGTTGCCAGGTGACCATTTTTCAATCATCGATGTTGCTAGTGATGATTGGTTAGCACAAGTCGAAACAATACGTGACTGGCTGTGAAGGTTCAATACCATGCGCCTTGTGGCGTTGGTATGGACTGGCTAGGAGACGACTACCCTTTCTCAACAACAGCATTGTCTGGTAAGCACGCAATCGTGTGTGGGGCATCAAAAGGAATCGGTGCGGCCAGTGCACAAATGTTGGCAAAAGCAGGGGCCAAAATTACTGCAGTTAGCAGAAACCCCCATGAGTTAATTGCCACACTTTCTGGCTCTGGACACACCGCTGTAAGCCTTGATTTAGAAGACCAAGAATCAATTGGCAAATTTATTTCTTCAATTGAAGAATGCCACATTCTAATCAACAATGCAGCAGGTCCGCCGGGGGGCCCTCTGTTGGCAAATAACATCGAAGATTTCGAGGCTCCTTTCAAGCGCCACTTACACGCTGCACATTCTCTTGTGAAAGGAATTGTTCCCAAGATGGAAGCAGCAGGAACTGGTAGAATTGTGAACGTAATTTCTACATCGGTGAGGGAGCCGATTCCAAATATCGGCTTGTCCAATACTCTACGAGGTGCTATGGCATCATGGTCAAAATCACTTTCAAGTGAATTACCATCTTGTATTACAATCAATAACGTGTTACCTGGTTTCACAGATACCGACAGACTTGGTTCACTAGCTGCATCAATCAATGAGAGGACAGGAAAGAGTATCGAAGATGTTCATACAGGTTGGATGTCACAAGTTCCAATTGGTCGACTCATAGACCCCCTTGAAACAGGTGCTGCCATTGCATACCTTTGTATGCCAATCGCAGGAGGCATCAGAGGCGTATCTCTTGCTGTCGACGGTGGAAGAATGCGTTCTATCTGAGGTGATATCATGCCTGAAATGAGTCAGACACAAGCTGAAGAAGTTCTAGAGATGTTCGCTGAAGGCGAAGGACTCGAAGCCGTAAACACCAGTCTTGCACTACATCTTGTAGACTTGGCCAGAGAGTTGGGGCGTGATGCACTGGTTGCTAGATTGCTAGACCATGCAGCCAAAGTTTCAGTAAACCCTGAAGACCAAGGATGGTGCCAATTCGAGTTGTTGAAACACAATGGTGCTAGCAAGGATGAACTAATTGGTTTAGGAATGGCTTCTGAGAGTGAAGGTTTACCAGGTTTGGCAGCAGGTGTTTTTCATCACGTGGCATTAATGTCTTTGGGAAGTGAGGATGCAGGTGTCTTCGCTAATCGCTCAATGCGCCTTCGTGAAGAAGCAGAAGATGTTGAAGGTATGATTTACGGGCATGCATTATTGGCTCACATTGCTAAAGATGAAGGTGATTTCGAAAGAAGTCAGTTACATCTTCAAAAGCGTTTAGACATTATTCCAGAAGGTGAGAAGTTCGAGAAAATGGAGGCCCTTGCAGATCTTGCACATTCACACGCTACACTCGGCGAATTGGAGCAGGCACAAACATTGCTAATCGAGTCTCTAGTTTTTGCTACTGAATTACAGGAGTTATCTGGTATCTTAGTGGCAAAGTGGGGATTGGCAGATTTGGCGGAAATTTCCGAGCAGCCTGACGAAGCCATGGTCCAATTATCAGACATTATGACTTCCTTTATGGATGCTGGAGAACCAGTTCCTGAACCCGTTAGAGAAAGAATCTCAAAATTGACTTCTGAATAGTGATGTTGATACATAGTGCCCCTCTCCCTTAGGGAGAGGGATTACATGGAGTATGACATATTCTTCTCGATATCACAAACTCCAGACCATAATGGATTCACTCCTAGTGAATCCGAAATGTTCTCAAATTATTATTCGCAATTGGAAGCAGCAGACCGTTTAGGGTTCGGTGTGGCTTGGATTGCACAAGCCCATTTATCGACTCAAACCCAGCAGTCTAACTCGAAACCAGTTGTACCTCATTGGAAAGGTGAAGTTGGACTATGCACCGATTTTTGTCAATTGGCTCTAGAATCATTCCGTAGAACCAAAAATATCGATGTTGGATCGGCCGTGGTTAGCATTCTAGCAAGTGGAGGGCCAATTGCTCAGGCTGAAAGAGTTGCAAATACTGTGCAGTTCCTCTCTCATATGGATTCTGAGCGCAAATTGCACGTAGGATTCAGTGCCGGTCGCTTTGAATTCATGGCTAGGCCATATGGGATAGTTCCTCGAAACGAAGTAGAGGAAGCAGCATGGCCCGCACTACGAGGACAGATATTCATGGAAGCCAGTGAGATTTTCTTGCGATTGTTGCGCGGTGATACAATTA